>ERZ773193.837-NODE-837-length-43816-cov-4.383949_pt1 | contig 43816 bp, 39 predicted proteins | sample MGYA00511110_ERZ773193 | MGnify/ENA primary metagenome ERZ773193 (study PRJEB29015, sample SAMEA2737784) | human gut metagenome | biome: human gut; feature: human-associated habitat; material: faeces | place: China | collected 2012 ... | reverse complement strand
TTTTCTTTTATATAAATAATTTAACCCCAAAAGAAATAAATTACTTTTGGGGTTAAATTATTTATATTATTAAATTTTACATTAAATAGAAAATAGAGGTATAAGTCAATTTGTGAACTTACACCTCTATTTTTTATGACTATTTTCATATAACTGTTTACGAATATCCATTCTAATATAAATCAATTATTATCTCTTGTTCTATGTAATCTGCTAAATCATTACAAATTATCAACCACACTATTATTTTATCAGCCACACCATCATTTGTGATATGGCTGATTATTTATTATTCTATAGCTTCTGTAAATCTGTTCTAAAAGAATAACTCTCATTAACTGATGTGGAAATGTCATTTTTGAAAAGCTTAATTTGAAGTCAGCCTGTTTTGATATTGATTCATGTAATCCAAGGGAACCGCCTATTATAAATATAATATGGCTTTTTCCTTCTATTCCTAACTGATTAATTTTCTTTGATAATTCCACTGAATCCAACTGTTTACCAAGGATTTCAAGAGTTATGACAAAAGCCCCTTCCGATATATGCTTGCTAAGTCTTGCTGCTTCTTTTTCTTTTACAATATTGATTTCTGCTTCCGTTGAATTTTCTGTTGTTTTCTCATCAGCAACTTCAATGATATTTAATTTACAATATCTTGATAATCTTTTGCTGTATTCTTTTATGGCATCCACATAAAACTTTTCTTTAATTTTTCCTACTGTTAATAATGTAATTTTCATCTGTATCTCCTTATTTGCAATAGACTTATTGTACTCTATTTGAAAGTAAAAATAAATATCATTTACTTGTTTATAACCATTTAATAGTTTATAATAGTGTTAGTTTATGAATATCAGTTACTTTTTAAGGAGGCACAATATGGAAGATAGCAATTTCGAAAACAACAATACTTCAGATGTGCAGGAAAACAAATTGCCTAAAAGCCTGTACGATTATACAGATAGCAAAGTCCATTCCTTTGTACGACTATCAGATAAATATAAGGACATTACATCATCAGCCTTAACAATGCTTATTGTTGGTATCGCAGGAATTATTTTTATGATTTTAGTTTTTGCTGATATTATACCACTTCCAATCAACGCATCTACGGCATGGTTGTTTGATTCTGTAATGGGTGGAATTTTCATTATATTTATTATTGCAGGCATTGTTTCTTTTATGCATGCAAAGCAGGTAAAAATTGATGCTGAAGCCGAAGATAAGTTAATTGAAGAAATTTTAGCTTGGGCAAAAGACAATATTTCAAAAGAGCTTTTAGATGAAGGTTTAGATTTAAGCGAGCCTGAAGAAATATTATATTTTAGTCGTGCTGACAAAATTAAAGATTTATTAATGCATCAGTTTGAAAACGCTGACGAAGCTTTAATTTATGAATACACTGAACAAATTTATCAAAATATTTATGAATAGTGTTTTGAAATTTTTTAGTGGCTTTTCCAATAATTGGAGCAAATATGCATATCCCTAGTGGAATGCTTTTAATGTAACAGAATTTTTTAATAAACATCATAAAAGAGATTGTCTATTTTTAGTAATAGGCAATCTCTTTTTTCGTCTTTTCTTTTATTTACATAATTGCTTCTATGCCACCCTCATCCATTAATTCCTGATTATACAAAATCTCATCGCAGTTTCCTTTTGCAAAGAAATTACCATCTTTAATAACAACTGCTTCTCTGCAAACCTCTTTTGCAAAGGTTAAGTCATGAGTGGCTATAAGCATTGTATGTGGTAGGGAATTTAAGACATTAATGAGATTACGCCTTGCCTTAGGATCTAAAAAGGCTGTTGGTTCATCTAATAACATAACACTTGGTTTCATTGCCAAAACAGTAGCTAAGGCTGCCATTCTTTTCTCGCCACCTGATAATTTAAGGGCTGTTTTGTCCTTCAAGTGTTCAATATTCAATAATTTTAATCTGTCTTCTACTCTATATTTTACAGACTCTTCATCTAAACCTGCATTTCTAGGGCCAAAAGCAATATCATCATATATAGTAGCCATAAATAACTGATCATCAGGATTTTGAAAAAGCATCCCCACCTGCTGTCTTACTTTAACAATGTTTTTTGAGTCCACAACTAAATCATCTATTTTAATTTCTCCTGTACTATCTAATATTCCTTCAATGGCTAACATTAATGTAGACTTACCGGCACCGTTAGCTCCTATTAGCGCAAGTTTTTCCCCGGACTTAACATTCAGGGATAAATTATTTATTGCCTTTGTTCCGTCAGGATATTCAACTGTAACATTATTAATTGTAAGCATATTTCTTCCTCTTGTTTTCAAATATAATAGCAAACTCTTAAATACTTAAATTTAAATACTAAAAATTCAACACTAAAAATTCAATACTAAAATGCAAAAGCATTTTCTCTATAATATAACAAAAATCACACTGGACACAGTACATACCAAAAAGAATACTATATCTTTCAATGCAATCTTTTCTTTCTGATATGCAACCTGTTTGCTTCCATAACCTCTGCATTTCATGGCGTTATATATTCTTTCTGCCTTGTTAATGCTTTTTAAAAACAGATTTCCAACAAAGGGACCCATGTGCTTAATATGTGGCCACCTGTATGCCGGATTCTTTAATCTATAGGATACAAGCATTGTTGAAACTTCTTCGGCCAAAACCCCAATATATCTATATATCATTTCCATTAAATTAACGATTAATGGTGGTATATGTAATCTTATTAACTGCTTTGTCAAATCAGAAAACCGCGTTGTAGCAATTAGTATTAATAAAGCCCAAACCGAAAACATAGTTCTAATAATCAAAACAACAAAAGAAATCAAACCATAAGTAATAGCAATTCTTCCAATAAAAAATGCTGTTTCCCTGTTTATAATCAGATTACTTATACCTGCAAAAAGTACAAAAGGCAAAGCAATCATTGTTCTTTTTATAACAATTTTTAAAGGTAATTCTGCTAAGGCTGTAGTGATTATCAAATAAAACAAAAAATATGAAAATCTAAGTAAATCATAACGTCTGACACTAAGTATACAAACAATATAGACAACTGTAACTATAATCTTTATTAATGGATGTATATTATGTATTATAGTATTTTTTATACTTAACTGTTCTAACGAATAAATTTCATTTACTTTACTTCTTATACTACTCATTAAATTTATAGGTTACCCCTTCCGTAACAGCTATCTCCTATTACTTATTTTTCTTTTTCTTAACGTAAGTTATTATTCCACCTGCTCCTAGCGCAAGACAAAAAGTTATACCCGCTCCTATAATACCTGAAGCCGACGTTCCATTTCCTTTTTTTTGCGACTTAAAATCATAATCAGGCAGTATTGATAATTTTTCCTGAATCTGACTCATTACACTATGAGTTTTATCACTATTTTTAAGTTCTGAAGTACCTGCTGTTTTTTCCATTGGCCACTCCAATCCATCAGGATTAGAAGAAGCATAAAGAGATAAAACACCACCTGTTATAACAGCAACAATACCAATAATCACTGTAACTTTTTTTACAGATACTTTTTTGTCTATTTTTTGTTTAAATAAAGCCGAATTAATTATTTCAGGCCTCATTTTCCAAACAAATAAAACAACTGCAGCTGTTACAATTCCTTCACCTACTCCAATTGCCAGATGAATTGGTAACATTAACGCCACGAATATTTTAAATGGAAACTCTGTTATCCCTGATAAAAGTGTTTCCATTACAACACCAAAAGCACCTATTTGAAGTGCAACCACAGGTCCTAAAAATGCCGATACTGAAAGTTTTGTTTTGGATATGTTATTTTTCAAAAACATTCTTATAATTGGAAATACTATTAAACATGGAATGACACCCATATTAAAAATATTAGCTCCTAGCGCAAGCAAACCTCCATCAGCAAAAATAAGGCATTGTATAACTAAAACTGATGCAATAGTTAATAAGGCAGGAAATTCTCCAAGTAACATTGCCAGTAAAATTCCACCGCCTATATGACCGCTTGAACCGGTCCCCGGTATGGTAAAATTAATCATCTGGGCTGCAAAAACAAACGCGCCTGACACAGCCATAACCGGTAGTTTTTTTTCAGACAAATCGCTGTCTGTTATTTTCTTTATACCATACGCTGTTGCCCCTGCTGTTACAGCCCACATTGCTACGCCAACTTCAGGTGACAACAAACCATCTGCCATATGCATCTATTAAATCTCCTTTAATATTTCTTTTTTTATTTCTTTTAATGAAAGATTTTTCTCTTTTGCAATTCTAGCCAAATCTTCATATTCTAATTTTTCTTTTGATATTCCATAGCCGTAAGATTCCTTTAATGAAATGTCACCTAATGAACTTTCAATTGTTTTAACATTTCTTGTAAGTCCGTAACGTTTACAAATATACTCTCTAACGCCTAATGTTGTTGTGTATTTAAAAATTAATTTAAGGAACTTTTCCTTGTCTATATTTTTACACATACATGTAATCATTGTTCCCGGGCGATTTTTTTTCATATTAATATTTGTAGTGTACACATCTAAGGCACCATTATTCATTAAAGTTTCTGTAGCAAAACCTATTTCTTCAGCAGTCATGTCATCTATATTACATACCAACTCCAGAACATCATCCATTTTCTGCTCTTCTTCTCCTAAGAAAGCTCTAACGCAATTTGCCACTGGAAAATCTTTATTTCCCATACCGTAGCCTATTTTCTGAGTTTTCATTATAGGCATGGCATCAAAATCATTTGCAAAATATTTAAGTAAAGCTGCCCCTGTTGGTGTACACAACTCACCCTTTATGTTACCTGAATATGAAGGAACCTCTCTTAAAATATACGCTGTAGCAGGTGCCGGCACAGGTAAAATTCCATGAGCACATCTAACATTACCACTGCCTACATGAACAGGTGATACCATTATTCTGTCAGGATTGATTTTGTCAATCAACATACACACACCAACTACATCGGCAATGGCATCCATTGTACCTACTTCATGGAAATGTATCTCTTTGATACTTTTATTATGAGCTTTAGCTTCTGCTTCGCCAATTAAACCATACACATTAACTGCATCTTTTTTCACTTTAGCAGGAATGTCTAACCCATTAATAATCTCTTCAATATGAGAAAGACTACTATGTGAGTGGTGTCCATGACTATGGTCGTGGTCATGTTCATTGTCATGCGTATGCTCGTGCTCATGTTCATGTTCATATAAATCATTGTTTTCCTGTACGTTAACATCTTCACTTACTTCTTCTTCACCATTAACCATTACTCGCATGTGAATACCAACAATTCCACATTTTGTGCTTTCTTCTTTTATTAATTTAATGTTAGGTATATTCAAATTATTAAATTCATTTACAAATTCATCTGGTTGGTCAAGTAACTCAACTAAAGCTGCCATTAACATATCACCAGCTGCTCCCATATTACATTCCAAATATAATGTTTTCATTTTCATCATCCTTATAAAATTATTTTGTTATATGATTAATCAGACTTGCCATATAGCCTGCTCCAAATCCATTATCAATATTTACGACACTTACTCCACTTGCACATGAATTAAGCATAGAAAGAAGTGGGGTTATGCCACCAAATGATGCCCCATACCCAACACTTGTAGGTACAGCAATAACCGGACAATCTGCCAAACCGCCTATAACACTGGCAAGTGCCCCTTCCATGCCTGCAATGGCAATTATGACCTTTGCTTCCATTATTTTATCCACATTATCAAGCAAACGATGCAAACCTGCCACACCTACGTCATATAATCTTTCAACATGATTTCCTAAAAATTCTGCCGTGAGAGCCGCCTCTTCTGCCACTGGCATATCACTTGTGCCACCTGTTGCAACAACAATTTTGCCTATGCCATCCTTTTCTACCAAATTTCCAACAATACCAACTTTTGATATTTCATCATAAAAATATGTAACTTCCAAAGCTTCTAAATACTTCTCTACATAATCTGACGCTTCCTTACTCATTCTAGTAATAAGAATATTGCTTTGATTATTTTTTATGAAGCTTTCTGAAATCTTTGCTATTTGGTCAGGTGTCTTACCGGCACCATAAATCACTTCCCCAACTCCCTGTCGAAGCTTTCTGTGAAAATCAGGCTTGGCAAAACCTAAGTCCTCAAAAGGCTCTTTCTTTAATTCTAATAACGCATCATCTACAGAAACCTTTTTTTTTGCAACTAACTGTAATAATTTCTTTGTATCCATACTAACTCTCTTTTATCTTTTATTTAAAATTTCATTCATGCTACCAGTTCTATACCCCTGTAAATCAAGTGTTACATAGGAAAAACCGATTTCTTTAAGCAATGTAGCTACTTCTTCCCTGTCATTTACAATAAAATCATTTATTTGTTCAGGAAGAATTTCAATACGGGCAATATTTCCATGTACTCTTACTCTTGACTGTACATAGCCTTTACCGATTATAACATCTTCAGCCTTGTCAATCATCATAAGTTTTTCTTCTGTAATCTTTTCTCCATATGCAAATCTTGATGCTAAGCATGCCTTACTTGGTTTGTCCCAAGTTTTTAACCCTAATGTTTTAGACAATTCTCTAATTTCTGACTTATATAAATTTGCCTTTTGAAGCGGACTTTCTACTTTAAGTTCCTCGATAGCTTTTAAGCCCGGTCGGTAATCGCCATTATCACTCATATTTGAACCTTCAGCCACATAGGCAATATTATTTTCTCTTGCAAGTTTCTTTATTTCAGAAAAAATAGCTTTCTTGCAAATATAACATCTATCAGGTGGATTGTCAGCAAAACCTTCAATATACAAAGGATTATAACCGCATATTATATGCTTAATGCCTTCACTCTTACAGAAATCTCTTGCGTCATTAGTTTCTTTTTCAGGAAAAGCCGCCGCATTTAATGTTATGGCTATTGCCTTATCTCCTAATACATCATGAGCAACTTTCAGAAGAAATGTAGAATCTACTCCGCTTGAAAATGCCACTGCCACGCTTCCTAATGATTTTAAATATTCTTTTAAATTATTGTATTTAACCTCTAAATCCTTATCCATATTAATCAGTTCCTTCCAATAGACATACTTTTTATTAAACTATATTATATTTTAAAATATATATAAATCTGTTGCAAATGCCTATATTATATACAATTTTATGCCTAAAAAGCATGAATTAGCTGTAACATTTCCTATTACGTAAAAAGAAGAAAAGTCATTATTAACAACTTTTCTTCTTTTTTTAATTTTCATTTTAAAGTAGGCAGATTGGATATATACTGCTTAAATACATTCCAATTTCCTTTTTTTATTTCTGATACATTAATATTATTTTCATTTATAACATTACCTTCTAAAAGAAATACATCCATTCCTATTTGAGAAGCACACATGTCTTCTGTAACATCGTTTCCAACCATTAAACAATCTTCAGCATCCTTATCAAGAACCTTTAATATATGTTTATAATATTCAATGTTAGGTTTTGCAAAACATGAATTCTCATAAGTAGTTATTAATGAAAAATCATCCTGACATAATCCTGTCCATGACAAGCGTTCTAAAATTGCCACTTCCGGAAATATAGGGTTTGTTGCAACAACTAATGTATAACCTTTTTCTTTTAAAATTTCTATACATTCATTTACTGTTTCAAGAGGGCTTGTAACATATCTTGCTATGGAAAAATCTTCTTTATAAAACTTCGTAATTTCTTTTTGAATCTTACGTTTTTCTTTGGAATCCATTTTTCCACCGCCACCTGTCATGAAGTTAGCAAAAGCTTTCCAAAAGCACTCTTCATTTGTAATAATACCGTCGTTTGCAACCATTGCTTTCACGCCAACCCAAAGCCCGGCAACAATTTTCTTTGAATCAAAATTGGATGATTCCAGTCTACTACTTAAAAGTTTTATGTACATGTCGGTAAATTCTTTCATGTCCATTGGAAGTAATGTTCCATCTAAATCAAATAATACTGTGTTCATTAATATCTAATCCTATTCGTCCCAGTTGTGGTAAACCTGCTGAACATCTTCATCTTCATCTAATCTGTCAATAATAATGTTCATTTTCTTAATAGCTTCTTCGTCTGTTAATGTAACATAATTCTGAGGAATCATTGTTACTTCAGCATTTGCCATCTTAATTCCTTCTTTTTCTAAAGCTTCACGAACTTCACTAAAAGCATTAGGATCAGTTAAAATTTCATAACTATCTTCTTCATCTGAAAAATCTTCAGCTCCTGCATCTAATGCCATCATCATAAGTTCATCAGTATCCATATCACATTCTTCCTTATCAATGATAATCTGACCTTTCTCGTCAAACATATATGATACACAACCCTGTGTTCCTACATTACCGCCACCTTTTGTGAAACAGTTTCTAACATTTGCTGCTGTTCTGTTTTTATTGTCTGTTAAGGCATCAACAATAATAGCTGTACCGTTTGGTCCATATCCTTCATATCTTGCTGATTCATAATTAACAGCCGCTGCGTTACCTGCAGCTTTCTTAATACCTCTGTCAATTGTATCGTTTGGCATGTTGTTAGCTTTTGCCTTTGCAATAACATCACGTAACTTACTGTTATTGTCCGGATCAGCTCCGCCTTCCTTAACTGCTACAGCAATTTCCTTACCGATAATTGTAAAAAGTTTTCCCTTTGCTGCATCATTTTTTTCTTTCTTATGTTTAATATTCGCAAATTTTGAATGTCCTGACATAAAATTCCACTCCTTTGTATTTCTTATTTTACACGCACTCTAAAGTGTAACATTTTATATTTTAATAGTCAACTTGCACATCTATGTATCTAATTCCAGACTAATGCACAATGCCTTATTAATCGTCCCCATCATTTCTTCATCTAAATGACAGACTTTATCTTTTAATCTTTGTTTATCTATAGTCCTTAACTGTTCAAGTAAAATAACCGAATCCTTAATTATATCGCATTTATTTTTGTCTATTCTAATATGAGTTGGCAGTTTTGCCTTTGACATTTTAGATGTAATTGCTGCGACAATAACTGTTGGACTATGTCTGTTTCCTGTATCATTCTGTATAATCAAAACCGGTCTTATACCACCTTGTTCAGAGCCAATAACCGGTCTTAAGTCAGCATAAAAAATATCGCCTCTTTTTATAATCATTTCCACACTCCAAATCTATTATAATAACTATAGTATTCCACTTTTTGGAATGTGTATTCAATTTTATAAATTAAAATTCAAGATTATAATCATCTTCAAAATAATCTTTTGTGCCAACTATTTTTCCATCTTTTAAATAAACTCTTGGCACTCTTTTTCCTAAATCACAAATAAATTCGTAATTAAAAGTACCTGCTTCTTGGGCTAATTTATCAATTAATATTGTTTCGTTCCCATCAGTACCTACTAATGTAACTTTATCGCCAACTTTTACATCCATACCTGTAACATCAACCATAAACTGATCCATGCATACCCTTCCAATGATATTAGCTTTCTTACCATTAATTAAAACATAGCCTTTGTTGCTTAAGTTTCTTGGATAGCCGTCACCATAACCTACAGGAATTGTTGCAACAGTCATCGGCTTATCAGACACAAAAGTATGACCGTAACTTACACCTCTGCCTGCCGGAATTTCTTTTACATATATTACATGTGAATATATACTCATTGCAGGTTCTAGTTTCATTGCCTCATGGTCCATTTCATCTGATGGATAAAGACCATACATTGAAATTCCTGCTCTTGAAAGGCTTAATGATGTTTCAGGCATTTCCATAATGGCTGCACTGTTAGCGCACTGATGAACCGGTATTTTTACACCATTTGACTCTACTTTTTCCACAAAATCATTAAATTCCTTAAACTGATTGTAAGCTACACTTTTGTCAACATAATCAGCCTTTGCAAAATGAGTAAAAATCGACTCGATTTTTACATTTGGCAGAGCGTCAATGGCTACAATTTCCTTTACAGCTTCATCACTTGGTATATAGCCGATTCTGCTCATACCTGTATCAACTGCTATATCAATATTTACATGTTTATCTAAGCTAATTGCTATATCAGACAATTTCTTAGCATCTTCTATTGAGAAAACTGCCGGTATCATACCTTCCTTAACAACAGTTTCGTAAGTACATTCAGGTGTGTAACCAAGAATAAATATTGGTTTTGTTATTCCATGTCTTCGTAAATTATGTCCTTCATAAGCTGTAGCAACTGCATAACCATAACAAATATCATCTAATGCTTTTGCAATTGGAACCGCTCCATGTCCATAACCGTCTGTTTTTATTACTGCAACAATTCCTGTTTCCTTTTTCATTTTGCATTTCATTAATTCAACATTTCTGTGAATTTTGTCTAAATCAACTGTTGCATAAACTCTAAAATATTTTTTATCCATATCTACTGTTTCCACTTTTTCCACAACCTTTCATTGTCTTCTAATCTTAATTCTAAAAATCGCCGTTGTAAGCTTTTGTAATATTATTACAAATATCTCCTGCCATCATGGATTCCTTACTTGATTCCATGGCTGCCAAATCACCTGCTATTCCATGCAAAAACGTAGCCAGTGCCGGAACTTTTGCAAAATCTGTTTTTGTACCAAGCAAAGCTACCATAATACCTGTTAGAACATCTCCACTTCCTGCTGTGGCCATACCACTATTGCCTGTTAAATTAATATAAGTCCCTTTCTTATTAGCCATAACAGTTCTTGCATCTTTTAAAACAACTGTGGCGCCATATTTATAATTGACTTTTCTTGTATATTTAATTAAATCCTGTGCAATTTCTTTAGCCGGTACTGCAAGGAATCTGCTCATTTCTCCAAGATGAGGTGTTAAAATAACTTTATCATGAAGTTTTTCTTTTATTTCGTTATGTCTTGATATTGTATTAATACCATCAGCATCAATAACTGTAGGTATTTTTGATTCTAACACTTCATTAACAATTTCTGTTTGAACTTCTCCGGTTCCCATTCCGGGACCTACTGCTATTACATCGCACCACTTAATTGCTGCCTGTAATGACTTAATATCAAATTTATCAATTGTATAAGTATTAATCATTGCTTCCGGTAAAAGCTTCCCTAAAATATTTCTGTTATTTTCGTGTGTAAATATGCGAACCATACCTGCACCTGTTTTAAAAGCAGCCAAAGCGGACAGTGCCGCGGCACCTGAAATCTCTTTGCTGCCTGCAATAATTAAAACCTTACCGTAATTACCCTTATAAGAATAATTAATTCTTCTTGGCAGATATTTTAAATCTTCTCTTGTAGCATATTTTATAAAATCACTGTTTTCCCATGATTCATATCCAATATCACTTACAATGACTTTCCCACAATAATCTGCTCCCGGATACAATACTGTACCAACTTTATGAAAGCCGAAAGTCACGGTATAGTCCGCCTTAATCGCGACTCCAAGAACTTCTCCTGTACTTCCATCAATGCCTGATGGAATGTCCACTGCATAAACTTTTGCCCTTTGATTATTTATATATTCAACGGCATCCTTATACTTACCTTCTACTTCTCTGGATAAACCAACGCCAAAAATTGCATCAACAAAAATATCGCAATCAGCAAAATCTTCAACAATACTTATGCCAAGATTTTCATTTATTCTAAGCTGTGTTTTAAAATCCTCTGTTGCCTTATTAATGTCACCAATAACGCATGTACATGTATTGTAGCCTTTCAAATAAAGCATTCTACATATAGCAAGACCATCTGCCCCGTTATTTCCTACACCGGCTATAACCTGAACAGTTTTTGTTACCGGCTCATTTTCCATAATTAAAGAAGCAACACTTAAGGCCGCTCTTTCCATTAAAACAATTCCCGGAATCCCGATTCTTTCAATTGTTTCAGTATCAACTTTTTTCATTTCACTGCTTGTAAGAATATTTTTCATAGGCCACTCCTATCTATAAACTCTCCTGTTTATTCTTTTCTGATATTCTATATGTAAGCTTCATTAAACTTTCAGACAAATGAACATTTTCAACTAAAATGTCACCGCCAAAGCCTAAATCTGTATGAGCAAAGTTCCAAAAAGCCTTTACTCCACATTCTACTAATTTTTCAGCAACTTCCTTAGCCGGTCCTTTTGGTAATGTTAACGCAACAATTTCAACATTATTTTCCTTAACATAATCATAAAGTGTAGAAATATCTAAAATTTCCGCATTTTGTGTTTTCTTACCAATTAAATCAGGATTTTTGTCAAACAATGCTGTTATTTCAAAGCCTCTGTTTCTGAAGTTGCCATAATTAGCAATAGCCTGACCTAAATTTCCTGCTCCTACAATAACCATTTTGTGGGGTACATTAAGACCAAGTAACTTTCCTATTTCGTCATAAAGATATTGTACATTATACCCATATCCCTGCTGACCGAAACCACCAAAATTATTTAAGTCCTGTCTAATCTGGGATGCTGTAACATTCATCATCTGACTTAACTCTTTTGACGAGATTCTTTCGATGTTTTGAGCTTTTAACTCATCTAAATATCTATAATAACGTGGTAGTCTTGAAACTACCGCTTTTGAGATTTTATTCATCACATTCTCCTACCTTATATATATATGGTTAATTATAAGGATATAGCAAAAGATTGTCAAATATTTGTCATTCTATATTTTGTTTTAAATTTCAGCATTTTATGATAAACTAGTTAATTAGTGAAATTCAATTAAACAGGAGGATTCTCATGATATTATCATGTAATCATATAAGCAAATCATACGGTGTTGAAACAATTTTAAATGACTGCTCTTTTTTCATAAATGATAATGAAAAAGCAGCCATTGTTGGAAATAACGGTGCCGGAAAATCTACCATTATGAAGATTATAATGGGGGAACTTTCACCTGATGACGGAAACGTAATTATTGGCAAGGATAAAACTATCGGTTACCTTGCCCAGTATCAGGATTTAGGTTCAGACACTACTATTTACGAAGAAGTAAAATCTGTTAAACAGAACTTAATTGACATGGAACAAAAACTTTTGGAATACGAGAAAGAAATGGCAAAGGTTTCAGGTGATGAACTTTCTAAATTAATAGAAACTTACACTAACCTGGAACATCGTTTTCAGTTATTAAATGGCTATTCATACAAAAGTGAAATTGAGGGTGTAATAAAAGGTCTTGGATTTACGGAAGATGATTTTAATAAGTCTGTTGGTAATCTTTCAGGTGGTCAGAAAACTCGTGTTGCCCTTTGCAAACTTTTGTTAGAAAAACCTGATATTATTATGTTGGACGAGCCTACTAACCACCTTGATTTAAATTCAATTAAATGGTTGGAAACATATTTGCTTAACTATAACGGGGCTGTTTTAATAATCTCCCATGACCGCTACTTTTTAGACAAGATAGTTTCTAAAGTTATAGAAATTGAAAACCATAAAGCACATGTATACAGTGGTAACTATTCTGACTTTGCTGTAAAAAAACAGGAATTAAGAGTTGCCACAATGAATGCCTATTTAAAACAGCAAAGTGAAATCAAACATCAGGAAGAAGTTATTGCCAAACTTCGCTCTTACAAACAGGAAAAATTTTATAAGCGTGCAGAAAGCCGTGAAAAACAATTAGAAAAAATGGATCTAATTGAAAAGCCTGAAGAGTTAAAAAATAACATGACCATTAAATTGGAGCCTGACATTGTCAGTGGAAACGATGTTTTGTCTGTTGAGAACCTTGAAAAATCTTATAATACTCTTCTTTTTAAGAATATAAGTTTTGAAATAAAACGTGGTGAACATGTAGCAATTATTGGTGATAACGGCACAGGAAAAACCACTATATTAAAAATAATAAACGGCTTAGTTGATGCAGACTCCGGTATGATTAAGTTGGGCACAAATGTACATATTGGATATTATGACCAGGAACAACACAATCTTACAGATGAAAATACTTTATTTGAAGAAATAGCAAATTCATATCCAAATATGACTAATACAAAAATCCGAAACACTCTGGCTGCTTTTATGTTTACAGGCGAAGATGTTTTCAAGCGTGTATCAGATTTAAGTGGTGGTGAAAAAGGACGCCTTTCCCTTGCCAAATTAATGTTATCGGAAGCTAATCTTATTATTTTGGACGAACCGACAAACCATTTGGATATGGCTTCAAAAGAAATTTTGGAAAATGCAATAAATAATTATACAGGAACAGTTTTGTATGTATCACACGACAGATATTTTATAAACCAGACTGCCAATCGTATACTTGAATTAACAAACACAAAACTTATTAATTACCTTGGTAACTATGATTATTATGAGGAGAAAAAGGAAGAACTTACTGCAACTTTTGCCCCTAAGGAAGAAAAGACAAAAGCCGAGAAAACTACTTCCAGCAACAAACAGGATTATTTAGAAAGGAAGGCAGAAGCCGCAAGGATTAGAAAATTGAAAAATGATATCTCAAAAGTAGAAGAAAAAATCAAAAAATACGAAGACCGCTTAAATGAACTTGATGAAATGGTTGCATATCCAAGTGTTTCAACTAATTCAGCCAAGTTAAATGAAATCGGCAAAGAGCAAAATGAAATCAGTGATAAACTAGATAAACTTATGGAGGAATGGGAAATTCTTTCTGATCAGTTATAAGAATCACTAAAGATTTTTCTATTACAAAAAGGGGACAAGATTTTCTACTGTTAAGTAGTAATTTGTCCCCTTTCTGTTTTATGTTTGTTTTTTATTTTTTTACTTTTCTTTGCTATAAATCTTAGCGAAATTTAATCTTAATGCATTTGATACAACGCAGAAGCTACTTAAACTCATTGCCGCTGCCCCAAACATGGGATTTAATGTAATTCCAAATGGTATAAACAAACCTATTGCTAAAGGTATGCCTATAACATTGTATATAAATGCCCAGAATAAGTTTTCGTGAATGTTTCTAAGTGCTGCTTTACTTAGCTTTATAGCAGCCGGTACATCCATTAAACTGCTTTTCATTAATACAATATCAGCTGCATCTATTGCTACATCTGTTCCTGCTCCTATGGCGATTCCAATGTCAGCTCTGGTTAGTGCAGGTGCATCATTAATGCCATCACCTACCATAGCAACCTTTCCACCTGATTTAAGCTGCTTGATAATTTCTTCCTTACCATCCGGTAAAACGCCTGCAATTACATCATCAGTTCCAACCTGCTTACTAATTGCATTGGCTGTTCTTTCATTATCACCTGTTACCATTACAACTTTTATGTCCATGTTTTGTAATTCTTTAATTGCCTGAGCGCTATCTTCTTTTATAATATCAGCAACTGCAATAATACCCATTAATTTATTATTCTTTGCAAACAATAATGGTGTTTTACCCTGACTTGCATACTCTTCGGATATTTCTTTGGCTTTTTCATTTAAACCAATAGTTTCATCCATATATTTAATACTACCGCCTAATAACTTTTCACCATTTAATGTGCCTGTTAAGCCATTACCCGTTAAAGCCAGAAAATCAGTTATTTCTTCTGAAATTATACCGTCACCTTCTGCTCTTTCCACAACAGCTTTTGCCAAAGGATGCTCACTGTTTATTTCAAGACTGTATGCCATTTGAAGTAATTCATTATCAGTAATTCCTTCCATTGGATAAATGTCTGTAACCTTTGGAGTTCCTGCAGTAATTGTGCCGGTTTTATCTAATGCTATAACATTGATTTTTCCTGTTTCTTCTAATGCTACTGCGTTTTTAAATAAAATCCCGTTTTTTGCACCCTTACCGTTTCCAACCATAATGGCAACAGGTGTGGCAAGTCCTAATGCACATGGGCAGCTTATAACTAAAACTGAAATTCCTCTAGCCAGAGCGAAACCTATTTCTTTTCCAAGTATTAGCCAGCCAATCATTGTAACAATTGCAATTAAAATAACTGCCGGTACGAATATACCTGAAATTTTATCAGCAACTTTTGCAATTGGTGCCTTTGTTGCCGCAGCATCGCTTACCATTTGAATAATTTGAGATAAAGTTGTATCTTCACCAACCTTGGTTGCTTTGCATTTTAACAAACCTGACTGATTTATTGTTGCCCCATAAACCATACTGTTTTCTTCTTTGTCAACAGGAATACTTTCTCCTGTTAAGGCAGATTCATTTACTGCACTATGACCTTCTATTACAACTCCATCAACGGGTATGTTTTCTCCCGGCCTTACAACAAATACATCGTCCTTTAAAACTTCTGATGCATTAATATTTATTTCCTTACCGTCACGTATAACATTTGCTGTTTTTGGAACAAGTTTCATTAAGCTTTTTAATGCATCCGTAGTCTTACCTTTAGAGTGAGATTCAAGCATTTTTCCAACTGTAATTAATGTTAAAATCATTGCTGCCGATTCGAAATACAATTCCATCATATATTTCATAACCAACGCCTCATCGCCTTTAACCTGTGCAGATGTCATTAAAAATAATGATACTGTACTATAACCAAAAGCTGCCGATGAACCTAACGCCACAAGGGTGTCCATATTAGGTGCTAACTGAAACAGGCTTTTGTAACCTGAAATAAAAAACTGTTGATTAATAACCATAATAATTATTGTAAGTAACATCTGAGTTAAGCCCATTGCAACATGGTTGTTGTAATAGAACGAAGGCAGTGGCCAATTCCACATCATGTGACCCATTGAAAAATACATTAAAATAATTAAAAAGAATAAAGACCATATTAATCTTTTCTTTAAAACAGGTGTATCCTTGTCTTCAAGAGAATCATCGATTTCTTCTACAGTTTTTTCACTTTTGTCTTTCTTTTTAACTGATGCTCCATAGCCTGCCTTTTTTATAGCTTTAATTATTTCCTTGTCACTAACATCACCTTCAACCCCTAAGGAGTTTGTTAGCAGACTAACAGAACAGGACGTCACTCCTTCTACTTTTGATACAGCCTTTTCTACCCTGGCACTGCAGGCTGCGCAGTGCATTCCTGTAACATTATATTGTTTCATTATATTTACCTGATATGCCTGCCCTATTTTGACCACAACATACCTTTCCCTTTCATTTTTCACCTTTATATTATACCCCCTAGGGGTATTTGTCAAGTTTATATTTGACACTCTCATTTTCCTTTTATATACTATTTATAATTATGTAAAATTTTATACGTTTTTAGTATAACTTTCTAAAGGTAGGTATTGTATATGTCAGATAATTGTTGTAGCTGTCACACTAAACACAGAAGTGATGATGAAAGAAAAAAATTAATTAACAGATTAAGTCGTATTGAGGGACAAATCAGAGGCATAAAAGGTATGGTTGAAAATGACACTTATTGTGTTGACATTCTTGTACAGTCCTCTGCTGTATCTGCAGCTTTAACGGCTTTCAATAAAGAACTTTTAAACAATCATATTAGAACATGTATTGTTGACGACATTAGAAATGGTGAAGATGAAAAGGTTGAAGAGCTACTTGCCCTTCTCCAGAAAATCATTAAATAATTTAACTACATTTTATGTCACTTGGCATTCTAAAATTATTTTAAGTAATGGTGATTTAGTAAGAAATTCTAAAAAAGTTTCATTTAAAGTAAAAATAAGACAGTGAGCGTTGCTGTCTTATTTTTTGTGTAGTTTTTGTATGGAATTTTTTAAATTTTGCAAAATTCATTTCGTATTTTCCATTATATTTCAAAGGACTTTCTAGGGATTTCTTCTATTTACTACTTTATCAAAGGAATAATTCATAATTCCTCCAAATATTTTTTTACTTACATTACTCTAGTCTTTTTACCCATAAATAACAAATACTTTAATTCATAAGCTAAATATGCCTCTAAAACATGATAATTTTATCTTTTAATCCTGTTAAATTAATGTCTTTTATTGTATTTTAAGTGATTTTATCTTATACTATATATATTGATTTTAACGGATAAGGAGACAGTATTATGGATAACAAAAAAGTAGTTGTTGCCCTTGGAAGAAACGCATTTAGCGAGTCATTTCCAAAGCAGCAGGAAAGAGTTAAAGCCGCTGCAAAAGCTATTGCAGATTTAGTTGAAGAAAAATATGAAGTGATCATCACTCATAGTAACGGACCACAGGTAGGAATGATTCAGACAGCCATGACTGAATATTCAAGACTTGACGAAAACAGAACTGTTGCACCAATGTCAATTTGTGGTGCTATGAGTCAGGGATATATTGGTTTTGATTTACAGAATGCCATTCGTACAGAATTATTATCACGTGGCATTTACAAACCTGTAAGTACAATTATTACACAGGTTAGAGTTGATCCTTTTGACAAGGCATTTAATGCACCTTCAAAAGTTATTGGTCGTTTAATGACTAAGGAAGAAGCTGATAACGAAAAGAAAAAAGGAAACTACGTTGAATATGAAGAAGGCGAAGACGGCTACAGAAGAATTATTGCAAGTCCAAAGCCAATTGATATTTACGAAATTGATGCCATTAAGGCTTTAGTTGATGCTCACCAGTTAGTTATAGCAGCAGGTGGCGGCGGTATCCCTGTTTTACAGCAGCGTACAGGTTTAAAGGGCGCCAGCGGTATCATTGAAAAAGATTACACAGCAGCAAAACTTGCAGACATGTTAGACGCTTCTACTCTTATGATTCTTACATCAAGCGACTATCTTACAATTGAAAAAGACGGTCACACAGAAGAATTAAAAGAACTTACTGCTTCTGATGCAGAGAAATTAATTGAAGAAGGCTATTTTGATCCTGTAACTTCACTTCCTAAGATTGATGCGTCATTATCATTTGTTCAGGCCGGTAAAGGACGTGAAGCAATTATCACAAATCTTTCAAAAGCTAAAGAAGGTATTCGTGGAAAAATTGGTACAATAATCAAATAAATTCATAGAACAAAAAATACTCTCATTACTATTTTGTAACGAGAGTATTTTTTGTTCTATAGAAGCTTAAAAGTGGTCATTCACAAATTAACGAAAGCACGCTCCCGCTGCCAAACGCTGGTAGCGGTTCTATCAAGCCAGCTACGCTGCCTTAATGAACCAACCGCGTTAGAGCACTTTCTTTTAATATTGTGAATGACCACTTTTTTTTACTAGAAGGCCCTAAAAAACACTTTATTATTTTATACTTCTTATACTTCTGTCATGTTGTACAAATCGTAATATATGCCTTTTTTATTTATTAGTTCATTATGAGTTCCCTGCTCTTCTATACCATTTTCGGTTAGAACAAGGATTTTTTCAGCATTTCTAATAGTTGATAGTCTATGGGCAATTACAAGAGTTGTTCTGTTCTTTGCAAGTTTCTCCATTGACTCCTGAACTACTTTTTCACTTTCGTTATCAAGGGCTGATGTTGCCTCATCAAAAATTAGAATTGGTGGATTTTTAAGAAATACTCTTGCTATTGATAATCTCTGTTTTTGACCACCTGAAAGTTTAATACCTCGTTGTCCAATGTCTGTGTCGAAACCATTTGGCAGTGACATTATAAAGTCGTATGCATTTGCCTCTTTTGCAGCAGCAATTACTTCTTCTTTTGTTGCCGTAGGCTTACCATATTTAATATTTTCATAAATTGTACCGGCAAAAAGGTAAACATCCTGTTGTACCATACCAATATTGTTTCTAAGAGATTTTAATTTCACATTTCTTATATCTTCATCATCAATAGATATACTTCCTTTTGTTACATCATAAAATCTCGGTATAAGATTACACAGTGTTGTTTTGCCTGCACCTGACGAACCTACTAAGGCAATATAGGAGCCTGCCGGAATTTCAAGATTAATGTGCTTTAAAACTCTATGATCATTATCATTATATCTAAAAGATACATCATCAAATTTAATATTCCCTACAACATTTGTCAGTTCCTTAGCCCCCTCTTTATCTTTAATTTCAGGTTCCATATCCAGAATCTGTCTGAATCTTTCATAGCCGGAATATCCATTTTGGAACTGCTCTGTAAAATCAATCAATGTTTTAACAGGATCAGTAAAAATATTTATATAAAGAAGGAAGGTTACAAAATCAGTTACATTAACCATATTTTTTGTAAACATAATGCCACCTGCAACTATAACCACCAAGTTAATCATGGTATTAAAACCAATTAGACCGGCATTATAACCACCCATGTATTTATAGTTGTTTTTCTTCGCCTCTAAGAAAGCCTTGTTACCAATTTCGAATTTTTCATTTTCAAGCTGTTCGTTGGCAAAAGATTTTACAACTCTGATACCTGACAAATTATCTTCTATCTGCTCGTTAATGGCTGCTATTTTCTTTCTGTTGATTCTAAATGTTTGCTTCATTTTCTTATTAAAGAAATATGCATAGACAATCATAAATGGAACTAAAGCAAATGCAGCTAATGCAAGTTTTTTATCGATACTTAATAAAATACATAAAGCACCAATAATTTTTATTACTGAAATAGTTACGTTTTCAGGTCCATGATGTAGTAATTCTGTTATGTCAAATAAGTCAGATGTGATTCTGGACATTAGCTGACCTACTTTTTGGTCATCAAAGAATGAAAAAGGCATTTTCTGAAAATGTGCAAAAATTTCTGCTCTCATGTCATATTCTATTTTTGCCCCCATTACATGCCCATAATTTGATATAAAATAATTACAGTAAATTTGAATTATTATTAATACAAAAACAGCTATTGCAATGTACAAAATTTGCTTAAATGCCTGTTGTGGGTTCATATGCACAACTGTTGAAGTAATATATCTAACTACCAAAGGTATTATCAGAGCTACTATAGATGCTATAATTGCAAAAAAAGTATCTGCAAAAAACACTCTTTTGTACGGTTTATAGTAGCTAATCATTTTCTTAAGATTTTCTTTCATAATATTTTCCTCTAAAATATTTTTATATTGCGAAACGCAATTAAACTCCTTTGTCATATAAAATTAATTTATACGGCAAAGGAGTTCTTTTACTTTATTTATTATGTATAATTAGTCCATTAATGATTCTAATGTTTTTCTAATTGCTAAAATAAATTCTTCTGTATTTAATTTCTTCTTGTTTTCTAATGTTGAAATTAAATATAAGTCACCTGTCATTTCACCATTTTCGATTGTGTCGATACAAGCTTTTTCAAGTTTGTCTGCAAATGCCATAAGTTCAGGAAGATTATCAATTTCGCCTCTCTTTCTAAGAGCACCTGACCATGCAAAAATTGTTGCAATAGGGTTTGTTGATGTTTCTTCTCCCTTTAAGTATTTGTAGTAATGTCTCTGAACTGTACCATGAGCAGCTTCATATTCGTAGTATCCCTTTGGTGAAGCAAGTACAGATGTCATCATTGAAAGTGAACCAAATGCTGTAGCAACCATGTCTGACATAACGTCACCATCATAGTTCTTACAAGCCCAAATATATCCACCTTCTGATCTCATAACACGTGCTACTGCATCATCGATAAGTGTATAGAAATATTCGATTCCTGCAGCATCAAATTTTTCTTTATATTCAGCTTCAAAAATATCATTAAATATATCCTTGAATGTATGGTCATACTTCTTTGAAATAGTATCTTTTGTAGCAAACCATAAATCCTGTTTTGTATCAAGGGCAAAATTAAAACAACTTCTTGCAAAGCTTTCAATTGATTCATTAATATTGTGCATACCCTGAATAATACCAGGTGTTTCAAAGTTATGAATTAATTCTCTTGTTTCTTCTCCTGCTTCATTTGTGTATACAAGTTCTGCTTTTCCGGCAGCTGGGATTTTCATTTCAACACCCTTATAAACATCACCGTATGCATGACGTGCAATAGTAATTGGCTTTGTCCAATTCTTTACATAAGGTTCAATACCTTTTACAATAATTGGTGCTCTGAAAACTGTACCATCTAAAATAGCTCTGATAGTTCCGTTAGGACTCTTCCACATTTCCTTTAAATTGTATTCAGGCATTCTTGCTGCATTTGGTGTAATAGTTGCACATTTAACAGCTACTCCGTATTTCTTTGTAGCTTCTGCTGAATCTAAAGTAACCTGATCATTAGTTTCATTTCTGTACTTTAAACCTAAATCATAATACTCTGTCTTTAAATCTACGAATGGTAACAATAACTCATCTTTAATCATTTTCCAAAGAATTCTTGTCATCTCGTCTCCATCCATTTCTACTAATGGAGTAGTCATTTTAATTTTTTCCATCATAAGTCCTCCTAAATCTACTGTGGTATCCTTGTAGATTATATCTAAATTCAACAGGAATGTAAAGTCAAAGAGACTTCACAGTAATCCTTTAAACAAAACATTATTTGTCGCAAAGAATCTTATTTTATTTTTACCCTCTTAACATTACTCCATTTTTTTGAAAGAACTTTTCTACTTCCATACTTTTTATAAGCTTTTACTCTGAAGTAATATTTCTTTTTAGACTTCAATTTTTTAATTGTTACACTTGTTTTAGTAACTAATAAAGAATCTCCATACATGCCCTTTACGCTATCGCATGATAAATTAGGCTTATTTTTCCCTATATTATTTTAAAAATTTCACATACATTAACAAGACCTGCCCCCTGTCTGTTTCTGTCCATAAACATATCCGTTGCACTGCTTTTTAGGATTTTTTTACATTCCGTATTTGTAAGATTATTATTGCAACTTAACATTAAAGCTATAATGCCCGTAATAATTGGTGTAGCCATTGATGTGCCACTTTTCTTCACATACAAATATTTTTTTCTCCACAAATTACAACAACTAATAATATTGTTTGCCGGTGCTACAATGTCAGGTTTTATTATACATTGTTTTGTAGGACCGCGCCCTGAATAGTTGTAAATAATTTTTCCATTAACTTTCATCTGTACATTATCATTTTCTGCACCTACAGTTATAATTTTGCCACAATCTCCAGGCGTGGAAATTGAACTTGGTCCCGGCCCGTTATTACCTGCAGCAGCCACTACTATATAACCTAAATCCCATAAAAGTTCCACTTCTTTTAGCAGTCTTTTGTTTTCATCCTTTTCATTACCCAAAGTACCAAAAGAAATGTTAACAATTTTTATGCCATAACTTTTTCCATTGTCAATAATCCAATGTATACCATCAATTACATTTTCTTCTATTCCTCTACCTGTTTTGTCTAATACTTTTAAAGATACTAAGTTTGATTTTGGAGCAATACCTTTGAACACACCTTTTGACAAATTGCCATTACCACCAATTATTCCTGCCACATGAGTTCCATGACCTTCATCATCATACACTTTGTTTTCTGCTATTTCATCAAAACTTCTTTCCTTTGTAAAATCTTTAAATAGAACAATTCTATTTTCAAAATCAGGATGACCAGCAATTCCACTATCCAAAATTGCTACAACAATATCTTCGCCCATAATTTTCTTTTCATGTATTATATTTATTTTTAATTTATTCCTAACAATATTCATATTAAATCCTAGATTATTTTTTTCTAATTATTTCTAATTTAATATATGCGTATACATTTTAATTGTCTATGGAGATTGCCTTTCCCAAAGTTCATCACGCCCATACTCTCACAATTATGAATAATCATTTTGTAACAATATCTGTAATAAATATTTAGGAGCTATAACATCACAATCATATTAAATAGAACATTAATACTTTTTTGATTTTTTTGTAAACATGACAGGCATTAGGTCATATTATTTAGTGTAAGTAAAAATTTTAGGAGATTTAACATGAGTGATTTAACAGCAACAAACTGTGGATGCGGATGCGGTAATGATGGAGGAAACAACAACTGCCTTTTCCTTATTCTTATTCTCTTATTCTGCGGTGGATGCGGTAATGGTTGTGGAAACAATGGTTTCTTCGGCGGAAATGACTGCTGTTCAAGCATAATCTGGTTATTTATTTTATTTAGCTGTTGTGGTTGTGGAAACGGAAATTTCTTTGGTGGAAACGGCGGTAATGGTTGCGGTTGTGGCTGTTAGTTAATAATAATGATTATTACGAATATGATTTATTTTGCCTGTTAAACAAATCATTAAACAGTCTAAATTTATATAACGGCAATTTTTTTATTTTGCTTATAATAATTGTTGCCATTGATTAATCTTTGTTAATTATATGGTATAAAATTTACCAATATAATTATGTTTCAATAAACCAAAAGGAGTTACAGTCTTATGTGCAAAAACAGGTATAAACAAACAAAATTTGATTGTATGGTCACTAACGAAACCATGCAGCTTATGAAGGCTGTAATTCCTTACATTGACGGTCCTATAAGTAATCTTCTTGGAATAATGATAAAATTTAAAGAATTGGAAAATGCCTCCTTTATTAATTCCAATATAGCAATAACCACAATGAATGAAAATCATAGTAAATCTACCGAAAACATGCTAAGTGATATTATGGAGTTTATGGATGAGGATACAAAAGAATCTATGGAAAATATTAAATCCATGATGGAAATGATGGATATGTTTAAAGATATGGATACGGCAGATATTTTCCAAACTATGAATGACTTTTCAAGTTCAACTTAATTAAATTAGAAATTTTACGATTAATAATATTATAATGGAATTTTTCAATATAAAACTGAATACTATTTAAAGAATAAAAATAAATAATAAATTTAAGGAGTTTTTATGAGCAACAACAAATGGATGGATGATCCTGTGTTAGAGGGCATATCAAAAGAACGTCTGGAAGTTCTTACTAATATTATCGAAGGTGCAAAAGGTATGGAGCCTAAGGATATGTTTACATATTTTATCAGACAATCTAACATGGCTGGAAAACAAGGCATTAATTTCACAAATGCCGAAACCGAATTGATTCTTAATGTATTAAAAGAAGATATGTCTCCTGAAGAAATCAAACGGGTTGATATGGTAAAACAAATTGTAAATTCTTTAAGTAAAAAGAGAAAGCACTAAAGGCTTTCTCTCTTTTATAATATATAGTTTTCAAAATAACAACCGATTTAATTGCCACTGTTATTTTATTTTACTACTAAGTTAATGATTCTTCCTGGAACATAGATTTCTTTTACAATGTTTCCGTTAATCTTGTCTGCAATAGCTTCTTTTCCGGCAGCAATTGCATCTTCTTTTGAAATATCAGCAGGCACTTCAATAACTTCTTTTGTCTTACCGTTAATCTGAACAGGAATCTTGATTTCATCATCTTTCATTAATTCCTGGTCAGCTTCAGGCCATGAGTTATTTTCAAATACGCTACCTGTATTTCCAAGTTTCTCCCAAAGTTCTTCAGCTATGTGAGGTGCAAATGGAGCAATAAGAGTTGTAAATGTCTGAATAGTTTCTTTATCAACTCCACCTTCTCTCTTTGCAATTTCATTTAACTTATTGTTGTATTCCATAAATCCTGAAACAACAGTATTTAAACTAAAGTCTTCAAGACGTTTGGTAATAGTGTGAACCATCTGGTGACGAATCTTTATCATTTCCTTTGTAGCATTAACATCTTTTTCGATGCTGTCAGTTGCTAACTTCCAGAATTTTGTGATAAATCTATAAACACCATCAATACCTCTTTCATCCCATTCAGAATCAAGTTCAGGTGGTCCTACGAACATTTCATAAAGTCTTAATGAGTCACAACCGTAATCTCTTACTAAATCATCAGGTGAAACAACGTTACCTTTTGACTTACTCATCTTGATACCATTTTTACCGGTAATCATACCCTGGTTAAATAACTTCTTAAATGGCTCTTCAAAATCAACTACACCTATATCATATAAGAATTTTGTGTAGAATCTTGAATATAATAAATGAAGAACTGCATGTTCAACACCACCGATGTACATATCTACAGGTAAATTATCATGAGCCTTCTGCTTTGAAACAAGTTCTTTATCATTTTTGTTATCTACATATCTTAAGAAATACCATGATGAACCTGCCCACTGAGGCATTGTGTTTGTTTCACGTTTTGCAGGCTTACCACAACATGGACATGTTGTATTTACCCATTCATCAATTGCTGCAAGTGGTGATTCACCTGTACCTGTTGGCTCATAAGATTCAACATCAGGTAATAATAATGGTAACTGATCTTCAGGTACCGGTACAGGACCACAGTCAGGACAATGAATAATTGGAATTGGTTCCCCCCAATATCTCTGTCTTGAGAATACCCAGTCACGTAATTTGTAATTAACAGTTGCTTTACCAAAGCCCTTTTCTTCAATAATGTGAGGAGCTTCCTTCTTAAGAACTGATGATTCCATGCCATTCCATTCGCCTGAATTAATCATAGTACCAACAGCCTCTGTGTAAGCTTCTGTCATGTTTTCAATTTCTTTTCCATCTTTCGCAATAACCTGAATAATTGGTATATCAAATTTCTTTGCGAATTCAAAGTCTCTGTCATCATGTGCAGGTACACACATAATGGCACCTGTTCCATAATCAGCTAATACATAATCTGAAAGCCAGATTGGAACCTTTGCTCCATTAAGTGGGTTAATTGCATAACTACCTGTAAATACACCTGTTTTTTCTTTTCCCTGAAGTCTGTCTACTGATGACTTGTTTGCTGCCATCTGAATGTATTCTTCCACAGCAGCCTTCTGTTCAGATGTAGCAAGTCCTAATGCTTTTTCATGTTCAGGTGCTAAAACCATAAATGTTGCCCCATGAAGAGTATCTGGTCTTGTTGTATAAACTGTAATAACATCTTCTGTATTTTCAACCTTAAAGTCAACCTCTGCACCATATGACTTACCAATCCAGTCGCTCTGCATTTTTTTAACTTTTTCAGGCCAGTCAAGCTTATCTAAATCTGCTAATAATCTGTCAGCATATGCTGTAATCTTTAACATCCACTGATTTAAATTCTTCTTTGTAACTTCTGCTCCACATCTTTCACAGCAGCCATTTACAACTTCTTCGTTTGCAAGACCTGTTTTACATGAAGGACACCAGTTAATTGGCATCTGCTTCTGATAAGCAAGTCCTTTTTTGAACATCTGAACGAAAATCCACTGTGTCCACTTGTAGAAGTTAGGATCAGTTGTGTTTACTTCCATGTCCCAATCATAAAGTGCAGCGATTTCATTAATCTGTCTTTTGATATTCTTAATATTTGCTGCTGTTGAAATTGATGGGTGTGTTTTCATTTTGATAGCATAGTTTTCAGCTGGTAAACCGAATGCATCCCAGCCCATTGGATGAATAATATGATATCCATGAAGCATCTTATATCTACTCCAAACATCACTAATAACATATCCTCTCCAGTGTCCTACATGAAGTCCTGATCCTGATGGATATGGGAACATGTCAAGACAATAATACTTTGGTTTTGTTTTGTCAGCGTTAATAGGATTTACATCCCAATTATGACGCCATTTTTTCTCAATTTCCTTATGATTATAAGGTGTTGCCATAACTTATTTTCCTCCTAGATTTATATGTAAATTAAACTTAATTGCGCTTATATGCACTTTAAATAATTACCTTTTATAATTTCAATAAACAGTCCCTAAAAATCATAAATATAAATTATTTCTTCTTAGATGACTTCTTTTTATTTTTGGTTGTTTCAGGCTCAATACCTGCTTTCTTTTTTCTCTGTTGTTCTAATTTCTTATTAACTTTGAAATTCTTCTTTACTGTATCTTCTTTTACTTTTATTTCACAAAGCACCTGACATGAGCCAACATTTCCTGCAAGATCTTTTGCCTTAACAACAACAGGTGTTTTTTCGCTTTCTCGAAGCTGTTCCTTTTCAAGTGTATATACTTTTATTTCACTTGTAGGTTCATTACAGGTTACTGTAGCCTTAACCATGTCTATGATTTTTTGAACATTCTTCTTTGTATTAATATCATTTGGACTTTTACTTTTTACTTCTAATGTAAATACCTGTTTACTACAACTTACTACAGGTGGTGTAGTATCTACCACATTTACTTTCTGTGAAATGCTGTACTTCTTACCGTCTTTTGACTTGTATTTATATTTCACAGTATAATTTCCAACTGCTGAAGTATCTACTGTATTATGTTTCAATCTTCCGGTAATATCTTTACCCTTTGTTCCAAAGGCTATTAAATTACAGTAATAATTAAACTGATGTCCTTTTTCAACAGTAACTGTCTGAGAACCTTTAACAACAGTACCGTTTTTTATCTTCTTGTAAGGATTGTCCTCACTTGGATCTGTAGGATCCCAGCCACATTTTCCGGATACTTTTACAACCGGTGAAAGATCTAAAGGCAATGTATCTTTTTTCTTGCCTTTTTTTACTGATACCAATGTGTTTTTCTTACAATTTTCAAATATCCAATTAGCGTCATTTGCTGTTAAAACAATATTCTTTCCTGAAGCTTTCTTTTTTCCAATGCTCCTATAAGATGATTTGACCAGTTTGTAATCTTCCTTACCGGAGTATGATGGTGACTGAATCCATACATTCTTATCTAAATATGAATTATACTTGTGCCAACCACTGTATTTATTAAGCCATGTATATTTGGACTTAATTCTAAAATTTCCATTAGGAAGACTCTTTCCAACTGAGCATCTAAAAGACTTAACAGCCACTTTTGTTTTCTTATCCTTTGAATACTGATAAACAATTACTGCCTTAAGTTTCTTATTTACTTCTATATAATACCTATCTGAAAAAGCTGTCTTTTTATTTTCTGTTTCTTCTTCTACACCTTTTCCTGAAAGTTTACTTGCTTTGTCAGCCTCTGACTTAACCTTATTTTGAATAAACATAAGACCACCAAAAATAATACCTGCAACAATTAAAATTTCAAGAAGAGTAATAACTGTATTCTTAAATCTTTTTTCTTTGACAATCTTTTTAATATCCAATTTCGTACTCCATTTTATTTTTATACGCAAAAAGCCACCTTGAGCCTATACATACTAATTTATTATACAACATTGTAAGCATTTTTCAAGGTGACTTTCGTTATATTACTTTATTACTTTTTATTTCTATCTTATTGCATCCTTCATGCTCTTAACATATTCTCCAACATAAGGAACACTTTCTTTTCCATATTCTGCAACAATTTTTACAATGGCACTTCCGACAATTGCTCCATCAGCATACTGGCAAACATTTTTTGCCTGCTCAGGCTTGGCAATACCAAATCCAATTGCGCAAGGTACATCTGTTGCTTCTTTTACAAGTTTAGTCATTGCTCCTAAATCTGTTGTTATATTTTGTCTGATACCTGTAACTCCAAGAGATGATACAACATATACAAAACCTTCTGCTGATTTGGCAATTTTTGTAATTCTCTCTTCCGATGTTGGAGCAATAAGTGGTATTAAATCAATACCTGCTTTATTGCAGAAAGGTACTAGTTCATCGCGTTCTTCGTATGGACAATCAGGTACAATAACACCTGAAATTCCACATTCAACACATCTTGCCATAAACTTTTCTGTTCCATAACGATAAATTACGTTTACATATGTCATAAATACTAAAGGTATATTTACCTGCTCTTTTATTTCCTTTATGGCATCAAACAATTTATCTGTTGTACATCCACCCTGTAATGCCCTTAAATCTGCTTCCTGAATTACAGGTCCTTCTGCTATTGGATCAGAAAATGGAATTCCAACTTCGATGATATCTGCTCCATTCTTTTCCATTTCTATAATTAATTTTTGTGTTATTTCTAAATCAGGATCTCCTCCTGTCACAAAAGCTATGAAAGCTTTTTCATTCTTAAATGCATCACTTACTTTACTCATAAATCTGTACTCCTCTATATCTTGCTATTGCTGCTACGTCCTTGTCACCACGTCCTGAAACATTTACTACAATAATTTTATCCTTATCAAGTGTCTTTGCATACTTCATTGCATAAGCAATGGCATGTGAACTTTCAATTGCTGGAATTATACCTTCCGTTCTTGATAAATATTCAAAAGCCTCAACTGCTTCCACATCAGTAATTGGAACATATTTTGCTCTTCCTGTATCATGTAAATTTGCATGTTCAGGTCCAATTCCCGGATAATCCAGTCCTGCTGAAATTGAATAAACAGGTGCAATCTGTCCATCATCATTTTGACAGAATAAAGATTTCATTCCATGGAAAATTCCTTCTGTACCATTTGCTATAGTTGCGGCATTTTTAGGATTATCTACACCAAGTCCCGCTGCTTCACATCCAATTAATGCAACATCTTTATCTTCAATAAAATTATAAAATGCACCCATGGCATTTGAGCCACCACCTACACAGGCAATAACTGCATCAGGAAGTCTACCTTCTACTTCCATAATCTGTTCTTTAATCTCCTTACTAATAACGCTCTGGAAATCTCTAACAATTGTTGGAAAAGGATGTGGTCCCATAACTGAACCTAATACATATAATGTATCGTCCATTCTATTTGTCCATTCCCTCATAGCCTCATTTACTGCATCTTTTAATGTCATTGTTCCACTTGTAACAGGATGAACTTTAGCACCTAAAAGTTCCATTCTAAACACATTTAAAGCCTGACGTTCACAGTCTTCTTTTCCCATATAGATTTCACATTCCATATCCATAAGTGCTGCGGCTGTTGCTGTTGCCACACCATGCTGACCTGCTCCTGTTTCTGCAATAACTCTTGTTTTACCCATTTTCTTTGCAAGCAAAACCTGACCTAAAACATTATTAATTTTATGAGATCCTGTATGGTTTAAATCTTCTCTCTTTAAATAGATTTTTGCACCACCTAAATCCTTTGTCATTTTTTCTGCATAATATAATAATGAAGGTCTGCCTGCATAATTATTTAAAAGGTCTGTTAATTCCTTATTAAACTCCGAATCATTTTTGTAATGTTTGTAAGCTTCTTCAACTTCATTTACGGCTGTCATTAATGTTTCCGGAACATACTGTCCACCATGTATACCAAATCTTCCTTTACTCATCGTCTTCTCCTTTTAATTGTTGTAACATTTGTTTTTTATTTTCAACTTTCATAAATGTTTCTCCAATAAGCACACCATTTACGTTAGCTTTTTTTAATCTCTCAATTTCTACGTTGCTTTTAATACCACTTTCAGCAACAAATAAAATATCATCCGGCACACGCTTTCTTAATCTTTCGCTGTTTCCTATATCCACTGTAAAAGTTTTCAAATCTCTATTATTTACACCGATTATTCTTGAGCCACTTTTTATTGCTTTTTCAATTTCTTCCTGGTCATGGGCTTCTACTAATGCTGACATACCAAGGATGTCGCAAATTTGTATGTACTTTCTTATTGTATCTTCATCAAGCAATGAACAAATTAAAAGTACAGCAGATGCACCATGAATTTTTCCGTCATATATCATATACTCATCAATAACAAAATCTTTTCTAATTAACGGTATTGATACATTTTCGCTTATTTCTTTTAAAAACTTTTTATCACCTTTAAAATATTCAGGCTCTGTTAGAACTGAAATGCAACTTGCTCCTGCCTTCTCATATTCCTTTGCTATTTTCACATAAGGAAAATCCTCAGCAATAATTCCTTTTGATGGTGAGGCTTTTTTTACTTCACAAATAAAGTTAATACCTTTCTTTGCTAGAGCTTTTTCAAACTCAAAATTCCCTTTTGGCATATTCAAAGCCTTCTCTTTTACTACTTCTAAAGGAATGTTCTTTTTTTCCAATTCAACTCTTTTTCTTGTTGATTGTGCTAGTTTATCTAAAATCATATAACTCCTTTACTTATTGCTTTCTTCTATGTAAGCCTGTAATTTTTCGTATGCTTTTCCGCTGTCAATTGTTTCTCTTGCAATATTAATTGCTTCTTCGTATGTTAAATCGTCATTTTGAACATAAATACAAGCTCCGGCATTTAATAAAACTGCATCTCTCTTTGGTCCCTGAAGTTTTCCACTTAAAATGTCTTTTGTAATCTGAGCGTTTTCAGTTCCGTCTCCCCCTTCCAAATCAGACTTCTTGCAAATTGAAATTCCATAATCTTCAGGATTAATTTCGTAAGACTTTGTTTCACTATTTCTAATTTCACATACTGTTGTTTTTGTACTAGGTGTAATTTCGTCCATTGTGTCCTGACCAAAAACAACCATACCTTTCTTAACTCCAAGATTTAAAAGTACCTTTGCAATTGGTTCTACTAATTCTTCTTCATAAACACCAATAATTTCCATTGATGCTCCTGCCGGATTAGTTAAAGGTCCTAAAACGTTGAAAATTGTTCTAAGTCCTAACTCACCTCTAACAGGACCAACGAATCTCATTGCAGGATGATATTTCTGTGCAAATAAAAAGCAAAAGCCAACTTTATCTAACAACTCTTTACTCTTTTCGGGCTCTACTGTTATATTTGTCCCTAAAGCTTCTAAAACATCTGCAGCCCCTGATTTACTTGAAACACCTCTGTTACCATGCTTTGCGACTTTACACCCTGCTGCTGCCGCTACAAATGCTGATGTTGTTGAAATATTAAATGTGTTTGCCTTATCTCCACCTGTTCCAACAATTTCAATTACATCCATGTCATGTAATAATTTTGTTCCATTATCACGCATACCTTTTGCTGAACCTGATATTTCTTCAATTGTTTCGCCCTTCATTCTAAGCGCTACTAAATAAGCACTAATTAATATATCAGGTGTTTCACCACTCATAATTTCATTCATAACTTCCTTTGCTTCATCAAAAGTTAAGTCCTGTTTATTCACTAATTTCTCTATGGCTTCTTTAATCATACTTAAACCTCCAATTTTTTTGTTTATTGAATTTAATTTCGTATACTTATCTGTAAATAATAATCTTTTTAATTTATTTTTTAATCTTTAAAAAGTTATCTACGATTTTTTCTCCTTCAGGTGTCATAACTGATTCCGGATGAAACTGTAAACCGTAAATTTTATATTTTTTGTGTTGGACAGCCATTATTTCATTGTCACATTCATCAATAGCTATAACTTCCAATTCCTCGGGTATTGTATCAGGATTAGCTGACAACGAATGGTATCTTGCACCTTTAAATGGTGAATCCATCCCCTTAAAAATCGGACTGTCATTTGTAATTGTCATGTTACTTTGTTTTCCATGCATTAATTGCTTTGCGTAAGTAACCTGTGCCCCAAATACCTCACAAATACTCTGATGTCCCAGGCACACTCCCAAAATTGGATATTCGCCCTTTAGCCTTTCAACTACCGCTTCGCATATACCGGCATTTTCCGGTTTTCCAGGCCCTGGCGATAATATAATATGTGAAGGATTTAATTTTCTAATATCCGCAATTGTGTATTCATCGTTTCTTACCACCTTAACTTTTCCATCAGTTAATTTTCCAACTAATTGAACAAGGTTATAAGAAAAACTATCATAATTATCTATTAATAAAACCATTACTTGTTTACCTCACTTCCTCGTTTAATTGCATCTATTACTGCCCCTGCTTTATGAGCACATTCCATATATTCACTTTCAGGTACACTGTCTGCAACAATTCCTGCACCTGCCTGAACATATACTTTATTTCCTTTTTTTATTGCCGTTCTAATTGCAATACATACATCTAGATTTCCTGATAAATCAATATAACCAATTGCACCACCATATACACCTCTTGGTTCTTTTTCTAATTCATCAATAATTTCACAAGCTCTAAATTTTGGTGCACCTGATAATGTGCCTGCCGGTAAAAGTGCTGAAACTGTATCACAACTGTCTTTATCCTCTCTTAACTCTCCACATACAGTTGAAGCAATATGCATTACTTTTGAAAATCTATGAATCTTCATATATTCTTCTAAATAAACACTTCCATATTTTGCAATTCTTCCAATGTCGTTACGTGCCAAATCAACTAACATATTATGTTCTGCTAATTCTTTTTCATCTTTTAAAAGTCCTTCTTCTAATGCTTTATCTTCTTCCTGATTTTTTCCTCTTGGCCTTGTCCCTGCAACAGGAAATGTTGTTAATTTGCCATCTACTAATTTAACCATTGTTTCAGGAGAGGCACCTGCTATCTGCATATCTTCTGACTGGATAAAATACATATAAGGCGAAGGATTAGTAGTTCTTAAAACTCTATAGGCGTTCATTAAACTGCTGTTATATTCAGCTTCAAATCTTCTTGAAATAACGCCCTGAAAAATATCTCCCTCTCTGATATATGCCTTTGTTTTTTCAATCATATTGCAATATTCTTCTTTAGAAACATTACATTTAAAATCTACATTTTCCTGTGCATGATACTCAGGTAATGGACTTTGTTCATTTATAAGTGAAATCATTTTTTCAATTTCAAGTAAAGCTCCGTTATATCCCTGATGACCATCTTTTGACTTCATGTTTGCAATTACTAATATTTTTTGTCTTAAATGATCAAAAGCAATTACCTTGTCAAAAAGCATTAAATGATAATCATCAACATTGCTTTCTTTTAAATTTAATTTAGGTTCAGCATAGCCAATCATTTCGTATCCAAAATATCCAACAAAACCACCGGTAAAAGTTGGCATTCCTTCAATTTTAGGTGACTTATATTTTTCTAACTGTTTTCTTAGTGCATCCATTGGATCCATTGTTACAGTAGTTTCAATCTCGCCACTTTTCTGGGTTACCTTTCCGTTCTTGCATGTTATGTACAAAACAGGTTCATAACCTAAAAAAGAATATCTTGCCCATTTTTCTCCACCTTCTACACTTTCAAGCAAGAAAAAGTTTTTACCAAATTCTTCCATTTTTCTTAAAAGTGAAATTGGAGTAATAACATCAGCATATATTTCCTTGCAAATAGGAATCATGCTATAGTCCTTTGTTAATTCTTCGATTTCTTCAAAACTTTGTGTTTTCATATGTTCTCCTCTCGCATATCTGACTGTTTAATTATTTCAGTTAAATAGCGCCTATGATTTCCGGCTGTTAAAGTTGGTCTTCGCTTGTTAGAACAGTTCGATTTCGTACACTTTGTGTACTTTTTGTGTACTTCATCTAACTTGAGCTGACCGCTCAATATTTTCGTATAAGTGAATATTTTTTTATAAGCAAGCTTCAAAAATATTTCTTTTAGAAATTCATCTATGTTTAGAACAGTTCGATTTCGTACACTTTGTGTACTTCATCTCACTTGAGCTGACCGCTCAATGTTTTCGTATAAGTGAATATTTTTTTATAAGCAAGCTTCAAAAAAATATTCACTTATACGAAAACGCTGTTCTAAACAGTAACAAAAAAAAGGCCCTGTCTCTTCACGTATATAACGTAAAGGGACAAAAGCCTTATAAATTCAACTTCTGCGGTGCCACCCAAATTAATGTATAACACATTCTCTCAACAGCATACCATCATATGCTTACTCTTTTAACGGTGAGTCTCCGTCAGCGTCTACTACCTAATAATGTGGTTTCAAGCTGCCCTCTTAAGTCCATTCATCGCTGTTAGTTTGTTGTCTCACACCAACCGACAACTCTCTGAAAAACGTCCCATACGACTACTTACTCTTAATCAACGGTTTCACAATACTTTTAAAGTTTAGTCTACTAAAGCGTTAATGTCAACCTACATATTTAATGTATTCTTGATTTATTTTATGCTTTTTATTTCATCAACTGCCTCTTTTAGCTGTTCTAATGCTTTTTTCAATGTTTCTCTTGGACATGCAATATTGATTCTCTGGAAGCCTTCTCCTTCTTTTCCAAAGATATATCCTGAGTCAAGCCACAGTTTGGCTTTTTCAACGATAAACTTTTCAAGTTCTTTGTCCTCTAAACCTAACGCACTACAATCAAGCCAAATCAGATATATTCCTTCAGGTTCAATTAATTTTATCTGTGGTATATTTGTTTCTAGATAATCTCTTAAGAAATTAAGGTTATCTAATAAATATTCTTTCAATTCATTCAGCCATTGTCTACCATATTTATATGCTACCTCGCATGCTACAAGTCCCATTAAATTAACCTGACTGTAACCAACCCTATCCAATTGCTTTAATACTTTTTTTCTAATTTCAAGATTAGGAATAAAAATATTTGAAATTTGAAGTCCTGCAAGATTAAATGTTTTGGTTGATGCTGTACATGTAATTGTTATATTCTGATATTTTTCATCTAATGATGAAAATACAATATGCTTATTTTCAGGATAAACAAAGTCACTGTGAATTTCATCACTTACAATTTTTACATTGTGTTTTAGACAAATATCTCCTATCTTTTCTAGCTCCCATTTTTTCCAAACTCTACCAACCGGATTATGTGGACTACATAAAATAAATAACTTAACATTATTTTCTATTATTTTCTTTTCAAAATCTTCAAAATCAATTTCATATTTTTTGCCATTTCTAACTAAAGAATTGTTCACTAATTTTCTATTACTATCAATAATTACTTCAGTAAATGGGTAATATACAGGATTTTGAATTAATACACTATCACCTTCATTAGTAAGTGCATTAATTGCCAATACTATGGCAAATACTACACCCGGTGTTTTTATTAGCCATTCTTTTTTTACATGCCAATTAAAATTATCATTATACCAATTGTATACTGCATCAAAATATTCTTCTTTACTTTCACTGTAGCCATATATACCGTGACTTACTGCTTTATTTAATGCCTCAATAATTTCAGGTGAAGTTTGAAAATCCATGTCTGCAACCCATAAAGGTAACAAATTAAATATACTAGGGGGTGGAACCTTCCAACTTAATCACATTGGTGTTATGTGTTCATTTTTAACAACTGTGATTTTTAAATAAGCTTAAATGTAATACATGTACTGACTAAAATCGTTACTTTGTAAATAATCTTTTTCTAAGTCTTCTAATGAAATATTAAGTAATACTTCATCAAGTTTTTCATTTACTTTATCAATTACTGATTCTTCAATAACCTGTTCTGCTATATTGCCCTGGCCTTCATACTCTTTTTCAATCTTATAAGTTCCATCAAGTGCTTCAATAATTGATGCCACAGTAATGTCCTTAGCACTCTGATTTAATAAATATCCACCCTGGGCACCTTTAATACTTTTAATAATTCCATGCCTTCTTAGTCCTGCAAAAACCTGTTCAAGATACTGTAAAGATATATCATTTCTTTCTGCAATACTGCTAAGTTTCACATGACCGTTTTTTGAATTAATAGATAAGTCTATTAATGATATTATTCCATATCTGCTTTTCTTTGATAACTTCATATTACATCTCTTTTCCTTTTTTTAATTAATCCTATATGTTTAGTAGGATATAAAGTATATTACCTTTATTTTATATAAATGTCAACTAAAACATACTATTTTTATATGAATTAAATATTTTAATTATAAAATACTGCTTGCAACACTCCAGATACCAAGTATATACTTTATTGCAAAAAAAAACAGGAGATTAATTGCACTAATCATTGATGCCTTGCAACTATAATCAATACAACTAATCCCCTGCCCTTAAGGAGTGATTATATAATTTCTATTTAAAATCTTAACCCTGTTTGGATTTTGCTATTTCTTTTTCCTGTACATCAGGTGGTGCCTGTTCGTATCTGGATACAACATATTCAAATTCACCACTTCCACCTGTCATTGAACGAAGTGAAGTTGAATATTCATACATTTCAAGTAATGGTATTTCAGCTTCTATAATCTGTTTTCCATTATCAGAATTCATATTGTATACACGACCACGTCTTTTATTCAAATCTCCAAGAATATCACCTGAATATTTTTCCGGTGCTGTAATTGTAACCATAGCAATTGGTTCCAACAGTACAGGATTAGCTTCCATAAAGCCTTTCTTAAAAGCTATTATTGTTGCCATCTTAAATGCCATTTCAGAAGAATCAACAGGATGGTATGAACCATCTGTTAATGTAGCCTTAATGCCGACAACCGGATAACCTGCCAATGGACCCTCTTTTACACATTCCTGAATTCCTTTTTCAACTGCCGGGAAATAATTTTTTGGCACAGCTCCACCAAATATTTTTTCATCAAAAATATAAGGTTTTGATAAGTCACCTGATGGTTCAAACTCAATTACAACATCACCATATTGTCCATGACCACCTGACTGTTTTTTGTGTTTACCCTGAACCTGTGCCTTACTCCTTATTGTTTCTTTAAATGGAACTTTTGGTCGTTCTAAAATAACATCTACTTTGTATCTGTCTTTCAGTTTAGATGCAACAACTTCCAATTGCTGATGACCAATTCCGTAAAGAAGAGATTGTTTATTTTCCGCATCAATAACTGACTTCAAAGTCAAGTCTTCAATACATAATTTAGTAAGTGCCTGAGCTAATTTGTCCTCATCCCCCTTTTTCTCAGCTCTATATGCCATATACGCATAAGGCTTTGACATTGTTGTTGGATGATATACAATTGGCCACTGTTTCGTTGATAAAGTATCTCCTGTTCTTGTGCTTGTAAGCTTACCTATTGCCCCAATATCTCCTGAGTGCAATTCACTTACTTCAGTAACATTCTTTCCGCAAATAACATACAGTTTGTTTAATTTTTCTTCTATATTTTTTGTTGGATTGTAAACAACATCACCTGTTTTTAATATGCCTGTTCTTACTTTTACTAAAGAATATTTTCCAACAAATGGATCCATTATTGTTTTAAATACATAAGCAGAAACAGGTTTTGAGTTGTCAAAATCTGCAACCACTTCTTCATCGTTTTCTATGTTAGTTGCTTTTTTCAAAACTTCTGCCTTATCTGCTGATGGAAAATATTTTTCACAGGTCTGTAAGAAACTATTTACACCCTGGCAGGTTACTCCTGATGCAATTTGTACGGGAACGATATCACAATTAATTACACTCTTTCTTAATGCTTTTGATATTTCCTCGTATGTAAAATCTACGCCTGAAAAATACTTATCCATTAATTCTTCATCAGATTCTGCAACAGCCTCCATTAACTGCTCTCTAACCGGAACTAATTTACTTGTAACTGATTCAGGAATTTCCATTTCATCATAATTACCCAAATTATCAATGAACTTTCTACCACCCATTTTCACTACGTTTACATAACCAATTAATTTGTCATTCTCCATAATTGGCAAATGAAATGGTGCTATCTTCTTGCCGAATCTTGACTTTAACTGTTCTACAATTTCCATGTATTTTGCATTGGAATCATCTATATTGGTAACTAAAAATATACATGGGATTTTTCTACGCTCACATGTTTCCCAGGCTTTAACCGTTCCTACTTCTACTCCTGTCTTTCCATTAACCACAATTACAGCAGCGTCCGCAACACTCATGGCATCTTCCATCTGACCGACAAAATCAAAATATCCCGGTGCATCTAATATATTAATTTTCAATCCGTTCCACTCTATTGGTATAACAGATGCACTTATGGAAAACTTACGCTTGATTTCCTCCTTGTCATAATCTGAAATTGTATTTCCATCATCTATGCGTCCCATTCTGGAAATAGTCTTTGTAGCAAAAGCTACTGCCTCAGCAAATGTTGTTTTTCCGGCTCCGCCATGTCCTAAAAAAACAACATTTCTAATATTCTGTGTTTCATAAATCTTCATAACAAGCCTCCTTATTCAATTGTCTTTTCACCGAACTAAAACCTCTTAACTTTCCTCCTTATTTAATATTTTATTAAGGTTTTATTACTTAAATACTATTTTACTTTACTTATAAACTTAATACAAGAAAGGTTATATTTTTAACAAAGTGTTGCTATATTTACTTTAAAGTGTTAAACTTTAAAGCGTTGAAGTTTAACACTTTAAAGTTTTTAAGTTTAAGCTTGCTTAACATAATTATCTATATTAGACTTAACTAAGCAATTTATACATGACAGGAGAACATAATGAGAATAAAAGATGATTTAACATTTGGTTTTGTAGGTATTGGACTAATTGGTGGCTCGGTTGCAAAGGCTTTAAGACGTGTCTATCCAAGTTGCAAAATCATAGTTTATAATAGAGGGGCGAAACCTCGTGTTTTAGCAATAAATGACGGCACAGCAAACATTGCATTAGATACTGTTGATGAAAGATTTTCTGAATGCGATTATATTTTTCTGTGTACCCCCGTTGAACGTAATGTAGAATACTTAACTATTTTAAAAGATATAATTAAACCAACATGCATTATTACAGATGTTGGCAGTGTAAAAACAAATATACACGAAGCAGTTAAGGCTCTTTCTTTAGAAGATAATTTCATAGGTGGCCATCCAATGGCAGGTTCAGAAAAAACAAGTTACGAACATGCAAGTGACCGTTTGCTTGAAAACGCCTACTATGCCATTACTCCTACCGAAAAAGTTAAACAGGAATATGTTAAAGAATACACTGAAATTGTTTCTGACATTGGTGCAATTCCTATAGAAATTTCATACAAGGAACATGACAGAGTTGTTGCAGCCATTAGTCATTTGCCACATTTAATTGCTTCAAGCCTTGTTAATTTGGTAAAACATAATGACAGTAACAAAGAATACATGAAAACATTAGCAGCCGGCGGTTTTAAGGATATTACAAGAATTGCTTCTTCTTCTCCTGAAATGTGGGAGCAGATATGCATGACAAACAATAATAACATAAGTGAAATCCTTGATTTATACATAAAAGATTTGGAAAAAGTTAAGAATGAGTTAGACACAAAGAACGGACAAGCCATTAATCACATGATTGCAGAAAGTAGAGATTATCGAGATAATATTGACGAGCATAACAACAGTATAATTCAAAGAAGTTACAACATATTCTGCGATATTATTGATGAATCAGGTGCCATTGCCACTATTGCTACAATTCTTGCTACAAATGGTGTTAGTATTAAGAACATCGGTATTATTCATAACCGTGAATATGAAGAAGGCGTTTTAAAGATTTCATTTTATGACCAGGCTTCATCAGAGAAAGCTATGGAACAGTTAGAAAGACACAGATACAAAGTTTTTAAACACTAATGTTTTCCAGTAATCTCCTATTGTCTAAATGTTACAAAATTGTTACACTGTTTTTTGTAATTGGCCAAGACAAATTTGAAATAAGGAGGACATAACTATGTGTTTTAAATTTAGTAACTGTACTCAATTATTTAACGCTATTTGTAATTTCTTTAACATTGGTTGTTAATTAATTATGTAAATTAAAACCATCAATACAAAATAATTGTTTAAACTATTTTTGTATTGATGGTTTTTTAATTATTTATTATATTTATTTTTATTATTTCTATTCATGTTCTTTTGTATTGCTCCACAAATTTTATTTAAAATTAAAGAATTATATTAACTTAAATTGAGTCCACTTCTTTGATTTATATCTTCCAATAAAAATTATTCCTCTAAATACTAAATCCATGCTCATGCCAATAGCTGTGCCAATTACCCCCATATCAAGTACTAAACCAAACAATGCAGAAAAGAACAATCTTGCCGCAATTGTAAGAGTTACTGATGTTATCATTGTAAATTTAATATCACCTGTGGCACGAAGTCCGTTTCCTAATGGGCCTGCAAATGGATATGCCACTCCGTTAAATATATTGTTAATAAGAACAAGCCAAATTTTCAAGATTACTTTATTGAATTTTGTTCTATTCCTACTTTAGTATAATCTAAGACATCTTCTCTCTGGATTCTAAGATAATATTCACCCTTATCTATTGTAATACTTTTATAAATTGATTTATCAGGCTGATTTGTACAATCAAGAGTAACTGTCTTTTCTGCAACATTATTACCTTTCTTAAACACTTCAGCTTTAACTTTTCCATCCCATATAGAATTAATACTAATAATTATTTTCTTCTTTTTGTTATTTTTTAATTTAAACCATGCATCTTTTCCGTCATTATATGAGAAACGAAATTCGTTATAATCATTACCGCTTATATCAGCAGCCTTTCCCCTGTCTTTGCATATTGGTGTTCTATTAATACCATACAGATGAGTATTTATTTCGTATTGAGAATCAAGAGGACTTTCTAAATAAACTCTATATTCACCTTTTGGTAATTCACATTCTATTAATTTTTTATTTTCTTCCCAATTACCTATATTATGTGTAACATCGCTCCACTTGTTATTCTCCTTTTTTTGTAATTTAACATTAACATTTATTTTTTTACCGGTTATGTTTTCTCCAAAAACTAGAGATACATATGCTCTTTGTTTTTTTACAGAAAAATTCCAATATTGTGGTTCTCCTGTACCAATAATTAATTCGTCATACGTATCAGTAAACTCAAATATATTTTTTTGATTATATAATTTCATTTCAACTTCGCCAATTTCAAAAAAATCATATTTTTTAAAGAATTTATCCCCTGGTACCTGTACTGTAAAACTTTCACCTTCTTTGAGTTTTATACTATAATAAGATGCATCAGGTAAAAGATTACCATTTATGTCATAAACTTTTATACCTCCACCTGTGTCAAACGACATTATACAATCATTCGTTGCTACAAATTTTACCTTTTTTGATTTGTAATGTTTGCAATAATATAATTCTCTTTCTATTTTAAATAGCTTAGGATCACATTTTACAATTTCATTATTAAAATCATAACAATCCTTATTTTTTTTCCAAATATCAGATTTTTTTCCTTTATACGATGATGGGAAATTTACTTTCTTTATCATAGCATACGTTGGGTCATAAACTACATATGTCGCATATGGTTTTCCTAGTGCCTGACAGATTCCATACTTAACTCCTTCTGGAATATTAACCACTGACATACAACCGGTATATCCCACCAATATACTTTTGTTGTAAATATAAAAGTCTCCTTTTCTAATTATGTACTTTTTTAATATTGAAAAGAATTTATCCTTACCTAAGAAATTAAATAATACCTGTATGCTATCATGCTTTAATTTTTTATTTTTCATTACTACCTTTGCATCTTGTATAATGTGATTAAATTCAACATTTCCAACATACTTACTTACAGAAGAAGGTAATACAATCTTCTTTAACTTTTTACACGAAGTATCTTCTCCCTCATCATCACAATCATTATACTTAGCATAATTATTACACTCATATGTCATTCCGCTCACATCTATTATTTTACACCCTTTTCGTATTGTTAATTTTTTCATTTCAGTTGGCATTGCTACGAATTTTTTGCCATTTTTTGTGTATATTATCCCTTTAAAACTTTTGTATTTTTTGTCTTTACTACTAACCTTGTATGTCTTTGTTTTGTAATAACATACCATTTTTTCAGACTTTAATGGTGAATTAAACTTTACCATATTCACTGTTATCGGATAATAATGAGTATAATATGATTCATAAAATTTCAAATCACCCGGAACTTCTAACACTTTTACTTTTTTACAACTCTTAAAAGGTTCTATTAAAAGTTTTTTCACCCCTTTTTTCACAACAACCTTTTTAATTTTCCCTGCATTTTTAAATTTTGCATTTTTAGGAATTTTTCCTGTCACTGTTAACGTACTCCCGTTCACATAATAATTTTGATTTTTTGCCTGTACATTACCACTTGATATAAATATAATCCCACAAAGTACCCCTATTGAAATGCATAACTTTAATAATTTTTTGTTCAATTTAAACTCCTCCCTTTTCTCCTAATACTTTTGAAAGTTTTTCTTATTCAATTGTTATACTCACAAAAAATAATTTTTATTGCATAAAATTAAAAAAGAGCTAAAATTAAAAAAGTCAGAAATATTTTATACGCTTGATAAGTAAATTTTTTACCGGACAAACCGGTAAGAACAATAATATCAAACTCAAAATATTTCTGACTTATTCTTTATTTTGACCATGCAATTTTGT
>ERZ773193.819-NODE-819-length-44367-cov-14.347400_pt1 | contig 44367 bp, 36 predicted proteins | sample MGYA00511110_ERZ773193 | MGnify/ENA primary metagenome ERZ773193 (study PRJEB29015, sample SAMEA2737784) | human gut metagenome | biome: human gut; feature: human-associated habitat; material: faeces | place: China | collected 2012 ... | reverse complement strand
GAGCGCCACCTTGCCAAGGTGGAGGTAGCGAGTTCGAGCCTCGTCGGCCGCTCCACTTTTGACCACCCTTCGGGGTGGTTTTTTTGTGCCGAAATCTCACCAAAATAGTGCATACCTCGACTTTTGCCCATTGACAGCGGCACTTTTATAACAGTATACTTAAACTGTTCTTTTGCGAAAGCGGAAGAACGATTTGCGGTATAGTATTAAAAGGAGTGCGGAATCATGAAAAACTCGAATAGCAAAACCTTCGTTGCCGTCGGCATCGGCGCAGCCCTGTTCTTTGTTCTGGGGCGCTTTGTCGCTATCCCCAGCCCGGTGCCCAACACCAACATCAGCCTGCAGTACGCGGTGCTCGGTCTGCTGGCCGCCATGTACGGCCCTGTGGCCGGCGCCCTGATCGGCTTCATCGGCCATGCCCTCATCGACCTGTCCTGGGGCGGCATCCCGTGGTGGAGCTGGGTCATCGCCTCCGCCTTCACCGGCGTGGTCGTCGGCCTGTTTGCCAAGAAGCTGAATGTGCAGGAGGGCGACTTCAACAAGCGTAAGGTCGCCACCTTCGCCATCGCCAATGTCGCGGCCCATGCCATTGCCTGGATCGTCGTTGCGCCTGTGCTGGACATCCTGATCTACGCCGAGCCCGCCAATAAGGTCTTTGCACAGGGTGCGTTTGCCGCTGTGTCCAACATCATCACGGCTGTTGTCGTCGGCGGCCTGCTGATTCTGGCCTACACCAAGACCATCGCCAAGAAGGGCTCTCTGGACAAAGAGTGATCCGCTGTAAACCCGTATGCCTTCCCACAAACGCGGGAAGGCATTTTGCTGTTCCACCACAATTTCCCCTGCGAGGTGCCGTATGGCTGAAACGAGAACCCCGATCATATCCTTCAAAAATTTTTCCTTCCAATATTGCGCCCAGAAGCAGCCCACGCTGCATGACATCAATCTGGACATCTACCCCGGGGAGCGCGTGCTGATCGCCGGGCCGTCCGGCAGCGGCAAGTCCACGCTGGCGGCCTGCATCAACGGCCTGAACCCGTTCTCCTACCCCGGCAAGTGCACGGGCACGCTGACTGTGGACGGCGTGGATGCGCCCCACAGCAGTATTTTTGAGCTGGCGGGCCACGTCGGCACGGTGCTGCAGGACCCGGACGGCCAGTTCATCGGCCTGACGGTGGGGGAGGACATCGCCTTTGCGCTGGAAAACAGCTGCACCCCGCAGGACGAAATGCACGAGATCACCCGCCGCGCCGCCGGGCTGGTCGGCATCGAGAACCACCTCGACTACGCTCCGCACGAGCTTTCCGGCGGTCAGAAGCAGCGCGTCAGCCTTGCGGGCGTCATGGTCGACGAGGTAAAGATTTTACTGTTCGATGAGCCGCTGGCAAACCTTGACCCGGCCACGGGCAAGCAGGCCATTGAGCTGATCGACGCGATCCAGCAAAAGACCGACACGACGGTCCTCATCATTGAGCACCGCCTTGAGGACGTGCTCTGGCGCAGCGTGGATCGCATTGTGCTGGTCAACGAGGGCCGCATCCTGGCCGACCTACGCCCCGACGAGCTGCTGTCCGGCGCACTGCTGGCAGAAAACGGCATCCGCGAGCCGCTTTACGTCACGGCCATGCGGTATGCGGGCATTGACATCACGCCCGCCAAGCACCCCGCCCACGTTGACTCCGTCGTGCTGGATGACGCCGATACCGAGAAGCTGCGCGCCTGGTTCCGCGCCGAGCCGCTGCCCGCGGCCAAGCCTGCCCCGACCCCGCTGCTGGAGGTCAAGGGTCTGTCCTTCGGCTACAGCAAGGACCAGCACACCCTGTCCGACGTGAGCTTCACGATTGGAAAAGGGGAGATGGTCAGCATCGTGGGCCGCAACGGCGCGGGCAAGTCAACGCTCTCCAAGCTGATCTGCGGCTTTGAGACGCCCGACAGCGGTGAAATTTTCTTTGACGGAAAAGACCTGAAAGACGAAAACATCCGCCGCCGCGCCAGGCATATCGGCTATGTCATGCAGAACCCGAACCAGATGATCTCCAAGACGATGATCTTTGACGAGGTCGCGCTGGGCCTGCAGGGAAGCGGCCTGACCGATGCTGAGATTCGCGTCAGGGTCGAGGACACGCTGAAGGTCTGCGGCTTGTACCCGTTCCGCAACTGGCCCATCTCGGCGCTGAGCTTCGGCCAGAAAAAGCGCGTGACCATCGCCAGCGTGCTGGTGCAGGACCCCGAGCTTATCATTCTGGACGAGCCGACGGCGGGCCAGGATTTCCGACATTACACCGACATTATGGAGTTCCTGCGCGGGCTGAACGCCAAGGGTGTGACCGTGGTCATGATCACCCACGATATGCACCTGATGCTGGAATACACGCCGCGGGCGCTGGCCTTTTGCGACGGGCGGCTCATTGCGGACCGCAGCGCGGCGGCCATCCTCTGTGACCCGGCGCTGATCGAGCAGGCGGCCTTGAAGGAGACGAGCCTTTACACGCTGGCCAACCGCTGCGGCATCACGCCCGCCGAGAAATTTGTGGAGCGCTTTATCGCGGCAGACAGGGAGGTGCGCGCCGATGGCTGCTAATACCGTTTTGAACTATATGCCGCGCAAAAGCGTGGTACACGACCTGACCGGCACGACAAAGCTGGCGTTCTTTCTGCTGTTTACCTTCGCCAGCATGATCACCTACAACACCTGGGTGCTGTTGGGGCTGATGGCCGTCAGCTTTGCGGTGTTCAGGCTCAGCCACATCAAGCTGCGCGAGGTTCGTTTCATGCTGGTCTTTATGCTGGTGTTCCTCGCACTGAACGACCTGTTCATCTTCCTCTTCGACCCGAACCAGGGCACGGCGCTCTACGGTACCCGCACGGTGCTTTGCCACCTGTTCTGGCGGTACGACCTGACCGCCGAGCAGCTGTTCTATATGTTCAACATCTCGCTGAAATATTTTGTCGCGCTGCCGGTGGCCATTCTGTTCATCTCGGCCACGAACCCCAGTGAGTTCGCCGCCAGCCTGAACAGCATCGGCATCTCATACAAGGTCGGCTATTCCGTCGCCATTGCGCTGCGGTACATTCCGGATATTCAGCGCGATTACCACAGCATCAGCCAGGCACAGCAGGCCCGCGGCGTCGAGCTGGGCCGCAGCGAGCCGTTCTTCAAGCGCCTGAAGAATTCGGTCAGCATCCTGCTGCCGCTGATTCTGACGAGCTTGAACCGCATCGACACGATCTCCAACGCCATGGAGCTGCGCGGCTTCGGCAAGCATGACAAGCGCACCTGGTACACCCGCCGCCCCTTTGCCCGCCGCGATTTTATCGCGCTGGCAGTCGGCGTCGTGCTGCTGCTCATCAGTCTGACCGTGACGATCAGGTTTGGACGGTTTTATAATCCGTTTGTGTAAAAAACGAAAATTGCGCCCCTGCGGCATAACTCCGTAGGGGCGCATTCTATATGAGCCCGTGCCCGTTTGCGGTGGCGGAAGCTTTCCCGGGCGGATATGGAATCTGCCCCTACACATAGGGACGGCGCCTGCATCGACTCGGAAAGTCCGTGTTGCCGTGGTCGAACAATGCCCGCCCCTGCAACCCCATCAAAAAAACAGCCGCCCGCTCAGGCATCGTACCTGGGCGGGCGGCTGTTATTCTGATTTTACTGCATCAGCCCACACACCAGCTGTGCATAGGCAACGGGGTCCTCAATGGGCAGACCGGCGATCAGCAGGGCCTGGTCATAGAGCAGCTCGGCGTACTTGGCGACCTTGTCGGTGTCGCCCGCGGCGTGGGCAGCCTTCAGGGCGGCAAAGACCGTGTGGTTAGGGTTCAGCTCCAGCACCTTCGTGCTCTCGACGCCCTCTGCGTTGGGCATGCGGCGCAGTACCTTCTCCATCTCCATCGAGATACCGCCCTCGGCAGACAGGGTGACGGGGTGTTCCTGCAGGGTCGGATTGACCTTGACCTCCTTGACTTTGCCGTTCAGGTCCTTCTTGATTTCCTCAAACAGGTCCTTGTTCTCGGTCTCGGCAGCCTCGGCGGCCTTCTTCTCGTCCTCGGTCTCCAGACCCAGGTCACCGGAGTTGATGTTCTTAAACTCCTTCTCCTTGTAGTCGCGCATCATCTGCAGGCAGAACTCATCCACATCCTCGGTGCAGAGCAGCAGGTCATAGCCCTTGCTCAGCACCAGTTGGGCGTTGGGCAGCTTGCCCAGACGGTCCGTGTCGTCACCGGCGGCAAAGTAGATGCACTTCTGATCCTCGGGCATCTTCTCGACGTACTCGTCCAGCGTGACGAGCTTTTTCTCCTTGGCGGAGTAGAACATCAGCAGGTCGCCCAGCAGATCCTTGTGCATGCCGTAGTCGCCGTAGATGCCGAACTTGATCTGGCGGCCAAAGTTCTTCCAGAAGGTCTCATACTTCTCGCGGTCATTGACGAGCATCGCGTGCAGCTCGTTCTTGATCTTCTTTTCCAGAGAATTGCGCATCAGCTTGAGCTGGTTGTCCTTCTGCAGCGTCTCACGGCTGATGTTCAGACTCAGATCCTCGCTGTCCACAACGCCCTTCACAAAGCTGAAATAATCCGGCAGCAGGTCGGCACACTTCTCCATGATCATAACGCCGGAGGCATACAGCGCCAGACCCTTCTCGTACTCCTTGGTGTAGTAGTCGTACGGGGTCGAGCCGGGGATGAACAGCAGCGCGGTGTAGGTCGCCGTACCCTCGGTGCGGCTGGTGATGACGCGCAGCGGGTCGGTGTAGTCCATGAACTTGTTCTTGTAGAACTCGTTGTAGTCCTCGTCCTTGACCTCGTTCTTCGGGCGCTTCCAGATGGGCACCATGCTGTTCAGCGTTTCCAGCTCGGTGTAGGTCTCGTACTCGGGCTTGTAGTCGTCGCCCGCGTCCTCCGGCTTCGGCTTCTGGCGGGATTTCTCGCGGTACATCGTGATGGGGAAGCGGATGTAGTCGCTGTACTTCTTGACGAGGTTTGCAAGCTCGTAATCCTCGAGGTACTCGCTGTACTTGTCGGTATCGGTGTCGTCCTTCAGCACCAGAATGATCTCGGTGCCGACGTCCTCCTTGTCAGCCTCGGTCAGGGTGTAGCCCTCGACGCCGGTAGACTCCCACTTCCAGGACGTGTCAGCGCCCTGCGCGCGGGAGATGACGGTGACCTTTTTGGCCACCATGAACGCGGAATAGAAGCCGACGCCGAACTGGCCGATGATGTCGATGTTATCGCTCTGGTTCTCGGTCTTGAAGTCGAGGGAGCCGGACCTGGCAATCGTGCCGAGGTTCTTCTCCAGCTCCTCCTTCGTCATGCCGATGCCGTTATCGGTGATGGTCAGCGTGCGGCTGTCCTTGTCGGGCTGGATGTGGATTTTCAGGTCGTCCTTCGTAATGCCGACGGATGTGTCGGTCAGGCTCTTGAAGTAGCGCTTGTCGCAGGCATCCGATGCGTTGGAAATCAGCTCACGCAGGAAAATCTCGCGGTTTGTATAGATAGAATTGATCATCAGGTCAAGCAGCTTTTTGCTCTCGGCCTTAAACTGACGCATAGCCATGGTAGAAAACCTCACTTTATACAAATGAAATTAGCACTCGTTTATTTCAACTGCTAAAGTTAGTTTAGCACTCTTTTTAATAAAGTGCAACCCTTGTGCAGCATTTTAACAAAAAATTTAAATTCAGGGCTTTTCAAACGTGGGAATTTGCGGTATGCTAACAATGTATAAGGTATTCTGTTAAACAGCGCGGTAGGGGCTGGGCATGCCCGGCCCGCGGGCTTGCCTGTGAATGTCTGCCTGCGTACAGCTGCGGGCCGCATATAGGCGGCCCCTACGCCCTGCCGACAAAAAACGATCCCTTACCATAGAAATAGCATAGAAAGAAGAATCCATCATGCAAATATACACCCACACTCTCCCCGGCGGCGCACAGCTCATCGGGTATCTGCGCGATAGGACCGTCGAGATGCCTGCCTTCAACACCCGTCCGGCCATTCTCATCCTGCCGGGCGGCGGCTACGCCTGGTGCAGCAGACGCGAGGCCGACCCCGTTGCCATGCAGTTTCTGCAGGCTGGCTACAATGTCTTTACCCTCTATTACACCTGCCGAAGTGACGAGACCGTGCCCGCGCTGCGTTGGCAGCCGCTGATCGATGCTGCCGGGGCGATCCTGCATATCCGCCGCAATGCAGAGCAGTTCGGCACCGACCCGGCGAAAATCGCCATCTGCGGCTTCTCGGCGGGCGGCCATCTGGCGGCGTCCACGGCCATCCTGTGGGACGCCGAGCCTGTGCAGACCGCCCTTGGCATCCACGGCACCGAGGCCCGCCCCGATGCCGTTGTGCTGGGCTATCCGGTCATCACGGCGGGGGAATACCGCCACGACGGCTCCATTGTCAACCTCTGCGGCGATGACGCCGACCTGCGCGCCACAATGAGCCTGGAAAACCAGATTCGCGACGGTCTGCCGCCCTTCTTCGTCTGGCATACGGTGGAGGACCCGTCCGTCCCCGTGCAGAACTCTTTGATGCTTGCCGGTGCGCTGACAGCCCATAAGGTCCCGCTGGAGCTGCATCTTTTCGCTCACGACGGCCACGGCACAAGCACCTGCACGCGGGAGGTCAACACCCCCAACAAGCACAACAGCGCCTGGGTGGCCCTCTGCACGGACTGGCTGGCCGAAACCTTTGATTTTCACCTGTAACAGGAGATGACAAAGCATGAAAATCATGTTTTACGCGCTGCGTCCCTTTGATGAGCAGCAATACTGCGAGCCCTACAAAGCCCGCTACGGCATCGACTACACCGGCACGCCCGACGTGCCGCGCCCGGATAACCTGCATCTGGCCGAGGGCTGCGACGCCGTCAGCACGAACCCCTGCGAGATACGCCCTGAATATTTGCAGGCATGGGCTGAAATGGGCGTCAAATATCTGCCCTGCCGCAGCATCGGCTATGATCATATCCCGCTGGACACCGCCAAAAAGCTGGGTCTGCGCATCAGCCACAGCCATTACCCGCCGGACGGCGTGGCCAACTATACGATCATGCTCATGCTGATGTGTACCCGCCGCATGAACGAAATCATGCTGCGCGCCAACGTGCAGGACTACTCGCTGCCCGGCAAGATGGGCCGCGATATTTCCGGCTGCACGGTGGGCGTCATCGGTACGGGCAAGATCGGCCAGACGGTCATCCGTCACCTGAGCGGCTTCGGCTGCAAGATTTTGGCCTACGACCTCTACCCGAACGACGCGGTCAGGCAGTACGCCGACTACGTCACGCTGGACGAGCTTTACGCGCAAAGTGACATTATCACGCTGCACACGAACGCCACGGCGGAGAACCACCACCTCATCAACGCCGGCGCCCTTGCAAAAATGAAAGACGGCGTGCTGCTCGTCAACACGGCGCGGGGCACGCTCATTGACCCCGACGCGCTGATCGCCGGGCTGGAAAGCGGCAAGATCGGCGGCGCGGGCCTCGACGTCATTGAGGATGAGACCGGTATTTACTATTACAACCGCATGGGGCAGGCCATCCCGAACCGCGAACTGAACCTGCTGCGCAGCTATCCCAATGTCATTGTCAGTCCGCACACGGCGTTTTACACTGATGTCAATGTCGCCAGCATGGTGCAGAGCCCGTTTGAGGCGCTGGACGCCTATGCCCACGGCCAGCCCTACGCCGGTGAGGTGCAGCTGTGATGCCAGCCGTTGAGCCGGGCCGCTGCAGCGAACACTGGGACGACTGCCCGCGGCTGGCGGCAGGGAACCGCTTTGACTTTGCCTGTGCGGGCTGCGGCGACTGCTGCCGGCAGAGGCGCGACCTGGTGCTGTCGGGGTATGACCTCTACCGCATTGCGCGGCGGCTTAGCTTGCCGCCCCGTATCGTGGCGGCGGCTTTCTGCAAAAGCTACCTTGCGCCTGAAAGCTGCCTGCCTGCCCTGCGCCTAACGCCGGACCCCAAAACCGGCAACTGCCGCTTTTTTGAGGGCAGCGCCTGCACCATCCACGCCGCGCGCCCGCTGGCCTGTGCGCTCTACCCGCTGGGTCAGAGCATCGACACGGTGACAGCGCAGACGGAATATTACGTACAGACGCCGCTTTGCGGTGCACGGGCAGGGAAGGTACGGACGCTGCAGGACTATCTGCAGGATTCCGCCGTGCTGGATCGCGCGGGGGTGGATGCCCGCTGGGCCATCGTCTGCACGCAGCTTTCCCACCGGTTACAGGCCGCGGGCGGCACGGATAACCCCCGCTTCTCCGCCGCTGTCAGGCGTATGGAGCGTGCTCTTTACTACGATTACGAGCTCGGCGACGACTTCTACCCGCAGTTTTGTCAAAACATAGAAATTTTAATGCCGCTTTTGGACAGGATGCTGTAACCGAACAACAACAAAAGCGCTGTGACCTTTTCAAACAGTCACAGCGCTTTTCCTATATTGCTTTGTAGGGGCCGCACATATGCGGCCCGCAGCCTGAAGATAACCGCCCATTTGCGGGAAAGCCGCGGGCCGGGCATGCCCGGCCCCTACGTGTAAATCAGCAGATAAAGAATCCGCCTCTGCCGCCGCAGCAGCACCAGCTCAAAATATTGCACACCAATAAATACATCCAGAACGACAGACAGAAAGACCCCGGGCTGCCGCTGGGCTGGGCGTAGGGCTGCTGGTAGCTTGTGTAGCTACGGCCCGGGCTTTGCAGCTGATCCAGCAGGTTTTGATAAGCGTAGTTGTTCGGCTCCATCGAGACCGCCGTCCGGGCCTCCTCCTGCGCGCGGATGTTGTTGCCAAGCCCCTGATTGGCCAGCGCGGCGTAGTAGTGCCACTGGGCCGTGCGGTTGGCGGTGGGGATGCCGTTCAGCGTGTTCATGGCCTCCTCATAGAAGCCGCTGCGGATGTAGTTTGCCGCGGCACGCAGCTCTGGGTCACCGGCAGCGCTGCCGTAGCTCTGCCGCCCGGACGAGCCGCTTGTGCTGTAATACCCAAACCCGAACGGTCCAAAGCCAAACCCGGCCCCGCTGAACGGGTCCTGATACTGCTGGCTGTAGCCGCTCTGGCTGCTGCCATAGCGCTGCCCGCCGGCACTGTAAGACGCCCCGCCGCCCTGCTTGATGCGCATGATCTCGCTGTAAGCGGCCTGTACCTCTTTAAAGTGCTCCTCCGCCGACGGGTCATCGGGGTGCAGGTCGGGGTGGTACTCCTTGCATTTTTTGCGGTAGGCTTTTTTAATCGTTTCGTCGTCGGCACTGGGGGTGATGCCCAATACACTGTATGGATCAGTCATGGCGCTTTGCCTCCCTGTGCTTGCGTACCAGCGCGTATTTGCTCCACACGCCGGAATAGATCGTGTTGTACAATAGCTTCCCCTCCGGGGTGTCCTTTAAAATCGGCAGCATCTCAAACTGCTGTGCGCAGCGGCCCATCTGCTGGGTCAAAAGCTCGTGGCAACGCTGCTCATAGGCGGCGGGCGGCAGCTCGTCCGCCAGCTGCTGCAGGGCGTTGAACTGCCCGCGGCGGCTGTCCTTTTCCAGATCGTCGTAGGCGTCCATCAGATAGATGAACGCCCCCAGCCCATTGCCCATGCCGCGCAGCGCCGGGGCCCAGATGTCGTCGCGGCAGGCGAACACCTCGCCCAGCAGTGCGCCAAAGGCGTTGCACAGCGCGTCCAAATCGTGGCTGCCGGCGCTTTCCAGCGCGTTCAGCCTGTCCAGCTGTGCGGCCATGGTCTGCAGCTGGCGCGGCCAGCGCTCCCGCAGGGCGGGCAGGCTTGGCTCCAGCTTTTGCGCCTGCGCCAGACTGGCGCGGCGGTGATCGTCCTGCCAGTCATCGAGAAAGTTGTAGTACGCCAGCGCGGCGGTCATGTCGGCGGCGTAGTCCAGCAGCTCGTTGTCCGCGCGGGGACGCTTTTTCAGTGGGTGGGGCACGCAGCGGCCCTCGAAAAAGGCCGTGGGCGTGTCATACAGTGCTGTCAGCAGAATGGCGACAAACGCCATGTCATAGCTCAATGCCAACTGTCCGGTGCGTCCGTAGCGGCGGCCCAGCGTCCGGCACAGCCCGCAGTAGTAAGCCTGGTAGCGGTCCATCTCGGCGTTTGCCAGGCCCTTACGGTAAAGCGTAACATATCCGAACATCGCGCGTCAACTCTTTTTGATGAACTGATGGCCGCACTTCGGGCAGGTGATGCTGATCTTGCCGCGCCCACGGGGCACGCGCAGCTGCTGGCCGCACTGGGGGCAGCGGTAATAGTGATAGTCCTTGCGCTGCTTGAACCGCACCTGCTGCTTGCCAAACCACGTGGTAACGCGGTTCTGGTAGGAGAGATATTTGAGGTTTTCACTGTAACGCTTGCGGGTGTTGCGGCTCAAAATGCGGAAATAGCTGTAGACGATGGCCGCCAGCCCCAGCCAGTACAGCACCGGCGACACCCACGCACCGATGACAATAAGGATAAGCGACGAAATACACAGGAAACCGCCGAACTGGTCGAACCCATATCGGCCCGCCATAAACCGCTGAAACCAGCCTTTCATGTAAAAACCACCTTTTCGCGGCAAAGCCGCATTGTTTTCATCGTACTATTATGGCACACAAATATGGGCAAATCGTGAACAAGCGGGGAATAGAGTTTGAACAAAAGGGAAAAGCGCATTAAATCTCTTCCGCAAAATAGTCGCTGTCAATGCGCTTGAGCTTGTAGACCTTTTGAACGGAAACACCTAAGCCGTATTCAATCATCAAAGAAGTGAGCTTTTTGCCGTCTACAAGGATAATATGCTGCGCATTAGCATAACGGATTGCACCTTGCGAGAACTTGGCTGTCGTAATAAAAAGACCTTTTTCAACGCGAGGTGGTCCCATCATCGCGCCAACAAATTTTTGCACTTCAGGGGTGTGGATGGAAGAGGATGGGTCATGCCGTTTGGCCTGGATGTAAATTTGTGAAAAGCCAAGTCGATCTTCGTGAATAATACCGTCGATACCACCGTCACCGCTGAGTTGTGTTACTGTGCCCTCGCCATAATTCATTGCCTGCATCAAATCGACGACTAAATGTTCAAAAAAAGCAGGGGATTGGTTCATGATTTCAGAGAGCAGATCATCGGCAAGTTTATTATTGATGTCGCGATAAACGCGATCCAACGTTTCGGGCGGGGTTTCCTCGGCATGGATAGAAGTTTCAGCAGAAGTGATTTCTGGGGAGGATTTCTTTCTTTCGCCATACTTAAAAGCGGCAAAAGAAGGATAGCGCTGTGCCAACAGTGTGTCGGTGATGGTAACACCACTATGCAGGAGAGAAAGCCCCTCTGCTGAAATGGAGTAGCAACCCTTTTTGGAAGATTCGATAAGACCGGCCTTTTTCAAGTAGGTCTTTGCCCAGCCAATACGGTTGCAGAAAACACTTTGTGTTCCGCTCGGGAGAACTTCGGAAAGCTGTTCGTCTGATAAATTGAGCATCTGTGCAATATCGGCTTGAATTTCCTTTGAGGTATGTACTTTTTGATCTTGTAATGCCGTCAAAAAGGGTGTGTAAAACCCATAATATTTAGGAAGAGAAGACATATTAATAAAATCTCCATTAAGAAAGGTGATAAAACGACAAAGACATTATAATAGTGCTGTCAGTTTCACCACGCACTCGACGGTATTCCCTTTATCCCACAAGAGTTCCGAAACTTCCTTACCATCTTTAAACACGGGGAAGTTTAATCCAATCCGTTTTAGCGGACACTCGGACTCGTCGTTTCGATAAAGCTCTATTTCCTTAATCAGAGCTGTAACGACCGCTCTCTTTTCTTCATCGCTTATTATATTATAAACGCAGTCAAAATTCACCATGATTTTGTAAATACCTTCAAGGGTAATGGCCTGTTGGGCGATAGCGTCCCGCCTCATCATCGCATCCTCAATTTTTTCTTCCAATTCTACAATGATGTCATAAAGGGAATCTAACCGCAGGGTCATGTCATGGAGCTTTCTTTCTCGATACTTGGTGTCAATAGGAAGATTATCGATTTCTCGTTCCAGCCTTGATTTATTTAGATCTACCTCCTTCAGCTTTGCACGATAACCCTCAAGTTCTTTGTCTACTGCCTTCGTGTCAATCTGAACACCTATACGCTTTTTGATTGCTTGAGCATACTCTTTATTTCTTACAATCTCTCTAATCGCTTCGATAACCATCGGTTCTATATCGGTTTTTTTCAGCATGGCCTTATATTCACAGTGTTTACCTCTGACCATACGATTTCGGCTACATACATAATAGTATACTTCTTTGTATGTTCCGTCTTTATTGGTCCACGCGTGTTTATTGGTGTACATTGGGCTTCCGCAAACCGGGCATTTCAGCAAGCCGGACAATAAATGAACGCGATCCCGTCCAATTTTGGATGGCTGCTTCACACCTGTCCGAAGTCTTTTAGCATGAGCTTTCTCCCAGACTTCTTCACTGACAATCCCCTCGTGCTGTCCATCTGTCAGAATATAGTCATCATTTCTTTTCATCTGATAATCATTTTTTGTGCCTTTAACTTTCTCTTTGGTCCTTCTTCCATATGCTATTTTCCCGTAATAAACAGGGTTATCCAAAATCAATTTGATAAAATGGCCTGTCCAATCTTCTAGTGTACCATTTTGGCGGGGAATTTTTCTAATGCCTTCCAGATTCAACTGATTTGCCACGCCGCCCAAACCGATTTCCGAGGATGTATACAACTCAAAGATCCTTCGGATCGCCACAGCCTCTGCTTCCGCGATCACCAGCTTATTATCAACAAGAGCATATCCATAAGGTGCAAATCCGCCGTTCCAGCCACCTTGCCGTGCTTTTTCTCGGCGTCCATTCATGGTCTGCTCTATGATATTCTCACGCTCAATCTCTGCCACAGCCGACAGAACGGAAATCAGGAGTTTTCCGCTTGTCTGGGAAGAATCAATTCCTTCCTCGATACAAATCAAATTCACTCCATACGATTGAATCAGTTCCAGTGAATTTAGTATATCCGCTGCATTACGCCCAAACCGGGAGAGCTTATAGACTAAGACGTAATCAATGTCCAAACCTTCTTCAATGTCTCTAAGCATTTTCTGAAAGGCAGGACGTCCTTCAATGGACTTTCCAGACTTACCGGCATCTTCGTAAGTATCGACAATAACCATTTCCTCACGGTCAGCAAAACGAGTTAACATCGTTTTTTGACCTTCCAGACTATATCCGTCTACCTGCATTTCTGTGCTGACACGCGGATATAGAACACATCTCTTTCCATATCGGTTCATTTCTATACCTCCAAAATTATTTTGGGGAAATATCCATTATGTAAAGCTGCGATTTTCACGCAGCTCCATCACCCTCATTAAGCACTTTCATGCCGTACTTTTCGACTATATGCGCCAACGAAGTGATAAACGCTTCAAACTTCTGGTTCGCCGAAATATTTTCTATCCGAACCTGGTCTGAAGTTGCCAACGCATCTGCGTTATGGATATTTTCCACGTAGAATCACCTCCGCAATTCCTAAGAATATTATATGGCATCTTGGTTACTCTGGAAATGATATGGCGATTGGCATTAGCTGCCCCGCGAAATTCCAAGACTTTGCAAAAGCGTCTCGTCTATGTTGTTCATATCTACAGCATTCAAATGGCCGATGTACTTTTTGAGTCTTTTCTTATCTATAGTTCTAATCTGTTCCAGCATAACAACAGAGGGCCGTGTCAATCCACATTCATTTTTCAAATGATAATGGGTAGGAAACTTTTGGCTTTTCTTATTTACACCGGTAATCGCTGCTATAATAATCGTGGGACTAAAACAATTTCCAATATTGTTTTGTAAGACAAGCACAGGGCGAAAACCACTTTGTTCGGAACCCACAGATGGGCTTAAATCCGCCGAGTATATATCACCTCGTCGTAATTTATCAAACATAATGACCTCTTCCTTCATAAATGCAAACAAGAACATGAGCTACTTGCGAAAACAGTTTGTTTCAATCCATATAAAATGGAAGCAGCCGCACCGACAAATTTGAGGATACGTGCGAATCAGTTTATCGGTACGGCTGCTGTATTGTAGTTTATCTTATGCTCGTCATATTTGCCACGCACCCCTGACGCTGGGGACAGAACAGGTCTCCGCTGGCGCGGCTGTCATAACTCCGCAGCGTCGTTCATAGCGTGCGCCGCAGGGTTCCCCCCAAGTCTTTGGCGGGCCGTGAGGAAGTATCTTTAAGCCCCCGCGCCATCATCGCGCCGGATGTGCCACCATCCGGGTCACAGGGCCGTTGATCGCTCCGAAACAGCTTGTCCATCACCTCCTGGCTGCTCCATCTTCGCGGCGTCCTGCACTCGCTCATGCGCGGGTTATGTACCTGTTCTGCCGTGTATTCAGTTGTCAAAGATCAGCGAAGGAAAAATCCCCTTCTTGATAGCCATGACAAAAACAGGCGATTTGTCCTGTCTGTACTGCGATTTATTTGAAAAAAAATATTTTGCCCTACCGCTTCATAGAAGCTACGGACAGCGCAAGCTCCTTACAAGCACAATAAAATAGGTACTATCGTACTCAAAAACGCCTTTTATAAGGTTCTTCCTGCAAGGAAATGGGCACGATAAAATATGATTAAGGAGACGATAGTACCTATGGAACTGATAAAAGAGCTGGGACGAAGGATACAAAAAGCGCGTAAGGAAAAAGGACTGACGCAGCAGGAACTCGCAGATCTGAGCCATGTTTCTCTGAAGCACGTTCAAGGCTGCGAAAGAGGGGTGAAAAACCCTTCTTTTGAGGTTCTGCGCGCTTTTGGCAAAGTCTTGAATTTATCTTTAGATTCCCTGATGAATCTCGATCTACCAGAAGATGAGCAAGCCGCCAACGATATGCGGCAGCTTTACCTTTCGTGCCCTCCGGCTGCCAGAAAAGTGCTGTTAAACTCGACCCGTGCGTTGGCTGATGAGCTGAAAGAGATGGTGCAGACGGCTGGTGTTGACCCAGATGAACATTTAGAGAATAAGTAAGCCGGTGGAGGAATAAAAATCCCCCACCGGCTTTCTTTTGCCGTTATGCGGCGGTCAGGTTATCGGGCCGTGTCCAGCAGACGTGCCAGCTTCTTCAGCCCGCGCCGGATGCTCTCCCACACGCGGCGGCGGTCAGCGCCTTCGATTCGGGCGATCTCCGCCACCGTCATGCCCAGATAGAACCGGGCGTAGATACGCCGGGCCTGGATGGCGGTCAGCTGCATCAGCGCAGCGTACACTTCCTCCCGCAGATGCTTCTGCTCCAGGATTTCCTCCGGGGTGAGCGGCCGGTTGAGGGCATCGTTTTCAATGCCATCCTCCCGGTTCAGAGAGTAGTGGGCCTTGTGCCGGTACATCCGGCGCTCATAGGCGGCATCGTCCTGCTCCTGGCCCCGGATCACGGCCAGGACTTCCTCGGCCACGTCCACAAAGACATCGGTTTTATACACATCGGGATACAGCTCCCGAAGATTGATCTTCTGCATTATGTACCTCCATTTCGATTCACGGGTTGACGGGTGAACCGAAACGAAGGTGGTGGGCGACACCTTTCGGGAAAATTCCCGAAAAAACGACAAGCAAAAGCGCCAGCATCCGAAGAACGGCGGCTGGCGCTGCTAAAAGAGGACTTATGACGCTTATGGACCAGACACGATAGTGCCTGTTCATAAGCAGATGGAGGCCGATTGACGGTCAGGCTTTTTTTGACAGGTAAATTCCTGCCGAATTATGTCGAAGCAGTCTTTGCTTCACGGCGGCTCCCTCCTAAAGCCGCCGTCACCATTGAAACAGGGTCGTCACTCTTTGGGCATAAGGAACGGCGGCCTTGATTTTGTCAAAGCCGCCGTAAATGTGTTTAGGGCATGGCGATTGCCTGCTGAACGACGGCTTTTTTTCTTTTGCCGTCGTCCGGCAGATAGATCGCATATATCTATCAGTTATGATTGGTCTTGCAAGATGCTTTGTGCCTCATCCTCGCTTATGTAGCCGTATTGAACCATTCTCTGTACGACATACTCTTGACGCTGTTCCGCCAGCTCTGGGTTGGCTGTCAGCGAATAAACTGAGGGCGCATTGGGAATCCCCGCCAAGAGAGTACATTCATAATCCGTCATATCAATAGGGGCTTTCCCAAAATATCCTTGGCTTGCATCGTAAATACAGTAGTAGCCGTCTCCAAAATAGATAGAATTGACATACAGCTCTAAAATCTCATCTTTTGTATAGGTATTTTCCAAGCGGAATGCCATAAACATCTCGGCGATCTTGCGGATGAAACTTTTTTCCTGCGTAAAATACAGATTTTTGGCAAGTTGCTGTGTTATGGTGCTGCCGCCCTCACGCAGGCTCCAAGAGGTCAGATTGTTCCAGGCAGCTCGTCCTATGGCAATCAGGTCAATTCCAAAATGCTGTTCAAAACGGTGATCTTCCACTGCCACAACGGCGTCCAAATAAATCTCTGGGATTTCAGCAAGGGTCGTATAATCGGGATCAGCTTGAATCTCGGCAACTTTTTCCTCAAGAGGTTGCTCGGCAAGTGCATCACGGTACATTTTATAACCAAATCCGCCCAAAACACCGCCAACAACGAGCATCGTAAGCATCGCCAGCGCGAAGGAACGAATTAGGAACTTTCTTATTCTTTTCATGCTGCACCTGCCTTTCCGTTTGAAGTAGCGCCTATATAGGCTCCCGTTTACGAATTGCCGCCGTATTGTTCCTGCACGGCGGCGGGCATTTCATCAAATTGCACTTCTGCCCAGGTAACGACACCACGGAAAGGGGCTACCTTCAGGCATAAGTAGGCATCGTCAGTGAGAATCCGGCTCGTTTCAAAGTTCAGTTCTTTTTCGGCCCCGGTTTCATCGTAGGCGCTTAATGTGTAGCGATAATTCATCGCTCCGTGTGGTGCGATCTCGGTTACACAGTCGTTGTCAATTTGCGTGTAGTAATCGGCGCTTTTCTGCGTGGCAAGAAAAGCAACCGCGATAAACGCTACTACCAGGATAGCTATAACAGCAATGATGATTGTTTTTTTCTTTGCGCTCATAATGTGTACTCCTTACTCAATTTCGATGGATACGGTTCCTTCTGCCTGGTCGCCCCACACACCGATATAAGTGCTTGTGCCATCTACTTCTATTGTGCCATCGTACTCACCGCTCTCCGAGAGAAGAATAACCGGATCATCTGCCCCTGAGCGAAGAAAAACTGCTGCTTCGCCGCTTTCGAGAGAAAGTGAACAGGTGATGTGGATTGTACTTCCTGCTTCTCGCTCCAGCGTAGTACCGCCAAATAAAATCTCTGTGCCCGTAAACTCGGAATATGTCGCTTCATACGCCCCCGTGTAATCGTCTACCCCGTTTTCTTTGTGACCCTGCAATTTACTTTGGGGCGTAAGGGCCGCATTTCCCGCATCGCCAACAAGTTCGCCAAAGGCGTTCACGATACTGTCCTTTGCCTGGCCATCGTCTGCCTCTGATAGACCGCCAAGAGCCTGGTCAGCTCCTTCTGATAAGCCATTCAGCACAATATCTGTGCCGTCCGCCAATCCGTTCAACACAGCGTCCGTACCGTCCGCCAAAGACTGCATGGCTGTTGAACATCCAGACAAGCTGCCAACACAAAGAATTGCGCAGAGAACGACACAAATTTTACCAGTATAGTTTAATTTTCGCATGAACTCGCTCCTCTCATCCGACGCGACGCCTGCCGCGTCCCTTTTTGACTTTTTTCTTTTTGTTATTGCCTGCTTTTTTGCTGGGGCGGGAAAGCAGTAAAATCGCCATCGTCAGAACCAGCACCGCCGCTATGCCTGCTACTGCCAACAAAACGCTGGGAGCCTGCGTAGCGCCATTGTATTCCTGCATATCAAAACCGGCGAGGATCAATGCCGCCGAAAACGGATAAGCAGAGAGCAGGAAGCCGCTCTTGAAGAACAAGATGCAATACCCCAGGAAGAATGTCAGAAGCGACCCACCCAGGTAGGCTCCCCGCATCTGTCCAAAAATCAGGATCATCGGCATACAGACCAGGCTGGTATTGAAAGCGGCCGCGACCACCTGCGCGCCCTGCCGTAGCAGAACATCAGCAGAGAATCCATCCAGACCGGCGAGTGTGCCCGTCAGAACCGTTATGGCTACACTATAAATTCCAAACAGAATCGACAGGAAAATCGTGACGATTAGTTTCCCGCCCAGCAGCTTCGGGTAGGATACCGGCACGGTCAACAGATTTTTCATGGTGTCATTTGTGTTCTCACGGTCAATCAGCCAGCCGCCAATCATAACCAGCGAGATCGGCAGGAAAATCTGCGTGTTTCCCCAAATGACATTGGCAAACAGTTTGACAAAATCAAAGTTCTGGTCCCGCATCTCCGGGTTGATAATCAGCTGGGTGCCATATTGCACGACAGGGCACAGTGCCAGAGCTACAATACCAACCAGCAGGATCTGGCAGCGTCGCAGTTTGCGCCATTCCCCTTTTAGAATACTCCACATGACTTTACACCTCCTTAACAGCTCTGGCGCTTATAGACCAATGCGATCAATGTCAGGAATACTGCCGACTCCAGGATAACGACCAGGAACGCTTGGGGCGTTGTCACAAAGTAAGGACTGATCCGCTCCATCAATTCCGTCATCTGTGCGCCGGATGTGTCCAGATACTGAAAGAACCAGCGGAAGGTCAGCGGTCCGGGTAACAGCGTACCTGGATTGAACCCAAAGGGCTGCATGATGAAATAGTCGTTGGTGCCAAAAATATAATTGACCGCCGTGTAGAAGAACGTGATAATTACGGAGATAATGTAACTGCGGTTCAAAAGCACCACCAGGAGGACACAGGGCAGCGCCCCGGCCCACATCATGATCCCTTGTCCGATGCCTACAAAAAACAGTTCCCAAAAGCCGACCGGCTCCAGCCCGGAGGCCAGCACAATCGCCAGATTGACCAGGCCGCCGACAGCCATAAACGCAATGGAAAACAGAAACAGCAGCGTCATCTTTGCCAGGGCCAGCGCGGGTTTGCTCACAGGAACGGTCATGAGATTCTTTAAGGTGTCGTTATCCTGTTCTTCAAAGAGCAGATTCGATGCCAGCACCACTACGGCAGGCATCAGGAGCAGATAGGCGCTCAACTGAAACAGAGTAGACATCAGGCGGTCCACCGCTTCCGCGCCACTTGAAAATTCCTGCATCTCCGGCAGAAACAGCGCACACCCCAGGGGAATCAAAGCCGAAATGGCCGCAGCCGCAAAGAACAGGGGCTTTCGTTTCAGCTTGGCAAACTCACAGCGCAAAAGTTTAAGCAATGCCCTCACCCCCTGTAACCTGCTTGAAGTAATCTTCCAGGGTGTCCTCATAGAGATGGGCGTCGGACACAGACAGCCCTGCGTCTACAAACAGCCGGACCGCCGCGCCAGTGTCCAACCGAAGGTCTCGGACCGTCAGCTCATTGGCACTATCCACCTGGACATTCTGAATGCCAAGTTTGCTCTGAAGCAAGTTAGCAGCCAGCGCCGCATTGGAAACAGTAAAGCGGAAATATTTCCCGTTCTTTGCTTCCAGCTCCTTAAGGCTTTCTTCTTCCAGCAATACGCCGTGGTCAATGATTCCGATGTCATCGGCAAGCAGGGAGATCTCCGACAGGATATGGCTGGAGATCAAGATGGTTTTCCCGGTGGCGTCGCGCAGTTCCCGGATGAAACCGCGAACCTCTGCAATACCGATAGGGTCAAGGCCATTGATCGGCTCATCCAAAATCAGCAGTTCCGGGTTGTGCATGACAGCCAGTGCGATGGCAAGACGCTGCTTCATGCCCAGCGAATACTGGGAAAACAGCTTTTTGTCCCGGTACGGAAGGTTGACAACCTCCAACGCGCCTTTGATGTATTTGGGGCTTTTGAGTCCCCGCAAATCGGCAAAAATCCGAAGATTTTCTGTTCCCGTCAGGTTCGGATAAAACCCAGGCGACTCGATCAGAGAACCAATACGGGGCAGGATGTTTTTTTCGTTGCCGCGAAGCGGTTTGCCGAAAATCTTCACATCGCCGGAAGATGGAGCGGTAAGACCCAGCAACATCCGCATGGTGGTGGTTTTCCCGGCTCCGTTACGGCCCAGCAGGCCGTAGATACGTCCTTTTCTCACATGGATGGACAGATTGGATACACTGTTCTGTTCCCCGTATGTTTTGGTAAGGCCACGGGTTTCGATAACATAATCGCTCATGTGCGAATACCTCCTTTTCGTGATGATTTAAGCATACCATCCCAACCTTGAGATAACGCTGAGCCAACCTTGAATTATCTCTGAGATTTTAGACACAGAATAGGCATCCGACTTCCTTTGCGGTATAATGTAAATAAAGATAGGTGGTGAAATTTGCTTATGACAAATCACAAAATACTGCTGGTCGATGATGACTGCGATGTATTGGAGATGCTGCTCTCGATCTTCCGGCGGGCAGGATATACGAATCTACGAACTGCCGCATCGGGAGCTGAGGCGCTGCGGATATGGCAGGAAGAACACCCCAGTCTGATCGTGCTGGATGTGATGATGCCAGGCATGGACGGCTTCTCGGTTTTGAAAGAGATACGCCGCACAAGCCGGGTTCCCGTTCTGATGCTGACCGCTCGTGGTGAAGCGGAGGATCGCATCGAGGGGTTAGAGATCGGCGCAGACGACTATCTCGCCAAGCCCTTCTTACCCAAAGAATTGCTGCTCAGGGTCGGCGCAATCTTAAACCGCGCTTACCCAAAGCAAAATGAAATGGTGGAACTTGCCGGAGCCACCGTGGATATGGCTAACGCAGAAGTTTGGAAAAACGGAGAGAAACAAACATTGACTGCCAAAGAGATGCAGCTTTTTGAAAAGCTGTATCAAAACGCAGGGCGGATCGTTACCACGGGTATCCTGTGCGAGACGATATGCGGGGAATTTTGGCAAGGGTATGAAAGCACCCTTTCCACCCATATCCGACACTTGCGGGAGAAAATCGAGGAAAACCCATCGAAGCCTGTTTCCCTTGTCACGGTTAAAGGGCTTGGCTATCGCCTTAATCTCAAGGAGGTGTCGCCATGAACGCGGTGCAGCGTTTTTTTCGGCGATATATCGTTTCTACGGTCGGAATCGTGATCCTGTTTTTGACCGTCAACATCGCCTTATTTTTTACCATCCTCATTGCGGGAAGTATGAGCGGTTCGGATGCCGTTTTTTCTGTCGAAACATTTTCAAATCATATCGTCTGGCAGGATGAAACGTGGGCCGCAGACGATACCGCCCTTTCTATGTTGCAAGAATACACCGCCTGGGCGATGCTGCTGAACGAAGACGGTGATGTCGTCTGGCAGCAGAACCTGCCGGAAAATCTGCCGCGTTCCTATACAAGTGCGGAAGTGGCCTCTTTCAGCCGTTGGTATCTGGAGGACTACCCGGTAAAGGTTTGGACACGGGCAGATGGCAATCTGATGGTCGTAGGCTTCCCGCCCAGAACCCTGGTAAAGTTTTATTATGCTTTGGAATGGCCTTACATGGGGGTTTTGCTTGGTGGAATTGCAGCGGCTTTTATCATCAATCTGTTGCTCATTATTTTCCTGATTTTGCGGAATACGCGGAAAGTCGAAAAAGCGATGACGCCCATTCTGCAAGGCATTCAAAATTTAAGTCACGGAAAAGCTTTGCATCTGGAAGAACAAGGGGAACTGGCTGAGATCAACGCCGGACTGAACCGGGCCGCAGGTTATATGAAGAAGAAGGACAACACAAGAGCGGAGTGGATTCGCGGCGTATCTCACGACATCCGCACACCGCTTTCGATGGTGCTGGGGTATGCCAGCGAGCTGGAAGATGACTGCGACCTTCCACCGAACGCAAGAAAGCAGGCAGGGATCATTCGCCGGGAAAGCGAAAAGATGAAACGGCTGATTGATGATTTGAACCTGACTACCAAGCTGGAATATGCGCTCCAGCCCGTTCACTTCCAAGATATGGATTGGGTAGAGACCAGCCGCCAGGCTGTCAGTGAAGTGCTGAATAGTGGTCTGGACAGCCGGTATGAAATCGTATTTGCCGAGATGCAGCCAGGGCGCTCGCTCCACCTTTTGGGGGACGATGGACTGCTGCGGCGTATGCTGGATAATTTGATCCGCAACAGCATCACCCACAATCCGCATGGGTGCAGAATTTCCGTTTCTGTCGGAGAAGAAAAAGGACATTGCCTTTGCATAGTTTCTGACGATGGCATAGGGATCGAGCCGGAACGTCTGAAAGTATTAAATCGCGGAGACGACATTACCAGTACCCAAGGCAGCGATGAAAAGAACGAGCATGGTCTTGGCTTAAAACTGGTGATGCAGATCGTAAAAGCTCATCGCGGAACCGTTTCTTTTTCCGACAGCACCCCACATGGGTTGGAAGTCAGAATCTCTCTGCCGACCCAGCCACTTATTTCATAAATCTCGGCAATATAGAACAAAACCCCGAAAGGAAAACAGATGAGCCAATATCTTGAAGCACTGCGGCAGGCGATGGTCATTTACCCGATGATCGTCGTCCTGTTTACGGTGCCATACATCGCATGGAGTTATCATAAATATGGATCGGTCCTCAGTTTACGGGTTCTGATCGTGTACAGCTTTCTTCTGTACCTTCTCTGTGTCTACTGCCTTGTCATTCTACCGCTGCCTACGCCGGAAAAGGCCACCACTCTGCATGGGCATAAGGCGCAGCTTATCCCGTTTTCTTTTCTTGCCGATATAGTCAAGCAAGCAGAAATCCAACCTGGACAGCCTGCCAGCTGGCTTCACATTTTCACAGGCAGCGCCTTCTGGACAACCATTTTCAATCTATTTATGACGATGCCGTTTGGCGTCTATCTGAGATACTACTTTTGTTATCACTGGCGTAAAACATTGCGGCTGTCCTTTTTATTATCTTTGTTTTTCGAGCTGACCCAGCTCAGCGGTCTGTATTTTGTCTATCCGGGCAGCTACCGCCTATTTGATGTGGATGACCTGATCGTTAACACAGCGGGCAGCATGATTGGATTTGCTCTGGCCGGGCCGGTGAGCCGTCTGCTGCCCACCCGGCAAGAGTTGGATACCGTCAGTTTCCAACGGGGTGCTTCCATATCCTTTACGCGGCGTGTTTTTGCCTTTCTGGCCGACATGGCTTGCCTGATCTTTGCATCGTGCATCCTGGCCGTGTTCGTAGTCCCGTTTGGAATCACCCTTTCCATTCAATGGCTGCCGGTTCTATTTCTTCTATACTTTGGGCTGCTTCCTGCTTTTTGTCACGGGCAGACCCCAGGTAAGCGGCTGACACGAATGAAAATCGTGCAAGCGAACAGCGACACAGCGCATTGGTATCAATATTTTCTTCGGTATGGCCTGCTGATAACTGGTCTGGTCGGAGCGCCGTATTGCTTGAACCGGCTACTATTCATTCTGATGGATGTATTGCATCTGGACAGCTTAGCATCACTCGTACTGCATGGATTGTTGATCGGTGGGTATTTGTTCTGGCTATTCTTTGCCGGGATTCGCATGGCCCTGCACAAACCCTTGTTCTATGAGCGATGGTCACGGACAAAGTTAATAAGTACAGTAAAACGCACATAAAATCAGACTTTGTAATATTGCAAGATAAGGACGGGAGTGACTGGCAAGCGATGCCTGTGGCTATCCAGATAGCCCCACGCGCTTGTTGTGGGAAGTCCCCCAAGCCCCCTTTGAACACAGATTTTCAATCTGTGGCTGCGCGTTCTTGCGAACGCTTTTGACCGCGACCAGCTCACCGCTGGCCGTGGTCTTTTTCTTTCTGTTGCGGTTCGGTCTGCTCCATCGCCAGGACCCGATCCACATTGTTCTTGACCGTCAGCAGCTCCCGCATGGCGGCGCGGGCCTGCCGGTACTCTCCGTAAGCCTTTTTCTTATCCGCCAGCAGCTGGGCATACTCGGTCTGAAGCTCCTTGATGGTGGGCAGCTTCTTCACATTCAGCTCGTTGAAGGCTTCCTTGGCGGCCTGGTGCAGCAAGATTTCCTCCTCATGCTCCTGCCGGAATTTCTTTGAATACCCGGCCTTGCGATAGGCCACATAGGTGTCACGGGTCTTGGCGTAGTTGACGATATGGGTGCGCAACACGGCGATCTCGGCCATGCGCTTCTCGGCGGCCTTGATCTGATCGGACAGCGCATTGTAGTGAGCCGTCGCCTCTGCTGTTTTGGTTTCCAAATCGGCATAATCCAGCAGCCCGTGTTCGGACAGATAGTTGAGGGTCTGCGCCATCTGTTTGAGGTTGAACACCTTGGCCCAGCGGGCGTACCCGGCACCTTTTCCGGCCTGGAGTTTTGCCTGGATGTCCACCAACAGATTGACCTTGGGCGGGGCGGCCTGTGGGGCAGGCTGCTTGCGGGGCGTATGCTCTTTCTGGCCGGAAAGGACTGCCAGCAGATCGTCCAGCGTGTAGCCGTCCCCCAGCCGGTCAAAGCGGACGTTGTTGCCCCAGCCCTCCGCGCCGATGGAGATGGTCTTGCCGCGCCGGTGAACGGTAAAGCCGTCCTGTTTCAGCAGGCGCAGCAGCTCCTCCAGGCTGGCCGGTTTCTGTGCCAGCGCCCGGTCAATGGCCTGGCGCAGCTGCTCCTTGTGGGAGGGCTTCGCCGCATCACCCAGCCACTTGTTGTAGCTCTGGCCGCGCCGCTTGAGAGCCTCCACAATGGAGTAGCCATTCTCGATGCAGATGGTGTCGCTCAGGCGGTGGACAGCGCGGGTGCTGCCCCAAAAGTTGCGGAACTTGCGGTCACACTCCAACGTGGTGGAGTTCCATATAATATGGTTGTGGACGTGAGCCTTGTCGATGTGGGTACAGACGATGAAAGCGTGCTTACCCTTGGTGAAACGCCGGGCCAGCTCCACGCCCAGCCGATTGGCTTCCTCCGGCGTGATCTCGCCCGGCACAAAGGACTGCCGCAAGTGGTACGCAATCACATCGTCTGCTCCGCGCATCCGGCCGGTGCGGGCGGCATAGGTCTGCTTATCCAGCAGGAACTGCGCGTCGGCCACGCGGCTGTCGCATTGGTAGCTGGTAATGAGCCTGCCGTGGTCGGTCTTTTCTGGATTTTTTACATAGTCGATGATGTCGCTGATCGCCTTGCCGACCGTGCGGCCCTTGCCAGCGTGCAGCGGCATGATGCGGGTGGTGGCCATGTGGGGGTCCGCCTCCTTTCCAAAAAATAAGCGGCCTGCTCATCACAGACCGCATCGTTTTACTCTATATCAGTTTCCTCGTCCATATAAAAATCGAAATCTTCTTCAAAGTCATCTTCCAATTCATCCAGTTCTATCCTGGGCGGGAACCGCATTTCATACTGCTCCGTTGCCAAGGCCCGCACGGCATCCCGCCTGTCTTTCATCCGTTTCTTCAGCCATGAAAGCTGTTCTTTAGATAATCGCCAGGGAAGGTTGACAAGCCGGGTAAGCGTCATTTCTTCCGCCTGCTTTTCTGGCGGGAGAGCGGCGCAGGTTTTACAGATGTGCGCGGCATGGCCTTTGCCGGAAAACTTTTCGTTTGCCTTATACTCGCCACAGACCTTGCAGTAGTGTCCACGCTTTTTCATACCGTGCCCTCGCAACGAGCGAACAGCTGACGGACCGCAGCCATGACCGTATCCCAGCCAAGGTCGGACGCATAGGAGAACTTTTGCTGATAGGCCGCCCACAGGTCCTGCATGACCGGGCTGTTCTCCACTTCATCAAAGACCTCGGCGGCCTCGGCCAGATGGCGCTCGGTGCCGCGCTTGTGGGCTGTCGCCAGCAGCGCGTCATGGAGAACGTGCCGGTCCAGAGTGCTGCCATAGAGTTGTTGCAGGATGGCGATGTCGTAAAAATCTCTCATACGGGTGTTGGTCGTGGTGCGGGTGATGATGGTTTCCAGCTTTTCGGCCAGCACGGTCTCCAGGTTATAGGCCCAAACTTCGATGGAGCGGTCCTCCAGCATGAGCTTGAAGCTGTACCGCACCTCTTTAGGGGTGATGGCGTCGCCGGTGGAAATGTCGATTTTCAGCGGGGTGCGCACCCCGTCAAAGAGCGTTGTCATCGTGACCCGGATGCCGGGATATTCCGCTTCATCCATGATTTCTGAAATGCTTTTCACCTGGAAGGTAACGCCGTCATCAATGGGAACAGCGATGATCTCGGCCATCATGTTCTCCACATCCTCGACACTGACGTTGGCCCCCTTGACCGTTGCGTCCAGGTCCATCGTAGAGCGGGCGTCCAGACCGACCATCGCGGCCACCAGCATCCCACCCTTGAGGATGAATTTGTCCCGGTAGGACGAGAGAGAAATGCGTTCCAGAAAACGCTCCATCATATAGTTGCGCATCAAAACCTGCGCATCCGCAGCATTTTTCTTTGACAGGTTACGGATCAAATCTTTCAGCTGTCTGGCTGTCTTTATCATAGGAGTACCTCCAAATACTGGCGTAAAATCTTCTCGACCCGGAACAGCTTGGCATAGCGCACCAGCGTCCGCAGGTCCTTGTCTTTCCGGCGGGCATACGCTTTCAAAGCGTCCTGGAATGTCTGCATCTCGATATGACTCCGGCTGCGCAGCACATCGCAGATCGTCCGTTCCATATCATAGACCGGCACATCGTGACCGAAGGGGGTCTGCGCGGTTGTCAGGCCGACCTCATGCAGCTCCGCCTTGATGGTAAAGACCTGGACGCCCTCGTCCTTGAGCCGGGTGGGGTTGTACCCTGTCTTGACCGTGACAGAATAGGCCAGCGGCTCCCGGTCGGTCAGGTCGTGGAAAAACAGCGCCGTTTCATGGGAAAAAACCGCCTGCGGACAACGAAGATGCAGCAGATACATGGCGTCCACCCAGGCGTCTTTGGAAAGATAAATCCCATGCGCCGCCTGTTCCAGCCCACGAGACTGCACGAATTGATAAAAAACAGGTTTTGAGATCCCGGCCGCGAGGGCCTGCCCGGTGCGCAGCATCCCATCCTGACGTTCCATCAGCTGGTCCAGCTGTTGAAATTGGCTCACGTTCTTCACCTTCCTTTCATGCTAATATTATATGCAAAATTAGCACGAAAGTAAAGTCAAAAAATTGCCGGTCAATCACTCCCGGCAATTCTTCGCTTCCAATTCAACCATACACCGCGTCCTGGATCGCATATCGCAGGTCCTGCACCTTGCCCACCAGCCAGGCGGCGGCCATCGGCAGGCCCAGCGGGCTGACCAGGAAGGCAATCACCAGCAGGATCACGCCGTTTTGCGGCGAGTAGGTCACAAGCACCGCGATCCCCAGCAGCGCCACCACTGTGGAGGCCAGGCCGAAGATAAAGCTGGACACATACAGCAGCCCGAAGCACAGCCAGGTGAACAGCGTCAGCGCCAGCACTACCGGCGCGGCAAGGATTTTCAGCCCCAATTTCAAAATAAACAGCACCGCTCTCATTTCAGCGCCTCCTTCCGCCAGTCCAGGTATGGCTGGCACAGTTCCTCTACGGCCTTTTCGTCCGCCTCTGTCACCTCCCGGCGCCCCCGCGTCCGGCAGATCATGGCAAAATCCTGAAAATCCGAGAGAAGTATATCGAACAGTTCCTCCGGGGTCCGGCAGAGAATGCCATCCACACAGTAGCGGGAATCCTTGTCCCAGGTCAATCGGACATAGCCGCGTTTACAAGGGAGAACTTCTTCCTCCGGGTCGCGCAGCAGGTATTCTTGAAAAATCTCCAAGACGTTTTCAAACGTCAACATCAGCCATCACCTCGTTTCTGACTCCATTATCAAGCACAACCCGCCAAAACGCAACGATACCGACAAAGAAAAAAGAGGGAGGCCCGGCGATGCAGCCCGCACGCGCCGGACCTCCCTCACAGCCGGGGCGTATGCCCCTGTCACGACAGCTTTGCCAGCTGGGTCAATACCTGATGTACCCCATCCCACAAAGCCTCTTGCCGCCGGGATATATCCTCCAGGTCAGCGTCGTAAATGCGCCCGGTTTCATGCGCACGGCGGGCCAGCTGGTTCAAGTTGTTGCTGGAATAGCGCATCAGGGACACCAGCTCCTTCAGTTCCGGCAGTTCCAGGCGCACCACATAGCCGTCCAGGGCCATCTTGCGCAGGTAGGCTTCCCGGTTCTTTGTCCCCAGCTGGGCCATCTTCTGCTCGATCAGCGCCAGTTCTTCCGGCGAGACCCGGAAGTTCAGCTGTACTTCCCGCTTGCGCTTGGGGGCGCTCACCGTTCCGGCTCCTTTTTCTTATGGATGTGAGCTTTCTTTTCAGCGGGGCGCGGCTCCTGTTTCAGTTGGCGGCGGACAGAGCGGCGGGGCGGGCGCAGATCCTTGCTGCGGTCCTCGCTGGCCAGGATGGTGATATAGGTGCCGGGCAGGTCCTTCATGCCGGTGATCGCCAGACTGCGGAATGGCAGCAGCGTCATCAGCTGGTCGTGGGCCTGGGAACCTGCGCGGGCCAGAAAGTCCGGCGAAACGCGGGCTATATAGTGGGTGCCGTGGGGGCTGTTGGGCGTATCCGGCGCACGAAGCTCCTGCAAGAGCCGGGCGGCCTCGGCGCGGATTTCCTCCGGCGTCAGCGGCTGGAGCCGCAGATAATCCTGCCGCGCCTGGCTTAAGAACAGATCGACCAGGCCGGAGTGGCTGTCCACTACAAAGTCCAGATTGCGTTCGCCGCCGAAGCCGTCCGGGTTGGATGGGATGTCCACCGTCTTTGCCCACGCCTTGTTGGCCGGGCTGAAACGCTCATCCCAATCTTTCTGCTGTACGGTGTTTGCCAGCACATAGAGGGTGCGGGTGTAGCCGAACTGCTCGATCACCTGGGGCACCGCATCCTTGTCCAGCCGGTTGTCCCGGTAATGTTCCGAAATGGATGCTTCAATGGCCTCCTTGCAGGCGATGTTGGCGCGGCGGGACGCCCGGTACAAATCCAGGTCGCCCTGTTCGCGGGCATAGGCGGCGTCGTGCCGGTAGAGCGGCAGTTCCCGCTGGGCGTCCAGCGCCGCCTCGGCCCGCTGCTCAATGCTGTCCCGCACCACATCCATGTAGGAAGTCTCCCGGTCAGAAAACTCCTTGTAGACATCGGCCAGCGGGGACGGCGACGCCAGCAGCGCGGCGGCCCGGCTTTGTGGCAGGTCCAGCTCCTCCATCGCCATCAAAATATCCTCCCGGACCGTGTACTCATAGGTATGCTTTAGAATTTCCTCCGGGGGCTGGCTTTTCAGCCAGTCCCGGAACTTGTCCTGTTCGGCGGCCATCTTCTCATAGAGGACCGCGTTTTTGTCGGGATTCATGTTATCGCACCTCCTGTTCGTGGTGTTTGGGTTTCTTTTCGGAGCAGCGCGGCGGCACCGGGCGTTTCAGCCCCTCCAGCACCGAGGGGCGGCTGCTCTTGGCAAGCACCGCCTCCGGCGCAGGTCGGCCCCGGCCGTCCATGTTCAGCAGTACGTCCAGTTCGGCCAGCCGGGCAGATTTGTCCCGCAGTTCCTGCTCCTGGGGGAAGGGCTTGCCCACCTCCGCCTTGGCGGCGGCCTGTTGCTGGTAGAGATTGTCCAGCTGGTTCTTCACCGCCTCCAGCCGCTGGGGCATCTGACTGAGCGCATTGTCGATACGGGTGAGGTTGCCACGGGGGTCTGTGCCCAGCGTCGCCCGGTGGGTCATCTGGCCTTTCAGCAGGAGCATATACTCCTGCCGGAAAGCGTCAAACGACACCGACATAGCGAAGCCCCGGTAACTGCCCACCGGCACCGGGTCGGTCCCTTTGACCTCCTTGCAGGCGTCCAGCAGCGCCGCCCCGGCGTTCTCCTTGTCGGTGAGGGTGTCGCCACGGACTTCCATCCCGGCAAAGCCGTCCTCCGGGTGCGGGTGTTCCGCCAGCGTTTTCATATCCGCTTCCAGCCCGGCGATAAATCCCTTGTTTTTCTCGATCTCCTCCGGGAAGGTTTTGAGCAGCTGGTCCTCCAGGCGGTACTGCTTGCTCTGGTGGTCGGCCTTCATCAGCTTTAACCGCGCCACGTCCACATCCAGGTCCATACGCTCCTTGATGCGCGGGTCTCCGGCGCACAGCGCCTTGATCTCGGCAAAGGACAGCGCGGTTTCGTCCACATCGTCGCAGCTTCGCACCGGCGATTTGGAGGTCATGATCTGGCTGATGAATTTCTGTTTGTTTTCCACCGTCTGCCAGAGGTAGGCGTCGAAAGTCCCCTCGGTGACGTAGCGATACACATGGACGGTCTCGTTCTGGTTGCCCTGGCGCTCGATGCGCCCCTTTCGCTGGGCCAGGTCGCCGGGCCGCCACGGACAGTCCAGATCATGCAGTGCCACCAGGCGGTCCTGGACGTTGGTGCCCGCGCCCATTTTAGCCGTGCTGCCCAGCAGGACGCGCACCTGGCCGGTGCGGACCTTGGAGAACAGCTCTTTTTTGCGCACCTCGGTGTTGGCCTCATGGATAAAGGCGATCTGCTCGGCGGGTACGCCCTGGGCGATGAGTTTTTGCCGGATGTCCTCATAGACCGTAAAGGCCGGTTCCGGCTCATCCAGCGGCACCGCGTCCTCCAAAGCGTAGAGGGTCGGGTTGTCCAGCGCCTTGGCTACCTTTTTGGCGGGCCGGGCCTGGGGCGTGGAGATGTCGCAGAACACCAGCTGGGTCAGCTTGTCAGCCTCGCCATCCCGCCAGATTTGCATGATATTGTCCACGCACTGATTGACCTTGGTGCCCGGCTCATCCGGCAGCAGCTGGTCGATGATCCGCTGGTCCAGCCCCAGCTTGCGCCCGTCGCTGGTGATCTTGAGCATATTGTCCTGGGACGGGTCCACCGTGCCGCTGTGTACCAGGGAAGCGCGTTCCGAGAGCGCCTTCACCATTTCCTGCTGCTGTTCGGTGGGCTGGGCCACGATGTTGTGGTACTCCACCTGGGGCGTGGGCAGGTGCAGCTGGTCGGCGGTTTTAATGTCCGCGACCTCCTTAAAGAGATTCATCAGCTCTGGCAGGTTGAAAAACTTGCTGAATCTTGTTCTTGCCCGGTAGCCGGTTCCCTCCGGGGCCAGCTCCAGCGCCGTCACGGTTTCGCCGAAGCGGGAGGCCCAGCAGTCAAAATGGGCCATGCCCAGCTCTTGCAGGCGGTCATACTGGAGATACCGCTGCATGGTGTAAAGCTCGGTCATAGAGTTGGAAACCGGCGTGCCGGTGGCAAAGATGACGCCCCGGCTGCCGGTGATCTCGTCCATGTAGCGGCACTTGGCGAACATATCTGAAGATTTCTGCGCATCCGTGGTGGAGAGGCCCGCCACGTTGCGCATTTTTGTGTAGAGAAAGAGGTTCTTGTAATTGTGCGCCTCGTCCACGAACAGCCGGTCTACGCCCAGCTGTTCAAACGTCACCACATCGTCCTTGCGGCCCTCGGCTTGCAGCTTTTCCAGCCGCGCTTCCAGAGACTTTTTCGTGCGTTCCAGCTGCTTGACGGTGAACCGTTCCCCGCCGCTGGCCTCCACCTCGGCGATGCCCTCGGTGATTTCCCAAATCTGCTCATGCAGCAGCCGCTCCTGGCGTTCCTTGCTGATGGGGATCTTCTCGAACTGGGAGTGACCCATGATGATGGCGTCGTAGTCGCCGGTGGCGATGCGGGCGCAGAACTTCTTGCGGTTGTGCTTCTCGAAGTCCTTTTTGGTCGTTACCAGGATGTTCGCGGACGGGTACAGACGCAGGAACTCCGAAGCCCACTGTTCGGTCAGGTGATTTGGCACCACAAAGAGGGATTTCTGGCACAGGCCCAGGCGCTTGGCCTCCATCGCGGCCCCCACCATTTCAAAGGTCTTGCCCGCGCCCACCTCATGGGCCAGCAGCGTGTTGCCGCCGTACAGTACATGGGCGATGGCGTTTTTCTGATGTTCCCGCAGGGTGATGGCCGGGTTCATGCCGCCAAAAACAATGTGGCTGCCATCATATTCGCGGGGGCGGGTGGCGTTCATTTCCTCGTTGTACTGGCGCACCAGCGCCTGCCGCCGCTCCGGGTCGCGCCAAATCCAGTCGCGGAAAGCATCCCGGATGGCCTGCTGCTTTTGCGCGGCCAGGGTGGTTTCCTTGGCGTTCAGCACCCGGCGCTCCTTGCCGTCCGCGTCCTCCACGGTGTCGTAGATTCGCACGTCCCGCAGATTGAGGGAATCTTCGAGGATTTTATAGGCATTGGCGCGGCCGGTCCCGTAGGTCGAATAGGCGGCCACGTTGTTTTGCCCCACAACATTTTTGCCGGAGATCTGCCACTCCGCCGTAAAGGGGGTGTAGTGGACTTCAATGCTGCGCTGGAGGTAAAAAGGCGTGTCGAAGGTCTCGTACATGAATTGCTGGATATACTCCTTGTCGATCCACGTTGCGCCCAGCCGCACCTCGATCTCGGAAGCGTCCAGGTCTTTGGGCTGGGCGGCAGTCAGGGCCTCCACGTTGACCGCAAAGGCCGGGTCCTGCTCCGCCGCCCGCTGGGCCTGGCGCAGTTTCCGGCGCACGTTGCCGGACAGGTACTCGTCGGCGGTCACATAATGTGGAGTTCCGTCCGGCTCAGTCTGGCCCGGCACACGGAAGATGACACCGCGCAGCTCGTCAGCCAATTCTTCGCCGGTTTTGCCGGTGAGCTGTTCCATGTAGGCCATATCCACGCAGGCTTTTTCAGAAATGGAGACTGCCAGGGCCTCGGAGGCGGTGTCTACGGTGGTGACAGCCTCATGGGGCTTAATCGTGCGCTTGGTGAACATATCTGCCTTGCGCTCCAACCGGCCATCCTCGTCCAGCACCTCCAGCGCACAGAGCAGGTAATAACTGCTGTCATCGGCAAAAGCCAGCCGGTTCGCCCGGTCATTGATAAGTCCGTACTTGGCGGAAAAATCGTCATAGCGGCGGTTCAACTCGGCCATCTGCGCCCGAATGTCGGCATCCGGCGCGGCGGCGTCCATCTCCAGGTCGATGAGCCGCTGCACACAATCCCGCAGCCCCACCAGCCCTTTGACGCGGGCCTCGGCGGTGGCGTTCAGGTCAGGGCGCACCATGCGGCTGTTTTCCCGGAAGTACACCGCGCCGTCCACCACCGTGTAGGAGTAGTTCTTCACGTTAGGGTCAGCCGGGAGGGATTCGTCGATGTCCTCGCCCTCGCCCAACTCCGGCAGCGCGGCCTCCTGGTAGGTGCCGCGAATGTACTTCACGGCATCGTGCAGCTGATCGGCCAGCTCCAGCCCCTCGATGGGGGCCACGGTGTAATCCTGTTTGCCGTATTGGGTGCTTTCGGCGGTAGGGCGGCCCAGCACCATCTCCGGGTGATCCAGAAAATACTGGTTGACCGTGAAGCCTTCCTCGGTCCGGCCAGTCTGCGTCCAGTCCGGGGCGATGTCCAGCGGACGGTCCCGCTTTTGCAGAAACAGGATGTCGGACACTACATCGGTCCCGGCGTTGGCGCGGAAAGAGTTGTTGGGCAGACGGATCGCCCCCAGCAGCTCGGCCCGCTGGGCCAGATACCGGCGCACGGTAGAATCCTTGCCGTCCATTGCATAGCGGCTGGTGACGAAAGCTACCACGCCGCCCGGCCGCACCTGGTCCAGCGCCTTGGCGAAGAAGTAGTTGTGGATGTTGAAGCCCAGCTTGTTGTAGGCTTTGTCGTTTACCTGATACTGTCCGAAAGGGACGTTGCCGATGGCAAGGTCATAGAAGTCCCGCCGGTCAGTGGTCTCGAAGCCCGCCACGGTGATGTCGGCCTTGGGGTAGAGCTGCTTGGCGATGCGCCCGGAAATGCTGTCCAGCTCCACGCCGTACAGACGGCTCCCGGCCATGCTCTCCGGCAGTAACCCGAAGAAATTGCCCACGCCCATCGACGGCTCCAAAATGTTGCCGGTGCGGAAGCCCATCCGCTCCACGGCTTCATAAACGGCGCGGATGACGGTGGGGCTGGTGTAGTGGGCGTTGAGGGTGGAGGCCCTGGCCGCAGCGTATTCCTCCGGGGTCAGCAGTTCTTTCAGCTCCACATACTCGGCGGCCCACGCGGGTTTGTCCGGGTCAAAGGCATCCGCCACGCCGCCCCAGCCCACATATTGTGAGAGAATATGCTGTTCTTCTGGGGTGGCATAGCGATTTTCCTGCTCGATCTGCTTCAGCGTGGCAATCGCCTTGATGTTGCGCCAGAACTTTTCCTTTGGCCCGCCTTTCCCCAGGTCATCGTCCAGAATGCGGAAATTCTCAGGCGGACGCTGTTCCGGCGGCGTGGGTTCCGGCTCGTCTATGTGTAGCCGTTCCACCACCACATCATAGGGAAGTCTGTTTTTGTCGCCGGGATAGACCGTTACCGGCTCGGAGGTGATTTCCGGCGCAGGGGTTTCTCTGGTGTCCGGCGTGAACAGTCCGGCATTTCGCTCATCCTGGCGCAGCCAGGTTTCAAACTGTTCCCGGCTGATGACATCATAACTCCAGGTGTAAGGCCCGGTATAAATACGGACCGTTGTATCTTCAATGGCATCAATCGTGCCGGCGATGGGGTGGTCGGGCGCAGGGAGCGTTACCTGATCGCCTACCTGGTAAGATGGGATTCCTTCCAGGAAGGGCGTGTTCAACCGGACCGCAAAGGCTTCAGCTTCTTCCCATGTTTCAAAGGTCTGGTATATATCATCCAGATCATAATAGCGCCCCGTCTGCTGGTCGCGAATAATGAAGGGTTCTTCAAACGCATCCGATGTTTCTTCTACCACATACCGCTTAAAGCCTTCCGGGTCTTGGAAGAAGCCGTCCAGTTCATACACATACAGTCCCCGGAGAAGCGGAGCCAGTTCATCCCAGTGGTATGCCAGGGTCGTAAGTTTTCGTTCCTCATGGTCCAGGATCTCCACCTCAACGCTGGTGGTGAAGGTGCGGTAGTCCGCTATGTCGCCGGTCACAAGGTCCATCGTTTCCACGCGCCCGGAATACAGCTCAGATAACCGCTGGGCAATTTTAGTGTTGCCCTCGCCATCCCGCAGCCAGTGAGAAATATACTCCTTGTCGTGCCGGGTAAACAGGCCGGAAGTCAGCACTTCTCGCAGGTCCTGGTCCGCTTTCTCCGGGTCAACGTAAAGGAACTCGGTAACGGGGCCGTTTCGCAGGTCGTTTTGTAGAAGCTGCTCGAACCGCTCCCGGCTCTCAGCCCGGAAGATGGGATAGCTCATGCCGGTAGGCAGCAGCTGCACCGTATCCTCCCGCAGTTCGGTGATCTGGTATTCCTGATTGTCCAGATAGACCGTATCGCCCACATGGTAAGGGGGTGTTGCGGGGTCGTAGGCGATAGGCTCTTCTGTTTCCGGGATAGTCTGCCGGATAGCCTCATATTCCTCGTCAGAAACGGTGATGTCGATCTCATGGGTAGGTTCACCGCTGCCGATGGTGAGGGTGTCGCCCTCGCGGGTGATGGGCTGGCCGGATAAGTCAGGCACAGGCGGCTTTGCCGCTGCCTCGGCCTGTTCCTCGGCCGCGACGGTCTCCACATCCCGCATGACCTGCTGGATGAACGGATCGTTGTCCAGCTTTTCCGGGTCCACCACCTGGCCGTTCACGATGCCGCGCTCGGCCAGGGCCTCCCGAATGGCGATGGGGTCGATGTTGTCAAATCGGTCCTGCTCCGCTTCGGTATAGAACCGATCTTCCTTGATGAGCTGGGCGATCCGGCGCTGCACCTTGGGCCAGGGCACGTCGCCCACCGCGCCGTCCACCGTCACAGGTAAGGCCGGGAGGTCATCGCCGTACTCCTGCCGCAGCCAGGCGGCGGTATCCTTTTCACGGGCGTGGTCCTTCATGTAGCGGACAACCGCGTTCTTACTTTCAATATTGCCGTTCCATTCCTGGATGGCGGCGTCGATTTCCGCCTGGGTCAGCGCCCGGCGCACAGGTTCCGCCTGCGCAGCGGGTTTTGGCATAGAAAAAGCAGAGGGCGTTTTCACACTCTCTGCTTCGTCTATTCTTTGGATTTGTTCCGCTTCGGAGAGGAACAGGTTTAAGGTCAGCTGTTGATAAGTTTCGCCAGCAGAATCTCCTCCGCCTGGGCCTTGCAGGTGTTCATCAGGCCCACCCAGGCCATCGGGTCGCGAGCTTTCAGCGCCTCCGTCGCGCCCGCCGACTCTGCCAGCCGGGGCATCATCTGCTCCAGACGGCTGTTCGCGGTCTCGTCGATCTCCAGAAGGTGCGAGTACAGCTTCTCGGTCATCAGCAGCTGGTTGTAGAGGATGGGCCGGTGTTCCTTCAGATACGCTTTCCTCATCCTGCCGTACTTGCCCAGGGGCTTCTCCGGCTGTTCGGACAGCTTCAGGTCGGGGATCAGGTAATCGCCGTTCCTCGTGTAAGTCAGGTTGTTCTCCATGTGTGGCACTCCTTTCCGCGCTCTTGGCACGCTCATAGTTCTGGATGGTGACGCCGATCTGCCGCAGCACCTGCTGGTTTATCTGGCTGACCGCCGTGCCCAGCGCCCCCACGGTGGCAGGGGTGTTGAAGTCGAAGATCGCCATGAAATCCTCATGGCTGAAATACTGCTCCGGCTCCAGCCCACAGCGGGACATCAGGGCGTAGGTGATGCTGACCGTGGCGGCGGACTTGAACTGGACTTCGATGTTGTACTCATCGTACTCCTCCAAAAAGGAACCGTCAACGATATAGAGAATGTCCTGCCGGTGATCCGTCCAGTATTCTTCCGCCAGACCGGCGGCCACATCGGCCAGCTGCTGGGGCAGTTCTTCGCCGCCCACACCGTAGCTACTCTCCAGCATCGCCATGACCGGCGCGGCGTGTTCCTCGTTCATCGTCCACAGCCAGGGGGTGCGGGAGTGTTCACGGGTGCCGGTGTCAGAAATATCAAACACATACCGCAGCCGGGGCCGGTCCCCGGAATCGTCCACCAGCGCGATACCCTTGGACCCGCGCCGCACATACCGGCCCATGCGGTTGTTCCACAGGTCGTACTCGGCGCAGGCAGTGGCGTCCGGGCGCTGGGCGTAGATCATCATCTGCTCATGGAACGGATATTTGTAAAGTCGGGCGGCGGTGGTGAGAAAGCCCGCCCACTCCTGCCAGCTGCCGGTGAGCTGCCGCGCCACCTGGTCGGCCATCTGCGCATATTGTTCTGCTTTGGTTGGCATGGGGTTCTATCCTCCCTTCCTTCGGATATGAAAATGGGGCGGCACGGCGGCCGCCCCGGCTGGTTAAAACAGCGGGTTACTCGTCAAAATCCGGGTACAGTTCCAGCTCGTCAAACTCGGTGTCGGTCATGGCACGCAGCTTGGCGAGGGTGCTGTCCGTCAGGGCCAGCAGCTCGGTCTCGTCCGCCTGCAAGTGGCCGCGCATCTCGGTCAGGGCCTCGATGGCCCCCTGGCGGGTGCCGGGGTTGTAGATGCACAGCAGGTTGGTTTCCTCAAAGGTCAAAGCGTTCATATCAGATCTCCCTTTCCGCGCTCTTTTTGGGCGCTGTCTTTTTATGTTCGGGTTTGGGCTGGCTTTTCAGCTGCTCCACAACGGATTTCTTTTTATCCCGGTCCTCCCGGTGGGCGGCGGCAGCCAGGTCCATCAGGGAAATGGGCTGGCCGCTACGGGCCTGCTGTTCCAGCTGGGCCACCGTCTGCTCCTTGGGGCCGTTGTTGATGATACCGTCGATCATGCCGTAGTCATCCTCCACGGCCATCTCCGCATTTTTCAGCGGGTTGTCCGGCAGGAAGCCGGGAACCTCGGCAAAGCCGAAGCTGTCGCAGTAGTGACAGGATACCTTGCCGTCCCGCTTGATGGCAACGATGTCGCTGACGCTCATGGACGGGTGGCGGTAGTCGGCGGGGTGTTCATTGTTGAAGCGGTATTCAAGATTGTCCAGCACGCTGCCTTTCAGGTCGCCGGGGGGCAGCGGCGCGGTGTAGACCAGATCGTAGTTGTCTCGCTGCACCGTCTGCCCGATGGACTTGATCCATTCCAGCCCCTCATAGCGGATGTCCCGCAGCTCATCGGTGTGCTTCACCTGATAAATGGCAAAGCAGTCGCCCTTATGGTCGAGGAACGCCTGCTCCCGTTCCTGCTGGTGGTCCATACGCTCTTTGACCTGGGCATCGAAAGCCGTGCTTTCCTCCCATTCCTCGCGAGTAACGGCAAAGATACCGTCATGGGCATCCAGGTCAGTGGTATCAAAAGCCATCGCCGGATTCTCACCCTGCTGGATGATGTAAACGGTCAGGTCGCGCTCCATCAGCTCATAGGCGCGTTCTTTGGAAAGGGGCAGAAGGTCCCCGTCCAGATAGCCGCACTTTTCCAAATCGTCCTGGGTCAGCGTCGGGTCCGGCATGGGGTATTCGTCCAGATGCTGTTCCGGGGCGTCCGGCAGCTGGGTGGTGGCAGCTTCTGCGGTCTGCTGGTAGGCGGTCTCCTGCAAGGTCTCGATTATGGACAGCGGCGCATACCGAATGGTCTGGCCGCCCATCCCGTGCATCTCGCAGATTTTCAGCGCGGCGGTGGACAGGGGCAGCTCCGGCGCATCCAGCTGGCCGCCGTCCAGCTGCTTCCTGGTGGCGGCGTCGTAGAGCGTGTAGTCCCAGCCGGTGTCGCAGGGCTGAACATGAAGATAGGTGGTATCATCCAGCACCAGCAGGGCCTCGCGGTACTCGGTGCTGGGCGGAGTAGTTTCTACGCCCATCGCTATCGCTTCATCCGCCATTTTCACAAGATTGGGGTCAGGTTCCGGCACCAGTTGCTCCAGGCGATCCAACAGCTCGGCAGCTTTTGTGGCCGCTTCTCCAGGTTCATTTTCATCGGCAAATTCCTGGAGCCAGTCCCGAACACCGCTGGCATCCCCGCCGCGGAACGCAGCGGTCAATTCCCGCAGCGCATCCTCACGATTATCCACCTGATCCCGGTATTCATAGGTATCGTAGTCAAAAGAAAACTGGTCGATGTCGGCTGCCAGCTGCTCGATAGGGTCCCGCTGCGGTTCCGGGGCAGCAGTCAGGTCAATGCCGCGCTCCTTGCAGATAACCTTATAATGCCGGTCAATGTCCGCGATCAGTTCCCCGGCTGCCTTGTTGATAGTTTCCAAACTGGCCCGCAGTTCCGGCAGCTCCTTACCCTGGCTCCAGTTGGCGATGTAGCCGAAGCTGTTCTCGCCGGTCTGGATTCCAAAATACTGGCAGACCGCATAGGAAATGCTCTCGGCCTCCACCTCCTCGGTGTTGCGGTCTTTCTTCTTGGGCGGCTCCTTGTCACCGGCCCTGGCCGCTTCCTCCTGGACCTGGGCGTAGTTATGCAGTTTACTGTGGGCGATCTCATGGACGGCGGCGGAAACGGTCTGCACCTCGCTCATGCCTGTCCGGATGGCGATGCGCTGCTGGTCCGGCGAGAAATACCCGTCCATGTTGGCGGCCATCGGCTCCACGGAGAGCGGCACCGGCGCGGACCGGCGCAGGGCTTCCATGAAAGCCTCATAGTTCTGGACACTCCCGGACAGGGTGGACGCCAGCTCCGGCAGCGGTTTCCCGTCCGTCTGGCTCACATCGAACACCTTCACCGGACGGAACATGGGGATCTCGACTTCCCGTTCCTCCATGATGACCTTACCGTCCTGATCCAACATGGGGGCTTTGGTGTCCGGGTCCAGCTTCTGTTCCTCAATCTTTTTCTTGAACGGCGTGGGCGCGATGATGGTAATACCGTGTTCGCCGCGCTTCACATGACGCTCAAACTGATTTTTCCACTTGTTGTACCCGGCCACCAGGGTGGCGTCCGGCTTCTGCATATAGATGAGCATGGTGTTGTTGACGGAGTAGCGGTGGAACCGGGACATCACAGACAAGTAACGCATATACTTTTCGCTCTCGAACAGCTCTTTGATACCCTGCTCGATGCCCGCCGTGATTTGCTGCAACCGTTCCCGGTTGGTGGGTTTGTCAGCCATGATTTTCACTCTCCCTTCTATGGCCGAAATTTCAGCGGTATGTTCTGCGATCCACTGGTCCTGTTCCTCGGTGCTGCTGTCGAGAAAGGTGTCCAGCAGATAGCCCATGTAATCTTTCTTTTGGATGGCCTCCAAAAAACGTGGGTGCGGGGCCTCGTCCGGCGTCTTGGGGGAATAGTCGGCCTCCCATTTTCGGAGCAAGTGATAGTAGCCCGTCAGGACGCGCCAGCCGTGTTCGCGCTTTTCTTTCCGCACCTGTGCCTCGGATTTTTGCCGAACATAGCTTCGCCGGGGCGGGGCCTTGCTGTCATAGGAAAGGCCAAAATCCTGGGCCAGCTTTTCGGCGGCCTCCTTGGGGGACAGGTCGTAGAACCTAGCGGTGAAGTCGATCACGTCGCCGTCTGCGCCGCAGCCAAAACAGTGGAAACGGGTGTCCACCTTCATGCTGGGGTGGCGGTCATCGTGGAAGGGGCAGCAGGCCATGCCGCCGCGCCCCACCGCGATGCCGTAAAGCTCCGCCGCCTCTCTGGCGGTGACGGACTGTTTTACGACTTCAAAGACGCTCTCGCCCATGCTTACTTGCCGCCCGCTTTCGGGACGGGCGGTTTATACCCGGCAGCCTTGGCCCGTTCGCTGGCGGCCTTGCGGCGCTCGGCACTGTACGGCTCCCGCACCGACACGCAGCGTTTGGGCACCGTAAAGGTCTGGCGGTCCTTTTTCGCGATCTGATCTGGGTACTTCTCGGCCAGCCGCCGCAGCTTTTCCAGCAGGCGCGGGTCGTGGGAATAGACCTCGGCGGTGGCCTCGGCCTGGTTGTAGAGGATAATCGTTTCCTGTTCATACAAACTCAGTTTCATTTGCCGCCGCCTTTCTGCCGGTCAAAGTCCAGCTTGAAGTTGACGTACTGGCCGGTATCCTCCAGCACCACGGTGGCGTCGTAGGTCTTGCCGCTTTTCTCGGAATGCAGCCCCGTCACATGGGCGCGACCATCTTTCAGCAGCGCCGCCACGATGGCCTTGGTGGGCTGCTTGCGCTTGGCGGCCCACCACTTGCTGTTTTTCCAGATTGCAAATTTGCAAGATTTGTCCTGGCAGAAGAAGCCTTTTTGCATTTCTGCAATCTCGCCGCCGCAGCGGGGGCATCTGCCCACCACCTCGCGGGGCGGGGCAAACAGGTACTCGCTGCCCTTGATGACCTGATAAGTCCCCACCAGCTCCTTCAGCATGGCGGTGATCTCGGCCATGAAATCCTCCGGGGTCAGCTCGCCGCGCTCGATCTCGCCCAGCCGGTACTCCCACTCGGCGGTCAGCAGCGGGGATTGCAGCTGCTCCGGCAGGACGGTAATCAGGGAAATGGCGTCGTGGGACGGCAAAAGCTGCACGGTTTTCTTGCTCTTTTTGCGTTCCAGAAAGCCGGAGGAGACCAATTTCTCTAAAATCCCGGCGCGGGTGGCGGGGGTGCCCAGCCCTTTACGCTCGGCGTCCTCCGGCATATCGTCCTTCCCGGCAGTTTCCATCGCGGAGAGCAAGGTGTCCTCGGTGAAATGCTTGGGCGGGGTAGTCTTGCCCTCCTTGACGGCGGCACCGGCGACCGGCAGCTCCTGGCCCTCGGACAGTTCAGGCAACGCCTTATCTTCGGAATTGCCGTCCTGTTCCGGCGCACTTTTCATGCTGGCCCGGTAGGCGGCATCCAGCGCCCGCCAGCCGGGTTGCTTCACCGTGCGGCCCTTGGCGGTAAACTCCGCACCGGCGCACTCCACAACAACGGCAGTTTCCGCAAAGGTATAGGGCTGGGCCACAGCGCACAGCAGCCGCAGGGCCACCAGCTCCAGAATGGTCCGTTCGCCCACCGGCAGAGCGGACAGGTCAGCCTCCCGGATGTTGCGGGTAGGGATCACCGCATGGTGGTCGGTCACTTTCTTGTCGTTGATGACCGCCGCCGCATCGCAGGAAATGGCGATGCCTTTGCGGAACAGCATGGCGTTGGCGACCAGATTCACCAACACCGGCAGGCCCTCGGCCATGTCGGAGGTCAGGTAGCGGCTGTCCGTCCGGGGATAGGTGCATAGCTTCTTTTCATAGAGGTTTTGTAGATAGTCCAATGTCTGCTGGGCGGTGAACCCCAGCAGGCGGTTGGCGTCCCGCTGGAGGGTGGTGAGGTCATAGAGGGCGGGCGGCTTCTCAGATTTGTCCCTGCGCTCCACCTGTTTGACCGTCACCGTGCCGCCCTGGCAGGCGTTTTTCAGCTGTTCGGCATCGGCTTTCTTGTCCATGCGGGCGCTGGCAGCGGTAAAACCGAGCAAGTCCAGAGCCACGGTATAGAACGGCACCGGCTTGAAGGCGTCGATCTCGGCCTCCCGCTGGACGATGAGGGCCAGCGTTGGGGACATGACGCGCCCAATGTTGAGGGTGCGGTGGTACAGCACTGAAAACAGCCGGGTGGCATTGATGCCCACCAGCCAGTCCGCCTTGGCCCGGCAGAGGGCCGCCTGGTGCAGCCCGTCATAGTCCGTGCCGGGGCGCAGCTGTGCAAAGCCCTCCCGGATGGCGGAATCCTCCATGCTGGAAATCCACAGCCGTTTCATGGGCTTGGTACAGCCCGCCAGGCAGTAGACGGTGCGGAAAATCAGCTCGCCCTCCCGCCCGGCGTCGCAGGCGTTGACTACCTCGGTCACGTCCTCCCGCCGCAGCAGGGTGCGCAGCACGTCGAACTGGTCCCGCTTATCCTTGGCGATGGTAAAACGCCAGGTTTCCGGCAAAATGGGCAGGTCATCATAGCGCCACTTGGCATAGTCGGGATTATAGGTGGCGGCATCCGCCAGCCCGGCCAGGTGCCCCAGGCACCAGGACACCAGCCAGCCGTTGCCCTCCAGGTAGCCGTCTTTGCGAGTAGTGGCCCCCAGCACAGCGGCCAGGGATTTTGCCACCGAGGGCTTCTCAGCGATCACAAGGCGCATCTTCCTCAACCTCCATTTCTGCATTGGATTTTTTCAGCTTTCTGGAAACGCTGTTGCCATCGTCCAGAAGGCAGTCATAACCGACGTTGTAATCATAACGGTACAGCTTTCCCAGCAGGTCGTTGATGATGACCCGGCAGGCCAGCAGCACTCGCTCCTTGTCCACCTGCATGAGCTGGTAGCGGCGGTAATCGCTGAAATATTCCTCGCGCTGGCGGGTCCGGGCGGCGGTTTCCTCTATCAGAATGTCGATCACGTCCTTTTCGCCGTCCTCTTTCGCGCCCTCGGCATAGTTCAGCATCTCCATCACCATCGGGAAGCTCTGCTCATCCATCGGGGCTTCCTCTTTGAGATAGCCGATCAGAGCGCAGAACAGGAACCTGGCCGCTGTCTGCTCCGGCTCGGTCAGGGCGGAAAGCGTCTCCTGTCCGCTGGGCAGAAGTTTGTTTCGGACAAAATCGTGGACCTCGCCGCGGAATAGGTGGCGGATGGCGTCAATGGATAGAGGCGGTTCAGCGGGTTCGTCCTCCACCTCAAATTCATAAGGGCCTTTCTGGCCCGGTTTTTTGCGCACCTTGGCGAGCGCCGTGCAAACGATGTCGCCGCCAAAGTAGACGCCGAAGCAGATCAGGTCGAACACAATGAGAAATTGGATCAAATCATTCATTTTGCTTTTCTCCTTTCACGCAGCCAGGCAGTCAGCTCTTTGTGGCAAAAGCCCACGCAGGGCTGGCCGGGGCGGTAGTTTCCGCAGCCATAACAGGGGTGGCCGGGAGATAAAGAGGGAGGACGGGAAGCTGCCTTCCCGCCCTCCGGCCTGCGCGTCATCATGGGTTCAAAAGGGCTGTCGGTGAAGCGGGTCAATCCGTCTTGTCCTCGCTTTCCTCGTCGCCGCCCCCGTCAGCGTCCGGCTCGTCAGATTCCTCGGTCTCCCAGGAGTCCTCGTCCTCCTGGTCGGTATCATCCTCGCCGTAGTCATAATCGTCCAAATTGTCGTTGCCCTTGGTCTTGGGTCTGCTTTTTACCAGCTTAAAGTAGGCAAAAGCGCCGCCGCCACCCATCAGAGCCAGCACCGCCAAAAGAATGGCCGGATTCAGTCCTGCGGGTTTCTGCGCCGGTTCTTCCGGTTCCGGGGTTTCTTCCGGGGTCTCCGGTTCCGGCTCCTTACCCGTGCAGGCGCTCATATTGGTGGCACACACCGTGCAGGCCGTATTCACCGCACCGGCCACACATTTCTCCGTACAGGTACAGGTGGCGGGCTGCTCCTGGGTGGTCTGACCGTCCTCCATCAGCGCCATCAGGTCCGCCTCGTCCACCTGGTTTAAGAAGTGGACAGCGGTTTCCTTGTCCTCGTTGGCCCGGTCAATGAGGATGTAGAAGTAGTTGCCTGCCTTGGTGGTGACGGTGATGAGCTGCTTGTTGTCGCCGAAATCATCCACCAGGGCGGCGTTGCCATCC
>ERZ773193.818-NODE-818-length-44399-cov-14.887899_pt1 | contig 44399 bp, 31 predicted proteins | sample MGYA00511110_ERZ773193 | MGnify/ENA primary metagenome ERZ773193 (study PRJEB29015, sample SAMEA2737784) | human gut metagenome | biome: human gut; feature: human-associated habitat; material: faeces | place: China | collected 2012 ... | reverse complement strand
ACTGCCCGACGGGCTATCTGGAGCTGCTGTGCTTGCAGGATCGCTTTGTGTATCTGCCGGAGATGCCGTATCGTGAGGTGGATCTGGATAAGGCGGCAAGAAACGTTCTTTCCCAGGAGAAGTTTGAGCAGGGCGGCGGTGAAGGTACGGTTGCCAGCTGGTGCAATACCGCAACCATTCGCAACGTGCATCCCAACACTACGGTAGCCTTCCGTATGAATAATTTGTCCGGCAGTACCTCTGATCTGATGCTCTATGCCTATGGCACGGATGGCAAGCTTCAGCAGGTCGCTTCTGAGATGTGGAAAATCACAGACGAAACTGGTGAGGCTGTGACAGAACTGACGGACGGCATGCTCTATGAGCTGCGCGTGACCATCGCCGACGGCGGCGATTTTGACCTGAGTGAGGCGGAAAAGGAAATCAAGCTTTCCGTTGCTCTTGGAAAATAAATCAATTCTGATTCCTCTGAATCCGGCGCTCAAAGCGCTGGATTCTTTTCAAACAACCATAATTATTGCGGAGAAAGTGTCCATGAAACGGATGATTGCGGCAACTCTCATGTTCTCATTGCTGCTTTCTGCCACAGCTTGCGGCAAAGCACCGTTTAAGAGCTTCTTGTTGGGGCGTGCCTGCCCCAAACCCTGCCAGGAACGAGTGCGGCAAACTGGAAGTTTCCGTTGCTTATCTTGATTTTTATATAAAGCCTCTTTTTTTTGCTTCTTCAATCAATATAGGTTGAATTAAAGGATATGTCCAATTATCAACTAACTTATCTGAAATCAATATTTTCTCAATCTCACAATGTAATTCCACGAATGAGCTAATGTCTGCAATAAATAACATTCCAAAAGTTTCATCATCAATATTTTCATTTACTCGTGTCTTTCCTTTAACAGAATACACACATATTGGTTCAATTTTAAAATCAATTGCCCCTGTTTCTTCTTGTAATTCTCTTTTGGCTGTTTCAAAAATACTTTCTCCAGGTTCTCTGTGACCGCCTGGCACTTCATAAGTCTCTCTTTCTTTGTGTTTACAGAATACCCACTTGTTGTCTGTTTTTGATATTATTACTGCAAACTTCAAAAGTTCATCTGCGACATTGTCATAAAATTTAACTTCTACCATTCTACCAATACCTCGTCAAATTCCGATTTATCTTTCTACTCAACTACACGCCAACTTCTTTAAAATTTTAACATTATATTTAAGCTCATTCAAAGAACTCAAATAAACACACATGTGGAATCTTCAAATTAAGTTTGTTTATTTGAAATTGCAATATAACTGCATATAGAAATCAGGAAACTTATACAGTACAAAACAACCGCTCCAAAACTAAACATTACTTCTTCCAAATAAGTTAGTCCTGGCATAAATCCATATCCAGGAAGATTATTATAGTAAATCATCAGTCCTATGGATATAAGCAGCAGAATTAGTTCTGCCGAAAACAATATTCGCCAAAGTTTTTTTGTTTTCTTGCGAATGGTTATCACAAATAATATTATTTGAAATATTAAAATTACTATATATGTAATCAGTAGGAACAGTGCCATTACTATTTTTCTCCGTAAGTTCCGAGTTATATGATAATCCAAGTGAACATTAAATACAAATAAGGCAATAATGCCATAATCTCATTGAATACGAACAGCTTGCTTCCAATTTGAATCTTATACTTTGTTCTCGCTTTCTTATAGAAAAACACGCAGCAAATCGTTGTTGCAATAATATGTATTATTCCAATTATCAAAACCAGCCAATGCAATCTTATATTTTGGGACTTATTATCATATCCAGTCAGATCAAACCATATTACAATGAACCATGCAAGTAAGTCATTTACTAAATACGCAATAATAACAATTTTTTCAAAGAGTATTTTCATCAACACCGGTAATACTAATACAGGAAATATATCGGAAATTGTATTGGAGGTTTTTATCATGAGAAATTTTATCTTATCGTGTGAATCGACAACGGATCTGTCATATTCTTATCTGAATGAACGGGAAATTGCGGTCATTCCTTATACTTACATCATTCATGAACATGTATACGAGGATAACATGGAACGAAATCCAGATCTGATGCCAAAGTATTATAAGATGTTGGAAAAAGGGCTGCTGCCTACAACCTCCCAGATCAACGAAGCTTCCTATTATGATTTCTTTGAAGGACTGATACAGAATGGTGATGTGCTTCATATCACATTCAGCTCCGCCTTAAGCGGATCGGCAAATAATGCCTATCGTGCGGCGGCAGCAATAAAAAAGAACTATCCGGGAAAGCAGCTGCAGGTCATTGATTCTCTCTGCGGTGCAGGAGGGTATGGATTGTTAACGGACTACGTTGCCGATATGCGGGATGAAGGTCTTTCATTGGCAACAGCTGCCGACTGGATCATGAAGCATCGTACCTGTATCCATCATCAGTTTTTTACAACCGATCTCACCTTTCTGCACCATAGCGGACGGATCAGCGGCGCTGCTTCCCATATCGCATCGATCCTGAACATTCATCCTCTGATCCGGCTGGATCAGAACGGAATGGCAGATGCCTATACAAAAGTCCGTGGCAAGAAGCGCGCCGTAAGAGAGGTGATCTCTGAGATGGAATACTACGCAGAAAACGGGACAGACTACAATGGAAAATGCTTCATCTCCCATGCTGCCTGCCCCGAGCTTGCTTATCTGTTAAAGAACTCCGTCCTACAGACATTTCCGAATGTCACCCATCCGGTACGCATCTTAAATGCCGGTACAATTACCGCATCCCACTGCGGTCCCGGCGCTGCCGGACTGTTCTTTCTCGGGCGCGAACGCCCGTATTAATTTAATATTCATCCGGTACAAGTACCTTTTCAATCTCTGCGATATAGTATCTGTGATAATCCTTATCCGGATATACCTTTGCTCCTTCCTCAGGATCAGCAAAGGTAGCAGGATCAATATCTCCTTCGCACATTTTTCTGCAAATGAGTGTAATGCCTGCCTCCTTGATAACCGGAACATCACCACAGAAATCAAGGGTGATCCCTGCTCCTGCAAATTTATCCGCTACATCCTTACCGGATGTTCTTCCGCAATAAGTCAGTGCCTTTCTGTACTCTTCCGGAAGCACACAAACGGAAAATTCCTTCTGTTCATCGATAAACTGCTTTGTATATCTCTGTGGGCGGATATAAATCGTTATAACAGGCTTTGACCAGAATTCACCAAAGGAACCCCAGCTTACTGTCATCGTATTTGCCTTTTCATGATCTCCTGCAGTTACAAGTGCCCACTTTTTGTTGATCATTTCGATCAGATTTCCTTTTAATTCCTCTGCATTAATTTCTTTCATCTTGATAATACCTCACTTTTCTGATTACTCAATTCCTGAAGTGTTTACTGTAACAGAAATACATCCTGATACAATAATGAGGCACTGATCATTCTCAATGCCTCATTGCAAAATCGTATGGTACACTGGTATTACCAGCTGGTTTTTGGCTCATTATACCATCCGCTTTTGTTTTGTCAACCAACAGCTTTTCAGAAACAAATCGTTTTTTATTACTTTTTAACACAGGTTTTATAATATATGAAATTATTTTCAACCTTATGCTTTTCTTTTTTTATTATCTTTTTTATTTTATTCAGATATCAAATACTATAACTTTATTTTTATTTTTTTATAGTGATCGGTCTGTTTTAATCCTGTGATTGGTCTGTTTTCAGATCAAACACACCCTGTCCATATCGTTTAAACTGCATCATCATCTCATGTGTCAGACTCAGATGTTCTCCATAGTCCGGGATCTGCTCGCGCTCTACCCATTCACCGCTTGCAAGTTCTTCATGATCGATGGTCAGTTCCAGTCCATGCTCATCTGACTTTTTTCTGTCTGCCTGACAGAAGAATCCCATCAGCAGATTGCTGTCAAATCCCCACGGCTGTGATTTGTAATACCGGATATTCTTAACCGGTATTCCGACTTCCTCCATCACCTCACGCCGAACCGTTTCCTCTACCGTCTCACCTATTTCCGTAAAGCCGGCGATCAGGGCGTATCGTTTATACTCTCTTGCAGCATAAGTTGTAAGAATGATGCGATTGCCATCTGTCACTCCTACAATTACTGCCGGTGCGATCGTTGGGAAAATCAGATGTCCGCAGGACGGACAACGGAGCATCCGTTCTTTCTCATCCGGGAGCACAGGCATTCCGCAGGCTCCACAATAGCGGTTCATCGAATACCACAGATACAGATGCCATCCGGTTGCCGCCGCAAGCACTTCTGCCTTTGGCTTGCAGCTTCTGGTCTTATACATGCTCCGGTATTCATAACCCGGAATCTCCAGACGCTCTCCCCCATTTACATCAGTTGCTCCATTCGCTGATCTTTCAGCATAATAAGGCTCTGTTGTCCGGACAAGATCCTGCGGTCGATACAAAAAATACTGTCTGTCATCGATCACAAACAGGTATGTCAGATTATCCTGCCATGATGCATCCTGCGTGACCGTATCATTTATTCCTATATAGCTTTTATATTCCGAGACAGTGAGCCAGACCAGCTCATGCTCATCCTCTACCTTTTTGGCAAGGATCAGTTTCTCGGAAAATGCAAGGATCGCATCATCATTCTTCGGCGGTTTTCGATATGCATATTCATTATGAAACCGTTTTGGTTCTATATCCTGTATCATCTTCCTATACCAGACAGGCTGTCTGATACGATATGAAAACATCTGTATTATCAGTGCTTTTATATGCGGATCAGCCAGCCTGTTTCTTTCTTTTTGAATTTATACCATGAATCATTTCTGTCGACACTGTCGTTTTGATTCATGTATGGACACAGCTTTGCGTCTCTGTTATTACTTCTTTAACTGAGCCAGACGTTCTTCAACCTGGGCTTTCATTTCTGTATATTTTGCAAGCTTGGCTTTTTCTTCTTCTACCTTAGCAGCCGGTGCTTTATCTACAAATTTAGGATTTGCAAGCATACCGGATGCACGCTTGATCTCGCCGGTCAGACGACCGGATTCTTTCTCCAGACGCTCGATCTCTTTGTCGATATCAACCAGCTCTGCAAGCGGAATATAGAGTGCGGCATCATGTATCAGGGTAGATACTGCATTCTCATCAATACCATTCTTGCTATCCTGAATGAATACCTCACTTGCATATCCAAGTGTTGCAAAGAAATTCTTTGATGCTTCAAATATATCACGGATCTCACTCTTAGCAGATACAACATATACAGTTGCTTTCTTGCTTGGCGGTACATTCATACCGGTACGCAGATTACGGATTGCACGAACCGCAGCCTTGATCGTATCAACTGCATTTTCATCCTGCTTGAAACTCCACTCCTCTTTATATACAGGCCAGTCAGAGATCATAATAGATTCTTCCTCATCCTGAATGTTACAGAAGATCTCCTCCGTGATAAACGGCATATATGGATGTAATAATTTCAATGCCCGGATCAGAACGGTCTTTAATGTCCAGAGGGCTGCTGCCTTTGTCTCGTCTGCATCATTGTAAAGTCTTGGCTTAACCATTTCGATATACCAGTCACAGAATTCTTCCCATATGAAGTCATATACCTTGGAAACTGCGATACCCAACTCGTATTTCTCCATGTTATCTGTCATCTCAACTGCCAGATCATTGACCTTAGATAAGATCCAGCGGTCAGCGATCGTAAGATCAGATAATTTTACATTTGAGAAATCAGCCTTTTCCATATTCATCATAATGAATCTGGATGCATTCCAGATCTTATTTGCAAAGTTTCTGGAATTCTCTACACGCTCCCAATAGAAACGCATATCATTTCCCGGTGCATTACCTGTGATCAATGTCAGACGAAGGGCATCTGCACCATATTTATCAATAACCTCAAGCGGATCGATACCGTTTCCAAGAGACTTACTCATCTTCCGTCCCTGATCGTCACGAACCAATCCGTGGATCAGAACATGCTTAAATGGGCTCTTTCCTGTCTGCTCCAGTGCTGAGAATACCATACGGATAACCCAGAAGAAGATGATATCGTATCCGGTTACAAGTACGTCAGTCGGATAGAAATATTCATATTCCGGTGTCTTCTTTGGCCAGCCAAGTGTTGAGAATGGCCAGAGTGCGGATGAGAACCATGTATCCAGTGTATCTTCATCCTGTGTCAGATGTGTGCATCCACATTTCGGACATACCGTCGGAACTTCTCTGGAAACGATCGTCTCATGACACTCATCACAGTAATAAGCCGGAATTCTGTGTCCCCACCAAAGCTGACGGGAGATACACCAGTCGCGGATATTTTCAAGCCAGTGGATGTATGTCTTATCAAACTGCTCCGGTACAAATTCCAGCTCATCTGTCTTGATCAGATCAAGAGCTGCCTGGCCCATTTCCTTCATACGGACAAACCACTGTGGCTTGATCATTGGCTCTACCGTTGTCTTACATCTGTCATGTGTTCCTACGTTATGTGTGTGTGGTACAACCTTTACAAGAAGACCTTCTTTTTCCAGATCTGCTACCATTGCTTTTCTTGCTTCATAACGATCCATGCCTGCGTATTTGCCGCCCTTCTCGTTGATCGTAGCATCATCGTTTAAAATATTGATCTCTTCCAGATTGTGTCTCTTACCTACTTCGAAGTCGTTCGGATCATGTGCAGGTGTAATCTTTACACAGCCTGTTCCGAATTCCATATCTACATATTCATCTGCGATAACAGGAATCTCTCTGTCTGTTAAAGGAAGCTTCAGCATCTTACCGATGATATCCTTATAACGCTCATCCTTTGGATTTACAGCAACTGCCGTATCACCAAGCAGGGTTTCCGGTCTGGTCGTTGCAATCTCTACATATCTTCCTTCTTCTCCAACGATCGGATAATTGATATGCCAGAAATGTCCTTCCTGTTCTACATGCTCTACCTCTGCGTCCGAAATGGATGTCTTACATACAGGACACCAGTTGATGATCCTGGAACCTTTGTAGATATATCCCTTTTCATAGAGATTAACAAATACTTCCTTAACTGCTTCTGAACATCCCTCGTCCATTGTAAAACGCTCTCTGTCCCAGTCAGCAGATGAACCCAGCTTCTTTAACTGATTTACGATTCTTCCGCCGTATTCTTCTTTCCATTTCCAGGCATGCTGTAAGAAAGCCTCTCTGCCGATCTCCTTCTTATCAATGCCTTCTGCCTTTAATTTCTCTGTTACCTTTACCTCTGTAGCGATCGCTGCATGGTCTGTACCCGGCTGCCATAATGCACTGTAGCCCTGCATTCTTTTGAAACGAATGAGGATATCCTGCATCGTATTGTCCAGGGCATGACCCATATGAAGCTGTCCGGTTACATTTGGAGGCGGCATAACGATCGTAAATGGTTTCTTACTGCGATCTACCTCTGCATGAAAATATTTCTTATCTTCCCATTTTCTGTACAGCCTGTCTTCTATGTCGGCCGGATTGTATGTCTTTTCCAGTTCTTTCATCTGTTCCATCCTTTCTGTTTTTATAGCATCTTTAGTGGAGCGTTTTTCCTTTACAGAATCAATCTTCTTACATAGAAAAAGCCCTTTGAAACATCTCTGTTCCAAAGGGCGTATCTTACGCGTTACCACCTTAATTTATCACTCATCTTATTCTTAACGGGAACGACCCGGCGCATCCTACTGAACATTTCGGATGTGCTGCTCCAAAGCTACCTTCCCACAAATTTCCTCGAAAGACCTTTCAGCCTGTGGATCTTCCTCTCTGGCAGTTCTTTTATGGTACTCCTCTTTTTCCTTGCATTTATGCTGTTAAACTAAATCTCATAGTACAACAGAAGTCTTTCCAGTGTCAAGCGGTTTTAAACGTAATCTTGCTATTTTTCATACATCAATACTCTTTCCCACGGCATAAGTGTCGCTCCATCATCCTCCGGGAAACATGCACTCATCTGATCCGATATCACCTTTAACTTTTTCCGTATTCTTTCATAGCTAAAGAATCCATTATCATTCTGCTGATCCGTCATGGCATATTCAAATACTCTCGCACGGTCTTCATTTGGAAAGCTTTTTGAGTAGGTATCAATAAATGCAATCTCTGACGCATCACCGGATGAAAATGCAACATAGGTATTGTCATAGCTATTTTCATTTGCAATATAATCGTAATCATAATCGAATCCATCCGGGTTGCACTCCGACCAAATTCCTTCATCAAACCAACAGTCGGTGTAATTCATATGGTTCTCGATCGCATGGAAGATCTCGTGGTGGATCGTGCTGATATAGGAGGACTGATCATTGATATCAATAACCAGAAATGTGTCATTCTCCAGAGTATTCTGAACTCCGGCAGCTGTTGTAAGTGCCGTTTCATCTGTTCCTATGATCGCACCTGCCAGATAGATCTTTAATATGCTTCCATATCCATCATCCAGATTTTTCAACATCCGATCCGGATATTTCTTCAACTCATTCTTCAGAACTTCCAATGACTGAGCAGTCAGAAGTGCATTGTCTGATGCCTCATAACGGTAGATATCCTTGCTGCACTCCGTCACTTCATCAAATATATGTATCTCTACACCATTTTGATCTCCGATATCCTTTGCCTGCTGCCGCAGCTCCTGCTTCAGCTCATCGGACGGATGATCCAGATAACTCCATGGATAACGGTAGACTCTGGAATCACCGGAAATGCTGCGCGCATCGTTCAGATCCCATATGTATACTTCCGGTGTGAGTCCGCTCGTTGAAAATACAAAGAAGTTGTATGTATCTATATAAGTACCTTGATCGATATAGATATAATTTGTTTCATCAAACGGAAATGTTACTGCAAGTCTGCTTTCACATTTACCGGTATCCACATTATAGATCCGGAACTGCAGCTTCTGTGTATTCGTCTCCTGCGACTGGCTGGAACTGCCATACATAGCCAGACCATGTTCTACATCGCAGCCAACCTGAAAATCACCTGTATTATCTGGGAACAAAATACCCGCTTCTTCCCCGGAAGTTTCTCCATACACCTGATAGACCTGACCATCCGCATATACCGATGCGTAGTACTTATCCCCACTTCCTTCAAATTGCACGATATCATAATCACCGTTTTCTTTTACATCCACGCCGGTCACACTATAACATCTGACCTCCACACGTTCTGCCATATTATCATATGCCGACACCACCAGATACTCCGGTTCTTCCGCATATCCTAACAGCGTTGTATCTTTTCCTTCTCCTGAATATGCCGGACACACCTCTGACTCTTCCCCTGACCGCAGATCATATTCATAGATCTGTCCATCCTCTGCATTTGTATAGAAGAAGCCGGTGAGATCCTTTGACATCAGATAACTGTCCGGTGTCCCTTTTTCGATTGGCATAACAGACTCATTATCCAACAAGGATCCATAACGGATCAGCTCTTTGTTGCCTTTATCATAGAGAACCACCTCATCGGTTTCATTTGAAAATACATCTGATGCATATGTATCCTTCGGGCAGCTTACAACCGCTTTCTGCCTGAGATCCGCCAGATCATATAGTGCCAGATAACCGTCTTCTCCTACGCAATACTGGATTCCAAGAGCATCCCCAAAAGCAAACATCTTATTGATGTAAATATTATCTTCCTCTACTTTCATATCCAGTTGATACAGATTCGTATATCCGGATACCTTTGCCTGCTTGTAATATTCCCCCGAGACGATCGATTTCCACTCTTCTTCTGTGGTCGGTGCTTCGGTTGTCGTCTGTGAGCCATCTGCCCTGTCAGTATTTTCTTCTGTCAGATACCCGGAAGTTGTTCCCCCATTCTGATCCCCACCTGTCACCTGACAGCCTGTTATCTGTCCAAGTGTCATGCTGATAACCAGCACTCCTGCCAGCCATCTGCCGATACCTTCCCTGTAATTCCTTCTCATATATGCACCCCATTTCTATGCCATTATAATACCCCTAATTTATTTCCACTTTTTAACAGAATATCATATATTAATTTCCTTGTAACTAATAAAAACCATCAAAATGATGGTTTTTAAGCACTGTTTCGCCATCATTTTAATGGTTTTATATGTTGATCAATTATTCAAAGCATTATCCCAGGATCACTGCCTGCCCGGAGCTTAACCGTATACGGTTGCCATTTAAGCATACGTCATTCTTATTATCTAACAAAACGTGAAGCTTCGGCTGCTCATTTGTAGTCAGCAGATCAACCGTGATATCTTCTCTGCTGTAATTCGTTATAATGTAAACGGTCTGGTCTTCCGTCTTTCTTGCATATGCAAATATTCCATCCTTCTCCACAAACATTGGAACGACCTTGCCATAGGTAAATACTTCTTTGTAGTCCTCGGACTTACGAAGTGCGATCAGCTTCTGGTAATAGTACCATACTGAATCTTCCCTGCCAAGCTGTTCTTTTACATTGATCTCTTTATAATTTGGATTTACAAAGAGCCATGGTGTTCCGGTTGTAAATCCTGCCTGTGCAGAATCATCCCACTGCATTGGTGTTCTGGCATTATCCCTGCTGTTCTCATAGCAGGCTTCCATCGCTTCTTCTACCGTGCAGCCAGCATCGATTGCAACTGCATATTCATTCTTTGTACTAATATCATTGTAATCATCGATCGAAGCCATATGACAGTTACGCATACCGATCTCCTGTCCCTGATAAATAAACGGAATACCACGCAGCATAACACTGATCGTTCCCAGTAATTTGATTCCGTCTTCATTCTGAAGGTAATCCGGCAGATAACGGCTCGCACCCCTCGGCTCGTCGTGATTCTCTATAATATTTGCAAGGAAGCCAACATCTTCACATTCCTTCTGTGCATGGAAGATCACCTTTTTCAGATCATCAAATCCGACCTTCTTCGCATCGTACCAGCCATGATTGCCAAAGGTCATCTCATGCGCTGAGAAATCAAACATCGTTGAAAAATGTCCGTCGTCACCGATAAATTCTTCCAGCTCATCCTTCTTCATATTGAATACTTCAGCAACTGTAAACGCATCGTACTTTTCAAATGTATGCTTCTTCAGATCCTCTAACAGTTCACCAACGCCATCGACGCCCTCAACCATATGGAAGATTCCTGTCATTCCATCTGGTCCGTCCGGCTCATAATCCGGAAAACTCAGATCTTTCTTGATATTGATGATCGCATCGATACGGAAACCCGCAACGCCCTTATCCAGCCACCAGTTGATCATGGTATATAATTCATTTAATACCTCAGGATTGTTCCAGTTCAGATCCGGCTGTTCCTTTGCAAACATATGAAGATAATAATAGTCCGTTCCTTCTACCTTTTCCCATGCACTTCCACCAAAATAAGACCGATAATTGCTTGGCGGATTGCCGTCTTTTCCCTTACGGAAATAAAAATAATCGCCATATTTACCCTCCGGATCTTTTAATGCTTTCTGGAACCATTCATGCTGATCAGAACAGTGATTAATAACAAGATCCATAATGATATACATATCCCGCTTCTTCGCTTCTGCTAACAACTCATCGAATTCTTCCATCGTTCCAAAGATCTCATCGATCTTATAATAATCTGAAATATCATAACCCTGATCGACAAATGGAGACTGATAGATCGGAGATAACCAGATAATATCAATTCCCAGACTTTTCAGATAATCTAAATGATCGATCACGCCACGAAGATCACCGATTCCATCTCCATTTGTATCCTGAAAACTCTTTGGATATATCTGATATGCTACTTTACCATGCCACCATTTTCTTTTCATTATAAAAACCTCCTGTGTTCCTTTTATACTGTCTGTATCTGTTCCACCATCGGATACAGATACTCGTTCTTTTTACAATTTAATTACAGTATACGGAATACAAAGAGGTTTTCTATCTTTAAATTGACTATTTTATTGTACTATTTTGACTTTTTACGATATTCGGAAGGTGTCATGTCCTTCTCCTTTTTAAAGCGTCTGATAAAATATCCAATATTGTCAAATCCACAGGCAGATGCAATATCTATGATCTTATCCTCTGTCTCTGCAAGTGCCGTTGCCGCTTTCTCCACACGGATCACATTGATATATTCTGTGATCGTCTTCCCGATATTCTTCTTAAAATACCGGCAGAAATACTGTTCATTCATATTGACCAGCTCCGCCAGTTCGGACAAGCGGATCGGTGAACCGTAATGCTCCCCGATATACTGCAGCACCTTTTTCAGATTCTCTACCGTTCCGGATTCTTCCCTGTCTTCCCTGACCTGTCTTGTAAACAGGTCATACTTATATGCAACTGCGATCAATTCTAACATCTTTGCCTTGATATTCAAATAGAGCATATTTTTCTGTAGATTCTGTTTCGGTTCTCCTGCCACGTTCTCACGCGTTATTGAAGAATCCAGATGCTGCACTTTCTTCGTATCATGTTCTTTCATCTGCCTAAGCACCTGTTCAATCTCTTTATAACAGGCACTCAATTCCTCAAATGCCGCATCCCCGCTCTGGCACAGAACCGGCATCCGAAGCTTTCCTTCTGCAAGTGGGCCAAGCACCTTCGCCTCCGCCGCATCATACCGTTCAAAGCACAGGATATCAACAGGGAACACAACCGCACTTTCTATACCATCCTTTTCCAGGATCAATGCATGCAGTTCTTCCGGATGGATGCACATAAATGCCGGTGCATGAACCTGATACTCCTTTGTATTTATCCATACCGGGAAATCACCTTTTTGAAAATAGATCCATTCCATTTCCTCATGCCAATGCGGAACCACATGCCACTCATTTTCTCCGTTCCATTCGTACAAAGCAACCGGATACTGCACCGTTCCATGTGTTCTATTCTCTTTTAACAATGTATTTGCCATTTCCTGCTTTTTCATGCTTTGGTCCTTTCTTATTTTATGCTGGACATCTTCTATATTTCATTATACACTTTTCCTATATGGGACAAATGGTTTTATATCGTACATTGCATTTATTTTCTTATAATTTCCCCCCTATTACCCAATGATCAATTTTTAACAGGAGAAAAAGAATGGATATACTCCCACCAATATCAAATATCAAACGAAATCATCCGGTCTCACTGCCGGATGCCACTCTGTTCCCTAAAAGCATCGGCGTTCTGGCAGCAGGAATTCTGTCTGCCTCTGTATACACCTGCGAGATCGATCGTACGCCAAGATTTATTTTCCTTGGAATCGGCATCGTACTGATCATAATTGCCGTTATATTACTGATACGCTATATAAAACAGGTGACCGCATTTAAGAAATACAAACCTTCATGGGAAAAACACAAAAGCATTTATGATGATTTTGCCATAGAGTTGAATCACTGGTATGATTCCGGCCTTCCGCCAAAGAGCTGTGACGGTGATACCTCCTACGCCCTCCACCTGCAGAAGGAACGTCTGAATCGCAAAGGTATCCAAATGATCCACTACACAACGCCTGCCAAAGACACCAATGGCACCTCTTATCTTACAAGAAACACGGTCTGGTATTCCGTTGATACCATGGACGAAAGGATCAACCGGCATCTGCGATTTGAAAATACATCCGGCACCATATATGACCGGAAATCAGATGATATCATGTATGAGGTGGTTGTGCATACACCAAATGAAGCAGAGCTTCATCATATGACCATGACCTGTCCGAACTGTGGCGCTGTCAATCCGGTTGCTGCCCTGACACAGGGTTGCCCATACTGCAGCACCGTTTTCCAGATAAAGGATCTGTTCCCGCGTGTCACGAATACCTATTTTATCCGGAATAATGCTTCCATGAAAAATGTAAACAAACGAGGCTCCACCATATGGATCACTATTCTGGTTGTATTTCTATTTACTTTTATTTCCTTTCTTTCAGACTGGGAGAATCCGATTCCTGCCAGCCTGATCATGTCCTATTTTGTCACACTGATCTTCGGCGGCATCACCGGACTTATGCTTTCATCCATTCTTTTGATCATTAAGCAGTTCAATCGTGACGGTCGAAAACGTATTCCATTCTGGTCTTATGTGACAGCAAAGGGAAAGATCTCACGAGCATTTGCGCCTTATGATCCTGTTTTTTCTTTCGAGAAATTTGAAGGCCAGATCATCTCCCTGATCCGCATGACCGTTCTGGCAGATCACCCGGAAAACCTTGCTTTCTATCGTGGTTCTTCTTTTGATCCATATTTTCAGGATATCATCGAGATGACCTACATGCAGGCTTTAACTGTCAATGATATCCACATGGAGGGAAGTGAACTGTGCCTGAATCTTCGTACCTGGTGGATCAACTACAGTGAACATGATGGCGCCATAAACCGTCGGGGCGACTGTATCGACGTATCCCTCCGACGTAATACCGCCTACATGGAACCGCCCGGTTTCTCCATTACTTCCGTCCACTGCCCTGCCTGTGGCGCAAGCTTCGATTCCGTACGCCAGCGCATCTGCCCTTACTGTGGCAATGACTACCATATGGAAAATGCAGGCTTTGTCATTGAAAAGCTGGAGCTGTCTTAATGCCTTCGTCCACATACAATACGAACCCCTCTATAATGACGTGCCGGATTTTCTATTCTCTGCACATGCCTGATTCGTAAATACTCCTGTGCTAACTCGTCTTCGGCTCAGACAAGCACTCGTATTTACTGGCAATGTGCAGTTCATAACGAAAATCCGTCAATGTCATGTATAGGGGGATTCATATTATATGTTAGCGGATGCCATTAGGACAGCTCCAGCTTTTATTCAATCCTATTCTTCTCCAATGATATGGCGGGCAACATAGACACCGCTGGCGGAGGCATGGGACAACGAATGCGTTACGCCACTGCCATCTCCGATCACATATAAGCCCTTGTGGCAGCTTTCCAGATTCTCATCCAACTCCACTTCCATGTTGTAGAACTTAACCTCTACACCATATAACAGAGTATCATCATTTGCTGTTCCCGGTGCTACCTTATCCAGTGCATAGATCATTTCCATGATTCCATCTAAGATACGCTTTGGAAGGACAAGACTCAGATCACCCGGTGTTGCCGTTAAGGTCGGTGTTACCAGCCCTTCTTCAATACGCTTCACGGTACTTCTTCTGCCTCGGACTAGGTCGCCAAACCGCTGTACAATGACACCACCGCCTAGCATGTTTGATAATCTTGCGATACTTTCACCATATCCGTTACTGTCCTTAAATGGCTCTGAGAAATGCTTGGAAACCAGAAGTGCAAAGTTTGTATTCTCTGTCTTCTTCTCATCACCCTCATAGCTGTGTCCGTTTACAGTGATGATACCATTCGTATTCTCATTTACCACAATTCCATTTGGATTCATACAGAAGGTTCTGACATTATCTTCGAATTTCTCTGTACGATATACAATCTTGCTTTCATATAATTCATCCGTCAGATGTGAGAAGATAACTGCCGGAAGCTCCACACGGACTCCGATATCGACACGGTTGGATTTTGTAGGAATCTCAAGCTCCTTACATACCTTTTCCATCCATTTGCTTCCGCTTCGTCCAACGGATACGATACATTTCTCACAGTCGAATTCACCCTTATCACAGATGATACGATAACCACCATCAATGACCTGTACTGTATCAACCGGTGTATCAAAATAAAAGTCCATATGATCCTTCATCTGATCATACAGATTCTGAAGAACAACATAGTTGATATCAGTTCCCAGATGGCGAACCGACGCATCTAAAAGCTTCAGCTTGTTCTGAAGACATAGCTTCTTGAACTTCGTTCCGGCGGTTGAATAAAGCTTTGTTCCATCGCCGCCATTTTCCATGTTGATCTCATCTACATACTTCATCAGGTCAACAGCTTTCTGCTTACCGATATATTCATACAGTGTTCCACCGAAATCATTTGTGATATTGTATTTTCCATCTGAAAATGCACCTGCTCCGCCAAATCCACACATGATTGAGCAATGCTTACAGTTAATACAATTCTTGATCTTATCGCCATCGATCGGACATTTTCTCTTTTTTAAAGTATATCCTTCCTCGAATACAGCGATCTTACACTCCGGTTTCTTCTTCATCAGTTCATATGCCGCAAAGATTCCTCCCGGTCCTGCACCGATAATAATCACATCATACTTCATACACAACCTTACCTTTCATTTATCAGACAAGCTGATCCCTGAATTCGTCTTTTAATTCCGACAGGATCGTATCCATACGTCTGTCATAATCTTCAATATGTCCATGAAGTCGGTTATAAACCGCTTTCTGGACTTTATTGTAGATTGGAAGCTCCCGCACATCTTCTTTAGAATCGCCGACTTCACTCATCAGATCCTCTAAGAAGTTCGCAGGAAGTCCTCGCTTTTTAATCTCTTTTTCAAGTGTCGCGGTATCCACCGTAACTGCCAGCACACAGAAATATTCGATCAGGGATTCCTCGTTCTTATTTAACGAATATGCCTTAATAAAACAGCTCTTTGCTTCATCAAGCTGAAGATTTCCGGCCAGAGCAACTGCTTTATTATGATATACATTTCCAAGGAATTCATCCTCCTGTTTTTCTTTTTCCAGATAGCAGATAACCTCATCATAGATCGCACCCGCTTTTATATAATGCTTGTACCGCAGATATCCATCCGCCCGCAGCTTCTCGACTTCGTATGATTTTAACGTACGAAGCTTCTGGCATTCCGCCATAAACTGCCGTACTTCTTCACTGCTGTAATATCCGCCATACACAAGAATCTCCACCATGATATCCTGAACAAATGCATGCTTGTCAAGTAATGTATCGATCTTGTCTGCAAGTTCTGTGAGATCAAGCTCCCTCCTGATCCATGCTGACAATCTCGCCGATACATCTTCTTCCCCAACCAGCACCATATTATTATACAGGTAATAACACAATTCCTCGTAGGAATATACAGATACCTTGGTATTCAGGAACGTGTATGGATTCTGTGCAGTTTTTGTATTACATACAATTATTTTTCCCATTTCAGGTCAAATTCCTTCCTATATATCTTATTTGTGGTCGGAAACATCGTTCCAAATCCTTCATCCCTGATAACAACCGCTCCCTTTTCCGCACTGTAGAATTCCGCTTCCAGTGAAATCTTGGTCGTCTTCGGCGGACGCTTCGGCAGTCCGTGGATCTCGATATGCTCCTTATCATAATCTCCTGTCAATATGTTGCGATAGATCAGCTCCACCTGATTCGATTCGTCCGGAAAGATATATAATTTTCCCTTTGTGTGGAACCATTCCTGTCCTCCTCTGGTGATCGGCACAAATGTCTTGCTGTCATCATTTAAACTGATCCCTATGTCAAAGCCAACTGTATATTCCGACCGAATCAGATAACGGTTAAGCACCTTGCTGTGCCGGTCGCCAAATGCCCGGTAGCAGGCTCCCTTTGTATAGATGTTCTGACCGACGAATACCCGTCTTCCCTGACAGAGAATCGTCGCTGACTCCTTCAGCCAGTTATCCGCAAAGCCAATTCCGGTCAGGAACACCGAGGACACATAAGTCTCTGCCAGAAGCTCCTGACAGATTGCTGCGAACTGCTCATCCAGCTCCTCATCGTCCTTCTTAAACGCTGAAAATGTCAAGCGGTCTTTCAGGTTCTGATGAAATACATCTACAATCTCCGGCGATTTGTTATGCGTAATATCAAATCTGTAATAATCAAGCCCGCTGCTGTTAAAATCAAACAGCACCACACTGTTATTTCTTAATGACTCCGGCTGATTAAAGATGTAATAAATTCCACTGTCTATATGGCTTGTGATCTCAAACTGTTCATCACTTAAATGAAGCGCGCTCTGTAACTCCTGCACTGCCTTAATGATATGAATATCGGCATCTGCAATCGTAACTACCAACCGCCTGATCTCATAGCTTTCAAACTGTTTTGTAAATTCCCGGATATGAAGCAGCAGCATTTTAATCAGAAGGTCTTTAGCTTTATAACTTGTTCCATAGATCTCCGTGTCCTCGTTGATGATCGTCTTCTGGTAAATACGGTCAACCACCACGCCATCTTCCTTGAACCGTTTCCCGGCAGCCACCGCTCCGACACTCCAACCGGATTCATCCTTTGCTCCGGTTCCGTCTTTATATTTATCTGTATAAAACATAATATTTGGAAGCAGATATGTATCTTTGGAATCACTGTGACAGATTGATTCCGGTACTCCTTCATCCACCTTATAATAACTTAACTGTGTATACTCCGGACTCAGATCTAATCCCAGATATAATGGATGTTCCGTCATGTTATCTCCTCCTGTTTCTGCTGTCTTATAACAATATCAGATTCTCCTCAAAGAAATGTGTGTTATTCAGATAGGTATCCATCGCCTGGATCAGCTCCTGATCATTTCTTGTCTCCTGACTGATCAGCATACTGTTGATCAGCTCAAATCGATTACTGTTCTTCTTATGACATGTTGTATTCTTTAAAATATCACTCTCAACGATGGATGAATTACCGCTCTCCGCACCATCAATGGAATATAACAGTGTCTCTCCGTGGAACACAACAAATTCCTTGATATAGATTCCCGGTATGATCTCATTCATTCGCTCCGATTTGTAATGTGCCATACTGTTGCTTTCCTGTCCGAAGCTGTAGCTTACCCAGATCTGTCTGCCGCTCTCGCCCTTAAAGATCAGATAGGTCTTAAACTTCATATCATCCGGCAACGTTACAAAGGATGCAAATTCTTTAAAGAACGGCAGGATCTTACTGCTGTCTATAAAATGACGAACTGTATTCCGGATCCATTCCTTCTGTTCTGCCGAGAACCGTCCACCGCAGCCTGCAAAATAAGAGAGCAGAGCCATCTCTGAAATCTCATCTGTAATGTTCTTCTTCGCCACCTCTTTATACAGACATTCCATGATATCCGCAGGAATCTTCAGATCCTTGATAATATACTGGTATGCACAGAACCGTAAAAATGCCTTGACTACCATGCCCCTGCTTCTGCCTGCGTAATAAAGCGCAAAGATATCAAAGATTGCCTCTGTATAAGCATCCGCAAACATCATCTGTGCCAAGATATTCTCTGCAAGCATATCAATATCACGATAATTTGTGTTAACTGCCTTAAACAGCTCTGCCATTTCCTCTAACGAGCCATTATAGTTATTGATCAGGAATGCAAGAACCTTCTGTGTCGCATATCCTCTCCGATACAGATACACACAGATAGATAATAATATCCTGTCATCATCATACCTCTTATCGGATATTCCAAATTCTGCGATCCGTATCAGTTCATCCACATCCACATCTACATATCCAAACCGATGGATTCCGTTAAATGCCTGCTCATACATCCGTAAAGAAATGTAATATGTAATGATCCGGGAAGCGTCCTCCACTTCCACATAATCCAGATCAATTCGCGACAGATATTTATATAAAATGTCCGCATCATAATTCTCATGATAATACTCAACCATATGGCGGAGTGCTCTCTGCCGGATCAGATAGCTGATATTCGGGCAGTTAGAGATATCACGAGCCAGGTTGATCTCGGATGCATCCTTATATGAAAAGCTGTCTATATCGTTATACTCAAATAATAACAGGCGGTAATCCTTCGGATTATACTCTTTACAGATATCCAGATAATTTTCTTCTCCGACAACTGGCTCAAGCCGGTATGGTACCGTATTGATATATCTGCAGCCCCGACTGTCAAGTAATGTAATGATCGCAGATTCTGACACGATCTCTACATAAGCTTCTCCGTCAACCATATCCACCTGTTCACTCTTTTCCAGTTCCTCATGTGTTACAACCACTGATACGATATTCTTATTCCGACAGGTCAGCTTCTGCTTGAATATGATATTAATTAACTTTGATGCAAATTCCGGCTTCACGCTCTCCGGCTCCAGAAATTCTTCATAGATAACCGTCAGATCATCACTCACTTCTCCATCGATGATCTTCTTCTCCATGAAGTTCTCGATCGCCGGAATATACTCATGGAACACATTCATATTCTGTGCCTTATTCATGATGACATTTGCATAGAGATACGCCAGCTCTTCATCATCTAACGTATTCTTGTAATTGAAATAACGAAGAATGGATTCCGGTATCGGCTGATACGTCTTCTTATCCATGCTCTTTAAGAAGCCCTCATACAAACCAACATATTTAATTCCTGCATTTGCCGCATCCTGATAATATACATGATACTCTTTATCACATTTTTTAAATCTGAGAAGGATTTCACATATCGTATCCAAGGTCATACGGTCATGCTTTGCTGCATAGATATTCTCCAGCATCTTGAATGCGTGAATATCAAAGAGCTTCATTCTTGCAGCCGTCTTTACGAATTCCATAATGACATCTTCGGATACAAATTCATGTCGCATACCCCAGCGGATAGCTGAGATCTCAAGCGGTGCAATCCGTTTCATCATAAGCGGCTGCTTATTGAACATATCACATATTTCAAAGTAAATAACCGGGCTGTTTACCCCCTCATTATATAATTTCCGGATATCCTCATAAAGGTTCCATTTATCCTCTGTATAACTGTAATCCACAAATAACAGCAGCCAGAAATAAAACAGCTTGTCCTTCTCCTGTTCCAGTCGTCCGCGGACAAGTCTTGCCGTGCTGTCGATCATGTCCTTATCCTTTGTCAGAAGTGCTTTCAGATAACTGTAATAACACTTCTCCATGCTGCCTGCTTCGTTCAGATCGGCATCTGCATCGATACGAACAAATTCCTGTTTTACATATTCTGTCTTGCCCTCTAACAGCTTCATATGAAGCAGTCCCAGACGGTAGATATTATCCTCCGGTCTGTATTTGACCAGTGTTTCCAGTGCCTCTGTCGAACGTTTCGTGTAATCAGCAAGTGCCATCTTATCCGTACGGAAATCAATGTATGCTTTTGCCAGTGCCTCATGACCTTTCTTGATCATGAAATTCACATGGCGGTTCTTCGGCTCGGTTCTCTGAACCTCAGGCTTCTTGATGCTGACCTTTACACTGATATTCTGCAAGGTATTATTAAAATGGATATAACCTGCCGATACTCCTTCCGGAATCTTCGTCGGATCGATCAGAAAATTCAACTCATAATTATTTCCTGTGAAATCCTGACCTGTAATCCGGGTTGCTTCCGGAATCAGGAAATCACTGTCTGATGTAATATAGGTATGGGTATACCCCCAGGTATTCTTATTTACGGAGATTGTTGCCCGAACCAGCTCGTCCGGCATCTCGATCAGCAGCTCACGCTGCTTTGCTGTCAGTGTAAGCACACGTTTCTTATGGGTATATACAAGGAATTCTTCCATTGCCTGATTGATGGATAACGATTTCTTCAGACTCTCATAGACACCCTTAATGATCGCGTCATCCCCTAAAAAGGTACGCACGAATTCCGGGCTGTCAAAGATCTGAACTGCTATATCCCAGTGCTCCTCTGCGAAGGTCGCGAACTGGAACAGATCCTCGATCCGTTTGTCTTCTACCAGAACATAAGGCGGAACAACCTCTACGCTGTACGGGATCTTATATTCTCCACCATCCGTTATGATGTTGATATGTCCTTTAAAGCTCTTGCCTTCTTCGATTCCGCGGGCATCAAAAGAAAAGGCAACCGTATTCCGTCTGCCTACAAATGTATGACTCTTGAAATCGAACAGGTATCTGCTGTCATATACCATCAATTTGATCGGTACATCATTCTTCGACACCACCTTAAAGGTTCCCTGAAATATGGAGCCGGCTTCCACAGCCAGTTCCAGCTTTGCAATGGAAATATCAATATCCGGTCTTTCTACATTGAATTCTCCTCTGGCGTACTGTTCTACGATCCCTTTCATCTGGTTCTCCTTGCTTTCGTAATCATTTTATTAAAACTCATGTATTTTTCTTGTAATTAAATCCCCGAATCGGTATAATTATATAAAAACATATATTTTGATTATAGCAAAATAAATAGTTTTTTGAAACATTATATATGGAAAAAGAGGAATTTTTTATGGGAAAAAGTACGTCACATCTTTCTGGGAGCAATCTGCTCTCCCAGAATGAATCTGTAAGATTTGACCTGAACATGAATCCGCTCGGGGTTCCGGATTCTGTCAAAAATGTCATTCTTAACAGCATCGAAGATCTGAAGCGTTATCCGGATGGCTCATATACAAGATTAAAGGAAAGTATCGCAGGCTATTCTGGTGCGGATCCGGACGATATCATTGTCGGAAGCTGCTCATATGAATTTATCAAACTCGTGATTGAATTCAACAGTCCAAAACATGCTGTTCTTCTTTCACCGGGAGCACAGAACTATGAGAAGATCCTGAAAATGAACGGCTGTGATATCACATACTATCAGTTATCCGAAGAAGAAAACTACGAACTGGATATTGCGGATTTCATCTCTACGTTAAATGAATCCATTGATATGGTATTTATCTCGAATCCAAATGGAACAACATCACAGGTCATCGACCGCGAATCTCTGGAATTCATTGCAAAGATCTGCGCAGGAAATGATATTGCACTGGTCGTTGATGAGGAGTATATGGATTTCGTCCAGGATAAGGGCAATTGCACCGCTATTCCGCTGGTTAAGGAATATGACAATCTCTACGTTCTCAGAAACACAAGTAAATTCTTTGCAGTACCCGGTCTTCGATTAGCCTATGCGATCACATCAAATCCGGTTTTTAAAAAGACAATGTCAATCACCGGTTTTCCTTATGCGATCAACGCACTTGCCGAGGCAGCCGGCATTGATATGTTCAAGGATGCTTCCTACATAGGTAAGACACAGACACTGATGAAGACGGAACGAAATCTCGTCTATTCTGCACTGGCAAGCCGCAAGACGATCAAACTCTATAAGCCGGATGCAAATTTTATTCTGGTTAAATTATTAAAGAACGATATTACTGCTCTGACAGTTGTGGAACATTGCCAGAGTAAGGGATTGTATATCAGAAGCTGTGCCGACATCACAGGATTGGATAATTCTTATATCCGCTTCTGCTTCATGAATCCAGAACAGAACGATCTGGTCGTTAACACTATTTTAGAGATTGTATAACAAATTATATATGTTATTTAAATGAAAGGATGGTACATACATATGAAACATGAATCAATGAAATTAACATCTTCTTACAATAATCAGTTATATATCAAAGTGATGAACGGTCACTTTGCTACAAACCATTCTCATATCAACCAGTATATCGATATGACAACCTTGAAGGTCAGAGGCACTATGGCTGCTGCCGCTGCCAAATCCATGGGAACCGAATATATGGCATCAACCATCGTTGACACGATCGTCTGCATGGACGGAACTGAAGTGATCGGTGCTTATCTGGCAGAAACCTTAAGTCAGAACGGTATCACTTCCATGAACCAGCACAAATCCATCTACGTTGTTACACCTGAGGTTCACAGCTCCGGTCAGTTGATCTTCCGTGACAACCTCCAGCCAATGATCGAAGGCAAGCATGTGCTTCTTCTGATCGCATCTGCTACAACCGGTAAAACGATCAAAAAGAGTCTGGAATGTATCAAATACTATGGAGGTTCTATCGCAGGTATCTCTGCTATCTTCTCTGTTGCAACAGAGGTTGACGGCTATCCGGTACATGCACTGTTTACCGAAAAGGATCTTCCTGATTACAAGACCTATCCTCATGATCAGTGTCCAATGTGTCAGGCCGGAAACCGCATTGAAGCTATTGTAAACAGCTATGGTTATTCTGAATTATAATAGAACTATTCAAAAAAGAAGTCTGGGAGAAATTTCTCCCAGGCTTCTTTTTTTATCATTATCAAAGAATGTTAACGCCTATAAACTCCCGGCTGATCGCCGAAATCACACCACTTAGCTGTGGTAATGAGAACGCTTATAATGCACGATGAGCCCTGCTGCCGCAAGGATCAGTATTACTACGATCACCCACACCTGCGGAGTTACATCCTTAATGTTATAGCAGCGGACATTGATCCACATCTGATTGATCTGTTTGCTGGCATCTACATCGAAATACTGCATGATCGCACTTCGCTCGATCGCCGCTTCGTCCGGATACTGGGCATAGAGCTGACGTCTTGTCTGCTCCTCCGGAGCAGTTATGATGTAATCAGGATCCGAATTATCACCACTGAAGAAATAACCAAGCGGATATTCTGCTGTATCTTCTTCTCCATCTTCCGCACCATAATTCCAGTTCAGATAATCAAATACTGTATTATCATCTTCACCTCCTGCAATAACAGAAGTATATCCGATGTAGTACATATTTCTGACTGCATTGTCCGGTCTTGAAAGAAAGTTCACAAAGCTTTCTGCTACCTGTTGTTTTCTGGCATCTTCATCGATACCATCCTTTAACATCACCCAGCCATCAAACCAGAGATTGGTAGATTCCTTCGGCACGGCGAAATCAAGATAAAGATCATCTTCTTCTGCCTGATCCATCGCATAAACCGCATCACCGGACCACTGATAATTTGCAAGTACCTTACCGGATACCATATCTGCCTTACCACTGTCTGTCTCAAAGGAATATACATTGTCCTTCATATCCTGAAGCAGATCCTGTACTTCCTGTATCGTTTCCGGGCTGACATCATTCATTACCCGAAGCAGATCATCATGATAAGTATCTGCATTTGTGAATTCCTCTGATGTCAGTTCGTCCTGCTTTAAAATACCAAGTGCCGCAAAATAAGAATCACGCACATTATCCTTGATCGTAACCTGACGTGCAAACTTCGGATTATCCAAGATATTCCATGTACCTGCTTCTTCCTCCGTTATCTCCTCCGGATTATATAAGATACCGGTTACACCCCACATATATCCGGCTGCATATTTGCTCCAGCTCTCACCATTGATCTCATTTTCATCAAAGGTCTGTCTGATATATGGAGATACTCCCTTTGCATAATAATTTTCCTCTATACTCGTGTCATAAAACGAATCCGAAAACGGAACTACTTTTTCTTCTGCCATCAGCTTCATGATCATGTAGTCGGATGGACAAACCAGATCGTATTTATCACCAAGAGTAAGCATGTTATAAAGGTCTTCATTTGTTCCAAAACAGGAATATTCCACCTTTACCTTCTGACCATATGTCTCATAGTACCAGTTCTCAAAATCCGTCACCATGGAATTCTCACCGAAGATCTCGGTTCCATCTTCCAGGTCGATTACTTCGTCCTCATCCCATTCTCCAAGGTCGATATATTCTTCCCAGTTGGATACTCGAAGCACGATCGTATCATCCGACTTCTGTACATCGGCAGCATCTGTCTTTGCTGCATCACTTCCTGTATTATCTGATATGGCAGATGCTTCTGTCTGATCCTGCACATTATTATCTGCCTCCGCATGTACCAGATAAGCCGCAGGTGTAAGCATCATAAGTCCGGCACAGAAGCCGGCAAATCCTTTGAATAACTTCTTCTTATTCATATCTGCCACCTGCCTTTCCGGCTCTCGCCTTTGCCTTTGATGTCATATTCATACCAACAACGATCAGTATAACGATCACGAAGATCACTGTTGATAACGCCCATAAAGCAGTCTTGATCTCTGTCTGAGATCCTTTCGTCGCATTTACGACATAAGTACTGATCGTATCAAAGGTCGCAGGCTTCGTATAGCTTGCAATGAAATAATCGTCTAATGACAGGGTAATTGCCAGTGCAAATCCTGAAATCACCCCCGGCAGGATCTGTGGAAGGACTACTTTTACCAGTGCGGTAAATGGTGATGCACCCAGATCCATAGCTGCCTCATACAGGCTTCCATCCATCTGCTTTAGCTTCGGTACAACTGACAGATAGACAAACGGGGCAGACAGCACAACATGTCCAACGACCAGCGGCACATAGGATTCCTTACTGACACCAAATACTACGATCAGCAGGATACAGATTGAAAAACCGGTTACAACATCTGCATTTACAACCGGAACCTGATTCATCGCAGATACGATCCCCGATGCAAGTTTCTTGGAATAAAATGCACCGATCGCACCCAATGTTCCAAGCAGAGTGGCAATCAATGCAGATCCAACCGCAAGAAGAACCGTACCCCAGATCATATCTGCAAGCTCAGGCTTTGTAAATAACGTAATATAATTCTGAACGGAAAATCCGTGTATTGTTCCGATATTTGCCGAATCCGTAAAACTATAAACTGCAAGGATCAGAATCGGCAGATAGAGGATCACCAACATCAATATAATAAAAGCAACCCGAAATCCTTTTTTCATTATAATAATGCACCTCCTCTGTTGTTGTCTTCTCCCTCATATTTATTTGTAAAGAGAGTAAAGATTAATATGATCAACAGAAGCACCAGTGCGATCATGGATCCATTGTGCCAATCGTATGCAGCAAAATAGCTGCCTATCAGGCTACCCATAACATAAGTGCTGTTATACAACATATCCAATACAACATAGTTCGTCATAGACGGAAGGAATACCATCACGATACCACTGATGATACCCGGAACAGATAACGGAAGCGTCACCTTTAAAAATGTCTGAACAGAGCTCGCACCCAGATCATTTGCTGCTTCTAACAGACTGTTATCTAACTTCATCAATGTTGTATAGATCGGCAGGATCATAAACGGAAGAAAGTCATATACCATACCGATCACGGAATTCAAAAACGGATAATATGCCAGATTATGCTCGATCAACGTCAGGACTTCCTTTAAAGCAGTCAGTCTTAACGTAAAATTGATCCACATCGGAAGAACGAAGATCATAACAATGATCGACTTTTTCTTCCATTCACTTCTGGCAAGTATATAGGCGATCGGGTACGCCAGCAACAAAGCTGCTGCCGTCGATACACAGGCGATCGCAAAGCTGTATGCAAGGGTTCCGATCGTGTTCGGACTGGTGAAGAATCCTGTCAGGTTCTCCAGTGAGAACTGCCCCTCCCCATTTGTAAATGCGTAATATATAATGACTATAAGCGGTGCAACCACAAAGCATATCAGGAACAATGCATATGGCACACACAGTTGTTTTCTGGAAAAACGTAATGTACTCATCTCTGTCTCCTTTTGCTTTCGGTTATTTCTTAAGTTCAAAGTGGATCTTATCCTTTGGAATCACAAGGCTGACAAAGTCATCCATATTCCAGAGATATTCATCGTGAACAATGAAGTCTTCCTCATTCTCCGTACGGACTACATAGCTGTAGTGGTCTCCTTTATAGATCAGGTTAATGATATGACCGGATATGATACCTTCCTCCTGATCATCACTCATCGTAATATCATCCGGCTTGATCGTTAAGATCACCTTAAGCCGCTCATGATCGATGACATCCCCGGATGCATCCATCAATACGCCATCCTCATAATGGGATGACGGAACGATCTTACTCAGGTCACATTCAAGCTCACCATCTAAGAATTCCAGCTTATAATATTTGTCAACTCCTGTCTCGATGCGGTTCAGTGCTTTCTCCGCAGGCATAACATGAATACCATCCGGTTCTACATTCAGTCCAACCATGTCGCCTACCTTTGCAGACTTTGTGGACTGTATCACGATCTCATTTTTACCGGACTGTACTGTAATCTCATAATGAACACCTTTAAATACCACAGAGATAACCGTTCCTTTTACTGCTCCCTGCTCCGGTGGCACGATCAGGATATCCTCCGGACGTACTACGACATCCACCTGTGTTCCATGTTCTACATCATCCAGACATTCGAATTCCGCACCGCAGAAACGAACCTTTAATTTGTCTGTCATGATTCCATTAAAAATGTTGCTTTCTCCGATAAAGTCGGCAACAAATGCGTTCTTCGGCTCATTGTAAATATCCTCCGGCGTACCGATCTGCTGGATACGGCCTTCTGACATTACAACGATCTTATCTGACATTGTAAGCGCTTCTTCCTGATCATGGGTTACATAGATAAAGGTGATTCCCAGTCTCTCATGCATTTCCTTTAATTCGAGCTGCATCTCTTTTCTCATCTTCAGATCCAACGCACCTAGCGGCTCATCAAGCAGCAGGATTTCCGGCTCATTTACCAGTGAACGTGCGATCGCGATTCTCTGCTGCTGTCCACCGGACAATGTCTGAACACGTCTACCTTCAAATCCCTCAAGATCTACCATCTCAAGGGCCTTTTTTACTTTCTTTTCAATCTCAGCCTTTGGAAGCTTTTTCAGCTTCAGACCAAATGCAATATTGTCATAAATATTTAAATGTGGAAACAATGCGTATCTCTGAAATACCGTATTGATCGGGCGCTTATTTGGTGGTAACTTGCTGATGTCCTTACCATTTAATAAGATCTCCCCCTCTGTTGGCATCTCAAAACCGGCTATCATTCGAAGTGTGGTCGTCTTACCACAACCGGACGGCCCTAAAAAGGTTACAAACTCCCCACGCTGTACCTCCAGATTAAAGTCATCCACAGCCGTAAAGTTATCATCAAAATTTTTTGTGATATGCTTTAACTCAATAATGTTTTCCAATTATTTATACACTCTCCTTTTCAAGTTATTTGTAATTTTTATCATTAGACAAAAATCAACTAATTCTAACATATCCGGGAGAAAATTAATATATATTTCGTGTTATTTTTCTTAGGTTTTGTGTAAATTTTACATCTGAAATTTCATCGTCTGAGAACCGACGTATACAACCTGACCAGATCTGTCTTATCGCCGAATTGAAGATGAACCGAACCATAATCCGTCTCCTGAAGCCGGACATTTTTATTCACTGCCAGATCACTCAGATGCACGCTGGAATTCAGCCGCCCGTACCAGCCATCCGGAGTCTGCGTAAGCCCTGTGACCGGAAGCTCAGCCAGCAATTTTTCTAATAATGTGTCCTTCCCTGACAGCTGATCGGACAAGTCTGTATCTGATATCTTTTTCATTTCTGCCGTATGTGTCTTCTTCTGCATCACACTCTCTGCTGTCTGCAAAGAAAGATCTGCTTCGACGCTCACTGTCTCATCAATATTCAGATCATTATAAAACGTATGAATCCGGTCAACTGCTTCTATATTGTCCGTATGAAAGATCAGATAACTCTGACCGGTATTAGAATCAACAAGAAAAGTGATCCTCCAGGACTCACTTTCCCCGTTACTTTGAAATGTTGTTATAGAATCATCCTGTCCGGTGATTGTCAGTTCACCGGAAGTTAAGCCAAAATATTCAGCCGTATTTAACAGGAGATTTTTTATTGCTGTCGGCGCCAGATGAGAATGAGACACCTGATACACACCCCATGCACTCACATCCGCATCGATCTGCCTCTGTGCATCTGCCTCCTGCACTTCGGCAAATATTTCTTCAATATCCATTTTCTCATTTATAAAAAATTGTAATGCTGCTGCGATCCAGACAAGCAGCACCATGTAAATCTTCGCCGATCTTTTCATATACACATCCACCACCCTTTTTCTATATTCTGGACAATATCATATATTTTTATGCTCAGCGAAATATTTTTACCTTACAGGTCATTCCTTTCTTATAAAAGAAAATGCTGTCAGACATATAAATGCCTGACAGCTCATCGACTACAGAAATCTCCAGCTCTCTATTTTATCTTCATCTTCTTTGTAATTCCCTTTTTTAACAGGAACTTCTTATATGCCGTCTTCTTTCCTTTTGGAACCTTGATCGTAGCCTTTGCCTGAATCTTTGTAAATGCCTTCGATCCTACTGAAGATGCTTTTAACTTTGTTGACTTGATCGTAACGGTCTTCAGACTCTTACAGCCGGAAAATGCATAACTACCGATCTTTGTTACGTTTGCGCCGATCGTAACCTTTTTTAACTTCGTTCTATGTGCACAGGCACGGGATGCGATCGCTGTTACCTGATAGGTCTTCTTGCCAATCTTTACAGTCTTAGGAATCGAAAGTGTCGTAACTGAATTCGTGGTTACTCCACCAAAGGCAACCGTCTTTGAAGAAGTGATCTTATAGATCATCTTATTTTTGATCACGACATCACCTTTCCGGTATCCTGTCTTTACTGTATTATCAAATGATAAAGTATTATCCTTCTTGAAAGTTTTCACGCTCTTGGACTTTGTCTGTACCTTGGCTAACTGATATGGGTTTATCTCAACAAATACAGGTGAATCATTATTTGTGACATACCATACAACCATACCGGTTTTTGTAACAACCGGTTCACACATGGCAAGTGCCAATGGTGAAGAATAAATATCCGATGTTTTATTCCCGCTTTCATCCAAAAGAACCATTTTTGTTATATAGGTATTCTTTGTTGTATTATTCTCCTCCCATAATAACAGGAACTGTGACCCACTGATCTTCACAAGCTTCGGATTCATCACTGTGACCTTATCTTTTGCCTTATAGTCCGTAATCCATGTAGCACCCTCCTGAAGACCTGTCTTTGAACCGGCGTTGATATAAATATTTCTTACAGATGTCTTTGTGCTCTTGATACCGGTTCCGGTCAGAATATAATTATTATCTCCAAGCTCCAGGTCATTCAGCGTATAACCAGTATAATTGTTTCCTCCATATCCCGGTATAGAAATAACGGTTCCATACATAGATGGTTCGCCAACCTTTTTACTTACCTTCGTTGCTGTAAGTGCTATTCCTCTCGGATATGCATCACCCAGATCTGCACGGTAAATATAGGTTCCATCCGTAGCGATCTGCTGTGCAAAGGAATGGCTGACATAACCTTCTGACAGATTCATTACACCATAATACGAATCTACCAGCTTCATGCTATTCTCATTTACTACAAAGGTGCAGTTTGCCTGATGATGATATCCGTCGTCACTGGCAAACATCGTATGACAGGTATGTATATATAATTTACCAGCCGTCTCCGTCATCGAAAGTCCGCCTGCATTAAACGGAGTATAGGTATTGGCTCCCTTAATCTTACAATTGCCCAGCCTTTTCCAGTTCTTATCATATTTAACGACACGGATTACTTCCTTCTTCTTGCTCTCTTTTGGATTTGACTGGCCAAATACAAGATAGTTGTATTTCTCACCGCTATAATATCCACCAAATAGCGGGAGTTCGCATTTGATCTTTTTCCGGCTCTTTAACCGATAAGAAGAATCATAAACCTCGCGAACTACCGAACCTCTGATATACTCTACACGCTCAAAGGTTCCATCGGATCTTGCATTCAGATAAGCGGTCTGTACATTTCCATATGTATATCCACTGTTTGTACTCAGATGCATGGTTGCTGATGCTGTACCGACTGCTCCTGTAGATTTATATGTATTACTGCTCTTTGACAATGTGGAATTTGTTACCTTGATCGTGATCGTCTTTTTCACATTGATCGGGGATGCGGTAATCGTGATCGTTGCTGTTCCTTTTTTCCATGCATTCAGATTTCCGTTTTTATCTACACTTACAATCTTTGGATCTGAACTTTTATAAGTATAGTCCAGAGCAAAGCCACCATTTGTACTGCAAGCTGCTGTTCCTGATGCTCCGACCTTCATGCTGGCAGGTGCATTAATATTAAATGTCGTCGGATATGTCCAGTCAAAGGTTTCGAGATAATAATTATTGTCTTTTTTCTCTATTACCACACAGGAAGATTTATCCATAAAAAATGTGTAGACCGGATATTTTGTCTGTACACGTATCTTCTCTTTGTTCTTTGCTATATCATACTCTGTTAACACTTTTTCATCTGTCTTTACGATCAGAGAAGTTGCTGTGCTGTCTAATGCGCATCTTGGTCCGATGCTTGTAAGGTCAATATCTCCATCGCCGTAATATGAATCAGCTGTGTAAAACGCCATCTTCAATACTTTTTTATTTGCAATGTTGATCGGTGATACGGATACACTGCTGTCAATCAGGTTAATACTTGTAGAGCTCTCCGTTACATCATTTATATCATACTGATTCGAATCTATCAGTACACAGATGTTCCCATTAAATGTAGACAGAGATACCAGATACCTGTCATTTAACATCCGGATCGGAGCCTTATGTTCAAACCATCCATTCTGGTAGAGATACATCATATTCTCTCCCTTGATCGTGATAGAATTATCACTGTTTACCTTGCCAGCCTTCAGACTTGCCATGCTGTGATCATATCCCCAATATCTCCAGTTCTCTGATCCTCGGTAATAAAAATTACCATTCGTTTTATCAAAGCCTGCAAATTCATATATATCACTTCCACATTTGGTCGTACTCAATAATTTTCCTTCAGGACTGAACAGATACAGTTTACCTTCATTGGTCGCAATATAGTATCTTCCATATGAATCGACTCCAAAGGTAGATATCAGATTTACCCAGTTCGCATCAATATCCAATGTTTCAAATGCCTGCTTATTTACCGCTCCTGTTTTAAAATTATAATTTGTGATCTCTAAATCACATGTATAATCATAAGAACCGGATTTTTCGTTCTTCGTATATGATATATCCGATTTAGCAAAATATATGGCATTATCATCCATATAGGATTCTTCAACTCCACGCTCGCTGGTATACACTGTTGTGTATGTTCCATTTGCTATATCATAAAATACAATCTCATATGTCCTGTAATTTCCATATACCTCATCGCCTACCGTATGGACAAAATAGATTCCATTCTTCTCCGGCGAATACACCATATCATTATAGGATGTTGTCTCTCCTATCTTATCTGCTTCCAGCTTTCTCGCATTTGACACAGATAATTCAGCCGATTCTTCTGTCTGTTGCCCCGGTCGCACTGCAGGCTGTGATGCCTTCGCTGTATTATTATCCGCTTGTGCCTGAACCCCGGTCGGAATTCCAATCAGACTAAGACAGACTGCAATTCCGGCAAAAACTGCTGTCAGTTTATTCCATTTTTTCACAATCATTCGCTCCCTTTCATTTTTATAATTTATTCTCCGTTACACAGATTAATTTTTCTACAAATAACATATATATTTTATCACAGCATCTACGCTCTGCACAATCACAAATAATAAATACAGCAAAGTTTTAATTGTCTTTTCTGCACATATAATGACAAAAAAACAGGCAGTCATCAGCTTGACAACCACCTGCTCTTATTTCCTAACCTGATCAATATCTCTCAGGAAGGACATATTTCTCCTGATAGTCTATCATCTCTTTATAGATTCTCTCACAGTTATTATGATCTCTGTAATAGAAGAAGTCATCGGCACGTTTTACATACTCCGGCTTCATCTTGCAGTCGTTCTGCATATACTCGATCAATGTATGGATCAGCTCATCGTTATCATGGCAGATCTCACCGAATGCCATCGTATCATAATGGAATGTTCCTTCCTCATAATGCTGTGGAATATCTTTATGATGCAGATATACCAACGGCTTTCTCATATAAGCAAAATCGAACTGGATTCCTGAGAAGTCCGTTACCATCAGACTGGACTCACAGAACATATCCTCATAACTCATATCACCAACTGCCGGAACGATATCTACGAAATCATTCTTATCAAAATCCTCCACCTGAGAACTTACGATCGGATGTAATACATATTTGATCCGGTATCCGTATTTCTCTGCAGCATCGATCAGACGCTTATCATTAATAAGTGCATTAAATACCTTGAAATATTCGGACTCCTTAAACAACGGATTATAATCACGCTGTTCGCTCTCACTGGTACGAACCGGCATAGCAGCCTGCATTCTCCATGTCGGACTTATCATGATCTGCTTCTTCGCGCGATCCTTCAGTCCATCATAACGCGGCACACCGGTAAGCTTCAAGGCATCATAGCCAACGTAATCATATACCGGTCTTGACAGGTTATCGATCTCATACTTCGATGCACAGAAATACAATCTGGTATTATCTCGAAGTCTGTTCTGTGCGATCGCGATCTTCTGAACTGACATGCCATGCTGAACGCAACAAACATGGAAATGCGTCAGATCTCTGATATAAGATGAATTTGTAAGTGTATATCCGTTAAATGCATATACTGTTGAGTTCGATATAACCATCATATCCGCATACAGGAATATAAGTCTGTGCTTTAAAGAGTCACGAACCAGTGGCTTGTAGCCCTCTTTCTTCAAACGCTTATAATCCGTACTCTTCTTATCGACCAGATAATAATGCTTGATCTTCTTATTCTGCGCACTTGCATATTTGTACAGATACTCGGAAGAATCTCCGCCCTTATAGATCTTATCAATATACATCCAGATCGGCTTTCCGGTCATAAATGGTCTGCAGATAAAATACAGAACTCTAAGTAATGCATATTTTCTGGTGTAGTTATTCTTCATCAGCATGTCTTTTAACAGCTTAAGTTCCTTGATAAACTTCTGACGCTTATTGACTTTACGGATGATGATACCCTTTCGTTCCGCTGTCATCATGTATTCTCTGTTATCTCCGAATACCCAATGGCTGCTTCCAAAGGCATTGCAGACACGGCTGAAATGCGATGGATAGCGAATATTGATCGGCTCTAACTGACTTCCGATCGCCGCCTCACAGAATAACTCAGATTCAGACTTATCCTTAACTGGAATCGACAAATGGAATGAGTGCCTCTTACAGATTGCCGCACCAAATGCCTTTGTCAGGCCATATCTCTCATTATACTGGATCTTATATTTCTTATTGTCATACCGGAAATACACTTCATCCACCATTGAATAAAGGATCGGATGAACCGTACCGTCAATCTCCAGCTTACCATCTCTGTAATTTATAAATAATATATTTGTGGAAAGGCTCATCAGAGAGTTAAATAATGTATCTCCAATTCCGTAATAGATCTTTCCTGCGAGGAAGAAACGTTCAAACTTATAGTCTTTTCCGTTTCGAAGGATTCCATATACCCATTTCATCGTATCACCGGTGATACAATCTTTTACCTTATTCCGGTTCAACATGATATTTTCCTCGATCAGACGAAATGCCTGTCCGATCAATTCCAGATATTCTTCACCATGTCCCTCTTCGATCACATGTTTATTCTTATTATCCATGTTTCCATTAAATCTCGCCATAATGGAATACATGAAATTATACTGGATAAATACAGGAATACTTCCATATGTCTCTTTCATTTCCTGTAAAAACGGCATCCAGAAATCAGTAACTGATTCAAAATACCACTCTCTCATATACAGTCCGCGATAGAAAGTATTATCGTGTTCTTCATACTCATACGCTGTTAATGTCGCATATGGCAGAAAACATGTCTTCATCGTCTTCGCCATCAATCGAAGCATAAAATCCCGTTCTGCCTCCAGTCCAAGAGCCGGATCAACCGACTGCTTTTTGAATGCTTCTGCACGGATGATCACGCCACCAAATCCAAATGGAAAACAATCATACTTACTTTTCAGATCAATAATATAAAAGGATTTGATATCCTCTCCATCCGTAACCTTTTTATAATTACGAAACGCTCCAAATGTCTCATCATGAAACGCCTTTGTTATCATATATGTGTCCATGTCATAGCAGTGAACATTTCCTTTTACAAATACTTCTGCCAGATTCGACGAGATATCATCACCTGCATGTATGATCATAATATAATCACCGGAAGCCTTCTCTGCCATCTTCTGGTGTGCGTCCTGCTCGGATACATACGTTTCTTTATTTACTTTACTTGTAAATGCATGATTGCCGATTCTGGTAATAACATTTTCATACCATGAACGATCGTCCTGTACACGATCTGTATTTAAAATAACCTCCACCTCATAGGAAGCTGTTACCGAGTCTTTTTTACCATTATTATATTTCTTATCAACATGCTTTCCTGCGACTGTAACCTGATTGTCATGCTCCAGACTATAGGATGCCATTTTCTCAAGTGCTTCCACTGTTGTCTGATTTAATTTCTTATCATCCGACAAATAGCAAATAATCGATAATTTCATTTTCATTTCTCCTGCACTTTTCTATTACTTCATACGCATTTAGACTTATGTCAACTTACAAATAGACATACAGTAATATTGTACATAAATTTTACATATAACGCAAGTGCAAGATATTGGCTGTATTCAGCGTTTTAATCTTATATTCATTATTCTCTTGATTTCATTTATGATCTGTGCTATAAAGTAAACAGTGTTTACCATTTGAACAAAAAGGAGTGAGAACAATCCGAGAAAGTACAAAAGCAACAAGAGAAGCCATCCTTACAAGTGCCAGAGAAATCTTTTTGGAATATGGTTATCAGGATGCTTCAATGCGAAAAATTGCAGCACGGGCAGGTATAACCCCGGGAGCGATCTATAAGCACTTCTCCGGTAAGGAGGATATGTTTGAAGAGATTTTTGCTGAAAGTGGCAATAAACTTATGCAACTCACAGAATCCATGTTAAATATAGATTTTTCTGCCATGTCTGATGACCAGCTGATTCAGATCTTATATTCACGAATATCGGTCCGCACCTTCGAACTGTTAGAAGGTGACATGCAGTTATTTCATATGCTGCTGAAAAATGATTCAGGTACATATCTGAACCGTTTTCGTAAAATCTATATCGACCGCTGCGTCCCATTCAGCCTGCGGTATTATTCAGAATTATACAGACGCGGGCTGGCATCAAATATGTTATCGGAGAAAACGATATACATGCTCTCATCTTCCGAATTCTCTATGGTCTGCGATTTAATCGCAGATGATGACTGTAAGAACGGAATCACATCTGAGAGCAAACAGGCATTTTTAGAGGCAATGAATATTCTGCTTCACGGACTGGAAGCGGAACTTGGAATAAGAAAACAGGAGGACCCAGAACATGGAAAAAATTAAGATTGAAAAAGGAACCGTACAGGAAACACTGTTGATTCCTCTGTATGGAAGAAAATATGCTATGGATCTCTATCCGGATCTCTTCATGGATCATGACTGCCAGGCGCTTCTCGATAGAATTGATTTTACAGTTCCGGACAATATGAAAGGTATGCTGGGAAATATCGGCTGCATTATGGGTGCGACCAGACAATATGATATGGCAAGCGCCTGTCGTGCTTATCTGAAAGCACACCCAAATGCCTGTGTTGTAAACCTCGGCTGTGGCCTTGACACCACATTCCACCAGGTCGATAACGGAAAGGCCAAAGGCTACAATCTGGATTTTCCCGATACCATTGCGATCCGGAACGAGCTGCTCGGCAACCATGAACGGGAGTTCAACATTGCCTGTGATCTGAACGATATATCCTGGTTCGATCAGATTGATTTCCACCCTGAAGATGGCATCGTATTCTTTGCATCCGGCGTATTCTACTACTTTAAAAAGACCGATGTGGAAAAGCTGTTTACCGCCATGGCAGAACATTTCACCGGTGGAAAACTGGTCTTTGATGCAACGAAGAAAAAAGGACTGAAAAGTATGCTGAAGACCTGGTTAAAGGGCTTTGAAATGAAAGATATCAATGTGTATTTCAGCGTAGACGATGTACATACTTTAAAGGAATGGAGCGGTCATATCTCATCTGCAGTGAGCAACCCATATCTGACAGGTTACCGTCCGCTGGACATGCGCTATGGTTTTATTACAAATATAGTTTTCCGTTATCTGGATCGATCAAAAATGTGCCAGATCATCGAATTGGAATTTGATTAATATGGAGGCAGCTTAAAATGGAATATGGATTTACGCAGAAATTATTTGGATATTTCTATCACAGCTCCTGTATGAAACAGGCAGCAAAACAAAAACTGGATATTAATAAAAAAGCGATCAAGCAGGAATATGTATCTATTATGAAAAATGCAAAGGGCATCGGCAAATCCAGACTCATGAATTCCTATTGCATGGGGGCATATTTTATCGCCTTAAACCGTAAGACATCCCTGTCACCGGAAGCCTGCTATGAACTGTACAAGGATGGCTTATCTTCCAATCGGCTGTTCCATATGGTTCTTGGAAATGTTGACAGCTATCTCGATAAAAAGAAGATGCCGGGCAGACTGAAATGGTCAGCAGATTCTCATTTGCGCCGATACGAAAATGACTGGGTCGTTGATATCATTGAGGGAACTCCACAGGATGATTTTGAACTTGGTTATGATTATCATACCTGCGGCATCTGTAATCTGTGCCGGGATGAAGACTGTTTTGAACTGGCTAAATATCTCTGCCGCATGGACTATGTTCTCGCGGATATGATGCAGATGAAGCTCACCCGGACGAAGACGATCGCCGAGGGCGCAGATCTCTGCGATTTTCGATATGGTAGAAAATAAATAAACGATACCATTACCTGTTATTCTGTACAAGTAATGGTATCGTTCATTTATGCTCTAGCTTTTTTCAATAAGATCTTTTATACTCAATCCATCTTCATTGATCCAATACGTGGTTCCTCTCAGAGTCTTTACCAGTGCCTGTATACCCTTTTTCTGACGTCTGAAATTGATCGTATCAACGCCTGCTGATGATGAACTTGTATAGATTCCGACAGGCTGCCCTGTTGTCGGATCATAAAATGGCTGACGGTTTTCATCAAGGATCTGGAAATAACAGTCTCTCTTATTACTCGCCACAACTGCTCTGGCATAATATACCTCTCCGTCATATTTCATCGAAAACAACATGCCATCAGTCACAGCCTTACGCCTGTACAGTTCTGTAAAGCTTATAACCTGCCGCTGCAATCTTGACTTCGGAGATCTGCCGAACTTTTCATCCACAGACAGAAATATCTCATCAAATATAGACTGATAATGTTCGTATGCCATACAGGCAGGCTCATCACTCAGCTTTATATTATCAGCACTTTCAACCTCTTTAAATATCTCATCAAATATATCCGAATAATCTTCATATAGCGATTTGCACATTGCTACATTAACCAATGCCATCGGTGTATTCGAATTATGGATCGTCTCTCTGAGATTTGCCGCATATTGATCCAGCAGATATCTTCCATCGTCAGATACCTGTGGATGCTCCAGACATTTTGATATGATGTAATCATACATTTCCTGATAAGACACCTGCACATACATATCCGCATATGCTGTCTGTTCCTGATCTGCCGTTATAAAGAAATACAAAGACTTCTGTCCCGGTTTCTTATGCTGCTCCACATAATTATAATAATCCATAGTTTGTCCCTGATCGGAATGATTATAATTTTCCCTTGCATTAACTTTATTCTCAATGACGATCACAAGCTCATCACTTTCTCCATATACATCTATGGATCGTTTTTTTCCGTTATAGGAGGCATCCTTTTCCGTCTCAAATCTCACAAGATCCAGATTCATGTTATAGATATCTCGAAGATTAAAATTACAATCGGATTTTTTGATCATATATAAGGTAAGAAGCCTGGCAAGCGGATAATGTCCAAGACGCATTGACGAATGTGGATCTAACAGCCAGCTTATAAACGAGCTATGCCAGTGCTCCGTGTGCGTCTGACCAACGATCGTAAATACATTTGTCTTTTCCTGCTTATACTTCAACTCCTGAAAACGCTGATCCGTTATCAGCGCTTCCAGTGTACTGTACGTCATCATTTGTCAGTCTGCTCCTCTCTGAGATCCGCCAATAATCTTCCTGTTGACTCATGATATACATAGTTATATGCATTTCTGCTGCCGGGACCAAGTACCTTCTGAACAAACAAATTAAGAGACAATATCTCTCCCATATACTGTACAGCACCATCCTCTGTCACTGTTCCCGTCTGATCCTTATGACCTTTTACATATATACTGTCTCCGGTCTTTACCACAAATTTTTCATCTGCAACCATTTCTTTCAAAGACATTTTTCTCATTTTTCTGGTTCCGGTCTTAACCGGTGCTCCGCCAAATAATGGAGCGATGCCACTTGGCCGGCAATCTACAGGAGCAGTAGAAACCTCCACTACCTTTTCGGCAGTCTTTTTCTCCTCGTTTACCTCGCCAAATACAGTCGTAATATTCGCATTTACAAGCTTATCATGGATAGCTTCGACTATAGATTTATTCGATCCATCATTATCGTTACTCTGTGGAATAACATATTCCATAAGTGCCCTGCACTGTGCTACATCCAGATACACATCCCCATGCTTTGGTTCATCACTCGTCGCTTCATCATATAATTCAGTATCATTATATCTTTTATATAAATATTTCATCTTCTTGAGTGAATCCGACACTTCATTAAAAATTGCATTAAACTGTCTTAATTCTTCTCCGGCATGAGTATTTATCTTATTATTTTTAAATCTTCTCGTACCAAGTCCGGTATTCGAATGATCCTGAATATGTGTTATAGGTCCAATATTTACAGGCAGGAAAAACAAGGAATCCGTCCTGTAAACACCTCCGGCTAACATCGTTCTTCTGGTCATCATTTCAAGCAGACAGGCATAACTGGAATAATATGCATCATCCAGAAATGCAATAAATGCTTTACAGTGAAAATCATTCATATTTGCTTCGTACTGTTTTATCCATGTATCTGAACTATCATCAAAGGATGTATCAAAATATACTCTGAGTCCATATTTTTTACAGACATTATATACGATATCGTCTAACACCTTTTCATAATCATCTGATTTATAGCTTATAAATACATAATCCTCATTATCATCCTTGGTCCTCAGACAGTTATCCTTGATCCATCTGATATGCCCTTGCTCGGAAGATTCCCTTCTTTTCTCTTTCTGTTCTTCTGTCATAATTTCATTCCTTTTCTGTTAATTCAGTCTGTATATTCTCAGTCCGTCAAACATCCGGAGCATGGTGAGCATACATTCCATAGGTTCTGTATCTTTATCCTGCTCTGCCTGATCTAACCGCTCATAATTCTTCTTTGCATTTTCAAGGCTTACATCCTGCCAGCCTCTAAGTCCCGGAAGCATATCCATATGCTGACGCAGACTTTCTCTCTCTGTTTTATCCGGCTGGCCATATTCCCACCCCATATCATAATGCTCTTGCAGCCAGCGCCGGTGTTCCAGTACACCGATCTTTGATAATTCATCTTCTGAGAAGTAATCCACCATCTCATAATCAACCGGCTTATCTGTATAGAAGCATCCAATCGCATCCATATATTTTGCAAATGCTTTTGCCTGATTTATATTTGACAACTTATACTCAAGTGAAAGATTCTTGAATCTGTCTGTGAATTCTTCTATCAATGCTTCATTTTCAATAAAACTGTCAATATTACCACTTTCTTTTGCCTTTTTCCATTCATTGGTATCCCATCTGCCATTCAAGACAACGGCAAAATTATACAGATGAATAAAATTACTGTTCGACAAATAGCTTCGTTTGTCCGTACGACTGCATGCTGCCAAACCTGTCTCCACTTGTATAGATATCTCTGAAAGATCCACGATCCGCTCAATATCCTTCTGGAAATCCGAGACACCATTTTCCTTTATATACATTCCCGAATATGCTTTTAACGCCGGACTCTTTCCTTCCGGTTTTTGCAGCCATTCTATATAAGCACCCTTGAATCGATTTATCTTGCCGATCTCTTTTTCATCATAAAGATAAACAGCTTTGACCTTATTGTTCGAAAAATCAAAGGCGCAGTCCATCGGATGCAGCTCTCTTTTCGAATTTCTTCCATACGCCGTACGATCCCAGCACTGAAGCTCATCACACAACATCAGCATATATGCAAGCGGATGCAGCTCAGCCTTAAATGGTTTATTTTTACCCCCTTTATAAGATGCAATACTAAACTTATACAGACTGTTATGCATCAAGATTGCTGTTAACGCGTCCAGATGTTCCTGTGTCAGTTCGCACTCCATTTCTTCAAACAACTTCTTAAACAGAACAGTCGCACTGAAATATGCGTGATCCATATAATAATTAAATTTGTCCGGATGCTCCGGCTTATTTCTCAGAGTTTCATTCATCTTCTCCTCTGTAAAGTCATATACGCTTCCCAGTTTCTTTGCAAGCACATGGGCAAATACCTCATTTGTCGTGTTATAAACGATTCCATCCGTGAATTTCGATACCTCTTTTTTCACCGGATCACTCAACTGCACAAAAGAATCCATATTATGATATCCAAGAAATGGGTTGCTCGACCGGTCATCCCCATTCACCTCAAAATAAGAGCAGACCTGCTCAAACGGAAGTTCAAACGGATAACCAATATCGTGAAACAACGATGATAAGCCCCAATATTTCAGGTAATGACATGCAGCCTCTCCATCATCCTTTATCGCATAATAAGCCTTATATGTATCCCGGTATATTTTATTTGATGCAAAGATCGCAAGTCCCAGACAGAATACATATACAGAATGAGAATAATGATCTCTGTGCTTCATAAGAAGTCCGCTGCCATTTGCTTCAAATTCAGACAACAGCTCTATCATTCTTCTCGTCTTTTCATAATCACCTATAAACATCTCAAGATAGCAAAAATATACATCGAACGCATCCTCTCTCCTGCCACTTTTCAGAAAACGGCTAACCGCCTTCTCCATACATAATCTGTCTATATCCTTCTCCATATTAAATGGAATCTGTCCTGCCTTTATACTCTTTCCATCGTGATCCGACATTTGCAGATCCGATATATCTACAGCCTTGCTTTCATCAAATCTCAGTTTCTCACATAATTCTCTTATAAAACGTAATGCCCCGCCTTCCAGAGAATACTCAGCATAATCTCCCATAGAACCTGCATTATTCAGCATTGTATAACCCATGTATATATCCTCCATAAACCATAATTTTTATTTGTGCGCATCCAGCCATTTCTTAAAGCATTTGAAAAAGCCATCAATACTTTGGGGGCTGTGTCCTACCCCCAACAGTTTCGTCTTGATAACTTTCTTATTTGGTGCTGTCCAAAGTGCTCTTATCCTTGGATATGTCGGATAATTGTTAAATCCATCTGACACCCCAAATGTTTTCCACCAGATCGTGTGGAAATCACGTGACAACTGTTCCTTCTTCGTGTATCGCGTTGAACTGTAATACATTTTCTCAAATCCCTGATAATCAAAAAAAGCCATGGTACCCTCCTGTTTTTCTCTTAAATCGTTATTTACCAATCGGTTTTTTGCATTTTGCATACCCGTATTTTCAGCATTTTAAACAGCTTTTCTGCCTGTCAAAATCAATATTATCATGTAGAAAACAAATGAAAACCGATATGTATAAATTAACTTTCGGATGTACAAATTAGCATAATCTGTCAAAAAATACAGACGGCCATCCGTGCAAAAAGGATGCAGAATTGATTCATTTTTTATGCCTTTTTGAGTGTCTTTCTATGCAGTGCAGTTATAGACTTAACAGCAGTTACAAAGGAGGACACATTATGTTACATATATTTGGAAGTAAGGTAAGGAAAAAAACTGTCATATCTCTGGCAATCCTATACATAGTATTATTAGTAATTGTTATTATCGCAGGAAAGATCAAAAAAATGAAGTTATCATCAGAAAATCTATCTGCTCCCACTACCGGCAGTGATGAGACCTCAGAACTATCAGCACAGGCCGTACAAACTTCAACCCGGAAATCAGGTAATAATTCAGGATCATCCGATCTTGATACCCAGACAGTTCTTCAAACGCTTGCTTCTGCTACAGAGGCGGAAAATACCGGACTCTTAACTCTGGTCAATATGTCTCACACATTACCATCCGACTGGAGTGTAGATCTGGTACAGCTTCGAAACGGTCAATCCATTGATCGCCGTGCATATGATGGCTTACAGGCTATGATGGATGATGCCAGAGCCGAAGGTCTTGATCCACTTATCTGCTCTTCTTACCGGACACAGGAAAAGCAGGAGAAGCTCTACACAAATAAATACAATTCTTATATCGAACAGGGCTATAGCAGTGATGATGCAAAAGCCTATGCCGCTGTCTGGGTCGCCTATCCCGGAACCAGCGAACACCAGCTTGGCCTTACCGTTGATATCTGTTCTGTCAGCAACCAGAATCTGGATGATTCACAGGAAGACACCGCTACCCAGCAATGGCTCATGGCAAACTGCTACAAATACGGCTTCATCCTGCGCTATCCTTCTGATAAATCCGATATTACAGGAATCTCTTATGAGCCATGGCACTACCGCTATGTTGGTAAAGACGTCGCACAGGAAATCCACGATAAAGGGATTTGCCTGGAGGAATATCTGGAAATACATCAATAAATATAAAAAACTGTTCCTTGGTTTTACATTTATATTAGAAAATCCAGATACGGCATTTCTGCCATATCTGGATTTTCTACTAAAATATACATGTTATCTGTTCTGCCTATGTCTTTATCCTATGATTGCCTTGATTTCAGCTTCACTCATTTCGGTTACATCCATGATCTGCTCTAAGGAATAGCCTTTCTTATGCA
>ERZ773193.816-NODE-816-length-44487-cov-7.047826_pt1 | contig 44487 bp, 36 predicted proteins | sample MGYA00511110_ERZ773193 | MGnify/ENA primary metagenome ERZ773193 (study PRJEB29015, sample SAMEA2737784) | human gut metagenome | biome: human gut; feature: human-associated habitat; material: faeces | place: China | collected 2012 ... | reverse complement strand
TTTTCGGTGCAAAGCAGTTTTGCCAATGAATTTTTGAGATGAAATCAGCTGAAAAAAACTCCCCATACTGGCGTATGGGGAGTTTTTTTCGGTTGTATTTCAGCCAAAAAGGCGCAGGCAAAACCGCATGTTTTCTTATGCGGAGTCGGCCTTGGGCCGCCCTGCTTTTTTGCGCGATCTGAATGCCCCCTTGCTTTTTGGGGGACATTCCCGCGCATCTGTGTATTGCGAAGAAAGGCGAAAACTGCTATACTTTAATTTACTGAATGAGCATCATTTGAGGAGGGAATCTATCGTGCAGCTTGAACAGAGGCAAACGCTGAGCCAAAAGCTCGTGCTGACGCAGACGATGCGCCAGTCGCTCGACTGTTTGCAGCTCTCCGCGCCGGAGCTTGCCGAATACGTGCAGGAAGTCGCGCTCTCAAATCCGCTGCTCGACGTACAGTCCCCCACCTATTACGAGACCGAGCTCCCCAGCGAGACCGCTCCCGCCGAGCGTGAACCGCTCGAGGTTCGCGAGGCGGACTCGTGGCGCGGCGTCACCTCCTCCGGTATGGAGGATGTGCAGGACTTCACCGCCTTTTTGACGCGCGAAAAAACGTTCCGCGACCACCTGACCGAACAGATCGGGCAGATGAAGCTCGTCGATGATGAGCTTCTGCGCCTGTGCCGCTTTTTGATCGACTGTCTCGACGAGCGCGGCTATCTCGACTGCCCGCTCGAAGAGCTGTCACGCGAATTCGACATCCCGCTCTTCTCGCTCGAGCAGGCACTCTTCGCCGTGCAGATGCTCGACCCGCCGGGCGTCGGCGCGCGGAACCTGTCGGAATGCCTGACGCTCCAGCTCGCGCAGGGCCGCTCGCTCGACCCGCTGGCGCTGAAGATCGCGCGCGACGGCTTAGAAATGCTCGGCAAGCGCAACTTTTCCGGCCTTGCCGTTCTGCTCGGCGTCAGCGTCAACGAAGCCAAGGCCGCCGCTTCCAAGGTGCTCGCGCTCAACCCGATCCCCTCGCGCAGCTTTGCCGGCAGCGAGCAGATCGCCTATGTCGCCCCCGACGCGGAATTTTCCGTGCAGCAGGGCCAGCTCGTCATCGAGCTCAACGAGCGCATCCTGCCGCGCCTGTCCGTCAACGCCGAATACGCCGCGCTGATGAACACGAGCGACGACCCCGAGGTCCAGCGCTACGTGAAAGAAAAGCTCTCCGAAGCACAGGCCCTCATCAAGGGCGTCCACACCCGCTGCGACACGCTCGTACAGATGCTCACGCTCATCGGGCGCGAGCAGCACGGCTTTTTCTGTGGCGGCGAGGCACTGCTGCCCGTGACGATGCAGCAGCTTTCCGAAAAAATGGGCGTCAGCACCTCCACCGTGAGCCGTGCGGCGCAGAATAAATACATTCAGTTCCAGGGCAGGATCATCCCCGTGCGCAGCTTTTTCACCACGGCGATCCGCCCCGACGCGGCAGTCTCGTCCCACGCGGTCAAGCAGCGGCTGCAAAGCCTCATTCGCGCAGAGGACCCGGCCGCGCCGCTCTCGGACGAGGCGCTTCGTCTGGCGCTCTCGGCTCTCGGCATCGAGGTCAGCCGCCGCGCTGTCGCCAAGTACCGCGCGGAGATGGACATCCCGTCCTCGTCCCAGCGCAAAAAGCGCTGAGCGCGGGGCGCGATCCAATATTTTATCAGGAGGAACATTCACTATGGCCAGCGTCTACGACCGCACCGACATCTACGACCTCTTCGACTCCCCGAAAAAGGATGCACAGACCCTCTCCCACTGGCAGACCGTTTTCGACGGCAGGCCCATTCGCTCGGCGCTCGATGTGAGCATCGGGACGGGCTCGCTCACGCTGCCGCTCGGGCAGCTCGGCGTCTCGCTGTACGGCTCCGATTTGAGCGGCAGCATGCTCGCGCGCTGCCGCAAAAAGGCGGACGAGCGTGGCATCGCCATCGACCTGCGGCAGAGCGATTTCCGCGACCTGACGTCTCATTTTGACCGCAGCTTCGACTGCGTGATGAGCACCGGCAACTCGCTTGCCTACGTGACAAACAACGAGATCACCGGCGTTTTGGAGCAGATGGACGCGCTCGTGGAGCCCGGAGGCTGCCTCTACTTCGACCTTCGCAACTGGGACCGTATCGTGGGGCAGAAAAAGCGTTTTTACTGCTACAATCCCGCCTTTCTGCCAAACGGCGACCGCGTGAACCTCATGCAGGTCTGGGACCATTTATCCGACGGCTCCATTGTCTTCAATCTTATCTACACCTTCGAGCGCGATAACAAAATCTTCCAAAAAGAGCGTTTTGAGGAGCACTACCACCCCGTGCCGCAGAAATTACTGCTCGACAAGCTCACGCAGCTCGGCTATCAGGACATTCAGGTCAAGGCCTTCCCCGTGCAGTTCGGCGTGTTTGACATCGAAAACAGCGAGTGGTACTGTGTGCTGGCGCACAAAGCAAAATAATCGTTGCCTCTTTTCGCAAAAAGGGCATGATAGGAGATAATATCGTGCGCGGCGGCCAGCGCCGCGCGTTTCAACAGGAGGAAATTATCATGGACGGTATGAAAAATATCAGCAAGGCAGAGGTCCTGACCCTGCGCGATCAGGTCGCCTATCAGTCCGGTCAGGTCGTCAGCCGCACGCTGGCGCAGAACGAGCACGTGAGCGTCACGCTCTTCTCGTTTGACAAGGGTGAGGAGATCAGCACCCACGAATCCGGCGGCGACGCGATGGTCACCTGCCTCGACGGCGTGGGTCGGATCACGATCGACGGCGTCGAGCACATCCTGCACGAGGGTGAGAGCATCGTCATGCCCGCGCGCCATCCGCACGCGGTGTACGGTCAGGAGCAGTTCAAGATGCTGCTCGTCGTGGTGTTCTGATCTTTTTATTTACCGAAAAGGTGCGAAAGCAGTCTGTTTTCGCGCCTTTTTCGCGCCTTTACCGCAAGGTGGCGCATTATCGCGCCGCATACTCCTTTGCGTGGCCCGAATGAAGCTTCATCCATCGGCCCAATTTTTCGCTTCCAATTTTAACATATCATTTCCTCATTGATGCTTGACAAAATGTAATGGCATGGTATAATGATGCCAATTTCCGCAGCAAAGGAGGCGATCGTTTGAACACCATGGTTACGTCCAAAAATGTCAATTTTGGAGTAAGCTGGCGACTGATCGTTGGCGTAGAGGAGCACAAGTCCGAATCTATGTCGTCGAAGCAGTCTGCAGCGGTTTGATCGACCTCATTTTCCAAGGCTCGGTTTGATTCGCTGCCTGCAATGATCGGCAGCATGGATCCGGTATGTTCCATTGATCTGGCAAAGCACTTGTGGAATGTTACAAGCATGGGAGTATCCCCTTGCAATGTCAGAGCGCGGGAACAGACCGGTTTTTTTGTTACCCGAATCATTCAGGATGGGGCATTTTTGCCCCATCCGCCATGAAAGGAAATTTTTTACCATGAAACGTAAGCTCACCGCCAAGGAATACACCTATGTTGCCAGCATGCTCTTCGGCCTGTTTTTCGGCGCAGGTAACCTCATCTTTCCCGTGCACCTCGGCCAGATGGCCGGTTCCAACGTTTGGCAGGCCATTCTGGGGCTTCTCATCACGGGCGTGGGCCTGCCGCTGCTCGGCGTGGCCGCGCTCGGCATCAGCCGCTCCAACGGTCTTTTTGACCTGAGCAGCAAGGTCAACCGCCCCTACGCGATGTTCTTCACCTGCGCGCTGTATCTGACCATTGGGCCGTTTTTCGCCATTCCCCGCTGCGCGACGACGTCATTCACCGTGGGACTTGAGCAGGTGCTTCCGCAAAATGGCAGTAACACACTGTACCTGCTGCTCTTCTCGGCGGCGTTTTTCGCCGCGGCGCTCTTTTTCGCACTGCGCCCGGGCAAGATCCTGACCTGGGTCGGCAAAATTCTGAACCCCTGTTTTCTCGTCTTCCTCGGCATTCTGGTCGTCGTCGCGCTCCTCTCTCCGAGTGCGGCCATCGCGGATGTCGAGCCGCTCGGCGACTACGCGTCCCAGCCGTTTTTCGCTGGTTTCCTCGAAGGGTACAACACCATGGACGCGCTGGCGAGCCTTGCGTTTGGCATCATCGTCGTGCAGGTCATCCGTGAGCTCGGCGTGGACGATCCCACCGATGTGGCGGGGAGCACCGTCCGCGCGGGCATTTTCAGCAGCCTTCTGATGGCGTTCATCTACATCGCCGTCACGATCGCCGGCACGCAGAGCCGCGGCGTGCTTGAAGCCAGCGAGAACGGCGGCACGGCGCTCGCGCAGATCGCACAGCACTACCTCGGCTCCGCCGGTCTCTTCATCCTCGCCGCCACGGTGACGCTCGCGTGCCTCAAGACCGCCGTTGGCCTCATCACGAGCTGTGCCGAGACGTTCAGCGCGCTCTTCCCCGACGGGCCAAAGTACCGCATCTGGGCAATCATTTTCAGCCTCGTGTCGCTGCTGTTTGCGAACCTCGGCCTCAGCGCCATCATCAGCTATTCGCTGCCGGTGCTGATGTTCCTCTATCCGCTCTCCATCGCGCTCATTGCGCTGGCGCTGCTCGGTAAATTCTTCGGCCACGACCGCACGGTGTACTGCTGGACGATCGGCTTCACGCTCATCGCTGCCGTTTACGATCTGATCATCGCGCTGCCCGAGAGCGTGTTCAACGCCATCCACGGTCCGGCCATCAAGGCGTTCGGTCAGCAGTACCTACCGCTTGCCGACCTCGGCCTCGGCTGGATCTGCCCGACGCTTATTGGCGCGGCCATCGGCCTTATTCTGCACTTCATGCGCGGGAACAGGGCCAAGGCGTGAACCCCTTACAAGTCAAAAAGCCGTCCGGTCGATGACCGGACGGCTTTCTTTTATTTATCGCGTGTTTTCGCCGCTCACAGCGTCGCGGCAAACTTCGTCACCGCGGCGAGGCCGTCTTTGAGCGTATCAATGTCGCAGGCGTAGCCGACGCGCATGCTGTGGGGCTGCTCGAAGCAGTCGCCCGGCGTGACGAACGCACCGGTCTCGTGGTACATGCGCTTGCAAAACTCGTAGGAGGGGATATCGAAATCGTAGTAAACGAGCGCGGTCGTGCCGGCTTTGGGCTTGGTGTAGAAAAAGTGCGGATTTTCCTTGATCCAGTCATCGAGGATGGCGAGGTTCTCGCGCACGATGCGCTGATTGCGCTTGAGCATCACGTCGCTGTGGCGCAGGGCGATGGACGCGATGGCATCGTCGAACATGCCGCAGCTAATTAAATTGTAGTCGCGGTGCGACAGGAACGCCTTGCGCGCCGCTTCATCGTGCGTGGCGATCCAGCCCATGCGAAGGCCCGCAAGCGAGAAGGCCTTGGACATGCTGCTGACCGAGATGCCCTTTTCATAGAGGTCGACGATGGACTCGCACCACTCGTCCTCCTGCGTCAGGTGTCGGTAGACCTCGTCGCAGAGGATGTACGCACCCACGCCGCGGGCGATCTCCACGATGCTCCCCAGCAGCTCCTTACTCATCAGCGCGCCGGTGGGGTTGTTGGGGTTGTTGATGCAGATCATTTTCGTCTCGGGCGTGACGAGGCTCTTGAGCTCATTCAGGTCGGGGAGATAGTCGTTTTCCTGCTTTAGGTGCATGATGGCGACGTCCGCGCCGATGGCCTCGGGGATGGAGTAGAGCTGTTGATAGGTCGGCATGATGCTGACCACACGGTCGCCCGCGGAAATCAGCGAGCAGAACACATGATGGTTCGCGCCCGCCGCGCCGTGCGTGAGCACGACCTCATCGGCCTTGATCGTGTGGTAGAGCTTGGAAATGCCGCTGCGCAGCGCCTCACTGCCCCAGATGTCGCCATAGGTCAAGCGCTGGGCGCAGAAGTCCTTCAAAAAGTCCTCCTTGTTCTCGCCCGTGAGCTCGAAAAGCTCGTCGAGCGAAACGGAGTCGACGCAGGTCTCGGCGATGTTGTAGAGCGCACCCACCTCGTACTCGTTCATCCATTCTTCCACAGCAAAGGGCTTGATGTTCATATCGTTCTCCTTTTCTCTATAAAAAAGTAACAGCACCCACGACCCAGCCTTATCCGGTCGCCCGGAATACCTACGGCTCAGTCATGGATGCCTTTTCTCCCCGGCCGGTGCCAAAGGAGGCATTTCATATCAGATTGATTGTATTATAATGCAGTTTTTCAGATTGTCAATCGGGAAAACGTAAAATGTTCAATCCCTTATCGGGTGAATATTCAGTTTTCCGCATTGCTCGCGCAGACTTTCCCGCCGCCGCGCGGCACAGCGCTTTTTTCTTGCGCTTTTTCGCGCGGACTGCTATACTGGGAAAAACGACGAAAGTGAGAACGATCATGCCGAATTTTGATCCGTTAACTTATCGATATTCTTCCCGCCGCAACGTGGTCTACGCCAAAAACGGCGTGTGCTGCACGTCCGTTCCCCTCGGCGCACAGGTCGGCCTCGACGTGCTGAAAAATGGCGGCAACGCCGTCGATGCCGCCGTCGCCATGGCCGGCGCGATGCCGCTGCTCGAGCCGACGGGCAACGGCCTTGGGTCCGACTGTTTCGCGCTCGTGTGGATCGAGAAGGAGAAAAAGCTCTACGGCTTGAACGCCAGCGGCGTTGCGCCGATGGCGCTGAGCGCGGACGAGGTTCGCGCAAAAGGCTTTGACGCTGTTCCCGAGGAAGGCTGGCTCCCCACGATGGTCCCGGGCGCGCCCGCGGGCTGGGCGGCGCTCAATGCGCGCTTTGGCACAAAGCCGCTCTCCGAGCTCTTCGCCCCCGCCATTTCCTACGCCGAAAACGGCTATGCCGTGCCCGTCAATGTCGGCAAGCTCTGGGCGCGCGACAGCAAGCGCATCGCCAGGGTCATGGTGCAGGACCCCGCCCCCTATGAATACTGGTGGAAGAGCTTTATGAAGCCGGACGGCTCGCCGTACCGCGCGGGCGATGTCTTCCGTTTCCCCGCCTATGCCGACACGATGCGCTCCCTCGTCGAGACGAATTGCGAGAGCTACTATCGCGGTGAGCTGATGGAAAGGATCGTCGCCCATTCGCGTGCCACGGGCGGCTACTTCTGCGAGGACGACTTCAAGAACTACCACCCTGAATGGGTCGAGCCCATCACGCAGGACTACCGCGGCTACACCGTCTGCGAGATCCCTCCCAACGGCCACGGCATCACGGTTCTGATGGCGCTCGGCATGCTCAACGGGCTGACACTACCCGAAAAGCGCGAGGACGCGGATTACTATCACAAGGTCATGGAGGCCATCAAGCTCGCCTTTGCCGACACGAAGACCTACGTCGCCGACCCGCGCTATATGAAAACAAAGGTCAGCGAGCTGCTCTCGCCCGACTATCTCGCCGCCCGCCGCGCACTCATCACAGACAAGGCGCTCGAGCCTAAAGCGGGCGACCCGCACTGCGGCGGCACGATCTACCTCTGCACCGCGGACGCAGAGGGCAACATGGTCTCGCTCATCCAGAGCAACTACTGCGGCTTCGGCGCAGGCGTCGCCATCCCCGGCACAGGCATCTCGCTTCAGGACCGCGGCGCGAACTTCTCCCTCGACCCGAAGAGCGATAACTATTTGGAGGGCGGAAAGAAGTCCTACCACACGATCATCCCGGGCTTTCTGCTCAAGGACGGCGAGGCCATCGGCTCGTTCGGCGTGATGGGCGCGTTCATGCAGCCGCAGGGGCAGGTCGAGGTGCTGACGAGCACCATCGATTACGCCATGAACCCGCAGGAGGCGCTCGACGCGCCGCGCATCCAGTGGATCGGCGGCAAAAAGCTCCAGATCGAGCGCGAGGCGGGCGAGGCGATCGCCGAGCAGCTGCGAGCAATGGGGCACGAGGTCGAGATCGTCGACGACCGCACGGCCATGGGCCGCGGCGAGATCATCTGGAAGTGCGAAAACGGCGTTTACGCCGCGGGCACCGAACCGAGATGCGACGGCACGGTCGCAAGCTGGTAATAAAGCAAAAAAAGGAGGCTTCCCGACGGGAAGCCTCCTTTTTTGCACATTTTTCAAAATTAAACCTTGGCCTCGCTGTTGTGCTTGCTGGCGACGTAGCTTCTCATCGAGTTCACGACGATGGTCGCGCCGAGCACGATGAGCAGCACCGCGATGATGAGCTGCAAGCCGTTGGCGATAAACACCGCGCCCCAGGTCGTCTCGCCCGCGGGGATGGTGACGGCAGCGGCATTTTGGATGGCGCTCACCATGGCCATCAGGCGCTGCACGAGCGCTGTGAACGTGACGCAGAGCATGATGACGAGCGGCGGGAAGAGCATCTTGTTGCTGCGGCCCGTGACCTTGAGGAAGACGCACAGCGTGATGAGCACGAGCGCAGAGAGCAGCTGGTTGGCAGAGCCGAACAGCGGCCAGATGTTGGAGTAGCCGATCTTCGTGAGCACGTAGCCGAGCACGAGCGTCAGCACAGTAGAGAAATACGTGTTGCACAGGAGCTTGCGCCAGGGCTCGGCGTGGGCCGTGTCGTCCACACTGAAAAGCTCCTGGAAGCTCATGCGCGCGATACGCGCGACGGCGTCAAGGCTCGTGAGGGCGAGGGCGGAGACGCACATCGTCATAAAGACCGTGGCGGCGTAGTTCGGCACGCCGAACATCTCGAAGAAGCCCGCAACGCCGCGGCTGAAGATCTGGAACGGGGTACCGGCGGCGGGAGTGCCGTCCGCCGCGGCGGCCGCACCGGCCACGCAGAGTGCGAGCACGGCAAGCAGGCTCTCGAGGATCATCGCGCCGTAGCCGACCTTGAGCATGTCCTTCTCGTTTTCGACCGTCTTGGACGACGTGCCGGAGGAGACGAGGCTGTGGAAGCCGGACACCGCGCCGCAGGCGACGGTGACGAACAGGATGGGGAACATCGTGCCGAGCTTTTCATTGTTGAAGCCCGTGAAGACGGGGAGGTTCATCGTCGGATGTGCAACGAGAAGGCCGACGACCGCGCCCGCGATCATGCAGATGAACATGAAGGTGGTCATGTAGTCGCGCGGCTGCTTCAAAAGCCACATCGGGAGAACGGCGGCGAAGAAGATGTAGACGAACGTGATGTAGCTCCAAGACGCCTTGCCGAAGATGAGCGGGCAGTTCATGCCGACAGCGAACGAGGCAACGATGCAGAGAATGCCGAGCACGGCTTCCTTCCAGCCCGAGAGGTTCAGCTTCTTCTGCACAAGGCCGAAGACGACGGCGAACACCATGAACATGATGGACACCATACCGGCTGCGCCGTTGGTCTGCGCGGCGTCAGTAAGCTGCGTCACGCCATCGACCACGGTGTAGGCGTTGAACGTGCCGGCGACCATGTCGGCGAACGCTGCGATGACGATCAGGCAGAACAGCCAGCAGAACAGCAGGAACAGCTTGCGGCCGAGCTTGCCGATGTACTTTTCGATCAGCATGCCCATGGACTTGCCGTCATTTTTGACGGAAGCGTACAGCGCGCCAAAGTCCGTCACAGCGCCGAAGAAGACGCCGCCGAGCAGCACCCACAGCAGCACCGGCAGCCAGCCGAACGCGGCGGCCTGGATCGCGCCGGTGACAGGGCCCGCGCCCGCGATGGAGGAAAACTGATGGCTGAAGACGGTCCAGCCGTTGGTGGGGACAAAGTCCTTGCCGTCGTTATACTTGACGGCGGGCGTCTGCGCCTTGGGGTCGATGCCCCAGGTCTTGGCGAGCCAGCGCCCATAGAGTGCGTAGGCGGCGACGAGGACGACCGCCGCAATCAGCACGATGACGAGTGTGTTCATGTGATTTCCCTTTCTTTCCTAAAAAAACTGTGTTCTTCGCCAATGCCGGGAGCAAAAAGAAAAGCCCCGCCTCTGCTGCGGATTTTCCACAATGAAAACCCATCGCAAAGACGAAGGCCAATATCGCGGCGATATCCGCCGCAGATCTCAACTTCCGCGTTACCACTTTGCTTGCCGGAAGGACCGGCCGCTCGACCGCTGCCCGAACTGTTCGGAGAGCGTACCCTGTTAACGGTGGGGGACCGGCTGTGATTACTTGGCGTTTGCGCCTTTCACCGCGGCTGCTCACAGGGGATGGCCTGCCCGTTCCTTGCTGCCGTTTTGCACCACCAACGGCTCTCTGAAAGCGGTGATCCGGGGAAGTCGTGTCCTGCTCAAAGCATTTGACGAATGATGTGTGTACAATAGCCCCATCCTCCGCCGTTGTCAATACAGTTTTGTCCACGCGGAGCGGATTTCGTCGAAGAAAATAGACACCCCATCACTTCTCCGCCGCCGCTTTAGGCAAAATGCAAATGCGAAATACAAATAAAGCTATGCCGAAGCGAAATGGAACTTGGCCGGCAACGCAGTCATAACAACGGGATGCTTTCAAATTTTGACCTGTTTCGGCAGTTTTCGGTTTGCCGAATTTCCGTTTAAAATATTTTAACGAAATATTATTTTTTCTTTCTTGACAAAGGCATGCTCTTATGTTAGCTTTAAAATGCAAAATGAATCAACTGATCGGATGATGAGTTCGGGAGAGACCGCGGAATATTCTGCCGCGGCGCCGAAGGGGAACGCAGAAGCTCTCAGGCAAAAGGGCCGAACTCGGACGACGCTCCGAAAAGTGCGTTTACGCACGCCGAAGGTGCAACCTGCCGCGATGACTCGGGCGGGGAATCTCTCAGGTGATCAACGGAGGCACAAAGCTCAAAAGGGAGTTTTGTGCCTCTTTTTTGATGCTTAATTTTAATAATTTTTATAAGATTCATTAAAATTATTGTTTTCGGAGGATGCACACTATGGAAAAGAAGACCCCTCTTTACCAAACGCATGTGGACATGGGCGGCAAGATCGTCGAATTCGGCGGCTTTCTGATGCCCGTACAGTATCCCACCGGCGTGATCGCCGAGCACATGGCCGTGCGTGAAAAGGCCGGACTGTTCGATGTTTCTCACATGGGCGAGCTTCGCCTCAAGGGCCCCGACGCCGTCGCCAACGTGCAGAAGATCATTACTGCCGACATTTCGAACATGAAAGACGGCGAGATCAAGTACTCGATGTTCTGCAACGACAATGGCGGCATCATCGACGACTTCATCGTCTACCGCTGCGCAGCGGACAATTACTGGCTCGTCGTCAACGCGGGCAACCGCGAAAAGGACGCCGCCTGGGTCGAGAGCCACCTCTCCGGCGACGTCGACTACCGCGACGAGGGCAACGACTGGGGCCAGATCGCCCTGCAGGGCCCCAGGTCCGGCGACATTCTCAAAAAGCTCTGCGACGAGCAGTATATCCCCGCCAAGTACTACACCTTCACCGAAGACGTGCCCCTGAACCTCGGCGAGCGCACGATCCGCGCCCTCGTCTCCCAGACGGGCTACACCGGTGAATACGGCTTTGAGATCTACTGCAAGGCCGAGGACACAGTCGACCTGTGGAAAGCACTTCTGAAGGCGGGCGAGCCCGAGGGGTTGATCCCCTGCGGCCTCGGCGCGCGCGACACGCTGCGCTTAGAGGCTTCGATGCCGCTCTACGGCCACGAGATGAACGACGAGATCACGCCGAAGATGGCGGGACTTCCGTGCAAGCTCACGGGCAAGGACTTCATCGGCCGCGACGCGCTCGTGGCGCTCGGCACGCCGAAAATGAAGCGCATTGGCATGAAGGTCGTCGGCCGCGGCATCGTGCGCGAGCACTGCGACCTCTACACGATGGACGGAGAAAAGATCGGCTGGGCGTCCTCCGGCACGTTCGCGCCCTATATCGGCTGCGGTGTCGCGATGGGCTATATCCCCGCCCAAGATATCGAGATCGGCAAGCACCTCAACGCCGACGTGCGCGGCCGCATGGTCGAGCTCGAGATCGTGCCAATGCCGTTCTACAAGCTCGAACGCTGAAATAGAGGTTTTTGACCGAATATTCGGAAACCATTTGACCGTCAATCACAAACAACATTCACTGAGAACGATTTTGAGGAGGAAATTACCATGAACATCCCTGCTGAGCTGAAGTATTCCAAGTCCCACGAGTGGGTCAAGATGGACGGCGACGTCGCCGTGATCGGCATTTCTGATTTTGCCCAGGATGCGCTGGGCGATGTGGTCTTTATCAACCTGCCCGCCGAGGGCGACAGCGTCACCGCCGGTGAGAGCTTCGGCGATGTCGAGTCCGTCAAGGCGGTCTCCGACGTGATCTGTCCCGTCAGCGGCACGATCTGCGAGGTCAACGACGCGCTCGCCGACGCGCCCGAGACGCTGAACTCCGACCCCTACGGCGCATGGATCATCAAGGTCTCCCCCGTGACCGACACTGAAGCGCTGCTTGACGCCGCCGCTTACGAAGCGCACTGCGCGCAGGAGGGTTAACATGGGCTCTTACGTTCCCACCACGGCTGCGGAACGGGAAGAAATGCTCGCCGCCATCGGGGTCGACAGCCTGGAAGGGCTGTATAAGGCCGTCCCGCAGGAAATGCTCCTGCGGAGCGGCGGGCTGAACATCCCCGAGGGCCTGAGCGAGCTTGAGGTGCGCGAGGCCGTCACCGCCATGGCCGAAAAGAACAAGGTCTTCAAGACTGTTCTTCGCGGCGCGGGCGCCTACCGCCACTTCATCCCGTCGGTCGTTAGATCCGTCACCTCCCGCGAAGAGCTTGTCACCTGCTACACCCCCTATCAGGCGGAGATCAGCCAGGGCGTTCTGCAGGGTACGTTTGAATTCCAGACGATGATCTGCGAGCTGACCGGCATGGACGTCTCCAACGCCTCGCACTACGACGGCGCGACCGCCGCGGCCGAGACGATCCCCATGTGCAAGGACCGCAAGCGCACGAAGGCTTACGTCTCCGCCTGCGCCCATCCGCAGGTCATCGAGGTCATGAAGACCTACTGCTTCGCCTCGAATACCGAGCTTTTTGTCGTCCCCGCAAAGGACGGCAGAACTGATCTCGACGCGCTCAAGGAAGCGCTCGGCGATGACGCCGCGTGCTTCTACCTCCAGCAGCCGAACTACTTCGGCCAGATCGAAGACGCGAAGGCGGCCGGTGAGATCGTCCACGCCGCGGGTGCCAAGTTCGTCATGGGCGTGAACCCCATCGCCTGCGCCATTCTGCCCACGCCGCGCGCGATGGGCGCGGATGTCGCCGTCGGCGACGGTCAGCCCCTCGGCCTCGACACGGCGTTTGGCGGCCCGTTTCTCGGCTTCATGTCCACGACATCCGCCATGACGAGAAAGCTCCCCGGCCGCATCGTCGGCCAGACGAAGGATGTGGACGGCGAGGTTGGCTACGTGCTGACGCTATCCGCGCGCGAGCAGCACATCCGCCGCGAAAAGGCCAGCTCCAACATCTGCTCCAACCAGGCGTTATGTGCCTTCGCCGCGGGCGTTTACATGGCCGCGATGGGCGAGAAGGGCATGAAGCAGTGCGCGCGGCTCTGCACCTCGAAGGCGCACTATTTCGCCTCTGAACTTGAAAAGATCGGCTGCACGCTCAAGTATCAGGGCGAATTTTTCCACGAGTTCGTCACTGAAGTCGAATGCCCCAACTGCCGCAAGAAGATCCTCGACGCGCTCGAGACCGAGGGCATCCTCGGCGGCGCGGAGGTCGAGGGCGGCATCCTCTGGTGCGTGACCGAGCTCGTCTCTAAGGCGCAGCTTGACAAAGCCGTTGCCATCGTGAAGGAGGTGCTGTAAATGAAGCTCATTTTTGAACTTGGCGTCGAAGGCCGCGGCATGACCCTCATGCCGGAGTGTGACGTCCCCGAATATCAGCTCCCCGAAGAGCGCAGCGAGGCGCTGCACCTGCCCCATGTGAGCGAAAACGAGCTTACCCGCCATTACACCGCCCTCTGCAAGCGCATCCACGGCGTGAACGACGGCTTCTATCCTCTCGGCTCGTGCACGATGAAGTACAACCCCAAGATCGACGAGGACATGGCGGCGCTGCCGGGCTTCACCCAGCTCCACCCGCTCCAGCCCATCGAGACCGCGCAGGGCGCGCTCGAGGCGCTGCACACGCTGGGCGCTGAGCTTGGCGAGGTCTTCGGCATGGACGCTGTCACGTTCCAGCCCGCGGCGGGCGCGCACGGTGAGTTCACGGGCGTTCTGCTCATCAAGGCCTATCATACCGACCGCGGCGATACCGCGCGCACGAAGATCATCGTGCCCGACTCCGCCCACGGCACGAACCCCGCGACCGCCGCGATGTGCGGCTTCCAGGTCATCAACATCCCGTCCGGCGCAGACGGCTGCGTGGACCTCGACGCGCTGCGCGCCGCCGTCGGCCCCGACACCGCGGGATTGATGTTGACGAACCCGAACACCGTCGGTATTTTCGACAAAAACATCCTTGAGATCACGAAGATCATTCACGATGCGGGCGGCCTGTGCTATTACGACGGCGCGAACCTCAACGCCGTCATGGGCGTCGTCCGTCCCGGTGACATGGGCTTTGACTGCATCCACAGTAACCTGCATAAGACGTTCGCCACACCGCACGGCGGCGGCGGCCCCGGCGCAGGCGCGGTCGGCTGCAAGGAATTCCTCAAAAAGTACATGCCCGGCCCGCTGGTCGTCGAAAAGGGCGGCAAGTACGGCTTTGCATACCCCGAAAAGTCCATCGGCCGCGTGAAGATGTTCTACGGCAACTTCGACGTCGTCGTGCGCGCGCTGACCTACGTGCTCACGCTCGGCAAGTCCGGCATCCGCGAGGCGGCGATGAACGCCGTGCTGAACGCGAACTACATGCGCGTCAGGCTCAAGGATACTTTCACCATGGCCTATGACGAGATCTGCATGCACGAGTTCGTCATGTCGCTCGTCGATCTCCACAAGGAGACGGGCGTCTCCGCGCTCGACCTTGCCAAGGGCATGCTCGACTTTGGCCTGCACCCGCCCACGATGTACTTCCCGCTCATCGTCCATGAGGCGCTCATGATCGAGCCCTGCGAGACTGAGAGCAAGGAGACCATGGACGAGGTCTGCGGCATCTACTGCAAGCTCTTTGAACTCGCGCACTCCGATCCCGAGACGCTCCACACCGCTCCCCACTCCACGCCCGTCCGCCGTCTCGACGAGGTCGGCGCGGCGCGCAACATGGTTTTACGTTATCAGTTTGCCTGACGAAGGCAGCGCATATCTCAACATCACGCAATGCCGCCGAAAAGTCGGCGGCATTGCTCTCAAAAAGGAACGAACTATTATGGCTCATTATGAACTCATCGTCATCGGCGCGGGCCCCGGCGGCTACGAAGCCGCGCTCCATGCGGCCAAGCTCGGCAAGAAGGTCGCCGTCGTCGAGAAGCGCGAAGCGGGCGGCACCTGCTTAAACCGCGGCTGCATCCCGACGAAAACGCTGCTGCACTCTTCTCAGATCTTCCACGACGCCAAGCACGGCGCACACGCCGGCATCCACACCGACGATATCCGCGCCGACATGACGGAGATTTTTGCCTACAAGCGCGAAATTTCGCAAAAGCTGTCCTCCGGCATTGAATCGCTTTTCAAGACCGCAAAGATCGACTTTCTGCGCGGCACGGCGCTCATCACCGCACCCGGCGCTGTCCGCGTGACAGACGCCGAGGGCGATGCCAACGACTACACCTGCGACGATATCCTCATCGCCACCGGCTCCGTCCCGTCCCGCCCGCCGATTCCCGGACTTGAGTTTGCGATGACCTCCGACGAGCTGCTTGAGGGGTGCGACCACCTGTACCGCTCCATCGTCATCATCGGCGGCGGCGTCATCGGCATCGAGTTTGCGACGTTTTACGCAGACCTCGGCTGTGAAGTGACCGTCATCGAAGGCATGGACCGCCTGCTGCCCAACATGGACAAGGAGCTGGGCCAGAACCTCGCGCTCATCCTCAAAAAGCAGGGCGTGAAGGTCTTCACGAACGCGATGGTCCAGAGCGTCGAGAAGACGGGTGAGGATATCGCCGTCAACTTCACCTGCAAGGAAAAGAGCGAGACCGTCTCCGGCGAGGCCGTGCTCTGCGCCATCGGCCGCCGCCCGTACTGCGACGGCCTGTTCGCGGATGGCATTTCTGTCGAGATGAACCGCCGCAGCATTGCCGTGAACGAGCGCTACGAGACGAGCATCCCCCACATCTACGCCATCGGCGACGTCTCGGCCAAAATTCAGCTCGCCCATGTGGCGACCGCGCAGGGCATCGCCTGCGTCGACCTGCTCTGCGGAAGGGAAAATCACACATCCATGTCCGTCGTGCCGAGCTGCATCTACTGCCGTCCGGAGATCGCGGTTGTCGGCCTCACCGAGGCCGAGGCCAAGGAGGCGGGCATCCCCGTCAAGGTCGGCAAACACGTCATGTTCGACAACGCCAAGACGCTCATCGCCGACCCGGGCCGCTGCTTTATGAAGTTCGTCGCCCACGCCGAAACACGCGAGCTTCTCGGCGCGCAGCTCATGTGCGAGCATGCGAGCGACATGATCGGCGGCGTCTCGCAGGCGCTCGCCAACCACATGACGGTCGATCAATTCCTGCTGGCCATGCGTCCGCACCCCTCGTTTGAAGAGGCGATGACCGCCGCGCTCGAGGACCTTGCGCAGAAGCTCGGCTGAAAGGCCGCGGATGAAGCTATCGGTCGCCTTTAGACGGGCGATGCCGCTTTTATGCAAAATTTGCGTTGCAGCATACGATGGAGTATGCTACCCTTAAAGTGAAAAATTGCTCTGACGGGGAACGCTTCTTTGAAAGCGGCACACCGAAAGCGTGATAAGGGAGAGGAGAATCATCCATGAAAAAGCTATTGCCCATCATTTTGACGCTGCTCCTGGTTTGCATTGCCGCACCTTACGCCTCCGCCGCGAATGTGGTGGCTTCGCCGCAAAATCTGTCGGTCGACGGCGTCGATGCGGACTGCGACAAATACAACATCGACGGCAGCAACTATTTCAAGCTGCGCGACCTTGCGCAGCTTCTGAGCAAGACGGACAGCCGCTTTTCCATTTCGTTCGATGAACAGAGCAACGCGGTCGCGGTCGTTTCCGGAAAAGAATATATCCCCGTCGGCGGCGAGCTTGCGCGCGGGCAAGATCAGTCCAAAACAGCTGTTGTCAGCAAGCAGTCCGTTTTGATCGACGGAAAGGCTGTGGACGGTCTTTCTGTCTACAACATCGGGGGAAACAACTATTTTAAGCTGCGCGACCTCGGCGATGCGCTCGGCTTTACCGTCGATTATGATGCCGACAGCAATACTGCCATCGTTTTGAGCAAGGGTTCCACAGCAGTCTATCAAAACGCGTTTGAAAAGCTGCTCGAAGACGTGAACGAAAACCGCCGCGCCGATATGGCAAGCGAAGTGACCTTTGACGGGTTTGAGGACTATCTTCAACACCACCGCGGCGAGGTCGAGATCACACAGGCAGAGATCGACAGTCTGATGGACCTGAATCACCCCGGTAAGGCGACGCTCACCCGCGCGGAAGCGCTCGAGGATGTGGACCTTTACTTCCGCGCGCTGCATTACTCCTACGGCGCTTACTATTACTTCGGTGAGGAGAACTTCCAAAAGGCGGAGAACACGATCCGCGCGAAGCTTTCCTCCTGCAAGACGATCACAAGGGATCAATTGATCTCTCTGATGTACTCCAACCTGCTTTTCGTTCGGGACGGACATTTCTCGATCGCCGGGCGGTATGAACCGGCCTTTGAAAAAAGCGTTCAGTATCTTTACTATTACAGCGGTCAAAGCTTTGGCAAGGATGAAAGCGGGTACTATCTGCTGGGGGAAAACGAGAAGTGGTACTATACCTCCTGCGGCAACGCGAACGTGGAAATGCAGCCATATCTTGAAAAGAGCGGCCGCGTGTGCTATTCCCTGCGCCAGTTCTGCCCTGCAACAGCAGCACATACAACAGACATCATTACTCTGACAAAGGGCGGCGAAACAAAAACGGTTTCGCTCACATGGTCGCTGAGCCAGTCCTATCTGGAAGACGGTTCGCAGGTCCCGGATTATCATTATCTGAAATCAAACGGTATCGCCTTGATAACGATTCGCAGGTTTGACTGGAATTATGAGGAGACAATGGACGAGTTCGTCCGCACCGGTTCTGACCTTAAAAACGCGAAGCTCATCATCATTGATGCCCGCTCCAACAGCGGCGGCGATGAAGACTTTATCAAAAACTGGCTGAAAAGCTACACGGGAGAAGAACCCGAACAGAAAACGATTATCTCCAACTGGGGCACTGCTATGTTCGATAGGACCCAAGCCTACGCGGACCTGGGTGAAGAGTTTGCCGCCTTCCGGACAGGCGATAAGGACTATGAGCTGTTTCAGGGAAAGCTGCTGGCAAACAGCACTCCGATTCTTCTTCTGACAGACAGCATGTCCGGCTCCGCCGGCGAGAGCATCGTGACCTATTGCAGGACACTTGACAACTGCCTTGTGATCGGCAGCCCGACGAGAGGCGCGCAGCTAGTCGGAAATGTGCGAGGCTGGGCGCTTCCCAACTCCGGCATCGGCTTCCAGTTCGGTCAGGCACTCCACTTTATCTACAGTATGGAAAATGTGGAGGGCAAGGGCTACGCCCCGGACCTGTGGTGCAACCCGAAAACCTCTTTGCAGTCTGTTTTGAACATGGTGGAGCGCTATGACCTCGGCTCTGCCGAGGGCGTGGCCGCCCTGCGCGCCCAGCTGCCGAACATTCTGACCAAGTAGGCAGGCACTTCCCATTAAATGTTCCACAACGTAGGATGAGTAGAAAGAGAAGCATTCTACTAAACCTGTCTTATGGCCATATACCGCCGTCATCTGAACGCAAAACCGCTCCTGAGATCATCTTGATCTTGGGAGCGTTACTTTCTCTATTATGATTGCTTTTGTGCCCAAAAACAGCCTTTTGCCGGAATGTGTTAGAAAAGTGTTAGAAAAGACTATGTCCTCATATACGTCCCCATTTTGCGTTAAAAGCAAGTAACGCACTTACGAATTCTCTGTATCCTCAACCAATGCTTCACACGGAAAACCGGGCACTTTGTAGCAAAGCACTTTACCCAGCGGATACTTCCCTGAACAGGCCGGAAAACTTCTCAGCTCTCTTATGAAGTTCGATATCCTGCTTCGGTGCGCTCTGCCGCCATTCAAAAAGTGCCTCTGTCTGTTCAACATAACGCGAAGGGTAGTCTTCTAAGTATTTACCTTCTGATTTTAAGGTATAAACCTTTTAATCTACGAACTGCCATGTTACTTCTCCTTTTTCTCTCTAATATATTTTTCCCGCCGATATAGCTGCTGGCGTAAAAGGGACGAACATTTTGCTGCCGTGGCGGCTAACTTCTGTGCAGTACCTCTTGCTGTAAGGCAGGCACTCGAAACCGGGTGCCTGCCTTGTAAGCTGAGTATTTGCTTTTTACTTGCCCTGATAGGCGCGATAGAGGAACGTCACGATCTCCGCGCGCGTGCAGTCCGCGTTGGGGCTGAACGTCGTGTTGGAGGTGCCGTCGGTCACCTTGCCGGAGACCGCCCAGCCCACAGCGTCCGCGTAGAAAGCGTTCGTGGGAACGTCGACGAAGCTCGAGGTCGCGCCGGCGCTGCCCTTGAGGGCACGGTACAGGAACGTCACGCTCTGGCCGCGCGTGCAGGTGGCGTCGGGAGCAAACTCCGTCGCGGTCATGCCGTTCGTGATGCCGTTCTCAACGGCCCAAGCAACCGCCTTGGCATAGTAAGCGTTCGCGGGAACATCCGTGAAGCTGCTTGCGGTCTTCGGCTCGGGGCTGCCGGCGGCGCGCCACAGGAAGGTGACGATCTGCGCACGCGTGCAGGACGCGTAGGGGCCGAACATCGTGTCGGTCAGGCCGTTGGTGATCCCCTTATCGACTGCCCACTTCACTGCATCAGCAAAGTAAGCGTTCGCGGGAACGTCAGCAAAGCTGGTAGCAGCAGTCTTAACGAACTCCGCCTCGACGCTGACCTTGCCATCCGGCATGACAAAGCTGTACTTGCCATCGCCCTTGTCCTTGAGCGTCAGCTCGTTGCCGTTCTTGTCGGTGACGGTCAGGGTCTCGAGGACGTAGCCGCTGTCTGGCTTGACGGTGACGGTCACGGTGTCGCCCTTGCTGGCGCTCTTCGGGCTGACGGTCACGCTGCCGTTCTCGGTCTTGTCCACGGTGACAGAGTAGGCCGGGTCAGAGCTGCTGCCGGAGTAGGGTCTGCTGTAGGTGAAGGTGTACTCAACAGGCTCAGTGCCGGTGGCAGTAACGGTGGTGTAGCTGCCAGCCTTGATGGAGCCGGTGAAAGCATGGCTTTTCTTGTCCAGAGTGAACTTCACGGTGCGGGATACGGTCACAGCCTCCGCACAATCTGTTTCCAGCTTGATGGTCTTACCGCTGTCAACATTAGCCACAGCCTCAGCCAAGGTAGGATACATCACACCATCGATAGATGCAACAGCGGAGGAAATCACAAAGGGGCTAAAACCATTGGTAGTAAAGGTCAGGGTCTTGGTGCCGGAAGTCTCAGTGACAATACCGGTGTAATATTCCACGGTTCCATTGCCTTTGATGTGCTTAATGCTCAGTTTATCAACACCATCTGCAACAAAGCCGGTCGGCAATTCCATCGTAACAACAGTCGGTGCAGTAATCGTCAGTTTTTGATAATCCTGCACAACCTGTGCATTTTTAGAGTCACCAGACAGTTGGATGTCATCTGCTTTATCAGCAGTAGATGCTACAATGCGATACTGCGGAGTGATATCCAGCGTCAGCGTCTTATTCTCAGCGCTATAAGCAGTCGGTTCTACCTTAAGTGCAGTCTGAACGTACAAGGTCGGGTTCTGCAGGCCCTGTGCCTTTACTACCAGATCCTCTGCCTCTGTCTTGTTAATTGCTGCAACCTTGTCACCTGCTGCTGCGCCGAGGGTCGGTACGGCAACAGACTTAGCTGCATTTTCAACTGCTTGCTTGTCGCTTTCGGAAATTTTATCTACATTGACTTCCGGTTCTGCAACAGCAGGCTTAACTACAATAGAACCGGTATCAGTTTTCTGAACTACCTTGTAGTCATAACCGGACTTGTCGCTGGTTACGGAAACATAGCCATCTGCAACAAAGTTTGTGCCTGCACCCTCAGCCTTGTTGTTGAAAGGATCAAAGTGTGCAAAGTATCCGCCCTGGATAGCTACCTTAGCAGTGCCATCTTTATAAGCAGAATCTATGCAGTTAATAATAAAGTTGTAACCATAAGAGCCGCTAAATGCTTCTGCATCAAAATAGCCATTATTGATGGTCAGTTCGCCTTTTTGTACCTGTACCGCAGTGCCACCACCGTAGTATTTACCCCCATCAATGGTCAACTTTGCGTCTTTGACATTGATTGCATAGCCACCATTCCTACCTGTATCAATACCACCAGTTGTTGCTTTAAGTGTGGTATCTGCAGCAACATACAATGCAACAAAGTTTATGTCGTTATTGCCCATGTTGTCCGGACTGTAAATGGTATGCTCATTCAAATCCAAAGTGATGGGCACACGAATCGTCAGACGTGCATCTCTTGAATTAGTACCATCAGTGTGAACATCGGTCAATAGCTTAACTGTATCTCCCTTTGTTGCCGCCTTAAAGGCATCCTGCAGTGTTGTATATTTATTATCATCAATCTGAGCAACTGCATCCGTTTCCAATCCTACCTTGTAGGAATCGCCAACCTTCGGAGACATGTAACCTTCTGCCAGATATGCAGTCGGGTCAGTTGTGAATGTACCGCCAGAAATTGCAATCGGCGCATTGTTAATCTGCGCAAGATTACCCTCGAACTGACCGTCAGTAACCGTCAGCTTGCCAGTATTAACAGTATCATTGATGTATCTGCTATACAATACATAATTACCTTCAGCTATAAAACGACCACCATTAATAGTAGCTGTGTTGTTGTTCATCACCGCGCAGCCTTCTTCATTGCCGAAACCACCGCCGTTGATAATCAATTCACCGCCATCATCATTTTTAATGGTATTCACGCCACCCAGAAAACCACCATTGTTGATAGTCAGTTTCGGAGCAGCCTGATTGATGCCATCTACATAGTTTTGACGCGGATCAGAGCCTCCCGCATAGTCATAATAGCCATTTACAATCAGGCTGGAAAACTTGCCTTCTTGCATAACCATAGTATCATTGTTGATGGTCATTTCACCATGGTTCAGAATGTTGTAATAGCTATTACTGCCAGGAGTGTTAGTGTCCACGCCAGTTTCCTGACTACGGAGATACCAACCTCCATTCAAAATAACAGTACCATTGTTAACAATATCTGCTTTCTGATGTGTGGTGTTATCAACAGTACCCGCAGAACCGTCCTCGTCCGCAGATTCGCCATTACCAGTAACAGTCAAAGTTGCACCCAACTCAACAGTAATGGTATCACCGCTTTTATTGGTCAGTTTGCTGTTTCCCAAATCCAGCGTAATATCTTTACCAGCTGGAATCTTGATATCCTCAGCCGTATTCGCTACCAGTTTCACCGTTTGACCGGCGGTAGCTGCGTTAATGGCCGCCTGCAGTGTGGCATACGTTGTCTCACCGATCTGTGCCACGGGGTCCGACCCCTCCGCCATTGCTGTCGGAACCAGCGTGAACATCATCGTCAGTGACAATAATATTGCAAGAATTCGCTGTTTCATCACTTTTACCTCCTAAGTTTTCTTTATCTTTTGCCCGTCTCCGCGGGCTGGGTTTACTTGGTTTTGCGCTTGGTTTTCCCGGCGCAGACCGGACAGCCGCACTGCTGCACGCCTGCGCGCGAGTAGATGGTGGCTTTCCAGACATGGCCGTAAGAGCACTGCCACCATGCTTTTTTGTGACTTCCCGCCGTTACCATCTCCGGCGTCAGCGCACCGTTGAGGGTTTCGTGCCACTGCTTCGCGACCAGCGGCGCTGCGGTCGCTAAGTCATTGAAGCCCGGCAGCACCTTTCGGTTGGCGCAGTAAGGGCAGCCGTCGCCGCGCTGCACGCGCTGCGCGATCACGGCGCGGTAGGAATGGCCTTTTTCGCATCGCCACCAGACGCGGCGGTTCGAGCCCGCAGTGACATTGCTTGGATGAAGCGCACCGTTTTTCTCCTCGTCCCACTGCGCGGCAATGTCGGGATACAGCGTCGCAAGATCGTTTTCGCCGGCCAACGCCTGCCGGCCGGTGCAGACCGGACAGCCCGTGCCGAGGGTCGTCCTCGAATACACCGCCGCGCGCCATGAATGGCCTTTTGGGCAGCGCCACCAGACTTTGCGCCTTGTGCCGGAGATCACCTGCGTAGGCAAAAGAGGCACGTTTTTTGCCGCATCCCATTCTTTCGCGATTGACGGATACTCAGCCGCAAGGGAGGTTTCCTCTGGCAGGACGTTCTTTCCCGCGCAGTACGGACACCCGCTGCCCTGCGCCCGCGTCTTGACGGCGGAACGGTAGGAATGCCCTTTCGGACAGCGCCACCAGATGAGCTTGTGGCTGCCGGTCGTCACGTCCTGCGGCGTCAAGGGTGCGTTCTTTTCGACGTCCCACTCTGCCGTGAGCAACGGAAACTGCTTCACCAAGCCGCCCTGTTTAGGCGTAACCTTGCGCCCCGTGCAGTAGGGGCAGCCTGCACCCTCGCTGCGGGTGTAGACCATCGCCTGCCACGAGTGACCGCTTGGGCAGGTCCACCAGACCTTTTTGTGGCTGCCAAAAGTCACATCATCCGGCGTCAGGGGTGCGTTCTTTTCGCCGTCCCACTGTGCGAGCAGCTCAGATTTTCCCTGTTCCGCGCAAAACGCTCGAAATGTTCGTCGGATCGTCAGCCACCCCCCTCACGAAAAAAGCTCCGTTCCAGCAAAGCCGGACGGAGCAGTGACAAGCGAATACATCAGTAAGGGTGCAACCGGCTGTCATAGCGTATTCTCCATTCGGAGAGGCGTTAGACCCATCTGGCTTTGCGTCGCCGCCTTTCGGCGGTTTTGCCAAAATATGAGATTTTGAGAACGGAATCTATATTCCGTATATGCAAAGGAAGCGAAACGATCTTATCGCTTCCTTTACTCGTAGCAAAATATAGCACAATCTTCCGATAAAGGCAAGGGAAATTATGATTCCAAATATAAATTATGGAGTTCACAGGGGAAAACGCACTGTAAGCTTGTGCCGCTGCACCCATTTGAGCGTTCTCTGGCGCAGACAGCTCGATCTCTACATGCGCTTTAGTTGTGAATATAGTGGTAACTGTATTCGCTTTAGCATTTTTGCGCAACAGAATATAGATTCTGCTGCGCCTATGACACGAGCCTCAACCGCTCGAGCTGCCGCCGGTGCTCTGCCACGCTTATGACAAGGTAAATGCGCATCGTTTCGATGCTCGAATGCCCGAGAACATCCGCCAGCTTGACGATGTCCTTGTATGCGCGATAAAACGCCGTCGCGAACAGGTGGCGCAGGTTGTGAGGGAAGACTTTCTCCGCGTCCACGCCCGCGCGCTCGCAGAGTTTTTTCATCTTCGACCGGATCTGATAACGGGGACAGAGCTTTGTCGCTTTTGGCGCGAAAAATTGCGCCGGAGGCGGTTTTTTGTCGCGCGGCATACTTGAGCAGCTTGCGGCAAAGCTTGGCAGGCAGCAGAATGGTACGGATTTTACCCTTCAAAGCAATTTCGGTCTTACCGTTTTTCGCCGCTTCGACTGTGATGTACTGCACCTCGCTGACGCGAATACCGGTGGAGCAGATGGTTTCCATCAGGAGCGCGAGGCTACGGTCGCCCGCGGCCTCCGCCGCGGCGACCAACCTCTCGTATTCCCCTCGCGTTAGCTCCTGCCTGCTGTCGCGAAACAGGCGGCGCTGGATTTTCAGAAACCGTGCGCGGCAGTCTGTCCAGCCACAAAAGCAGAAAAAGCCGTTCAGCGCAGCCAGACAAGCATTGATGGTCGACGGCGCGTAGTTACTTGCGCGCAGATCGTCTTTCCAAAGGTGGATCATCTCCGGTGTGACCGCCGCGCCGCTCAGGAATGCAGCAAAGCTCAGTAAAGCACGGCGGTACTTCTCAACCGTCGCCGCGGCGCGCTCTTCATTTTCGAGGGCTTTCAAATACTCAGCAATTCTCTCGTCGGTCATATAGTATTCCATAATAAAAATACCCCTATCTCTCGTGATAGGGGTATTGTAACGTATTGATGTGCTGAAAAGCGAGAAATGTATTTTTAATAGAAAAGGCACAGGGGTGGTGCCTTTGTCATTTTAGTTTGGAGCTATTTTGTATGTACTCCACCAGCGCTTTCTTTGGAATTCTCCACACACGGCCGTTTCGATAGCCTCTAAGCTCACCTGTGTTTAGGAGCGCATACATCGCGTTGTAGCCGACTTTCAGGGCCTCGCAGGCCTCTTCAACGGTTAGAATATCATCGTAGGACTCAAACATTTTCAGTTCTCCTTCGTCACGCTGCATTGCATCCGGAGCGGACACAATGCCGGATCATTTCCACAGCGACCACATAAGCACTCAGGAGGCTTTTTGCCGTTTCTCTGCCGCTGCGGGTTTTGCTTACGACCATACAGATCCATTTTCTCAATTTGCTGATAAACCGCCGGTTCTGTCCGGCCCAGTTCCAGCGCAATCTCGGTGATACCGACGCCGCTGTCAAATAAGGTTTTCAATCGGTTCTTCTCGTCATCTGTCCAGTAATCTCCGGCGCGATCTGCACGCAAAGTCTGGTTGCGCATCGAGCGCACGGATTCTTGGAACGCTTCTTCACTTCTCATAGGTCTGCTTTCTCCTTTTGAATTTTCATTACCTTATGTTACGTTCCTAAATCGCAAATCGCTTTATTTTTAGTTGTATATCATCCTTATGAAGCACCGTGGAGTTGTCCGCGGTGCTATTTAAATTTACCGTCTAAGTGCAGACGATATGCTTGCTTTGGGTTACGATATCTGCCATCTCTTTTCTGGGCATCAAATCGTATATGCCCTGCACATGGACTCTGCACACTGTCATCTGCATTTTGTCGTGAACTCGGTCTCCTTTGAAGACGGCAAAAAGCACTTCAGCGGATTCTATGATCTTTTCCCGGTCCGCGATTTTCTGCAAGAATGCTTTCCGCGTTCGAACGTGCACATTTACCAGTCTTTCCCTGACTCTGATGTTAACCGCTTCGGATGCTCCGACGATGACGAATTGCTGCGGATCGATTAAAACTGCAAAAGAGTTGTAAGACTTTTCCTTGCCGCAGGAACCTTTTCAACATTTTCTGCAGCACAAGACCGAATATTCCTATTACACTCTGAATTATGCCGGTTCGGCTGTATTGACAGTCCGCAGCAGGAATGCTACCATGAAATTGAAATCGGGCAAGGAAAGAGGAAAGCGAATGACATTGAATCAATTAAAAGTGGGGAATTCTGCCGTGATCACCACTGTTGGCGGAGATGGAGCCTTGCGCTGCCGCCTGCTGGATATGGGCCTGATCCCGCACACCCGCGTGACATTACAGAAGGTCGCGCCGATGGGCGATCCTATCGAGATCCGCGTACGCGGCTACGAGCTAACGCTGCGCGTAGAGGAGGCTCAAAAAATCGAAGTGGAGGACGAGCCGAAATGATCTTCGCACTCGTTGGAAATCAGAACTGCGGGAAAACGACTCTCTTCAACGCCCTCACCGGATCCAATCAGCATGTCGGCAACTTTCCCGGTGTCACGGTAGACCAGAAGATGGGAGAGATCATAGACGAAAAAGGCTGCTCCGTGGTGGATCTGCCCGGCATCTACTCCTTGCGGCCCTATACACAGGAGGAGATCGTCTCCCGTGACTTTATCCTCAACCAAAAGCCAGACGGCATCATCAACATTGTGGATGCCACCAACATTGAGCGGAATCTGTACCTGACACTTCAGCTGCTTGAGCTGCGGATACCTATGGTGCTGGCGCTGAACATGATGGATGAAGTGCGTTCCAACGGCGGTTCCATCGACGTGCAGAAGATGAGCGCCTCGCTCGGCATCCCTGTCGTACCGATCGCGGCCGCAAAGGGTGAGGGCGTGAGCGAGCTGGTGAATCAGGCGATTGCTGTGGCTCGGAGCAGAACTCTGCCAAAGGTGACAGATTTCTGCGCGGATGATTCCGCCGTTCACCGGTGTATCCACGCCGTTACGCATCTGATCGCCGACCACGCCGACCGCATCGGTGTGCCGGCTCGCTTCTGCGCAGCAAAGCTGATCGAAGGCGGCGATGACCTTGCCGACCGTCTGGCACTTGATCAAAACGAGCGCGAGTTGCTTGAGCATTGCATCGTGCAGATGGAGAGTGAGGCAGGACTTGATCGCAACGCGGCGCTTGCTGATATGCGCTACACCTTCATTGAAGGCGTGGTGGCATCATCTGTGGTGAAATGCCATGAAAGTCGGGAGCACGCCCGTTCCATGAAGATCGACAGAATTCTCACCGGTCGCTACACAGCCATTCCGACGTTTCTGCTTGTCATGCTGCTGATTTTCTATCTCACCTTCAATGTTATTGGTCAGCGTCTGTCCGACTGGCTGCAAGGCGGGATCGATGGCCTTACCTTTCTTGTAGACCAAGCTTTGACTGCCTATAAGATCAATCCTGTGGTACACAGCTTGATTATTGACGGCATTTTTTCCGGTGTTGGCAGTGTGCTGGTGTTCCTACCTATCATTGTGACGCTTTTTTTCTTCCTCTCTATCTTGGAAGATACCGGCTACATGGCCCGCGTCGCCTTTGTAATGGACAAGCCTCTGCGAAAGATCGGTTTGTCCGGCCGCAGCATCGTCCCTATGCTCATCGGCTTCGGCTGTTCTGTGCCGGCAATTATGGCAACGCGCACGGTGTCGAGTGACCGTGACCGCAAGATGACGATCCTGCTCACGCCTTATATGAGCTGCTCGGCAAAAATATCAATTTATGCATTTTTTACCGCAGCGTTCTTTCCAACGCACCGCGCGCTCATAATGATCCTACTGTATCTGCTGGGCATTCTGATTGGAATTGCTGCGGCCCTCATCATGAACCAAACCGTGTTCCGCGGAAAGCCCGTGCCTTTCGTTATGGAGCTGCCCAATTATCGGCTTCCGAGCCTCAAGAGCGTTGCGCTGCTGCTTTGGGAAAAGGCCGAGGACTTTTTGCAGCGGGCGTTTACTGTGATTTTTCTTGCTACCATCGTGATCTGGTTCCTCCAGAGTTTTGATATCAGGCTGAATGTAGTTGCCGACAGTGCCGATAGCCTTTTGGCTCTCATTGGTCGATGGATCGCGCCGGTGTTCGCACCGTTGGGCTTTGCGGATTGGCGCTGCGCAACCTCCCTTATTTCCGGTTTTATCGCAAAGGAATCTGTGGTCAGTACACTGCAGATCCTGTTAGGCGGGGCTGCACTTTCTACGATGTTTACCGGTCGTTCCGTTATCAGCTTTCTGGTGTTCACGCTGCTGTATACTCCCTGCATCGCGTCGGTAGCCACGATTCGACGAGAATTCGGCTCAACGCTGAAGACAGTTGGGGTCGTGATGATGCAGTGCTGCGTGGCATGGATCGTGGCTCTTGCTGTCTATACCTTGGTGGGGATCCTATGATGCATCTGTTAGATTGGGCCCTTCTTGTCCTCATCGCAGCTGCAGCTATCACAGCTATCCTGCCGCTTCCTGTCTGCGGTGGGGGTAACCCCACGCAGAAGAGTTTGAATATAATCACTTGTTGATAATCCCGCAGCGCGGGAATCCTGTTCTAATTTCTGCCGTTCGGCGGCAGAGAGGCGAACTGTGATACTGGTGCTGTTTTTTGATTTATTCATCGGGTTGTTCCTTTCTTTGCCTTGGCAAGAGGCGCAGATGTCTTACGCCACTTTACCGAGATGTTGCTAAGATGATAAAAAATTACGAGAAGACAGGAAAAAGCCTGATGGAGTTTGTTGCATTGCAACCCCATCAGGTCTTCCAAGTAATGTTCACATTTTTTCCTTCGATCTCGATGCGTTCGATGAATTCTGCGGCGACAAGCTTCTTTTCATCAAAGGATGCCCGTAGAAAATCGAACTGCAGCAGCTGCGGCGCAGGATGAGACACCTCGTGCAGCAGGTGTTCGCGTTCGGCGTGCAGCTTTTCGATCTGTTTGGATATGTACGATGCCGAGATTTCGCTGCTTTCTGCAAGCGCTGTGACCAGACGGTCAATTTTCTGTTCGACGGCCAGAATGGCTTCCGCCTGCGCGTTATCTTCAATAGCCGGAAGCTCGGCGGGACAGTCGTCGATCATGTTCTGCAGTTCATGCGCGTTATAGTCCTCCAGCTCGCGCAGGTCGACGTCGATCGCCGCATCGCAGTTTCCGAAGTTGCTGTGGCCGGAGCAGATGAGCTTGCAGCGCTGCTCAATTTTTACGCAGCTCACTTTGAGCGCGTAGCCGCACTTGGCGCACTTGAGAAGGCCTGTCAGCCAGGAGTACTTTCCCGCATTGGTGCGGGGAAGCTGTGCCTTGTTTGAGAGCTTGTCCTGCACACGCAGCCAGAGCGGCGGGGTCGGTAGTCGTAAATATGTTCGTGATGATCATATCTAAGTATTGCAGAAGCCAGTCAAGAAACATGACGGCACAAAAACTGACTAAGATCGCAGCAGGTAAAGAAAGTATCCGGTACAGGATCAACGCGCTGTACTGCCCGATCAACACACCGGTACAGCGAGCACATACAGGAAATTGGTGCCCGTTGATAAAAAAACTCCGGTCTGGACGCTGGTGGCATCCTGCAAATTTCCCAAAGCTCATGCAGGAATAATAGAACTTACTGCTCACGTTCAGTCACCAAGCCAAGAATTTAACAGTGGGACTCCGAACAGGCCGAGCGCTATCACGATCACGGTAGCGAATGCAATAGAGGATAAGCAGTCCTTCTTCTGCTCAGGCGTCAGGAAGTTGATTAAAGGTTCTCCCAGTTCTTTTGATATCTCACTATGAACAGAGGCAAGCCCAAGTGCGGGAAACGCTGCTGTAATATACGCAAAAATTTCAAAATTAAATAGGTACTTTGCAACAATCAATACGAGTGCAGCGGCAACCGCACTTCCATAGATTCCATCAGTTGCAATTTCCCACTTTTTTAACGCATCGGCAAGGGCGATATGAGCTTTTCCGCATTTTTTGCACACCCACCACAATTCACTTTTTGATTCCACTTTAGAGCCTTTGCCGCACAAGCCGCACAACAGTCCAAACGGCCCAAGCAGGAGCATACCACAGCAACCACTTCCCCAACCATAGCTTTTGTTCGTAACGGTAGTTTCGTTCTTTTGCAGAGGGTGGCAATCAAGCTCTCCGCAAAAGGGGCAAACCGTATCGTTATGAGTCTTCGCGGCAGATTCATCCAAGAGTCCCGCCCCAAATACAAGCGCATCTTTTCCTAAATCGTCGTCTGACTTCTGCTCGGGATCTTCGGCCTTGGAAGATAACTCTTGTCCACACTGATGACAGAATTTTGCATCCGCCGTGTTACTCGCACCGCAATTTTTGCAAATGGGATGTGTCGGATCAACAGGGGAATCTTCTGAATGCTGTACATCGTCCGAGCTCAGTTCTTAACCGCATTGAAAACAGAACTTGGATTCGTTGGAGTTGTCAGCTCCGCAATGCTTACATTTCATGGTTTTCTCTCTCCTCAAAAAGTGAAGTATTCTCGGCCTCCTTAATCATTTTTTATAAGAATAGCTCATATTTGTGTTACCGTCAACAAAGAATATGTCAAAGATGATTATGATGGGGGCGACACGGTGCGGCTATACACGTTAGACGGCAAATGCAATATCTCCGGCGAGCGGATTAAGTCTGCACGCGCCAAAGCAAAATTGACACAGGATCAGCTTGCGGCAAGGCTGCAAGTAGCGGGCCTGCAAATGGGCCAAATGGCAATCAGCAGAATTGAAAGCGGTAAACGCCTTGTCCCTGACTTTGAGCTTCCTATCATTGCGGAAGCACTGAATGTATCAACCTGCTAAAAAGTCAAGCCCTAATTAAAAAAAGTTATAGGCAGAAAAAGAGTATAGCAAAACAGAGGCGGCAAAACGGAACACTTGGCCGCCTCAAATAAAGCATTGGAGATCTCAGCTCATTCTATTGCCGGCAAGCTGCGGTAGAGCTCTGTGACCTTGCCATAATAGACTCGGAGGAACTTATTCAGGCCCGCCACCATAGCGAGTTTACCGCTTTTCCCTTCACTGCGTTTTTTCTCAATGAACGTAAAGATCGGATCGTTTGCCGGTTTGTGCATCACATAGCTCTGCATGACTTCGTACCCGGTCTTACGCAGATAGCGATTTCCCCGCTTGGAGATATGCCGGTTATTCGCGCAGAATTTGCCGGACTGGTACGGCGGCGCATCGATGCCGGCGTATGCGATGAGAGCCCGCTTGCTGTGAAAGCGTCGGACATCTCCGATCTCCGCGATCAGGCGCGGAGCCAGCGTGTCCCCGATGCAGGGCATTTCGCGCACGAGAGAATATTCCGGCAGAGTCTTGGCGAGAGCCTGCATCTGTGTTAAAATAGCGTCACGGGACGCCTCCACTCAAAGTAATCAATCAGCTCTTGTGCGGTATCCTCCCAAAACACCAGTCGGAAAGGATCATAGGAACCCACATGGCTTGCGCCGAACTCGCGGATATAGTATTTTACCCTCTCTAAACTTTTTACAGAGACAAAATGTAAGGGAGAAAAAACTATGGCTGGAAGTACAAGCAATATCGGCTTTGAAAAACAAATCTGGGATGCGGCTTGCGTCCTACGCGGAAACATCGACGCATCCGAATACAAGTCCGTCGTTCTCGGATTGATTTTCTTGAAATACATTTCTGATCGCTTCGAGGCAAAGTACAAGGAACTGCATGAAGAAGGCGATGGATTTGAAGAGGATCAGGACGAATACACTGCCGAAAACATCTTCTTTGTCCCTGAGAATGCACGATGGAGTGCGATTGCTGCTGCCGCTCACACGCCGGAAATTGGCACGGTGATTGATGATTATCAACGCTGACCTTGTGGACTGTATCGTCGCAATGCCAACGCAGCTTTTCTACACGACGCAGATTCCGGTATCGCTCTGGTTTCTTGCAAAGAACAAAAAGCAGAAAGGCAAGACGCTATTCATCGACGCACGGAAGCTCGACACTATGGTCACGCGGAAGCTGCGTGAACTGACGGATGAAGACATTAAGAAAATTGCTGACACCTACAACGCCTATGTGGACGGAACACTTGAGGACGAAAAGGGCTTCTGCGCTGTTGTTACAACACAGGACATTGCAAAGCAGGATTACATCCTCACTCCAGGACGCTATGTCGGTATGGCTATTGCGTGCGTGGTATAGGAGTTGCATATATGAGAAGTTTCTGCTCCGACAGGAAAAAGGTTCGAGGACAAAGGCACAAACTCAGAAAGCTCCTGCGTGATATTGACGGGTTGACACCATTTGAAAGCGAATCAAACAGATTGTATGAGCATTTTCATGTCCCCAGTGGGACATGGCTCAACTCTCCAAGTACTGCGGGAACGGTCAAAACAGCGTTCTGTAAAGCGTGGCTGGAACAATGTCAGCGTTTTATTCAGGCGAAACCAACGAATCTATCATTCTGCAGAGTTGTTGCCGTTCTCTGCGAGCCGCTGCTTGGAGAGTCCCAAATCGTTATATTTTATAGTCAAGAGTATTTTGAGACTTTCTGGAAGCGGAACTACAGTGATCAAAGTTGGCTTCCTCTCAACAAAGGAAGTTCCTTTACTGCGAAGCGTGGCATTACCACCGCCCTTACAGAAATGGGATATGAAGAGACACTTCTTGTTGATGGAAAAACTATAAAATCTACGCTGTGGTTCTATGGAGAATTGGACCCTTGCAACCTGGGCAATAATACACATTGACTTCAAGTTACATTTAGGAGGTGTTCGTATGAAATGGTAATGGTCACATTTTTGCAGCGTCATGCGCGCTCATGAAAATGCGCTGCTCCGCCTTTCCTCCACGTGATCGTTTCTTGAAATTCTGCTGTAGACTCAAAAATAATAAGAGGAGGCAACAATGAAAACTTTACGGCTTCAAAGCATTTTCGCTCGTGTCACTGCCTGCATGGTTTGTCTGGCACTTTCCCTTACTATGATCCCATCTGCTTCCGCAGCACAGACAGCCACCGCCCCTTCGTGGATCGACAAGTCCGAGTATGTGACCTTCTCCGATGGCGCGGCTTATCAGTCTGATATGTGGAACACCATTACCACTCTGCGAAATTACGCACAATCCGGCGGAGAAGCACCGGCATACGGAAAAACGTATTATAAAGAATGTGAAACATTGAGTCGGTCTACCTCTCCCAGCGTCCAGTTCGAGTTAGGACTGATCAAACTGAAGTTTGCTCTCAATGCCGTGGCCAAGGGAAATCGTGTCCCCTCCAGCACTGCTTTTGAAATGGCATGTTATTACGCGGGGGCAAACGATGAAGCTGCCGTTTATCAGGCGTATGTATGGAATGCCCGCCTCAATATGCTCAGCTGCGACCTTACCACCGCATCGGATGGCAATGTGAAATGGTTTTTTGGTGCTGTGGAGCACCTGCTGGGGTATAAGCAGTTTACCATGGCGGAGCTTTTGGATTGGGGTGCCGACAACGGTGTTCCCACTGCAGGATTGAAGGCAGTCAAGGATCTTGTTTTTGTTACGCTGGACGGAGATCTGGTTCATCCGGGTCATGTGCGGATCAGCAGTGATTATATGGATACGGCAGGGGCCTGCATCCGGAACGATCAGGTGATGGTGCCGGTGCGCCGCCTTGCGGAACTGATGGGTGCAGTGGTAGCGCAAAATACAACTTCTGGGCAAACCATCGTGTCCCGGGCCAGTGATACGATCACACTTACACCTAACAGCAAAACTGCTTACATCAACGGAGCAGCGACTACGCTGACAGTGGTGCCATTTATGGAAAGTAACCAGATCTATGTCTCAGTAGACGATCTGGCAGATTGGTTTGGACAGACCGTTACACGAAGCAAAGACAAGCAACTGATTGAAATTACGGAAGATAAGTCTGTAGCCGGAAGCTCTAATTTGGAGCAATGGGCAATCAGCATGGGCGCTCTGCTCCTCTACGAAAACAATCCCAAGGAAGCAAATCTGTTTGGCGGCAAAGTACGCTATGGTGCGATGGCTGTGGGGAGCGCGGTTACAGATCGGATCCACACCACAGGCCCGGACTTTGGCCGCACGCCGCTGGCGACGGATTGGGGCATCACAAACAGAGAAGGATTGTTTGCTCAAGCCAAAGCACTTATCGCATCGAATACAACATGGGATCTGTGCCGCGTAAGCCATCTGGCGCAGTGGGGATATCTGTCCGGATATGTGACCTACGCGGAAGCACTGGCAATGGTACAGCCTGCCGCCGAAACGCTTTACAGCCGCTATAGCAACTGGAAGCAGCTCCAGAAGGACTATCTGGAAGGATACATGAAATGGGCAGGTTTGAACGGCAATGTCTGGACAACAGAGCGTGGAAAACTTTATGATACGATTTTGAACGATCCCAATATGAACGGCGTTTTTGATAACACGCTGTTCCGAACGGGTGTGATCGGACTTCCTGAACTGAGCTTTGACTCTAACGGCGGCTCTGAGATCACGGGGATCACGGCGAAAACCAGTAAGCCGGTCAAACTGACCTCTTATGTGCCGACCAGAGCTGGCTTCGCCTTTTCCGGATGGTTCTCCGACAAAGAACTGACTAAGGCCGTCAGCGAAGTAAAGCTTGATCGGGATACAACTGTCTACGCAAAATGGATCGAAAAAACCGACCTTGGTTTTACCGATGTTGCGGATAACTCTCCCTTTAGAGCCGCCATCGGCTGGGCTGTAAAAGAGGGGATCACCAACGGAACGAGTGCAACCACCTTTAGTCCCGGCAATACATGCACAACGGCGCAGATCTTGACATTCCTGTGGCGCGCCAACGGTTCTCCCAACTCCAACGCCGCTTGTCCCGCATCTGATGTGGCAGAAACCAGTCCGTTCTACAAAGCACTGTGCTGGGCCAACGAGAAGGATCTGATGACCAAAGGCAGTGGAAGCACGCCTTGTACCAGAGCCGCTGCCGTTACATATCTTTGGAAGCTGGCTGGAAGTCCTAAGATGTCCGTGAATAGCAGTTTTACCGACGTACCTGCCAGTGCTGATTTTGCTCAGGCTGTTGCATGGGCGGTGGAGCAGGGCGTGACCAACGGTGTCAGCGCATCGGAATTTGCGCCTGACAGCACCTGTACCCGTGGGCAGATCGTGACCTTCCTTTATCGCAACTTGCTTGATTGAGTATTTTGCCCCCGCTTTCAAATTTTCTCTGCAAACACAGCCAAGCGAGATGTAGCAACAATGTTGCTACATCTCGCTTGGCTTTTTTGATGTCGTCGGATATACTATGACCAAGAAAACAATCAAGTGAGGAGGAATCCGAAGTGGAAAACATTGTGACAGCGCCCAAGACGGATATGTTCCGTTTCCGCATCAATCCTGAGATCAGAAAACAGGTCGAAGAGGTATATGCTAAAAACGGTTTGACCTTTACGGAGATAAAGACAAATAGCCTGCATAGAAGACGGTTTAAAATCTGCCTTGCAATAAACAAAGAGGACGCCCCCGGCAGCGCAGAAATTGCACCGCAATAAACAAAGAGTACGACTACCACCCTATCCTCTCTATACAACAAATCCGTAGACTGTAAAAATCATCTTAAATGGATTTTACATTTCAGGTGCCATTATTTGAACAAGGTATCATTTCGTTTGCCTGACTATCTAATTTCAACCCTTGCTGCTTGTACCTTTGGGCGAAGAAGATTATACTATAATTGATTTGTAAAATTCAAAGATAATAGTGGAGAACCATCATAATGAGTAAAATATTATTAGTAGAGGATAATCCAGATGCAGTAAAAAGGATAATCCGATATATCAATAAAATATTCGCTGAATTGGACGTGATTTCTTTTCCCGAAGCAGGCGATGCCCTGCAATACGCAAAAGCGAACGATATTTCCTTGTTTATCCTCGATATTCAGTTAGAGGACTATAAAGGGACAAATTTAGCAAAGCAGCTCCGCGAATTGCCGGAATATAAATATACGCCGATTATTTTTGAAACGGCATTGGCAGGAGAAGAACTTTCAGCTTATCGAGATGTGAAGTGTTACAGTTTTCTTGTAAAGCCATTTAGCGAAGAAGAATTTGTAACGGCATTTCGTGACGCGTTGGGATTGTCTAAACAGATGAGCCAACAAGCAAAAACCATTCAGATTGAGCAAAAGCAATTTATCTTAGAATATGTTACACAGGATATTGCCTATATCGAAGCCTTTGGAAAAAAACTTGTGATCCATACCAGTAGCCGTCTGTCCGGCATCAAAGAAGATACGATTTCCGGGTACACTTTGTCTGGTTTATTGGCGTTGCTTGATGATCCAGCATTTGTTCAGTGCCATAAGAGTTATGTCGTGAACAAATCCCATATTGAGAAAATTGACAAATCCGAGCGGAAGATTTTTCTGAAAGGATTTACAGATACAATCCCCATCGGAAATAAATATCAGGCCGAATTATGGGGGAAAACATGAACTTTCTAATGAATCTGATACAGTTAGGATTGGATGTGGGAATACTGGCTCTCTGCTGTGAAGCCGTTTTCCGGCAAAAATCAGAAATAAAGGCAAAAGATTTTTTCATTTTTCCCATTCTTCTTGTTCTTTGTGTTGTACCGAGAGTGGATTTTTCTGTCGGAGCAAATATGACGGCATCTTTCCGCAGTGAAGGCTTTGAAATACTACCAGCAGACAATATTGTTGGATTGCTGTTTTTGATTTTTGCAGTATTGTTGTTGAGCAGTATTTTCTTCGGCTCCAAATCCAGCGGAACGGTTTTCTGCGGCACAATGGCGGCCTTCTCCATTTTCCTGTTCGTCAAATGCCTGTGCGCGGTTCTTTTTGCTGTCTGCGGAGCTACGGATATTTTACTCCTGTTGGGCAGCCGTATAGCGGCGTTGTGCCTTATAGTCGTACTGGAGTTCACGCCACTTTTCGGCTTGATCCATCAGCTCGTCCAAAGAAGCGATTTCACAGTTCTGATCGTATCTGCCAATATCGCTGTCCTTCTCATGGCAGTGCTTTCTATCCTCTCTTTTGATTTGGATAGAATTCTTTCCCATCTGTGGGTGATTATAATTCTGATCCTTGCGGTGTTGCTGCTGGACAGTATATTGCTGTTCCTACATCAGCGTCGGACGCAGGAGCAAAAGCGAATCCACATGATTGAGCAGTATGTGCCTATTGTAGAAGAATTGATCTCACAGGTTAGGGCAAGGCAGCATGAATTTAATAACCGGATGATGGCGATTGAAGCTGCCGTTGCCTCTGCTGATACTTTAGAAGAAGCCCGGAAAGAAGTAGCAGGTCTTACAGGAAGTATTGGAATCAGTCTTAATGATCGGGAACTGCTCTCATGCGACAGCAAAATGATTGCCGGGATGCTGTTTGGAAAAATAAAGCAGGCAGAAGTGGCAAATCTTCACATAGAATTATCCTTACACGGTCTTTTCAAGAAAACCGTCACCCCGGAAACAGAATGGATCGAGGCCATTGGAATTTTATTGGATAATGCAATCGAAGCTTCACCGAAAGGAAGTACAATTTTTTTATCCAGCAAGAAACAGGAGGATTTTCTGGAATTGACAGTTTCCAATCCAGCTCCGCCGCTGTCAAATACTGAATTTATGGCCTTGTTTGGAAAAGGTGTAACAACAAAGGCAAGTCGGGACGGCCACGGATTTGGCCTGTATAACATCCTACGCATGACGGAACGGTATCATGGGAAAATCCTGACCCGCAATGAATCCATTTTGAATGAAAATTATGTTGTCTTTGGCATACTCATGCCATGAGAAAAGGGTATGAACGAGGGTTTTAAGGGAACGAAATTTATCTTGTTCCCTTAAAACCCTCTCTTGTTTCCGGGCTATTGAAGCGCCTGAAAGAGTTCGATATACTGGAAAAAACAAAGAAAGGGATGAATGAAATATGATAGGCCTTGTGAGAAATGAGTGGAAAAAAGTTTTTCTGCCGGTGCTATTGACAACGGTTCTTCTGGCAATCGCCATGAGTGTGTTGTCCTGCACAATTTATCAAAACTATACACTACACTACGATTTAGAGGCATGGGAAGTTGGAACAGAGCTGTTTTCTCTGCTTTATCCGCTGTTTGTTGTGGTGCCGCTATGCTGGAATTTGTATTACGAGCGCAAAAACAACTTCCTGCTCTATGTCATGCCGCGAGTGAAAATTAAGAAGTACCTGACTGCCAAATGGATTGCGTATGCACTGGGAACCCTTTGTATTATTGTAATCCCTTATATACTATCGGCGGTGTTTGCCCTCTATGTAAAAACGCCCGTGGTTCCTTTCGTTGAAAATCCGTTTCGCCATGTATTTGAAAACGCGTTTATAAAGACCCCGCTGTTATATGCAGTTGCCCTGTCCCTTTGGAGAGGCATCGTCAGCCTTTTTGTAATGACCTTCGGTTTTGTCCTCGCTTTATACTGCAAGAACATTTTTGTGATCCTTACCGGGCCGTTTATGTATTCCATTTTAGAAAACTTCGTTCTGGCGATTCTCCGCTTGGAGAGACTGCGGCTGGTCGTAGCTTTTGATCCCACAACAGTCGATCCAAAGGTCGTATCGATCTCCTCTTTCCTCTTTGGCCCAATCGTTTTAAGCATTGTGATTGGCCTGACAGCGTTTCTCCTTTCTAAGAAAAATGCTATCGTAACCATTTAGGAGTCCGTTATGATTGCGCTTATCAGAAAAAATCTCCGTTTGTGGGGATATGGAAAGTCGCTTGCCCTATTTGCCGGATGTATACTTTTTTCCATCAGCGGGAGGTTAAACGGAGGTATTGCATACGAGCGGCACATCTTGTCGGCGGTATCAGACCATTACTATCTGACCTATTTTGTGCTGCCGATTGTACTGTTAAGCTGCTTTTCCTTTCTTGATGACGACGGAGAGCCAGTAATCTTACGGTTTCAAAGTTACCATTCTTATTTTCTGAAAAAATGGATTGGGGTCGGTTTGATTGCAGTCATTCTGACGGCTGTTCAAACTGGGGCAATTCTTCTGTCTGGTATAGGATTACCTTTAGGCAACGAATGGAACCTTGCTGCGGGTGCAACGGAAGCCGAGTTATTTTCCACTCTGGAACAGCTTTTTGCCAGTCCCTTGCAGGCGTTTGTCTGTTTTACCCTCTATCAGCTTATTGGAAGTTGGCTGATATTTGGAATCTGTATGTGGATTGGACATTTCACTGGGAGAAAGTGGACGATTCGAATTGTAATCGTTCTTTATGTCCTCTCTGCTGTGTGGATCAAGCTTCCGGCAATTCAAAATATTCCGCTGACGAGTTTTAATCATTTACTGATTTTACACCACAATTTGGGCGTGCCCCATCGTTTAGAGATAACTGCCTTTACTTTGCTGCTCATTGTTTTGATAATTGCTATATCTATTCGGTTTGCGTGGCGGGGACAGTTGCCGCATATACAGTTATCCCATCGTGGTATAGCTGGCTACTATTTCCATGCGCTCATGATCCCTCGTAATCTGCTGATTCTTTTAGGTGTTGTGTTGGGAGTTTCGATTTACAAGGCGATGGGTAATGGTGCCGCCATATCAGGCGTAGAATGGATATATTCGCTGTTTGCGGGACACGGAACAGGATATTTTCAGGTGTTCCCATTTCTGGAAATGCTTATTACCAGCGGTGTACCGCTATACCTGCTGGCAGCTTTTGTGGAACATACGGTAAACGGACAATCTATTTTTATTTCTGTGCGTGCAAAAAGCCGTAGACATTTAGTGAAGGGGATCTTATCAGTCAGTACAAAATTTCTCATAATATATGCATTCTTTTGGCTTATGGCTGGCCTTATAGGGGCATCCCTATTCAGCACTGGATTAACAATCGTTTCTTTCAGGTTCCTGCTCTATGCGGTTTTGATGAAGTGCCTTGATATATTGGCGCAATATCTGATTATGCTCGGCATCTACATTGCCACAAGACAGGTTACAATCGGTTTCCTTGTGTTAGTGGCGGGAAATCTGCTCTGTGTCCTTCCGGGGAATTGGGTAGCTTATTCGCCTTTTGGCCTTTCCAGCCTGACAAGAATTTCTGTTGTGGAACCGGGAATTGGAATTTCCGCTGTGTCCGCCTTTGGGATAGAGGCCGCTATTTTAACGCTGATGATTGCAGGAATCCTTATGTGTGGCTACAAGAAAATATTGAATTAGGAGGACAGAATATGAGTTCATATATTGAAGTGAAAAATGTATCAAAAAGTTTTGGTGGCAAGGCAATTCTTCAAGACGTTTCACTGTCCATAGAACAGGGAACAGCTGTTGGTTTGGTTGGCGCTAACGGCAGCGGAAAGTCGGTGCTGTTCAAGATTTTATGCGGTTTCGAGAAGCCTGATCGGGGCAGTGTTTATGTGCGCGGAAAACAGCTTGGTAAAAATGGCCGCGACTTCCCCGAAAGTTTGGGAGTATTTATCAATTCCCCCGGTTTTATTGGCATTTACAGTGGTTTTCAAAATCTGAAATTTCTTGCGGACATTCAAGGGAAAATTGGAGAAAAAGAAATCCGACAGGCCATGGGCAAAGTGGGGCTTGACCCTGATAATAAAACGAAAGTAGACAATTATTCTCTTGGTATGAAGCAGAAACTGGGGATTGCACAGGCAATTATGGAGGGGCAGGATATTCTGATTTTGGATGAGCCTTTTAACGCATTGGACTACAAAACCTATGAGGATGTAAAGGCCATCATCCGTATGCTGAAAGCGGAAGGCAAGACCATTTTTCTGACTTCACACCATTTCAAAGACATTGAACAGCTATGCGATCAGGTGTACTCGATTGAAGATTGCAGACTAATTCCGATTACGGAGGAAATTGCTGCCCGCTATAGAGAGATGGAATAACCCGTTAAAAGCAATAAGAAAGGTAGCTGCCGGACGGCGGCAAAGAAAAAAGTCGTCGTCCAGCAGTCCTATCAACACGCCTATATGAAGCGGCGGCTTTGAATTTCAGAGCCGCCGTTTCTTTGCGCTTGCACAAACCAATGACGACCTACAGGGACACGGTAGCCAATAGGAGGTAATATTGCCGTGTTCATTTTTGCCTTCAACAATCTGCCTAATATTTTACGGTCAAAAAAAGCTCATATCCTCCGTGGGGGTATTCTGGTCATGAGTATAAACATAAAAATCATGTAAATAGATTTTATAATTCCTCTGCGCCTGTGGGCGCGAAGGGAGGTGAGAAAATGAAAGACTCCTATGAGCAGCGTATTCAGAATCAGTTTGGCGCCTTCTGTGTCAAGGTTTTGAAGAATGAGGCCGGGTATATCCAGCGTGAATATACCCGGCTCCGGGACCAGGAAAAATCCCTGGGCGAGCTGACAGCTTCCGAGCTGGAGCAGACCGCCGTATGGGACAAGCACTTCATGGACGAACATGTCTTTGATGTGCAGGGTCTCCCGGTTGTCGTAACCGGCGATCTTCTGGCTGCCGCTCTGGCGCAGCTGCCGGAGGGCAAGCGGGATGTGATCCTGCTGTCCTACTTCCTGGGTATGTTCTCACTATCGGAATCGTACTCTGTCTGTTCTACATAATCTGCGGAACAGTCTCGTTTGTACGGATAAAAAAATAAACTGAGCCACGGCTGTTCCAACATGAAATCAGCCGTGGCCTTATTTATATCATTTCACTCTTTTTTGAAATAGAACAACACCACAGCAACAACTCAAATCGACTTAAAATTCCAGACTATTCGCATTCAGCAAGAAATACTTCATTCCCATGATGACAAAACCTTCATCATTTCTCCAAGGCTTTTTGCTGCCATTTACAATGACGATCTTCTTGAAAGAGTCCGGGATATTACGCAGAGAATTGAACCCTATGAGAAATACTCGCAATCCCCGTAAAATAAGCATTTTTTCAATTGAGTTTTGACTACATTTGACTACCTTTTGACAACATAGGTGGTAAAAATAAAAAACAAGAAAGGAGAAATCGTTCAGCATGGTATCATCTTTTTCATGCATCACTTCATATCTCCTCTAAAATACATTATCGTCTGGATAGTGTGTCATAATATCTTCCACATTACAATCCAATATATTACACAGCTTATCAATTGTATTTACTTCAACATTCTGATTATGTCTTAACCTGTTCAGCTGAGAACGGTTCATATGATAATGCGTATATAAATCATATTGTGAAATGCCTTTGGCTTTCATTGTCTCCCATAATTTATCGTATTTAATCATCTCATGAATTTTCCGCTTTCTTTCATAATTCCTTGCTATGTAATTATTATTAGCGTAAAATAGCGTTTATAACAGTGTTCGTATACGAACACTAGCTTGAGAGGTGTTGTATGAAAAAAAGCTATATTATTATGGGGATATTGATATGTATTATTGCTTTTCTGGGATATTTACAATACGGACATGAAGAACAAGCTGTTAACACTATGGTCAGCACGTCTGGTGCTTTTTATAAACAAGAATTCGATGTCATTGCTAATAAACTGTTTATCTTGGACAAAGAAAAATATGCAGAAGAACTCATTGAAAAGGCTGTTAAAAATAAGTATAGAAATGTTCGCTTTTCCTATGATATTACAGGGAAGCCGAATGAAATGATTATATCAGTATATAATACTGAATGGCATTATCAATATAATTGTATGGCATTACAAATTGTGTATACATCAGATGATGGAAAATTAGAAATAAAAAATTGTGGTGAATAATTTGTGGTGGTATACAGGAGATATTGTTAATATGTTACAATAGGCATATAAATTAAAGCAAGGAGTACATTATGAATTTTTTGGATTTATCTATAGAAGGATATGATGAAAGCACTCAAATACCAGCGTGCAGTTTAGATGAATTTTGGAACACTGAAAAATTATCAAATAGTAATATCGTTTATGTCGAATTTAAAAAAACTAAATCGAAATATTACGATGATATAATTGACAAAGCTAAAACATTACCTAATTATACGGAAAATAATGGATCTCATTCTTTTACTATAAATACCATTCAAGAATATATTGATAATACAATTTTTGTTGAATATATAATTTCTAAAATTCGAAAGTGGAAAAATGTCATTATACTATTAAATGGGAAAAAATTTGAAACTAAAACGGATTTGTGGCATTTTAAGAAGATTTTAGAAGCAAATGCAGGTGAATATAGTGAATTAATCAACCCCTATGCATTTTATGAGTATATTCCAAAAGAACCGTTAGAAGATTTGCCATTTCCTTATGTTTTATACCCCGATTTATATGGAGGATTTTTCGCTTTTAAAAAATCTAGAGAATCTAAGGATATTTATTTTTGTGATTGTGAAAAACAAGCTATACAAAACTATATAGCTCTAGAAAAGAAAAGACAAGAAATTTTTGGACATCAAGGCGAAAAAATAGTATTAAGAACGGATGAATTTCCAAAACTTATAGAAGAAATAACATCAAAAAATTCAGGAAATCCACTCTCTTTATTCAAATTTGAAAGCAAAATATGCCACAAATGCAATGGAAAATTACCACAAGAAGAATATTGTTCAGCAATGTATGGAACTGCGTTCAGAAGGCAATATGGTTGGTATATTCGACAACGGTATTTAGAATATGGCATTGACTATATGTTAGAAGGACATGTTAATATACAAAAACAATTAATACTTAGAGATAAATGTCCTCAAAATATACTAAAATATTGGGATAAGTTTATATTAGCCAGTGAACAAAGTGAAACTAATCCAAGCTCTGACATTTTGTATATACAAGCTAAAGAAGCAAGAAGAGAATTTGAGAAAAGTATTGAAAACACGGTGAGAAAAGAATTTGGTTTTAAAAATGTAGGTGAATCATGGGTTAGTGAAACAACTTTAGCTAATATTATTAAAACTATTTATTCTAACTATGAAGTTAAAACACATTATCGTCCTAAATGGTTAGAGGGATTAGAATTAGATATTTATATTGATGCAATTAAACTTGGAATAGAATATCAAGGACAGCAACACTATAATCCAATCAAACATTGGGGTGGTGAAAAACAGTTAAAAAAGCAAAAGGAACATGATTCCAGAAAAGCAAGAATATGTCGTGAAAAGGGAGTGACATTATTAACTGTTGATTTTGATGAACCATTAACTGAAATACATATTAGGGAACGATTGAAGGAAAAGTCCTTAATATAATCCTATTTTTGTTTCCAAGTGATGTCAAGGAACAAGGCGAAGCCGATACGCCGTAGGGCAGTCCTTGACAGAACGGACGGTATCAAATCCAACCATGCTATATAGAGGACTTGAAAGGTCACAAACCTTGCAAATACTGCAAAACGGAATGACTGCTGTAACACTGCGGAAAAAGAATGGATATAA
>ERZ773193.793-NODE-793-length-45435-cov-4.867431_pt1 | contig 45435 bp, 42 predicted proteins | sample MGYA00511110_ERZ773193 | MGnify/ENA primary metagenome ERZ773193 (study PRJEB29015, sample SAMEA2737784) | human gut metagenome | biome: human gut; feature: human-associated habitat; material: faeces | place: China | collected 2012 ... | reverse complement strand
TGAAGCATTTAAGAAATCAGGTGCGGATTACATAATTGCCATTGGTGGCGGTTCATCAATGGACACAGCAAAAGCTATAGGAATTATTATTAATAACCCTGATTTTGCAGATGTTGTAAGCTTAGAGGGCGTGGCACCTACAACTAAGCCGGCTGTACCTACTTTTGCGGTACCAACAACAGCAGGAACAGCAGCAGAAGTTACAATTAATTATGTAATCACTGATACTGAAAAGAATAGAAAGATGGTTTGTGTAGACCCACACGACATACCGGTTGTTGCGTTTATTGATCCGGACATGATGTCATCAATGCCAAAAGGACTTACAGCAGCTACAGGAATGGACGCATTAACACATGCAATTGAAGGCTTTACAACAAAGGCTGCTTGGGAAATGACCGACATGATGCATCTTAAGGCAATTGAAATTATATCAAAGAGTTTAAGAGGGGCAGTAGAAAACACACCTGAAGGAAGAGAAGGTATGGCTCTTGGTCAGTACGTTGCCGGTATGGGATTTTCAAATGTAGGTTTAGGAATAGTTCATTCAATGGCACATCCTTTAGGCGCTGTTTATGATACACCACATGGTGTTGCAAATGCCATTATTTTGCCAACTGTAATGGAATATAATGCAGAAGCTACAGGCGACAAGTATAAATATATTGCAGCAGCAATGGGCGTTGAAGGAACTGAAAAAATGTCTGTTGAAGAATACAGAAAAGCAGCAATTGATGCTGTAAAACAGTTATCAAAGGATGTAGGAATTCCAGTAGACTTAAAGGAAATTGTAGATCCAAAAGATTTAGATTTCTTAGCACAGTCAGCTTATGATGATGCATGCAGACCGGGCAATCCAAGAGATACATCTGTAGAAGAAATTAAGGAATTATATAAGTCATTATTATAATTTCGCGACTCATTATTGGACCTTAATAGTATAGAGGGCAGAAGTAAATATAATTTTTACCATAAGGTAGTGAGTGAACAGGAAGCATTACATGCAACTCTTCTTCGAAAAATGAGAAAGAGTTGCATGTTGATGGTTAAATGAAATTACATAAAAGACAAGGCAATAGAAAGAGGAACATAATGGAAAATAACAAAGTACAATTTACAACATCCCAAATGTTGAAGTGGATGGAGTATGTAGCTGATTTGAAGGAAGTTAGTCCTGAAAAAATTAAAATGTTAAACACATGTGGAAAAAGACGTAACATTTTGGCAACAATCGCTACACACAAAATGATTTTAATTTTTGCAGATGAAACACACAGCAATATGTTATATAAATGTTGGGAAGCAGGATATGGTGATTATGAAATGTACTATGGTACAGGCTATGAACCATCAGAAATGAAACACTGTAAGGTAAGCGACTTAATGGATGATGGAATTTCAGGCCCAACAGTTATTTTTATAGTTAATGAAAATACAAGAGAATCAATGATTTTCGGTATGAAGAATGATAATTTTTCAATGGGAACTGTAAAATACGTTGGTCACGAAATCCGTTCAGTAATTATGAATAAGTTGGAATTAGACGTAAGTGATGTAGCGTTAATGGTAAATTCAGAAAGTATAGCTATCGAATCCTCAATGGTTGCTTATGAAGGCGTTATTATTGCTGATGAAAGAGATGCAGGTTCATACAGAACAATGGAAGAAAATGTGGACAAATTTGGTGTACATAACATTGAGATTATCTCTGATTTGAAAGAGGAAACATTAAAGAATCTGCCAACACCAAGAATTGCTTTTATTGTTGCAACTAAAGAACATATTGAGGATGATATTATAAGTTTGCTTGCAATTAATCCTAACATTAAATTAATGTTCTACACATTGGAGTTGGATATTTTATCAGACATTAAATACATCCTTGAAAAACATGGAATTAATGTAACTGAGGTAATGCAGATAACAGTATCAAAAACAGACAAGAACAGCATATTTGTGGCACAACCATCACCATGGATTATTACAGGTGAAAAATAAATTACAAAATAATAAAATATAAAATTATAAAAACTGTGTATTAGTTAGTGAAAGAATTATGTAACTAGCTGATGCACAGTTTTTTTGTGTAATAAGAAATTCCTTCATAAATTCTTATTACATAAATGAATGTCCACTAGGGAGGCACCCTGGTGCGAGAAGAAAATAGTTGTGAACGGAGGCATAGCGGGGGCAAAGAATTACGCCAGTGATTGGTTTTGTTCTAAATTAAGTGCGTTTAGAAAAAAAAGAAACATAAAAATATGTTGACTATATAAATAAAACGTGATAATATACAAACACCGAATAAATAGCAACGTAGTGTATATGATGAAACAAAGCAAGGAAAATGTGATTTTTATAGCTGGTTAGTCTATTATAAAAATCAATCCCCTAAGGGCAATTTATTTGGAATAAAAAAGGAGGTAGATATATATGGATGTATTCTTACAAGAACACGGAAAAACGATTTTTATCGCAGTTTGCATTCTACTGTTAGTTGGTGTTGCCTATGTAATAGGACCGATTATCAGTAATGCAGTGAAGGACGTTGTAGAGAGCTACTCATCATCTGTAACATTTGGTTCAGTAGCCGGGAAGATTCCTTCGGGAAATTAAAGAAATAGCATTTGTGTAACAATTAATATTAAGAGGTCAGGAGTAGAAAGATGAGAAAACTGTCATTACCGGATAGAGCCTTTGGCGATTTATTAAAATATATATTAGACGATAATATAACGGACATTAATTGGAGTAGGGAATTATGGATTAATCATTTGGAAAAAGGAAGATATAAAGTTAACAATTTCAAATTAGATGATATTTTTATAAAACAGTTTTATACACGAATAAGCAACCTAATGAATGTTCAGTTTAATCAAAATAACCCTTTATTAGAAGCGGAAACAGAGAATTTAAGAATATCCATACTACACGACTCTGTGACGAATACAGGAATAAGTATTAGTATTAGAAAAACTCCGGCAATAAGAAGAATTAATAAGGACAGATTAATTTCGGAAGAATATTGCACAGAGGAGATTGACGCATTTATGGAGAATGCAATAAAAGCTCATTGTACAGTGATTGTAGGAGGGCTTCCGGGAGTGGGAAAAACAGAATACATAAAATATTTAACCGGTTATATACCTGCATATGAAAGAGTTTACACGATAGAAGATAATTTGGAGCTTAGATATGCGGCAATAAATCCGGATAAAGATTGTGTTGAAATAAAAGTAAGTGAAAACTTTGGTTATGCAGAGGCATTGAAGGCAAGCAAGAGACAGTTGCCAACTTGGGTTTTACTGGCTGAGGCAAGAGGAAAAGAAGTTAAATATCTTTTAGAAAATATATCAGCAGGAGTTCACTGTTTAACAACAATTCATCTTGATGATGCCGGTAAAATTCCTGACCGATTAAGAAATATGGGAGAAAACATAAATGAGAATGATGTGTATTCTTTCATAGATATTGGTGTAGTGTTACATTCAAATGTTAAACAGGGAGAAAAAATAACAAGACACATAGCACAGGTTATGTGCTTATCAAGACATAACGAAAAAAATGAAAAAGTTATGATATATGAGGATGGAAAAATTTTAACTAAGGATATACCGGAAGATATATTGCGAAAGTTTAAATTACAAGGTATTGATAATCCATTTATAAGATAGAAAAGGGAGGAAATGAGTGAAAGAAAAAATATTGCAGATAATAAAGGATTCGGCGAAGATTCTGGCAGTAGTAATTATTGTGTGTTTAGTCTATAAACTAGATCCTTTGGGTATAGCTGTTTGTCTGTTGGCAGCCATAGCATTTAATTTCTTTTTTCAAAAAGAAGAAAGAAAAAGGGAAGGTTATTTAAGAAAATTCCATGATGTGCTTCTTTACATGGAACAGATGATTTATTCCTTTAAGAAACAACCGAAAATACGACTTGCCCTGTCAGATGCGCAGAAGGTAAGTTCAAACAGAATGAAAGAAATCATTGAGGAAGTTATAGTAAACATAGATTCAAAAATGACTGACAAAATATATGAAGAATCCTTAGAGATTATAAGACGGGAATATGATTGTAAACGATTAAGGTCCCTACATGAATTTCTGATTAAAATAGAACAGCATGGCGGTGAATATGAAAATTATTTAGACATTCTTTTAGAAGATATAAAAGAGTGGGGGGATAGAACATCTCTATTTATAAAAAATGTAAACAGGGTAAAAAGGAATGTAATAATATCCATTTTTTCAACGCTAATAACCTGTGGTTTTATGGCATATTTAATTCCGGCAGAATACAGATATACTAATCATATTGTTTATCAAATTTGTTCAACTGTTGTAATTTTATTGATGCTATTTTCTTATTTGCTTATTATGAAAAAATTAAATTTTGACTGGATAAAGGAGAAACAATCTCTGCAGGATAATATGGTTGTAAAATATTATATTTTAGTTGAGAAGGCGTACTATGACAAAGAAAAATTAAGTATTATGGAAAGACTTACATACAAAAAAGCAAAGAAAACTTTGGAAAATGAAATCAAGAAGGTTTTTCCGGACTGGATAAGAGAAGTGGCAATTAATTTACAGAATGAGACAGTGCAGTCGGCAATAGAAAATTCTTATGGAAATCTACCTTTTGTTTTAAAAAGACCAGTTAGAAAACTACTAATAGATTTTGAGCAATATCCGGTAGGGATTGAGCCTTATGATAACTTTTTACGGGAACTGGAATTGGAGGATATTAAATCATCTCTTAAAATGTTTTATTCAATGAATCAGTTAGGAAAAGAGCAGTCGGATAAACAGATTAATTCGATTATTGACAGGAACAATAAGCTTACACAACAGGGTGAACAGATGAAGAATAATGACAAAATAGGAGCGGCAGCAATGTTTACAGCAGTTCCAATGACAGTTGGCGTAGTGAAAATTATGATTGACATGATTTTAATGATTATTGTGTTTACCTCGTCAGTGGCAAATGTTATCAATGGTTAAGGTGTTAAGGAAGGTGGTGAGCAAATGAAAATATTATTATCAGAGGCAGGTCAATGCATAATATATGGAGTTTTATTTGTGATTATAATAACAGGATTTTACCAAATATTAGAAAAAGTAACAGGATAGTTTTGTTAAAGATATTTGAAAAATAGGAGAAGGGAGAAAAGGTTATATGGAAGAATTTTTATCAGAACATGGACAAACATTAATTAGCGGAATTATATCGGTATTACTTATTATTTTGATTTTGGCAGCCATGGCAGCAGTAGGAAATATGGATGAATATGAGATAAATTCTGTTATTGGAAAGTAATATATTAGCATTTTAAGAAGATAGAAGATAAGGAAATAAAAGATGTTATTAGTTAGGGAGAAATATAAAGTGTTGTTTTTTAAAAAAACAAAAGATGATTATTAAAAAGTATAAGGTGCAAGGTGATTAGGTATGGAGAATTTTTTAAGCGAGCATGGAGAAATAATTTTATATGGTCTAATTGGAATTATGGTTGTTGTAATAACCTGTGGGTTATGTAAAAACAAATGGAACCAAATAACACCTGAATACAAAAATGAAAAAAGTCAAAGCAATGAAAAATTTTTAAAAGAAAGTAAAGACAAATATCCTGTTATTGAAGGCCAGGAGGTTATATATCTTGAGTATTTAAGTAAGGAATTTGATTATTCAAAATATATTAAAGCAAAAGATTATACAGGAAAAGACATATCAAACAAAATCAAAGTATACGGAAATATAGATTTTAAAAAAAAGGGAATTTATAAACTGAAATGTGTTGTTAAGTCAGACAATGGACTTACATGCACAAAATACATAAACGTAATAGTGGAGTGAAATATGAGAGTAGCAATAGAAATGTTTTCGATTGTAATTGCAATAACTTTAGGGTGCATATTGTTTGCCTCTTTTATTAGCAGCAACAATCAGGTATCTAATGCAAGAGATTTTTATAATGTGGCTGTAAATAGAATCGAGGATAGTAACTGTAATGACCAGGTTATAAGCCAGTGTAAAAGTGAGGCAGGTGAAAAAGGATACACTTTGGAAATAGAAGATTTGACTATTTATAATGAACAGCCAAGCAGACTTGTAATATTAAAATACAGCATTACAATGCCGGTGTTTAGCCTGTTTGGTAATGGCTTAAGCAAGCAGGGGGTGATTGAGGGGTATGCCAGATAAAGGTGAAAAACAAAGAAAAAGTAAAAGAAAAGATAAAAGAAAAAATCGAAATGTAAATATAAATTGGGGAATGAATTTGTTAAAAAGAATAAAGGTGAATCTATTAGAAATAATAGAAAACAAAAAGGCGAATTTAAAAAAATATATAATAAACTGTATGAAAATGACTGGTATCAAAATTAGTATAGTGACTATTTTGGCTTTAGGCTTTAGTACAGCATTTTTCTTTAATAGTGTGTATGCTTTAGCTGGTTCAGGTACGGCAAAAGATCCGTATATTGTATCAATTGAGGATGAACTAAGAGATGTATTGCTTACAAAATTTACAAAGTCATGGGTTTACGTGGGTGTAAAAAAATCAATAACAATAACAAGGAACATAGCAATTAGTAAGGGGAAATTTAAAATTTATGCCTATGATAGCAATGTAACATTAAAAAGAACATCAGATGGAGAAAAATCAATAAATGGAGGCGAGTATCCTAAATATTGTATGACTTTAAGTGGAACTGCCGAGATAGACATGGGTGTTACGGCCATAAAAAGTAAGACTTTAACTTTAGGTGGAAACAAAAGTAATTTTTCTACTAAAAAGAGAAGCTCAGGCTGGCTTTATTTAAAAAGCGGAACTAAAGCAACAATAAACAGTAATTGCGTAGTGAAAAATGTAATGAATAATAAGGAAGAGGACGGCGGTTCTGCAATTTGCACTTTTGGAACTTTAATTTTAAATGGAACTATTGAAAACTGTGAAGGTTCTGACGGCGGGGCCATTGGAGTGAAGAAAGGAAGTGTAACAATAAATAATAATGCTGTAATTAATCAGTGCAAATCATATACAGAAGGCGGTGGCATTTTTGGCATGGATGGTTGTACCATCAAAATTAATGGTGGAACAATATCTAATTGTGTAGCAGAAGAAGAGGGCGGAGCAATATTTGTAAGTGGTAGTTCAAATTGTACAGTTGAGAACGGCACAATAAAACAGAATAGTGCAGGTTTATCAGGTGGAGCCATATTTTCAGGATATGGGGCAAATTTAACTATTGGAAAAAATGGAAAAGGTCCTTTAATAAGTTCAAACAATGCCAAAGGTAATGGCGGAGCAATCAGGTGCAACGGTGGTAGTGGAAAGAATGCCGGCGGAGAAACAAAAATCTATGGTGGAACAATTTCTAATAACTTAACTAAGGATAATGGTGGCGGCATATCCTGTGGAAATGGTGGAAGCTCAGGTTCTTCAAAAATAATAATTAAAAATACAAATATTTCTCAAAATGAAAGTGTAAATGATGGCGGAGCCATTAATTTTCCAAGCAAGTTAGTAGGTATCGACAATGACTATGTAGAAATAACAGATTCTGTTATTGATAATAATTACGCACAAGGAAAAGGCGGTGGTCTTGTAGTTGCTAACAAAGTCATTTTCTCAAAAAACACGTTGTCTAATAATGAAGGGGTAAAAAGTGGTGGTGGAATTCATATAAATAATGGTGATGTGACTTTTAAAAGCGGTGAAATATACGGAAACAAAACAGGCAATAACGGTCAGGGAATATATGTAAATGGTTTGTTAAAAATCAAAGGAAGTATTTATTTTAATGATAATAACAATGTATATTTAAAGAAAAATAAGTATGTGGAAATTACGGGCAGTTTAAGTAGAAAAAGTGGCTTTATTGCAAAAATTAATTCGGAAGAAGAAGCTCCCGGTACAAAAATCATAAAAGTAGGTTATGGAAATAAAAAGGGGAGTGATGAATTATATTATGCAAATGGAGAAGAAAAATATACCTGCACAAGTAATGGTAGTTCTAAAATATTACGTCCTACAGACGAAGTAAGTGGCTATGAGGACAATTGGATTATTATAAGCCGGCAGTATTCCATAAGGTATGAAAAAAACTGTCAGGATATAGTGACGGGGATGCCTAATAGTCAGCACAAATACTGGAATGAAAATATTAATCTTAGTACAAAAAATGTTGAAAGAGCAGGTTATGAATTAAATACACAAAAACATTGGAACACAAGTGAAAATGGTAACGGAATAAAGTATAGTCCGGGAAGTATTTATAGTGGAAATGCAGATTTAACATTACATGCAATATGGGAAAAAATAACTGTGAAGGAAATATACATTACTACCACAGACCGTTATTATGTGGTCGGTCAAAAGATAGTTTTAAATAAAGACGAGATTTTAAAGAAAGTAAAAGTAGATGATGACTTACATACAGGTTATAAATATGTTTTAAAAGTAGTAAGTATTAAAGAAAGAAATATGGATACAGCCTTGGTTACAGGCAATGACATACAGGCAGAAAATTACCTGAATACTAATGAAATAAAAGAATATACAATTAAGATTGTAACTAATTCGGCAGATAAAAAAGTGACAGCCTATGGAACAATGAAAGTCTATGTGTTAAATACAGATTTAAGTGGGCAGAGAGTACGCTTTATATCTGAAAAATATATTGGAACTTTAGATGCTAATTCCAAATGGAGTAGAAGCTTAAGTGGCAAGTTGCAAGATTCTATAAAAAGAACAAATAGCAGTCAGGCAAAGTATTATATAGAAATTTCTGATAGCAAAAGAAACAATATTAGAGACAAGGTAAAGGAAAACAATTACAAAAACAGTGAGAATTTAACAAGTATAATAAAAGGAAAATTAGGACTATGAAACAGACAGTTATTGTATCAGGATTTATAGTGGTTATTTTAATTACGGCTCTTACAATTCTTTCAGTTGAAAGTAAGCAGGACAGAAAAGATGAGTTGGAGAGAGTTGTTGCAGCAGCAGTTAAACAAACTGTAAAAGATAGCCAGATTAAGGAACAGAAAATAATAAAATCAGATAAAGACATGATTGCAAATTTTGTTCAAAATGTTTGCATATCATTAAAGGCAAAAGGCGACATATCAGTAAAGGTTATGGGAGTGGATTACAAAGAAGGCTTGTTAGACGTGTATGTTCTGGAAAAGTTTGAATATTTAACAGGAAAAAATGGCACAGTTTCCGTAAGAAAATGCGCCATTTATGAATAAAAATATGAACAATATTATATAAAAAATAATATCAAAAAATAATATCAAATAGTTCTTTTTAGAAAACGTAATAAATAATGTGCAGTTGTGGTATGCAAAAATACCATCTACAAATATTTATTTATGAATTTTTGTGCTGACTTCTCCGGATGACAGCCATTTAGTAGTACCGTCTTCAAATTGAACTTTAAGACGGCAGTTTTTGTCAATATCAATTGCTTTGGCAACGGAAGTTTTAGAACCTTCAATTACGGTAATAGTTTTACCGATAATCATTGAACGTTCAATATATTCTTTTACATAGGATTTTGATTTGAAATCCTTGTAATATTCCATAAAATAGTCAAGGAGATTGGCAATCAAAATACTACGTTTGTTAATGGAATCTGTTTGTTTGTCAAAAATTGCAGTGGCAATATCCTTAATGTTGTCAGGAAAACCACCATCAGGAATGCAAACGTTTATACCGATTCCAACTATGGCATAATCAAGTTTTCCGGTCTCCACGTTAAAGGCACCTTCAGTAAGAATTCCACAGGTTTTTTTATCTTCAAGGTAAATGTCGTTAACCCATTTAATAAGGGCACGTTTGTCACTTACATCTTCAATAGCTCTAGCTGTGGCAACGGCAGCAGATGTAGTTAAAAATAATGATTCCTCTGCGGGTATATCAGGTCGAAGAAGAATACTTATATAAATTCCGGTACCCTTAGGAGAATAGAATTGTTTTCCGGTTCTTCCACGACCGGCAGTTTGTTCTTCAGCAATAATAACAGTACCTTCTTTTGCACCCTGTTCAGCCATTTCCTTTAAAATGGTATTAGTGGATGTAACAGAAGAAAAAACAGATATATCCAAATGGGGATTTTTTAAATGTTGTTTAATACTGTATGAAGATAAAATATCATTTTTTTCTGCAAGGCAATAACCCTTGTTTGGTATGGCATTGATTTCGTAACCTGATTTTTCCAATGCTTTAATTGCCTTCCAGACAGAATTACGGCTGACACCCAGATTGTCAGCAAGTTGGCCACCTGAAATATAGTCACCTTTGTTATTTTCAAGTTCTTTTAGAACTTCATCTTTTACACTCATAATATTTTCGTGTGCTGCTATTTAACCATTTGCATTGCTGTTTAATCCTTTAGTTCATTGCCGGTTTAATAGGCACACATGCTCCTTCCATAAATTAATAAGAACTAGAAACAAGTATAACATTATTTTTTTGGGGCTTCAACATAACAGAGAAGAAACGTCACCCGAATAACAAAATAGGTTGACAATCAAAAGAAACTGACTTACAATGACTTAGTCGCAAAAAAATGTTATGTATTTAGGAGGAAATTATGAGTAACACAAAGAAGAAATTTTTATCAGTTCAGGATATGGTACTAATAGCTGTATTTACAGCAATAATGGCAATTTGTTCATGGATTAGCGTGTCTGCAGGTCCTGTTCCATTTACTTTACAGACTTTTGCAGTTTTTGTAACAGCAGCTTTACTTGGCACTAAGAGAGGCACAATAGCAGTTGTGGTTTATATTTTGCTTGGAATAATTGGTGTACCTGTATTTGCAGGACTAACAGGCGGCCCATCAGTAATCGCAGGTCCAACAGGCGGCTTCATCGTAGGCTTTATTTTAACAGCAATTATTATTGGTTTATTAATGAATTTAGCAAATGGAAAAAGCGAAGTTGTTAAACTTGTTATTACAGTAGTTGCAATGGTATTAGGCGATGTAGCATGTTTTGCAATAGGAACAGTTTGGTTTATGGTTGTAACAAATAATACAGTAGCAGTTGCTTTAACATACTGTGTTATTCCATACATTATTCCAGATATTGCAAAAATAGTTGTAGCAACAATTATTGCAAACAGAGTTAAGAAATATGTGCAGATATTCAATTAGACCACACCATTTATTATGCCTTCAGTTTTTTGAAGGAAAAGGGTATAGCAATGGATTTGTGGAAAATATGACAAAAATTCATAATGAAATGTTAAGTAAGAATCCTTATGTTGAACTAACAGAAGGGGCAGATGATATATGCGAAAACTGTCCTAATAATGAAAATGGAATATGTACTCAGGAAAAATCAGTTTCAGGTAATGATAGACGCACATACGAAGCAATAGAGGATGAACTGAAAAAACAAAAAGGTGACCTTACATGGAACCAATTAACAGAGATGGTTCACAAGTGCATTATTGATGTTAATAAGTTACGGGCAGTTTGCGGAGTATGTCGATGGTCAGATATATGTGATTCTTACAACAAAAATAAATAATATTAAGAAAATCTCTTTGTACAGAAGACAACCAATCTGTATGGAGAGATTTTTTATATATAATGGATAGAAAATAAAAAATATGTTAGTATATACACTAGAGATTTTTGACAAAGAGAGGTAGACAATGGAAGTAAAAGACTTACAACAATACGAAATTATTATAAATAAGCATATTGAAGAAGTTAATTCAAATGCATACTTACTAAAACATAAAAAAACAGGTGCAAGAGTTGTTATCTTATCAAACGATGATGACAATAAAGTTTTTAATATTGGTTTTAGAACACCGGTAACAGATGACACAGGAGTTCCACATATTATAGAACATACTGTTTTATGTGGTTCAGACGATTTTCCGGTAAAGGAACCATTTATGGAATTAGTTAAAGGTTCACTTAACACATTCCTTAATGCAATGACATATCCTGACAAAACAGTTTATCCTGTGGCAAGTTACAACAACAAAGATTTTAACAATCTTATGCATGTTTACATGGATGCTGTTTTTCATCCGAATATCTATAAGGAAGAAAACATCTTTAAGCAGGAAGGCTGGCATTACGAATTAGAAAATAAAGATGATAACATTACAATAAACGGTGTTGTATATAATGAAATGAAGGGAGTATTCTCATCAGTTGACGGTTTAGGTGCAAGAGTTTCACTTCAATCATTATTCCCGGACAACGGCTACAGTAATGAGTCAGGTGGAGATCCTGATTTTATACCTGAATTAACATATGAACAGTATTTAGATTTCCATAGAAAATATTATCATCCATCAAACAGCTATATTTATTTGTATGGAGATATGGATGTAGTTGAAAGATTACAGTGGATAGATGAAAATTATTTGTCAAAATACGATTATTTAGAAGTTGATTCAGAAATAAAATATCAAAAGCCTTTTGATAAGCCGGTAACAGTTACAAAGGAATATGCAATTTCAGATAGTGAGAACGAAGATGAAAGTGCAGTCTTAATTTCCAACTTTGTAATTGGCGACAACTTAGATACAGAGTTAAGTATCGCTTTTCAGATTTTAGAATATGCAATAATGGAAATGCCGGGAGCCCCACTTAAGCAGGCTTTAATTGACGCAAAAATTGGAAAAGATATTTCAGGCTCATACGAGGATGATGTTTTACAGCCAATTTATACAATTACAGCTAAATATGCTAATCAAAAGGACAGTGACAGATTTAATGAAATAATCAATAATTCATTAAAAGAAATTGTTAAGAACGGTATTGGCAAAAATGCTTTACGTGCAGGTCTTAACAGTTTGGAATTTAAAGAAAAAGAAGCAGATTTTGGAGGTTTTCCAAAAGGCTTAATTTGGGGACTTAATTTAATGGGTGCCTGGATTTATAATGAAGAAAATCCATTTGCAAGTTTGGAAACAAACAGGATTTTTGATTTATTAAGAGAAAAAATTGACACAGATTATTTTGAAAAAATTATAGAAAAATACATGATTAACAATAATCATCGTTCAACTGTAATTATGGAACCTAAAAAAGGTTTAACAGAGGAAAAAGAAAAGCAGTTAGAAGTAAAACTTAAGAGTTTAAAAGACTCAATGACAGATGAAGAGATTGAAGCGTTAATTATTAAAACAAAGGAATTAAAGAATTATCAGGAAACACCTTCAACACCGGAGGAACTTGAGACAATACCTTTACTGGAAATTGAAGACATTAATGAAAGTCCAAGACCATTTATTTACAAGGAAGAAAAGTTGCCTGAGTTTACGGCAGTATATAATGAATTATTTACTAATGGTATTGGATATTTGGATGTGACATTTAATTTCGAAAAATTGCCAATTGATTATGTTCCATATGTAGGTTTGTTTAAATATGTTTTAAGTTACATGGATACAGAAAGAACTTACACAGACTTAAATACTGACATTGATATGAATCTTGGTGGTTTAGGTTTTGGAACGGGAATTTATGTAAACAGTTATAACAATACATCAAAATACCAGATGGAAGTTCATACAAAAGCCCTTTACGACAACCTTGAGAAAGCAGTAAACATAATTGAAGAAGTTCTTACAAAAACAAAATTTGATGATTACAAACGTCTAAAAGAAATTTTAGAAGAAACAAAGTCAAGACTAAATAAGTCAATTATTCAGTCAGGTAATGTTGCAAGTAGAATGAGAACCATGTCTTACTATGGCAGCGAGTCATATATTAGGGAATTATTATCAGGCATTGCTTTTTACAAGTTTGTTGAAGAACTGCTAGATGATTTTGATAATAAGAAGGAAGAAATAGCGAAGAAGATTTCTGATACGGTTAAATATGTATTTAGAAAAGATAACATAACTATTAACTACGCAGGAAATAAGGAAAGCTTTGAAAAAGTAAAAGCTTTAGTTTCAAATCTTCAGCGTAAAATGAATGAGCCTGTAGACTTTAAAGAATCATTTGACGGCTGGACTTTTGAAAAGAACGAAAAGAATGAAGGCTTCACTACTTCAGGTCAGGTTCAGTATGTGGCACGTTGTGGTAATTACAAGGACAGCACAGATGAACAATTCGACGGTAGTATGCAGGTTTTATCAAGCATTATGAGTAGCGAATACCTGTGGAATAACATTAGAGTATTAGGTGGTGCTTATGGTTGTGGCTGCTCTGTAAGCAGAGGAGGCGACATTATGTTTACATCTTACAGAGATCCAAATTGTAAGAGAACAAGTGATGTTTACTTAGATGCACCCAACTATATTGAGAATTTCCAGGCAAGTGAAAGGGAAATGAGAAAATATATTATCGGTACAATAAGTGGCATAGACACCCCAATGAGTGCGGCGGACAGAAGTGGAAGAGAATTTGCAAGCTACATGGCACAGGTTAAATTTGAAACATTAGTTAATGAACGAAAAGCAGTGCTTACAACAACTGTTGAAAAAATAAGAAGTCTGGCACCTAAATTTAAGAAGGCGTTGGATAAAAATTACATTTGTGTAGTTGGTGGAAAAACTGCAATAACAAGAGACCAGGAAATTTTAAAAGAAGTAAAGGAATTAGGATAAGAGGTACAAATGGATAAGAATTTTAAATCAGGATTTGTTGCATTAATTGGTAGACCAAATGTAGGTAAGTCAACTTTAATGAATCAAATCATTGGACAAAAAATAGCAATTACATCAAAGAAACCACAGACAACAAGAAACAAAATTCAAACAGTTTATACATGTGATAAAGGGCAAATTGTTTTCTTGGACACACCGGGAATTCACAAGGCAAAAAATAAACTTGGTGAATACATGGTTAATGTGGCAGAAAAAACATTAAAAGAAGTTGATTTAATTATGTGGTTAGTTGAACCTGATACTTTTATTGGAGCAGGTGAACAGCACATTGCAGAACAGTTAAAGAACATTGACGTTCCTGTTATTTTAGTAATCAACAAAACAGATACAGTAAAGCAGGAAGAAATTCTTAAGTTTATTGATGCCTACAGAAAGATAATGGATTTTGATGAAATTATTCCGGCATCAGCTCTTAAAGGAAATAATGTGGATACAGTTATTGAGCAGATTTTTAAATATCTTCCTGAAGGACCAATGTATTACGATGAAGATACTGTTACAGACCAACCAATGAGACAGATTGTTGCCGAACTTATAAGAGAAAAAGCCCTTCATGCATTAGATGAAGAAATTCCACATGGTATAGCTGTAACAATTGAGCGAATGAAGAAAAGACGTCACAAGGACATTTATGATATTGAGGCAACTATCGTTTGCGAAAGAGATTCTCACAAGGGAATTATTATTGGTAAAAAAGGCAGCATGCTAAAGAAAATCGGCACAAATGCCAGATACGAAATTGAACAGCAGCTTGACATGAAAGTAAATTTACAACTTTGGGTAAAAGTCCGTAAAGACTGGCGTGACAGTGAATTGCTAATGAAAAATTATGGCTACAAGGAAGAAAGATAATTAAATAATGCATACAAAATCTTCTATTGTAAATCCTAACTATATAGATGCGGGTGTCAAAACACTGTGATTATAATTAAACGGATTGTTATGTGCAAAGCACTCTCATAATCCTATCTTTTGACACTATAATCATACAACTATTTACAGGGAGGATAAGATGGATAATTTAGAGAGTTGGAGAATGTTTGAATCCACAGGAAAAATAGATGATTATTTACAGTATGCTAAAGAGAAAAAAATTAATAAAGCAAGAGAAAATTTTATTTCAAAAATAGAAGGCGAAAGAAATGGTAGAGACAATAACAGCGGTAGGTATGGTGATTTCAGCGACACCTATAAGTGAATACGATAAAAGACTTGTAATACTCACAAAAGAGTTTGGTAAAATAACAGCTTTTGCAAGAGGTGCACGAAAGCCTACAAGCCCATTTCTTGGTGGCAGTCAGCCAATGGCTTTTGGAGAGTTTACATTGTATAGAGGGAGAAATGCATATACAGTTACGGCAATGAAAATTAATGAGTATTTCAGCAACTCCATGAATGATATTGACAGTATGTATATGGGAATGTATTTTTTAGAACTTGCCGACTATTATGGAAGAGAAGGCATAGAGGCGAAAGATACATTAGAGCTTTTGTATATTGCAATGAAACAGCTAAGCAAAAAAGCCATTCCCATTGACCTGATTCGATGTATATATGAATTGCGTACGTTGGTTATTAACGGTGAGTATCCAAATGTTTTTAATTGTGGAAAATGCGGTAACACAGAAAATCTTGATTGCTTTGATTTGGAACACAATTCGGTAATTTGCAGTAATTGCCATGGCAAAATACGCAAAAACAAGATTCTTAATCCGTCAACTGTATATGCATTACAGTATATTGTAACAGTAAAAATAAATAAGCTTTTCTCATTTAATGTAAAAGAAGAAGTATTAGCGCAACTAAAACAGGTAATTGAGAGCTACATAAATAAGATAATTCATAAAAAATTTAATTCTTTAGAATTTCTGGAAAATTTATATTGAAATTAGTTCTCATAAAGTTTAAAATTACTATTTAGGTATGCAAAAATACAGGAGGGACATTATGAGATATATTTTAAAGAGGGTTTGTGCGTTGTCATTAGTGCTTGCCATGGCTTTAAGTTTTACAGCCTGTGGAAAAAAGGTTGGGGACATTAAGTTAGACAGTGGCGTTAATGCAATTTACATTGATGAGGATGGCGCAGTCAGTTACGGCGTAACAGAGAAGTTCGCTGACAAAGACTATGACAAAGATGCGCTTGAAAAATACATTAATGATGAAGTGAAAAAATACAACAGTAGTAGTACAGCATCAGTTGATGATGCTATTTCAGTGGATAAGTTTGAAGTTGAAGATAAAGAAGCTTATTTGATTTTAAAATTAGCTACGGTGTATGATTTTAATTCATATATACAGAATTACAACAAAGCAGAAGAGGGTACTTTTTATGCAGGAACAATTGAAGAGCGAGGTGACTGCAAAATAAAAGGTGAATTTACTTCTCCTGACAAAAAGGAAACATTAAAGGCAAAAGAAATCAAGAAAATGAGCAATGCCAACATTCTAATAGTAGATTCAAAATACAAAGTGGAAATTGGCAGTGATGTAAAATACATTAGCTCAAATTGCAAAGTAGATGAAGATGGAATTGTAACAACTTCTGACAAGGAAAAGAGTTACATTGTATATTAAATGTTAATGTAAAGCTAAATGGCTTATAAACAATACATAAAAATGGAGGATTTTATAATGGAAAAGACAATGGATAAGATTGTAGCATTGGCAAAGAGTAGAGGATTTGTTTATCCGGGTTCAGAAATTTATGGAGGTTTAGCTAATACTTGGGATTATGGAAATCTTGGTGTTGAATTAAAAAACAACGTAAAGAGAGCCTGGTGGAAAAAATTCGTACAGGAAAATCCATACAACGTTGGTGTTGATTGTGCTATTCTTATGAACTCACAGACATGGGTAGCATCAGGACATTTAGGAAGTTTCTCTGATCCATTAATGGATTGTAAGGAATGTCACGAACGTTTTAGAGCAGACAAGTTAATTGAAGATTACATGGCAGACAACGGAATTGAAATTGAAGAATCAGTTGATGCATGGTCACATGAGCAGATGGCTTCATACATTGATGAAAATAATATTTGTTGTCCATCATGTGGAAAACATAATTTTACAGACATTAGAGAATTTAACCTTATGTTTAAAACATTCCAGGGTGTTACAGAAGATGCTAAGAATACAGTATATTTAAGACCTGAAACAGCACAGGGTATCTTTGTAAACTTCAAGAATGTACAGAGAACATCAAGAAAGAAAATTCCATTTGGTATTGGTCAGATTGGTAAGTCATTTAGAAACGAAATCACACCGGGTAACTTTACATTTAGAACAAGAGAATTCGAACAGATGGAACTTGAATTCTTCTGTGAACCTGATACAGATTTAGAATGGTTTGAATACTGGAGAGGTTTCTGTCGTGACTGGTTACTTAATCTTGGAATTAAGGAAGACGAAATGAGATTAAGAGACCATGAAAAAGAAGAATTATCATTCTACTCAAAGGCAACAACTGATATTGAATTCTTATTCCCATTTGGTTGGGGCGAACTTTGGGGTATTGCTGATAGAACTGATTATGATTTATCAAGACACATGGAAACTTCAAAAGAAGATTTAACATACTTTGATGATGAAAAGCATGAAAGATATGTGCCATACGTTATTGAACCATCACTTGGTGCAGACAGAGTAACATTAGCATTCCTTTGTGCAGCATACGATGAAGAAGAAATTGGAACACCTGAAAAGCCTGACACACGTACAGTTCTTCATTTTCATCCTGCAATTGCACCTGTTAAGATTGGAGTTCTTCCATTATCAAAGAAATTAAATGAAGGTGCAGAAAAAGTATTTGCTGAACTTAGCAAATATTACAACTGTGAATACGATGACAGAGGAGCTATCGGTAAGAGATATCGTCGTCAGGATGAAATCGGTACACCTTTCTGCGTAACATACGACTTTGATTCAGAAGAAGATGGAGCAGTTACAGTTCGTGACCGTGACACAATGGAACAGGAAAGAATTAAGATTGAAGATTTAAAAGCATACTTTGAAGAAAAGATGGCATTTTAAATAATAAGTCATAAAGAAAGTAAATGATAAATATCTTAAATATTGAAAAATAAATAGCTTAAATAATATTAAACGATAGGGAATACTAGATGATGTTTAATATTAAAGATAAAAATATTTAAGATATTAATATTAAAGATAACACTAGCAGAAGCAGACAGCTAATATCGAAACTGTTTAAGATTTTTTGAAATCAACAGTAAAGATATGGCTGTCTGTTTTTGTGTAGCGAAGAAATCTTTTTTATTTTCCGTTATATCAAAAAGCTAATCACACAGGTGTGAAGCAACATAAAGAGAAAAATCAAAAATCCCATAAAATAGCATATTGAAACGATTTTATACAACTTTCATAAAAATAATAAAAATTATTTGTATAAATATTACAATATACATTTAGGGGTAAAATGTTATAATTTTTACAGGATTGTGATAGTGCAAAACTGTAACGATTCGCACGATTAGGATTAGAAGAATTACTCAATCTAATCCATACAGGAAAATTGAAAGAATACTTTGGAGTTACCTACTATACATGAAAATATACTAATGCATAACATGCCGAAAGTTATGCATTTTATTATGAAATGAGGTAGTTTAATGGAGCCAACAATCAAAATGATTCAGACAGTCCAAGGTGATGACGTAAAATGGAGAAACTTAGGTGAACAGGAATTAAGAGATTATTTTAGTTTCAGAATGGATACAGTTGTTGTAGACAGTAGCCAGGAGTTTCAGACACATTTAGGATTTGGAGGAGCGTTTACAGAAGCGGCAGCGTACGTTATGGAAAACGCAAGTGAAGAAGCACGAAAAGAAATTTTAAAAGCATATTTTAATAAGGAAACAGGTTTAGCTTACAATTTAGGAAGAACATCTATTAATGGATGTGACTTTTCATTAGAACCATATACATACGTAGAGGATGAAGATGTTGAACTTAAAACTTTCCATATGGAAAGAGAAGACAAATATGTAGTTCCTTTCATAAAACAGGCAAGCGAAGAGGCAGGAGAAGACATTGGAATTCTCTGTGCTCCTTGGAGTCCACCAGCATTTATGAAAAACAATAAGGACATGAACCATGGTGGTAGACTTTTAAGAAAGTATTATGGAACATGGGCTAAGTATATGGTTAAGTATGTTAAGGGAATGCTTGACAGAGGAATTAATATTTTAACAATCAGTGTTCAAAATGAACCAGAGGCTAAACAGATATGGGCTTCATGTAAATATGATCCAACAGAGGAAGCAATGCTTGCTGTTGACTATATGTATGAAGAGTTGAAAAAAGAAGGTCTTGAAGAAAAAGTTAAGATTGTAATTTTAGATCATAACAGAGACATAATGTTTAGACGTGTTCGTGAAACATTGGCATATAAGAACGCAAAAGATATTATTTGGGGAATTGCTTACCATTGGTATGGCTCGGATAAATCTGAAATTCTTACAATGGCACACGAAATATATCCTAAGCAGCATCTTATTTTTACAGAAGGTTGTGTTGAATTAGTAAACAATTCAGGAAACACAAGCTCTAAGGCAGGGATAGGTGCTTGGAAACATGGTGAGATTTATGGTCACAACATGATAAATGATTTCAATAACTATACAGAAGGTTGGATTGACTGGAATCTTGTATTAGACGAAAAGGGTGGTCCTAACTATGTAGGAAATTATTGTGAAGCACCAATTATGTTAAATACAGAAACAAATGAAGTTATTTACAATATTTCATATTATTATATTGGACATTTTTCAAAATATATTAAGCCGGGAGCAAAAAGAATACTTTGTTTAAATGATTCAGACAAGGGAATTTATTCTGTTGCGTATAAGAATCCCAACGGACAGATTATTGTTGTAGTTCAAAATGAACTAAGCAAACGTCACAGACTTGCAGTGACAGTGGATGGTAAGGGTATTAATACTGAAGTACCTGCACATTCAATTACAACATTTATAGTTGACAAATAATACGCAAAAAACCCTTATAACAAAGGAAAAAAGTGGAATTTTTTATTGACTATAAAAGTGCGTATGTTATAATTAACTTTAGGTGCAAATGCGCCCTTTTTCAGCCTGTAAATTTACACAGGAATATTATTAAAAAGACTGGGCGGCATCAAAAATAGAGTGTATGAGTTACTTATGATGGCCATATTCCATAGGACTCATGACATAAAATACTAATTAATTAGGAGGAAAGAAACATGGCAAACAAATGGGTATACCTTTTTAGCGAAGGTAATGCTAACATGCGTGAACTTCTTGGTGGTAAGGGTGCTAACCTTGCAGAAATGACAAGCTTAGGACTTCCAGTACCTCAGGGATTCACAATCACAACAGAAGCTTGTACTCAGTATTATGAGGACGGCAGAGAAATCAATGAAGAAATTCAGGGACAGATTAACGAATACATCGTTAAGATGGAAGAAATCACAGGAAAGAAATTCGGTGATAAGGAAAATCCTTTACTTGTTTCTGTTCGTTCAGGAGCTAGAGCTTCAATGCCAGGTATGATGGATACAATCCTTAACCTTGGTCTTAACGAGACAGTAGTAGAAGCTATTGCTGAAAAATCAGGAAATGCTCGTTGGGCTTGGGACTGCTACAGAAGATTCATTCAGATGTACTCTGACGTAGTTATGGAAGTTGGTAAGAAATACTTTGAAGAACTTATCGACAAAATGAAAGCTGACAGAGGTGTTAAGCAGGATGTTGAACTTACAGCAGAAGATTTACAGGAATTAGCTGGACAGTTCAAGGCAGAATATAAAGAAAAAATCGGCGAAGACTTCCCAGATGATCCTAAGGAACAGTTAATGGGTGCTGTTAAAGCCGTATTCCGTTCATGGGATAACCCACGTGCTAACGTTTACCGTCGTGACAACGATATCCCTTATTCATGGGGAACAGCTGTTAACGTACAGTCAATGGCATTTGGTAACATGGGTGATGACTGTGGTACAGGTGTTGCATTTACAAGAGATCCAGCAACTGGTGAAAAGAAGCTTATGGGTGAATTCTTAAAGAATGCTCAGGGTGAAGACGTTGTTGCCGGTGTTAGAACACCAATGCCAATCGCTCAGATGGAACAGGAATTCCCAGAAGCATTCAAAGAATTTGTAAAGGTTTGTGAAACACTTGAAAACCATTACAGAGATATGCAGGATATGGAATTCACAGTTGAAAATAGAAAATTATATATGTTACAGACAAGAAATGGTAAGAGAACAGCTCAGGCTGCTTTACAGATCGCTTGTGACCTTGTTGATGAAGGTATGAGAACTGAAGAAGAAGCTGTAGCTATGATCGATCCTAGAAACTTAGATACATTACTTCATCCACAGTTTGATGCTGCTGCTCTTAAGGCTGCTACACCAGCTGGTAAGGGACTTGGTGCTTCACCTGGTGCTGCTTGTGGTAAAGTTGTATTTACAGCAGATGATGCTGAAGCTTGGAATGCAAGAGGAGAAAAGGTTGTTTTAGTTCGTCTTGAAACATCTCCAGAAGACATTACAGGTATGAAGGCTTCACAGGGTATCTTAACAGTTCGTGGTGGTATGACATCTCACGCAGCCGTAGTTGCTCGTGGTATGGGTACTTGCTGTGTATCTGGTTGTGGAGATATCACAATGGATGAAGAAAACAAGAAATTCACATTAGCTGGAAAAGAATACCATGAAGGAGATTACATCTCAATCGATGGTTCAACAGGTAATATTTATGATGGTATCATTGAAACAGTTGATGCTACAATCGCTGGAACATTTGGACGTATCATGGGATGGGCTGACAAGTACAGAACTCTTAAGGTTAGAACAAATGCTGATACACCAGCAGATGCTAAGAAAGCTAGAGAACTTGGTGCAGAAGGTATTGGTCTTTGCCGTACAGAGCATATGTTCTTCGAAGAAGACAGAATTGCTGCATTTAGAGAAATGATTTGTTCTGATACAGTAGAAGAAAGAGAAGCAGCTCTTGAAAAGATTCTTCCATATCAGCAGGGAGACTTCGAAGCTTTATATGAAGCTCTTGAAGGATGTCCAGTAACAATCAGATTCTTAGATCCACCTCTTCATGAATTCGTACCTACAGAAGAAGCTGACATTAAGAAGTTAGCAGACGCTCAGGGCAAATCAGTAGAAGAAATCAAGGCTATCATTGATTCACTTCACGAATTCAACCCTATGATGGGACACAGAGGACTTCGTCTTGCAGTTACATATCCTGAAATTGCTAAGATGCAGACTAAGGCAGTTATCCGTGCAGCTATCAATGTTCAGAAGAAACATTCTGATTGGACAGTTAAGCCTGAAATCATGATTCCATTATCATGTGATGCTAAGGAATTAAAATATGTTAAGGATATCGTTGTTGAAACAGCTGATACTGAAATCGCAGCAGCAGGTGCTGAACTTGAATATCAGGTTGGTACAATGATCGAAATCCCTAGAGCAGCATTAACAGCTGACGAAATCGCTAAGCAGGCAGACTTCTTCTGCTTCGGTACAAACGATTTAACACAGATGACATACGGATTCTCAAGAGATGATGCTGGTAAGTTCTTAGATGCTTACTATGATGCTAAGATCTTCGAAAACGATCCATTTGCTAAGTTAGATCAGGTTGGTGTTGGTAAGTTAATGGAAACAGCTATCAAGCTTGGAAAGCCAGTTAACCCTAACCTTCACGTAGGTATCTGTGGAGAGCACGGTGGAGATCCATCTTCAGTAGAATTCTGTCATAAGATTGGTCTTGATTATGTATCATGTTCACCATTCCGTGTACCTATCGCAAGATTAGCAGCAGCTCAGGCAGCGATTGCAGAAAGTGGGAAATAATCGTTTATGGTGTCAAAAGCCCCTAAACATCGGCAATTTCACAGTTTCTAAGGACTACTTGAAAGAGTACAAAAAGTTCGATAAAAACATGAAAAAAGCGGGTAAATGGGAAGACATCAACGTAACGATTACGGTTTGATAAAAATAATCAGGGAATCATACTTTTAAAGTATGGTTCCCTTTTTGTATGTTTGAAAAAAGAAAAATATTAAATCCAGGTTGTCAAAAGTAGATTAAGAAAATGGAGGCGGGTCTATTGCAAGATACGCATTTGTATATACAAATACATTCTTGTTAGGAAGAATCCTAAAACCTTTATATCTCAAATGTTGTATTGGCGGGTGCATCTGCTTTGAGGAGATGTCAATTGGACACAAATATTCTAAATAATTTGAACTGAAATTTTGTAATTGATAAAATAATGAAATATCAATTTGATTATAGATATGGTAGAATATAGCTGTATAAATGTTGAGCGAAATATAATAACACGAGTATGGCGTGATAAAACACTAATGGCACTGTGTATAAAATAGAAAATTGGGTAGATGATAAATTAAAATTTAGGGAGGTGAACATATATTGGCAAGAGCAAAATATCAGGTATTAGTCATTCCATATCATATTGAAAACGGCAATGTAAAATATTTCATATTTAAAAGAAATGATATGAAAGGCAAATTATAGCAGGTGGTGGAGAAGATGAGGATGAAACTATAATAATATCTGCAAAACGAGAGGCATATGAAGAAGCAAACATAGGTATGGATTGTAAATATTCTTTACTTGATACACAAAATAGCATACCAACATACTGTTTTAAAGAAGCAAGAAAAATATGGGGTGAAAATTGTTTAGTTATTCCTGAATATACATTTGCTGCTAGGATGGATACAACAATTTTGGAATTGTCTCAAGAGCATACAAAATATGAATGGGTTGATTATAAAACTGCATTAAAAAGACTTAGATATGATAGTAATAAAACTGCGTTATGGGAATTAGATAGTAAAATTAAATTAGGAACATTAAATTAAGAATATTCATATTATGATTTAAATACAACAAAATTGTAGTGTGTTACAGTTGTAAGCTTGTCATAAGCTCTAGATTTTGAAATATAGGCTGAAAATTAGGGCTATTAGCAAATGAGGTAAAAAAGAATGAACAAGTATTTAGAAAATTTAAACAGAATAGAGTTTGTTGTAACAATGGCATGCACAGGAAGATGCATACATTGTTCAGAGGGAGAACATAAATCAAGTGGAAAACACATAGATGGAGACATAGCAGTGCAAGCAGTTATTGATATATGTAATAACTATGATATTAAATCTTTAATGACTTTTGGAGGAGAACCTTTGATATATCCGGAAGTGGTTTGCAACATTCATAAAACTGCTAAAGAAATGAACATAAAGGATAGGGCAATAATCACTAACGGATTTTTTTCTAAAGACAAAGAAAGAGTAAGAGAAGTGGCGCAAATGTTGTCATATAGTGGAGTTCAAAAAGTGTTATTATCTGTTGATTCATTTCATCAAGAGACTATACCGCTTGATATAGTGAAATATTTTGCAATGTGCATAAAAGAGAGTGGTGTAGAAATTAAATTAAATCCTGCTTGGCTTGTGAGCAAAGAAGATGATAATGAATATAACAAAAAGACAAAGAAAATTATTTCTGAATTTGAGGATTTAAATATTCCACAGGCAAAAGGAAATGTTATTTTTCCAAATGGAAATGCAGTGAAATATCTAAGTGATTACTTCGATAAGAACAAGGAATATATAAATCCCTATGAGGAGAATCCAATAGATGTTAGAACAATTAGTTTTTCAGAAAATGGGGATGTGTTGAATGGGAATATTTATGAAAAATCAATTATGGAGATAATTGAGGAATACAAAGTTTAGAATAAAGATACATTTCTTTTTTAAAGAAATAGTAAAACAAATTTAGAATTTATGAGGTGTGGTAATGATAAGAAAAGTAAGAGGTGAAGAAATACCAGTATGTGTGGAAATTATTAAAAAAAGTTTTTTGACAGTTGCAGATGAATATGGTTTTACGGAGGAAAATGCTCCTAGGTTTACAGCTTTTGCAACTACGCAAGATAGATTGTATTGGCATATGGATGGAGAGCATAGACCAATGTATGTATTTGAAGAAGATGGTGTTTTGTGTGGATATTATTCACTTTTGTTACAAGGAAATGGAGAATGTGAACTTAATAATCTTGCAGTATTGCCAGAGTATAGACATAAGGGCATTGGAAGACAATTATTAGCTCATTCCTTTAATATAGCAAAAGAATTAGGCTGTAAAATTGTTAATATAGGTATTGTAGAAGAAAACAGAGTTCTTCGTAAATGGTATGAGTTGAATGGAGCAATACATATTGGGACAAAGAAATATGATTTTTTTCCATTTACATGTGGATATATGAAAAAGGAATTGTAGAAAAATTTAGTATCAGGAGGCGAAAAGGAGAGAAGCGATGGACGAATGGTTAAAAACAAGAAACTTACCTTTACATTTTATATCTGTTGCAGGATTAGTATATAAAGGCGATGAAGTTTTATTGATTAAATCAAAACGTAGAGGATGGGAAATCCCTGGCGGAGTGGTAGAACAGGGAGAGGATATAATAAGTGGCTTAAAAAGAGAAATATTTGAGGAAAGTGGCATTGTTGCCGAGCCGAAAAAGTTTGTTGGTCTATATCAGAGATTGAATACTAAAGATGGATATGGTCCCCTTGAAGGAATGATTTTACCACCTGTTGTGAATTTGACATTTATTTGTAAATATATAGATGGAAATGAAAATGTATCAGATGAAAGTATTGAAGTAGGATGGTTTACTCCAAACATTGCAAAAGAAAAAATTACTGTTCCTGATATAAAGAAAAGAGTTTGTGATATGTTGGAATTTGATGGTAAGCACCATTTTAGTACTTTTGAAAATAAAGACAGTAAAATAAAATTTATTAGCGATATGCTTGTTAAATAATTATACATAACACGGAGTAAAAAAATTGAAACAAATAATTATAATCGGATGTCCGGGAAGCGGGAAAACTTATTTTGCAAAACAGTTGTCAGAAATTTTGCAAATAGAACTTTTTCATATGGATAATATATATTGGAAGAAAGATAAAACGCATATTAGTAGGGGAGAATTGATTAGCGCGGTAGATCGAATAATAAGTCAATCAGAATGGATTCTTGATGGAAATTATATATCAACTATTGAGCAAAGAATAAAAGCTGCGGACACGATATTTTTCTTCGACTATGAAACTAAAGATTGCTTAGAAGGAGTTAAATCAAGAATTGGTATAAAGCACGATGACATTCCGTGGATAGAAACAAAATTGGACCCTGATTTTCAAAAATGGATTATGGATTTTAGAAAAGATACATTGCCTCAAATAGAAAAAATATTAGAACGATACAAATATAAAAAAATAATTAGATTTGCTTGTAGAAAAGATAAGGAAAAATACTTGATGAAATTGAAAAAGAATGTAAATAAGAATATTACAATTCATACCACGGAGCTTAATATAGAGTTGCAGGATGACCAATGGCAAATGGAATATATTGATCATAACAGAAATATTGCCAGAGCAATAGTGTATGATGAGGATGGAAATTTTTATTTTGTAAGAGCTGAAAGAAATGATGATTTCGGACAGGCAACAATTATAGAAACAGCAGGTGGGGGTGTTGAAGAAGGTGAAAGATTGCAGGATGCAATAAAAAGAGAACTTAAAGAAGAATTGGGTGTAAAAGTAGATGTAATCTGCAAAATCGGAGTTGTAAGTGATTATTATAATCTGATTCATAGACATAATATTAATAACTATTTTTTGTGCAAAGTTGAATTCTTTGGTGAAAAAGAACTGACAGAAGATGAAAGAAATAATTTTCACTTATCAACATTGAAATTATCTTATGAAGAAGCTATTAGAGAGTATGAATATAGGTCAAATACAAGATTAGGGAAAATTATAGCCAATAGAGAATTGCCAGTGTTGCATCGTGCAAAAGAAATAATTGATATTTAGACAAGAATTACTAAATTAAGATTTATGGAGAAGACTTTTAGATTTAATATATGGAGAATATAAAGATGAGTATACATAAACCGAAGATGATATTATTTGATTATGGACATACATTATTGTATGAGATTGGACATAATGCAGAAAAGGGGAATAAAGCAATATATCAATACATAAAAAGTAATCCTAAAAATATTTCATTTCAAGAATTTAATAAAATAGTAAATAGCACATTTAAAAAGATAAATGAGTGTGGCAATGGAATTGATATTTGTGAGAAAAATTTTTTGCGATTAGTATATGGATACATGAACATTGAATTATCTGTTTCATTGGAAGAGGCAGAAAGCATTATATGGAATGGTGTATCAGAAGGTGATATTATGCCAAATGCAAATAAAATATTAGATTATCTGAATAAAAATGACATTAGGAGTGGAGTCATTAGTAATATGTGTTGGTCTGGAAAATCTTTGAAAGACAGATTGAACAGATTACTTCCGAATAACAAACTGGAATTTGCAATTACTTCCGGGGATTATATATTTAAAAAGCCAAATAAAATGCTATTTGGGATAGCGATGAATAGAGCAGGACTAAATGCAGAAGAAGTGTGGTATTGTGGAGATAGTGTAAAAGCGGATATTTATGGAGCACATAATGCAGGAATATTTCCAGTTTTGTATGAAGGAAAAACAGAAGAAAAGAACTCATTTGAGGGTCAAAACGAGGGAGACGAGATAGATTTTGATTATTTTAAAATTAATAATTGGGATGAATTGATAGAAAAAATTGAAACAATATAGAATAGGAAATAAACTAGAATATTAGTAATATTGTACGAGGACGTGAATTATGGAACTTTGGGATGCATATGACATGAATTTAAATAAAATTAAAGATAAAACATTAATAAGAGGTGAAGCCGTACCAGATGGAATGTACCATTTAGTGTGTGAGGTTATTGTTAAACATACAGATGGTACATATTTGTTAATGCAAAGAGACAAAAATAAGCATTATGGTGAATATTGGGAAGCTACAGCAGGAGGTTCAGCATTGCAAGGAGAAAATCCACTTGAATGTGCAATAAGAGAATTGCGAGAAGAAACAGGAATAAATGAAACAAATTTAGTGGAGCTAGGAAGGGTTGTTCAGCATAATCATCATTCAATATATGTTGATTATATTGTGATTACGGATTGGGACAAGTCTAACATTACTCTTCAACAGGGAGAAACACAGGATTATAAATGGGTAGATAAAGATACTTTGAAAAATATGAAATCTAATGAATTGGTAACAAGAAGAATGCAGCTTTTTATTAAAGAATTGCGATAAGAAACAATAACAAGATTAAGGGAATGTATTGTGAAAATAATTAAGTACGAAGATAAATATCGTGATGATATGATTTTTATGATATTAGAAGCCAAAAATGCTTTAGGACGAGTTCCGGGATTAAATGAGGATTTATTGGATATTAAAAGGAACTACTTGGATGCAGGAGATATGTTTTGGTTGGCTATTAATGAACAAGACAGAGTTATAGGAAGTATTGGATATAATTCTATAAGAGACACCGATGAGGTTTGGCTGCATCGTTTGTTTGTAAAATACAATTTGAAAAGACAAGGTATTGGAAGTGCTTTGTTAGAAATGGCAGAAAATTACATAGCAAATCAAGTAAAGAAAGTGGTAAGAATTCATATGGGAGGAAATGGCTTTGAGGAATCAAAAATATTTTATCCCAAACATGGCTATGTGGAGTATCGGGAACGCTATATGATGAAGAATTTGTAGATAATAGCAAATTACTACGGTAGGAGAATTGAAGTTAGAGGAGGTAAATATAGTGGTTGGCGATATTGTAAAAGTAGTGGTTGATAGACCACTTGGAAGTTATCATCCTAAGCATAAAGATATGTATTATACGATTAATTATGGATATATTGAAGGGATAATTGCTCCAGATGGAGAGGAACAAGATGCGTATATTATAGGTGTAGATGAACCTGTTAGGAATTTGTTGGAAGAATTATTGCAATAATACATCGCAATAATGATGTAGAGGAAAAATGGGTTGTTGCACCTCAAAATATGATATTTACTAAAGAACAAATATGGGAAAAAGTTTTGTTTACAGAACAGTACTTTGATTCTGAAATAATAATGTAAACATAAGTATTTTGAACTAATAAAATAAATAGAAAAATTAGAATTATGCGATTGGGTAAATAATAAATTGAAAGTATAGTGGATATAGGAAAAATATAGATTGTATTATTGCTTTAAGTAGTGCTAAGGTATCAAAATACAAAAAGTAAAAAAATTACGCATAGAAAGTAAAAAAATTACATATAATATTGACTAAGTGATAAATTGAGAATAAAATAAATGTGAGGAGGAAAAGAATATGCTGAAAAAAATGTATTTAACAAATTTTCTTTCATTTAAAGAAAGAACAGAATTTGATTTTAGTGCGTCAAAATATTCTATACTTAGTAAAACAAATGTATATGATAATGAAATACTTAAAGGGGCATTATTCTTAGGACCAAATGCATCTGGAAAATCAAATGCTTTAAAAGGTATTTCATTTATTATTGATATGATAAAAGGGGAAGGCACTGCTTTTCAAAAATATCGTTGTATTTTTTCTGATAATCCAATTACAACAGTAGAATATGAATTTGAATTTGAACATAAAAAAGTAGAATATGAAATTGAACATAATTTTAAAGAAAATTCGATTTCAGAAAATATAAAAATTGATAATATTACAGTTTTAAATAGAAAAGGTAATAAAGGAGAGCTTAGAATAGGTGGAAATATTATTGTAGATGAACATGTTGATGCTGAAACATTATTTTTTAGGACAGCATCATTTAACACTGGTCGATTCCCTCAAGAGCCAACGCTTAGAAAACTTATGGATTTTTTACAAAATTCATATATTGTTGATGGATATAATAGAGGAGCATCATATGGAAAGTCTATAATTAGGTATGCAGAGAATTTTGGAGTTGAAAAGATAAATGAATATCTTGAGTCATTTGGTTATGATTTCAATATTGAATATGGAACGGAAAGTGAAGGGGAAGGTTTGAAAATTGTTATAGGAGAAGATAAAAAAGCAGTTTTTATGAAAAGAAAAAGCTTTCCTATTCCTAATGTTATTATTAATGAATCGCAGGGAAATCAAGTTTTTGCTGATTTGTTACCAAATTTAATTAATGTTATAGAGAATTCAGGAATGCTTATTATTGATGAATTTGGAAATAGCCTTCATAATAATTTGTCAGAAAGAATTATTAGATTTTTTATGAAGAATGCAAATGATTCCCAAATTTTTATTACATCACATCATACAAATTTAATTTCTAATTCTGTATTTAGGCCAGATCAGCTTGATCTAGTTACTTTCCAAAATAAAGGTGGAAGTAAAGTGGAACGAATTTCAAAATATAAGCCTAGAGAAGCACAAAATTTAGAAAAGATGTATTTAGGAGGTATGTTTGAAGGATTGCCTATATATGAAGAAATATAGAATTGACAAAACAAAAAATATTGGTAATATAATTTTTGTTGTTGAGGGGGGAAGACCAGATACAGGTGGAACTGAACTAAGATTACTGAAAAAAATTTTTACAGATATTTTAGGATATGAGGTTCAAGAATTGAGACGTGGAAGTGAAGAATTTATTGCACATGGACCAAATTCAAATTCTCGTGTGTTTGCATTGAATCTTCCAAAAAATCAATTAACTCAATTAACGGAGGAATCAATTGATAAGTTGTTTTGTCGCTTAAAGGAAGAATTTAATATAAAACCTGAAAATTGCCCTATTTTCTATTTGTATGATAGAGATGTACTTAGTTATAAACGTAATGAATTAAGAAAAAAATATGTAATGAAATATACAGACCCATATGGCACAAAAGAGGGATATCAAGGGCAAGTATTATTAAGTTATCCAGCAATAGAAAGTTATTTACTATCCTGCATTAAAGAAAATACAGTTAATAGTTCGTTTAAACTTGGAAAAGATGTTAAACCAATTCTTATGAAAGAAATATGCAAGGATGATTGTGAGGATAAAACAGATGTACATATGAAGACTATTGATTTAGTTTTTTCGGACGAAACAATTGAAGCAGAAAAACGTCTTGTTCATTCAATAAACGAAATGGATAATGGACTAATGACATTAGGAATTAACACATATGATTTGGATAATCTTGCACCAACGTTATTAGCTGTTTATGACAGCCAACAAGAAAAATATAATAAAGAAGATACTTTTTCACTTCTTTCGCTTGTTGGAATGGCGTTACTTGAATTAGGAGTTATTATAGAATGTGATGAGACGGAGTAGTAATATTTCATTATATAAATACCACTAAAGTTTCAAATGAAGAGATAATCATTAGTATAATTCCTGAGAATCCCTATATTACAGTGGAGGAAATGGTAGAAAAATATATAGCAACTCAAGGAAAGAAAGTGGTGAAAATTCATTAGGGTGGAGATGGAGTCAAAAAATCAAGAGCATTTTATCCTTTAATTTATACATATATTTAACTTTAAAGGTAACTAATAGTTCAATGGCTATTGGAATTAACTGTAATAAATATGGCAGATAAATGGAGAGAAATAAACGAGTGATATTGAGGAGAGTTTGTGTCAGCAATTGGAAACAGAGTATAAAGTAAAAAGTTGATTATACATAATCATATTAATCAGGTTGGGACCCCGTGTCCCAACCATTTTTTTATTATTTCTAAAAAATAAACCATAGTAGATGTATTTTTCTACAAAAATAGACCATCCTAGAATTCGACATTGCAATATTAATAGAGTAAAATATAGCCATAAAGATTTAATAACAAACAAAAAGTTTAGCAGAACAAACTTTAACTTTGCGACATTATGTCGGGAAGTGCATTTTATAAAACTATTATTTTCACATTCCCACTGTGAAAATAAAAAAATTTTAGCAGTTACAGTTTTATGAATAAAAAAATCTTTATGTTAAACTAATTAGGTCAGACCTGGGAAAGACAATTTAATAACAATAAAAAACGCCAAGAAGTAATCTACAGAAAAAGTAGGTTTTACTCTTGGCGTTTGTTGTTATCAGGGTATTAGGGTGTCCCTAACAAGAATGCATTTGTGGCCACAAATGCGTATCTTGCAATATACATTTACACCACTAAAAAATACGAAGCACAGGAGGGAAAAATGAAACAATACATAAAAAAAGAAACAAGATTAGCGGACTTTGATCCATGTCCCAGATTTATCTGGAATGAAGGTTTATCAAGCTTGGCTATTTCAGTATATACTCTTTTGCTTGGAAGAGTTTCATTGTCGAAACAAAACGATATGATTGATGAGCAGGGAAGAGTGTATGTAATTTATACAGTAAAGCATATGGCAGAAAAACTGTCCAGGTCGGAACCACCGATTTATGCTGCACTGAAAATGTTAGAAGAAAAAGGATTAATAGAGAGGAAAAGTTCAGGCAAAGGAAATCCTAATCATATTTATGTAAAGATTAAACCATATAAAGAAAATGTAAGTAAGGACTTAAACAAATTTAATACGGGTACTAAAGAAAACGATAAATATGACATTAAGAAATCAAAAGAAACTACCTTAAGTAATCCTAATACTAATAAATATATTAATAAAAATAATATAGAAAATAATTATAAATATAGACAAGGAGACAGATTGTAATGGAAAAACAAAATTATAATATCAATGAATTAGAACAAATAAAAAACAACCAATCAGAGCAAATAGAAGAAAATCAATCAGAACAAATAGAATATTGCAAAGTATGTGGGAAACCAATAACAAAACGCTTTAATTTCTGGGACAAAAAATCAAGGATGGTTCGTTGCAGATGTGATTGCGATGAAAAAGCCGAGCAGGAGAAAATTAACAAAGGGCAAGAGAGAAAGAGAAAGGAGCAAGTAACGAAATTGAAAAACGATTGCTTTAGCAATAAGGCAATGTGGAGTTGGAATTTTGACAATGATGATGGTCGAAATCCTAAAATGGAAATTGCACAAAAATACGTTCTAAAGTGGGAGACCATGATGGAGCAGAATTATGGTTTGATGTTTATTGGAGATGTTGGCAGTGGGAAAAGTTATATGGCTGCCTGCATAGCTAACTCATTAACAAATCAAGGTTATACAGTGAAGATGACGAATTTTATAAAAATCAGAAATGACATTTTTAGTGCCGCAGATAAAAATGCTTATGTGGAAAAATTGTGTGATTATGATTTACTTATTCTTGATGATATTGGTACAGAGAGAAATACGGACTATTCGTTAGAAAATGTTTATTGGGTTATTGATGAGAGAACTGCAGCTGAGAAGCCAATTATAATAACAACTAATCTAAATTTGGATAAATGTAATTTTGACGAGAATATTACATATAAAAGAATTTATGATAGGCTGCGAAAGGTTTGTATCCCTATTGGAATGAAAAATAGAAATCTGCGACAGGAAGATTCTATTGAACATAATTCAAGAGGAATTACAGAATTACTTGTAATTGATGAGGGCACTAATGAGAACAAAAATTCAGAATGAATTTAAAGTTAAATTTAACGATAAGGATAGAAACAAAGGAGTGGACATTCTTGCCTTATGTTTAATAAAAGAACTTGGCAGGGACAAGAACATACCGGAAGAATTAGTTAGAGCAGTGGAAATAAAATATGATAACGAATAGTTCAAAAAGCCAAGATGTTTTGCACCTTGGCTTTGTAAATATTGAATTAACCAGGTTATGATGCTATACTATGCTAAAATCTATATTTGATAACCTGGTGGATAGGAGTAAATTATGAAGAGAAAAGTTGCAATATACGCCAGAGTATCAACAGAGCATGAAGCACAGATTAATGCTCTTGAAAATCAGATTCAGTACTATGACAATATTTTGGAACAGCATCCTGAATGGGAACTTGTTGGAAGATATGTTGATGAAGGAATTACAGGAACATCTGTTAAGAAGAGAAAAAACTTTTTGAGGATGATGGAGGATGCTAAAAATGGCATGTTTTCATTAATTTTAACCCGTGAAGTTAGTAGATTTGCAAGAAATACTGTAGATACGTTACAGGAAACAAGGAAACTGAAATCTTACGGAGTAGAGGTTTATTTTACAGAAGATAATATTAGAACGTCTGATGATACAGACGGAGAGTTAAGACTTACATTGATGGCTACATTAGCACAGAATGAAAGCAAAAAAACATCTGTAAGAGTTAAGGCAGGACAGAAGATTTCTTTTGAAAACGGGGTCTTGTATGGCAATGGAAATGTTCTTGGATATGACAGAGTTGGAAGAGAGCTGGTTGTGAATCCAGAACAGGCTGAAACAGTAAAAATGATATTTAATATGTATCATGATGGAATGGGATGTAAGCAGATAGCATATGAGCTTGAGAAAAGAGGAAGAATTACTTCCACAGGGCTTACGCATTGGCAACCGGGAACCATTTCGCGCTTACTTAGAAATTCATTCTATTGTGGAAAAATTGTTTATAGAAAACAATATGTTCCTGACTATCTTGAACAAAAGAAAATCAACAATTATGACGAGGTTGACAAGATTGAAATTACGGGAAAACATGAGCCAATTATTTCGGAAGAATTGTTTAATGATTGTCAGAGAAGATTGGATGCGAAAACAGTAAACAGACTGCGAGGAAAACATGCAATTAATCCACCAAAAAGTGCCTATGCAAGAATACTAAAATGCCAATGCGGTTCTAATTTTGAACGTAGAAAATGGCATAAATACAAGGATGGCAGAATACGATATGGCTTTGAATGTTATAAACAGAAAAATCATGGCTCATATCGTACCAGACTTAAAAAAGGATTAGATACAACAGGTTGCTGTACAACCAAGATGTTTCCGGAGTGGAAATTAAAGATAGTTGCACATTGGCTATTTAATGATTTATGGAAAGAAAGAGACAAAATTATTAATAGAGCAATAGAAATGTTAAATGCAACAATTAAAGATGAAAATATTGTAGATTATACTGATGAAGTAAAAGAATTAAATAAAAAACGAAAGAAATATGAAGAAAAACTTTCCAATCTTGTTGAACTTCGTGTTGAAGGAGATATTTCAAAAGAAGTTTATGAGGAAAAGAAAGGAGTCTTCAAAAAGCAGATTGAGTACATTGATTCAGAGCTATTGAAGCGTGATGTGAAAAATTCCGCAATAGTTTCAAATGTAAAAACGCAGATTCAATTACTTACGGATTTGCTGGGAAAAAAGTATGATGTTATCAGTGGAGATATTCCTGAAGACATAGTGGAAACATTCATAGATCAGATAGTTGTTCATGATGATTATTTTGAATGGAGACTTAGAACATCCACAGAACCGGTGCTATGTAAAGTGGAAGGAAACGCAAAAGATAACACTATTATTTTTTTAGAAAACGACTCCCACAAGGTTGCCACTCAATACAGGCAGCTATTGCGAACAAGTAATACACTGATAAGTGAAAGGAATATAATTACTTAAAATAATGAACTCCTGTATACCGGAAATGGTGTGCAGGAGTTTTTTTTCACATAAAATAGTGTAAAATCAAAATTATAATATCTTATGGGAGAAAATATAAGTAATATTTCTGTATTAGTAGGTAAAAATGGTTCAGGTAAAACCACTATATTGGACATATTAGGAATGGATAGAGAAGATAGATTGAAAAATTCGATAAAAAAGAAAAGTGTAAAAGATGAGTATTTTTTGTTGTACTATATAGGAAGAAATGACGATGGAGATGATATGTATGGTATAGAAGTAATGGGGAAAAATGTACTAACCCGTAGATTTGAATTATGGAAGCGAAAGAAGCTTAGAAGAAGATGGAGGATGTGTTTTCCTATTAATATCTGATGAAGAAAAGGAACATAGCAAAATAATGAAAAAATATTTTGTAGACAAAGAAGATTGTGAGTTTAAAGATATATTAGTTGAAAACAAGGGTGAACAGTGGATTTCTGAACTATATATTTCAGCTACAGAATATAGCATTACTATTGTGTACAAAAGGGGGGAGAAAAGAAAAAATGTTTAATTGATATTTAACACACGGATAAGTATAATGTAAATATAGAACAAAAGTCGTAGACTTATTTGGAAAGAGACATTTCAAGAGCAGATGTTAAAAAATGTGTTTTGGAAGGTGAAATAATTGAAGATTATCCAGATGATTTTCCACATCCTAGTTGTTTAATTTTTGGATATACTATAAATGATAAAATAATATATGTTGTTGCTGGAAGTGATGGAAAATATATTTATATTATTACAGCATACTTTCCAAATACAATCAAGTTTGAAAAAGATTTAAAGACAAGGAGGAAATAGATATGTGTATGTTTTGCAAATGTGATACAGTTAAACAAAGTACTACAACTCATGTTGTTAATTACAAAAATAGTATCATTGTAATTAAAAATGTTCCTTGTGAAGAATGTGAGCAGTGTGGAGAAAAATATTATACAGACGAAGTAGCAGAACAGTTAGAAAAGATGGTTAATTTAGCAAAGCAAATGATGCAGGAAATTGCAGTGCTAGATTATTCAAAGGTAGCATAAAAAGATAAAGCAGAAATAGGAGTGGCTGTAGTAAGCCTATGATATGTAACGGCTCAGGCAGCTATTGCTAACAAGTAATAAATACACTAGTAAGTATTACAGGGCAAACACTTTTATCCACTTTTGGGGCAAAGTTTTCAGCCAGTAATGAATCAATTTGAATCAGTAATGTAAAACTGAATCAATAGTGCCAGTAGGCAAAAATAAAACTCACATGAGTTGTGAGAGTGTCCAAGCATAAAGAATGACCTTGATGGTTCTGTAGAAATACAGACCGTCAGGGTCTTTTTTGCTAATAAATAGGCTTAAAACAGGCTATTGACAGCAGTTTTTAATAATTGGAGAAATACCTTATTTTAAGGGCTTTCAAGGGTCTTGAGTTACACATAAAATCATAATTTTATGAGGAACAGAAAATGTAATACAGAGTTAAAGGGTATTACTCTGAAGCAATCTATTTTATGTTTGAAACATGAATGGATAGGGGAAATCTCTGAAGGACAAAGAATTTACACAGGATAAAAACTTTGCCCCGAAACAGAATGAAAGAGATTGCCCTATGACAGATATAATTATAAAAAAGTATTTTTACTTAAATGAATTTCAAAGTTCTGTTTTATACAACTAACCCATAAGTTAGTTCTGCAATGATATAATAGGTATGTATCCTCCTGGGATTGGAGGAAAAATGCCTGAAAAAAGAAAAAAAGGACAACACTTAACCTGGGAAAACAGACAGGAGATTCAATTAGGATTAAAAAATCATTTAAGCTTTGCAGCAATTGCTGACGTTATTGGCTGCTCACCGGACACCATATCCAAAGAAATAAGAAAACATAGATATTTTAAAGAAAGAACAAAACTTGCAGGAAACTACAACAGAGTAAATGACTGTAAATACAAAGAAAAGTGTAAAAAAAGAAATCTGTGTAATAAGAAAAAAGGATATCATTGTAGAATACAATGTAAGAAGTGTTATAAGTGCATGGACTTGTGTGATGCATACAAACCACATAGCTGTCCAATAGAACACAAGGCACCATATGTTTGTAATGCATGTGAAAAATCTTCCACATGCAGATATGGTAAATATCTGTATAATGCGAATTGTGCACATCATGAGTATCTTGAAACATTAAAAAGTTCAAGAGAAGGAATAGACATAACAAAGGCAGAACTCATAGAACTGGATGAACTAATAAGTCCGTTAATAAAAATGGGACAGCCCATAGCACATATATATGAGAATCATAAAGAAGAAATTCCATGCAGCATGAGAACGGTATATGAATATATTGATAAATGTTATTTATCAGCAAGAAACATAGACATGCACAGAACTGTAAGATACAAGAAAAGAACAAAGCAAGAGAAAACACCAAAGGTAAGTTCAAGAAAGAAGCTAGGTCATAGACATAATGACTTTTTAAAATATATTGAAGAAAATCCCGGAACAAGAATAGTCCAGATGGACACAGTGGAAGGTGTAAAAGGCGGAAAGCTATTACAGACATTTCTGTGGCCGGAGAACAATCTGATGTTGGCATTTCTAATAGACAGTAAGGAAATGTCAAACACAGTAAGAGTGATTGATTATATAGAAGAAACAATAGGAATAGAAGAATTTAAGGAATTGTTTCCGATTATTCTAACGGATAATGGGAGTGAGTTTGCAGATCCTGAAAAGTTCGAAAAAGGAATAAACGGAGAAAAAAGAACAAGATTATACTATTGTGAGGCAAGACATTCAGAACAAAAAGGTGAACTTGAAAAGAATCATGAATACATAAGATATGTATTGCCAAAGAAAACATCATTTGATGAACTTACACAGGAAAAGGTTCAGTTAATGGTAAATCATATCAATAGCACATCAAGACCAAAATTTAATGGTGAGACACCAATAAATAAGGCCTTGAAGTCATTTGATAAAAATGCAATGGAAAAGCTTGGGCTGGAAATCATCCTGCCGGATGAGATCCACCTGAAGCCTGATCTATTGATGTAAAAAACAGGCAGGAGGATACGAAAAGGATAGCCAAATCCACAGGCATCCAGAAGTTACTCTTGCACTGTGATTTCTGGGAGCCTGGTTAGTATGCTCAAAAATCCACTGATTTAACTTAATTATAGAATTGATAAAGGGAAAAAACAACAGATAAACATGCAAAAAATGACGAAACCAGAAGTTAGTTCTGCAAAATGAAAATGGAAAAAGCAAACCAGAAGTTAGTTTTGCATTCTTTTTATAAAAAAATGAAACTTTTTGGTACTTTGAATAGTCTAAATAGTATAAAGCGTAAAGGAGATAAAATTGAAAGAGAAAAAAGAAGATATAATTAGCAAACTTCTTATAAATAATTATGACAAATATTATCATATAGCATATAGCTATGCTCAAAATAAAAATGATGCACAGGATATAGTACAAGAAGGAGCGTATAAGGCTATATATAATTCGAAAAAATTACGTCAGGTAAAATATGCAGACACATGGATATGCAAAATTATTATAAATGAAGCAATTAATTATATTAAAAAAAACAGGTTTAATTGGGATAGAGATATTGTAAGTGAAATGAAAGATGAAAAAGATATGTTTGAGATTGAAGATAATAAGATTGAATTGAAACAGGCGTTGAACAAATTAACAGATAAAGAAAGGGCTGTAATTGTGTTAAGATATTTTGAAGAAATGAGTTTAAATGATGTTGCGTACATTTTAGGTGAAAACTTAAGTACAGTAAAAAGTAGGATATATAGGGCACTTGAGAAGTTAAAAGAGTATATGATAGTTAAATAAATTGTGATATGAAGGAGAAATTAAGATGGTAAATGATGAAATGTTAAAAAAACTAAAAAGTCAATATATTGGAGTCGAAGTTCCTGATGATGAAAAAATGAAATTAAATGAAGTTTTAGAGTATGCTAAGATTGATAAAAAAAGAAAAAGGAAAAAAGTTATAATTGCAAGATGGATGATTTCTGTTGCTGCATTGTTGTTAGTTGTAATTATGCCAAATACAAATGAAACATTGGCATCATCTTTGGAAAATATACCTTTGGTGGGAAATATTTTTACTGTAATAACAGTTAGAAAATATGATAAAGATAAAAATATCAAAGTTAATATGGCAAAAGTAGATTCTAATGGAGATATTAAAAACAAAAAAACAGTTGAAAAGTTAAATAATGATATAAAAAAATATACAAACAAGATAGTGAATCAATATAAAGCAGATTTAGGTTCAAGTGGATTTAGTGATTTATATATGGATTATAAAATTGTTGTTAATAATGATAAGTGGTTTACAATAGCATTTACAATAAATGAAACCAGAGCAAGTGGATACGAATTTCATAGATATTACAATATAGATAAATCAAGTGGAAAGATTGTTAGTCTAAAAGATATGTTTAAGAAAAAATCTGATTATATAAAGATTATAAGTAATGATATAAAACGACAAATGAAACGACAAATGTTGACTAAAGACGTTGTATATTTTATTAAAGATAATGGTATTTCTACAGGATTTAAAGAAATATCAGGCAATCAAAACTACTATATAAATAATGAGGGAAATATAGTAATTGCATTTGATGAGTACGAGGTAGGACCAGGATGTACAGGTACGCCTAAGTTTGTAATATCAAAAGATATAGTAAAAAATATTTTAAATAATTAAGAAACATAAATACAGATGATGGAGATGAAAAAGATGACAAGAGATGAAAAAAAACAAAAGAGAATAAGACAACTTAAAATGCGTGTAGTATCCACGTTATTAATATTGTGTTTAGTAATCGGAGTAGGCGGTTATACTTTAATAGAAAAAAACAAAGGGAGTAAAATAGTTGTAAGAGTTAATGGTGGAGTTGTTGAAAATACAAAGAATGTTGCAGCTAATGGTGAAAAGGCTTCAACTGAAACAAAGAAAGAAAACGGTAAAACCGAAGCGAAAACAACAAAAGATAATAAAAGAGTAATTGATCCTAATAAACCTATGATTGCATTAACCTTCGATGACGGGCCGGGGGAGAGAACATTGGAATTGCTGGAAACATTGGAAAAATATAAAGTTAGAGCTTCGTTTTTTATGTGTGGTACAAGTCTTTCCAGAAACGATATAAAGGTGGAAGAAATTTTAAAGAAAATGGATGAATTAGGATGTGACATGGGAAATCATACGATGGATCATCAGTCATTGCTAACATTATCCTCGAAAAAAATCAAATGGGAAGTGGAAGGGGTTAATGATTTGATTAAGAAGCATGTTGGACATGGAACTAAATTTGTGAGACCACCTTACGGAGCAGGAATCAGGGATAAGAAGGTAAGTAAATATGTAAATGCACCTATGGTTTGCTGGTCTGTGGATACATTGGATTGGAAGACAAAAAGCAAAAAGGAAACAATAAGGTCTGTTATGAATGATGCTCATGATGGAGATATAGTGTTGATGCATGACATTCATGGATGGACAGTAGATGCAGTAAAAAAGATTGTTCCAAAACTACTAAAAAAGGGATATCAGTTAGTTACAGTATCTGAAATGGCAGAGGCTAAAGGCTACAAACTAGAAAATAGAAAGCCATATTTTGAATTCTTCTAGATATATGAACCGTTATGTTAAATTAAAAACTTAGCATTGTGGTTTTTATATGCAAAAAATTAACTTTTCACAGGAGATAAATAACCAGATAGAACCAGATACAAAAACAATTAAATAAAGGCTAAAAGTATTATCTGTCCCAACTTAAAATTGGTGTGCATTTTTTAGAAATGGTAACCAAATTTTATATTACATTGAGCCTTAATTTGTAAGGTGATAACCTACAAAAAAGAGTAAAAATAGGAGGGAAACATGCTAAAAAGATTTATTTCAATTTTGCTAACAGTAGTTATGGTTAGCACGTTTGGGGTAGGTATGAATTTTGGTCAAAATGTTGAAGTAAAAGCTGCAACTGCAGGAATAACTAATGGTGCAACTTATACAATTGTATCGGCATATAATGGTAAGGCAATAACACAGACCGACCTTTCAACATTTTATGCAAATTGTGTGGTTTGGAACACAGATGCAATGAGCGATTTGGCAAGATGGACATTAAAGGAAACAGGGGATTATTATAATATTACCAATGTAGTATCCGGTAAAAGTATAAAAATAACCGGTAAAAACAGTGGTGATAATATGGACTTAAATGGCAATGATAATTCCGATAACTACAGATGGAAGTTAGTGCCAATTACATCAGGAACATATTCCGGATGTTACTATATTGTTTCAGCTGTAAAAAATGATAATGGTGAAGAAGAATATGCTGAAATTATTAGTGATGATGACAAAAAAAATAAGGATGGCGCACAGGTCAGATTATGGACAAAGGCAAAAAGTGTAGATTATGAGCCTCGCCAGATTTGGAGAATACAAAAGAGTGATGCTGAGAATTCATCATTTACTGAAGCAATGGCAGACAAAGCTTTAGAAGCATTTAAGAACAAATATTATGTTAAAAATTCAACAACCGGATATGACAGCTTAGGTGGTGGATTCTGGGGAATTGCAGAAGTTATGGAGGCTATGCTTGATGGATATGAAACAACAGGAAAATCAATTTACAGGGATATGTTTCAAAATACATATAAGGATTTTATAGCAAGAAATGGAGATTATTGGTCAAATAATGATTTTAATGATGATATAGCCTGGGCAGTGCTTGATTCCGTAAGAGCATATTTGTTGTTTGGTGATCAGAGTTATTTAGACATTGCCAAGAAAAACTGGGACTTTATGTATAAAAGAGGAACAGAAGGAAGAACAGACGGAATGATCAGATGGTCTCATGAAAATGGTAGAGGCGACGGAACATTGTCATGCATTAACGGACCTGCAACAGTAGGTGCATGTTATCTGGCAATTGCCACGGGCGATGACAGTTACTATACAAAAGCTAAAAGGGTATTTGATGCATGGAGAAACAGTTCACTGTATGTACGTGAAGGCGATGATGCAGGACATGTATGGGATAGTGCAGGAAACGCCTGGCGTTCTACTTATAATCAGGGAACTTTCCTTGGAGCAGCAATCATGCTTTATGAAAAATATGGAACACAGCAGTATTATGATGATGCATGCAATGTCATGGCAAATACAGTAAAAAACTTATGCTATAACAATATTTTAAAAGAAGAGAATACAAATTCAGGTGACCTTTCAGGTATGAGAGGAATTCTCATGAGGTATATGAGAAAATTCATTGTAGATTTTAATAAGGGTGAGTATCTTTCATTCTTTAAAGATAATGCAAGAGTTGCATGGATGAATAGTAATTCAAAAGGAATTATGCAATGTGCATGGCAGGGAAAAGCATCTGAAGACGCAACATGGGATTCATTTGCGGCATATAACGCCATTTCACTTATGGCGAACATGCCAACATATGCAGATAGTTTACAAAGAGATGCTTATTCAAATATTGAAGCAGAAGATTTAGATTATTGTAAAGGGCTTATTTCAGAAAATTCCGGCGGAACAAGTGGTGGCAGAAGTCTTGGTGGTGTGAAGAACGGCAACTATGCTGCTTACTACAATATTGATTTTGGTGAGACAGGTGCGTCAAAACTTACATTTAAATATTCAAGAGAAACTGAAAAAGAAGATGCAAAAGGAACACTGGAATTTAGGCTTGGAAGCACAACAGGACCACTTATTGCAAAGGCAAGCATTGAAAATACAGGAACATGGCAGAACTGGAAGGAAGTGACAATTGATACAGCCCGCATTACCGGAGTACAGAACGTATACATAGTGTTTAAGTCAGATACACCACATGTATGTAATTTTGATTATTTTAAATTTACTAAGGCAACAAAGGATGATCAGGGATACTTTTTCCTAAAGTCAGATGCATCAAATCAGTATGCAGTGTGTAAAAACGGAAGCAGTGATACAACAATTGTTGCAACAAGTGATAATAGAGATGAGTGGGAACAGTTTAAAATAATTAAAAATGATGATGGAACAGTTTCTTTCAAATCATTAGTGTCAGGAAAATATATATGTATGGTAAGTGAAGGAGCATATCTTACAGCAAGCACCTCCGCAATATATACCGGAGAAAAATTTGTTATAGAAAGATACAAGGAAGATACAAGTAAAAATAAACATTTTGCTATTAGGTCAATTGCAAATAGAAAGTATTTGTGTGTTGATCCAAATGGCGACAAGGCGGTTCTTTCAACTTCAACTACTATAGGTGGCTTAGGGGAAACTTTCCATATGGAAACCGTAAATGGAGAATGGATAGTGCCTGACGGAACTATTCTTGCGGATAGTGCATATAGAGATGCATTTTCAAAAATTGAAGCAGAGAGAACAGATGACTATAATGGAACAATTAATTATGATACATACCTAGGAAATACCAATGACGGTGAATGGGCAAGATATGATAGTGTAAGGTTTACCAAAACCGCAAAGAGTATTATAATGAATTACTCTGTAAGAGGTAGGATTGCCACAGGAAAAGTATCATTATATTTAGATAGTTTGGATACGACACCTGTTGGAGAATTGTATCTGACTGAAACTGCTGAAGATAGTTGGGATACATATGTTGAAAAAAAGTTTGCTTTGGAAAAAGAGATAAGTGCAGGAGTTCATAAGGTATATCTTAAATTTACTCCTGACAGCGGAAAGACATATGTTGGAAATATTGATTATTTCTTATTTAGTGAAGAACCAACAACAGTAGCCCCAACAACAGAGGCAACTACTACAGTAGCCCCAACGACAGAGGCACCTACAACAGCAGCGCCTACAACGGTTGCGCCAACAACAGAGGTACCAACAACGGTAGCCCCAACGACAGGGGGACCAACAACGGTAACTCCAACGACAGAGGTACCAACAACAGTAGCCCCAACGATAGAGGTACCAACAACGGTAGCTCCGACTACAGAGGCACCAACAACGGTTGCATCTACTACAGTAGCCCCAACAACAGAGGCACCTACAACAATAGCCCCAACAACAGAGGCACCAACAACAATGGCGCCTACAACACAGAGTGAAACTTCAACAGTAGCAATTGGAGAAGGAAGCGATGTAGGTAAGGTTAACAGGAAAATACTTAACTGCAAGAATGATAAGGATTTAGC
>ERZ773193.770-NODE-770-length-46241-cov-3.775841_pt1 | contig 46241 bp, 17 predicted proteins | sample MGYA00511110_ERZ773193 | MGnify/ENA primary metagenome ERZ773193 (study PRJEB29015, sample SAMEA2737784) | human gut metagenome | biome: human gut; feature: human-associated habitat; material: faeces | place: China | collected 2012 ... | reverse complement strand
AAATTTCCCGTCATATTTCACAAAAATGCTCGTGAATACATCAAGTATTCACTCCACTTTTTGTTTCATCTGACGATAAATTTGACGACGCATCTGTCGCACAATCTTTGTGCGGTATTGCCTTTAAAAACCAAAAATCCCAGTCGCAAACAAAATGCGGCTGGGATTTTTTGATGGCAGCACCGTATAAAGCCGTCAGGCTAGGAAAATGTATACCACTTTTGCAGCTTTTCCCGATAGACATTGACGATCGGGCTGCGGTGCGGTATTGCCTTGAGAAGAAATTGATAGAGTTCCTCTTTGGCAATCACATGGATATGCCGGCTGTTTTGGTTTGTACCAGTAACTGCAATGCCGGAAAAAAGATAGATCTTCCAGTAAGTATCGGCATCGGAATAGTAATCGTCGGCGTTGATTTTCGCTTGATTTTTGACCTGACAGGTTATTTTTTGAGGTTCTCCATTCACCATGCCCAGCAGCTCGAATTCATACTTCGGCGTGTTTCGTTTGCAGCTGGAGGGGAGCAGGAAAAAATTCGGGTTTTCGTTGAGAATCCACATAGCTATGAGGTCTTCCAGTTCATCGGGATTCATGGCCTTGCAGAAATTCTCGGCGTGAATCGGGATTTTTTCGTATGCGGTTTGTGATGCAATGCCATACAAAATGTCTGCTAGTTTTTGTAAGTTTTCATCTGCAATTCGTCTGATGGTCTGCTGCCGCCGCTGGGAAAACCGCCCGACTACTGCCGACGGCACATCTGAAATCGGGTACCACTTTTCCACACGGCATGCCCATGACAACGGATTAGACGGCATTTCTGCTTCTTTGGCGTTATGGTATGTTTCAAAATCAACAGTATCTTCGGTCAGCCACTGTGCAGTTGTTTTCACTTTTGCAATGTAGTATCTGGCGTTTCGATCTCGGAAAAGCACGAGATCTCCTGCCTGAATGTTCTGATAGGCGTGATATGCTGTTTTGGAAACGTTACCAGAGCCGGTTTCCAGCCATTTCTGCTGATATTCTTCGTAGTCGGGCATGGGTTCACCGGCGGGGGAGGTGTTATCATCGATATTCCACCCCATGCCGAAAAGGTTGTTCCGGATACAGTCTGTCTGGAAATTCAGAACAACGTTTTCATTTCGCGTTTCCGGTGGAAAAGGTTTGATTTGGATCGTCCAGTATTGCATAAAAATTTCTCCTGTTCGTATTTTTTCGCATGAATACACTATCATTATACCATACGGTTTATGAAAAAATCATGCTGTGATTGTGGAATTAAGGGCTTGAACAGAATTACCATAAGAAATCATTCTCACATGAAAAAATAATAGCACAATTTCTTATAAAATAGCATCATATCTGATTGAATTATCTCATGAACTGTGATAAAATATAGCTACAATCCACAATACCAAAACAGGAGGAATTGGGAATGAAACAACAAAGAAAGAACAAACACCTGCTGCCCGCCATACTGACCGTACTGGCAATTCTGAGCAGTCTGCTTGGAATTCTGCCGGCAGGTTCTGTATCGGCTGCGGACGTGACAGCTTATCCGGCACAGGCGGTACATTTCGGGGCGTACACCACGAACCGGAATCTGAACAATGCTGGCAATGCTGCCAACACGCAGAAAACCGCCGGGGCCAATTCAGAGGACTGGCGTATTGACTATGTTTCTGCCGGCGTGTACCAAATTGTCAGTCTGGCTGACGGCAAGTATCTGACTGCCAACGGCACAGCATGCACACTGACGGCAAAGGCTGCTGGCAGCAGCCAGAACTGGAACATCGAAAGCGTACAGAAAGACTTCGAGGGATACGATCTGTACTACAAGATCACCAGCGTTTCCACCGGTGCGGCACTGACCTATTATCAGGGAAATAACACCATCGGGCTGACCGCATACACCGGTGACGGTGCCCAGAAGTGGAAGCTGAATTGCAGCGGACTGGAGGGGTACGCCGCAAATGCACTGGCAAATGGCAAGGAAAAAGCGGGAACCATTGGCGGTCTGCTGGGCGAAACCGTTTTCGTTTCCACCGCGGACGACTTGGAAAAACAGCTGAATACCACAGAACCGAAAACCATTGTCATCACGGCAGATATCGATATGCAGAACAAGTTCCACACCCGCATTCGGGACAACAAGACCATTGTGGGTTCTTACGGGAGCAAGACCATTTACGACTCTCAGTTCCGCACCAATGACACCTACGGTGCAGTGGACGACAATCCCAGCGACAACATCATTTTTCGGAATCTGAACATGATCGCAAAGAATGTGAAGAACCGGATCTTGATCAATATCTGGTCCTCACGTCAGATCTGGGTGGATCACTGCACGTTTATCTCCTACTTGCCCTCAGATCATACAGGAAACGGGCAGGACGAAGTGGGAAAATTCATTTGGCTGAACACCCCCTATGAAAGTTATCTGGACGCGAAAGACAACGGCAGAAGTCCGGACTATATCACGATTTCCTATAACACATTCAAAAATCGTTTCTGGACGGTGGCATACGGCACACAGAACAGTGAAACTTCCCGCTGCCGCACCACGCTGATGTACAACTGGTGGGACGAATGCGTCCGCCGCTGCCCGCAGATCGGAAACGGCAGCGGTCACATCTACAACAACTACTATTCCGGCGATGACAGCTTTTTGCCGAACAGCTGCAGCCAGATCATCAGCGGCGAGGGCTCCAATATGGTCAGCGAGAACTGCCGATTCCAAGCGGTTTCCAGACGGGAAATCATTGTACAGCCGGACACTTCTCCGTATCGGGACAGCGGTTCCTACACGGCGAAAAACAGTTCAGAAACCCCGACCAAGCTGAATTATACCGCAAAAGTCACCAGCACATGGAACCCCAAGGACAACTACGGCTACACACTGTTAGATGCCTACAACACCAGGGGCACAGACACCAAGGATTTCTGCACTAAATACGCCGGTGCTGCATTATCTTCCGGCGAACTGAAATACATCACAGACAGCAGCCTGCAGACCTTTGCGGCAACTGTTTACACAGCACCGTTCCTGACGGACAGCTTTGATTCTGCCTATGGCAATCCGGTGACCGACTATACACCGGCAGTCTTGCAGGAAGGTGCAGTCTACATGATACAGAACGTCAACAGCGGGCTGTATCTGGAAGTGGACGGCGGAAAGGCTGCGGACGGCACCAACGTCCAGCAGTGGGGTGCAAATGAACCCGCAGCCCACAATACATGGCGGGTGCTGTCAGACGGTGACGGCTATTATACCCTGTATCCCCAGATCGGTGACAAGGTGACCTACCTGCTGGACGTTGCCGGAAATGCTGCGGCAAACGGCACTAATCTCGGCATCTGGTCTGCCACCGATGCCGATGCACAGCGGTTCAAATTCTATGAAGCCGCAGACGGTGTCTATTACCTGCTCACCAAGACCAGCGGCGACCAGAGCTGCGTTGCCGTACAGGGAGCTTCCGCAAGTGCCGGAGCCAACGTGGTGGAATGGGCAGTCAACCTCTCCGACACTTCCCAGCAGTGGAAGCTGACACAGGTAGAGGACACCGGCTGTGTCATGGATACCACAAAGACATACCAGTTCCGCAATGCCAACAGCAATCTGTATCTGGAAGTGGCAAATGGAAAGGCTGAGGACGGCAGCAATGTGCAGCAGTGGGGTGCAAATGAACCCGCAGCCCACAACTCATGGACACTGAAAGAATTCGGCGGCGGATACTACTACATTCTCTCTGCTCTGGCAGATGGTAAGACCTACTATCTGAATTCTGTGGGAGAAGCAGACGGCTCCAACATCGAGATCCACACCAACAACAAGTCCAGCTCGCACCTGTTCAAGTTTGTCAAGAATCCCGACGGAACATACACGATCCTAACACGCACTTCAAAAGATCGGGCTGCCGTAGAAGTGGCAAATGCGGAGAAGTCCAGCGGTGCCAATGTGCAGCAATGGACAGTAAACGGCAACGCCTGTCAGAAGTGGGATGCAGTCGCCTTTACCACGACAGCTGCAACAACAACAACAACTACTACTACTACTACTACCACAACAACAACTACTACAACTACTGCCACTGCTGTAAAAACAACGGCAGCAACTGTCCCCACCACGACCACTACTAATACGTCCAAAACCACTGCAACTTCCGCACAGGAACAAACTACTGCAACAACGACAGTGACCACACTGCCTGCGGCTACATCTACGGCTACAGAAACTGAAACAACTGCATCTACGCAAGCTACCGTTTCCGAAACCACCGCAGCCACGACTTCCCCCACAGAGCAGGACACCACAACTCTGTCCTCTGTGGAAACCACTGCCGCAACTTCTGCCACAACGGCAACCGAATCCTCTGGTACGTCCCCGACAACGGAAACCGTGATCTTCGGCGATGTCAATCTGGACGGAAAGGTGGACATTTCAGACGCGGTTCTGTTGAACAAGACGGTTGCCGGAACCATCAGCCTGAGCGAATCTGCCCAAAAAAATGCCGACTGCGACGGTGACGGAGAAACCGGCAGCAATGATGCAGTTGTGCTGCTGCGGTTTCTGGTGCACCTGATTCAAACGCTGCCCAGTACGGAATGACGCTGCATAATGTTTGTGCGGTGTTGCCCTAAGTCTGAAAAACCAATGCGGGAAAACGCCTTTTGAAAAAGAGTTTTCCCTTTGCATTACAACCAAAAAGCACATCACGTTCGCCAGACCAGCGGGGTCTGCTGCGATTCGCGATGTGCTTTTTCTGTTTTCGATATTTCGTTTCCGGTTTCTCCGAAAGCGTTTTGGGAAACAGCATCGTTGACAATACTTTCACACCTTCGTTTTCAGCCCTGTCGGATACAGCAATCCGGCAGGGCTGAACAAAACTCATTTTTTCATTTAGGCAATATTTCAAACGATCGTTATTTCACCGGCAGACTATCCACAGCATGCACCAAGAACTGCATCAGAGTAGTGACATCATCAATATCGATCTCGCCGCTGCCGTCGCAGTCCATGTTCTTTTTCTGCATGTCATTCACAGTCACACTGCCGTTGACCGCCTTTGCCAGCAGGACAGAATCCAAAAGGTTTACCTTTCCGTCCAGATTTACGTCCCCGCAAATGCCGGTGTCGTCGGGCAGATAATTGCACTTTAAAACATCAGCATAGGAACAACCGTCGTCCTCTGTAGATGCTATAATTTTTTCATATTCTTTCGCAAATGGACTATTGGGGTAGCAATATATTTGACGAATTTCATTAGGAGAACGAAGTGTTATTGACATTACAAATGTATTTAAATCCGTATGTTCATAGAACTTATTTTCCGGCGGAATGAAATCTTTTTCAAAAACAATTTTACGGCAAGGAAGTTGCGGCATTTCATCTATTCTTATCGTAGAACCGCTAATATGCAATTCGCGATTAGGATAGTCATAAGTCCATGTTGCACCAGATGCACAGGTTCCACTGGACGGATATTTGGAATCGTCTGTAGTTTCCATGTACGATGTTGCCGTTGCGACATCAACCGCTGCCGCCGGCAAAGCAAGACAGTTCACACTGCCAATCAATGCGGAAAAGAGAAGTACGTTTTTCAAAATTTTTTTCATAGAAAACATCTCCTTGTTACTGCAATGGCAGACTATCCACAGCATGCACCAAGAACTGCATCAGAGTAGTTGCATCATTGGAACTGATCTCACCGTCACCATCGCAGTCCATTGCAGATTTCTGTACATCGTTCACTTCCACGCTGCCGCTGACAGCCTTGCTAAGCAAAACTGCATCGGTAATATCCACTCTGCCGTCCAGATTTACATCACCGCACAGCGGAGTATCGTCCAAATAGGTAACATGGAAATAATCAGACATTATTTCCTGATAGTAGTCGTAATCTTCGTCGGATTCCGGCATACTTTTGATGATATTACAAATCTTTTCATACTCCTGAGCGAACTGACTGTCTTTACTGCAATAAATTCTTCTTCCAGTAAATAGATAACCATATACATATTCATTGAAGCCACGTGAAGTAGTATGTTTTTCATCAACGGGAAATACAATATCGGAATCGATAATATAGCCTTTGATAGGCATTGGATTCTGACTAGCTTCCGAACAGGATATAAATCCGGGACCGTTTATAGACATGAGCCCACTTTTATAATCATACGACCATTTTCCATGGAAACTTCCAGACTTTCCGCTTGTTGGATATAAGGGGTTCTTTGCAACACCAGTTCCAATAAATGTTTTGTCCTCTATTCCTGCAAATTTGTAATAAGCTTGTGAACCGTATAAGCCTTTTATAATTTTAGCATTTGAATAGCTAGACGGAAACTCAGTCATACTTTCCGGAAAAGTTATGCTATAGTCATTCCAATCCACAGAATTGATTTGATATCCAAAAAAATTTATGCTGATATAATCAACATACGTAATGCCTTCTTCGAACACCACATTTTTGATTTTCGAATTTTTATTTTCATCTCGTGGAGCAGCATCGATCCAGCCATAATTCCATGCTTCATAATCATAGTTAAGCTTTATAAAACCATTTCCGGAAAACGTCACAGTTTCTGTTGTTGGATCGTATGTCCATGCAATAAGACTTCCGTCACTGTTTTTCCATGTGCCAGTGTATTCTTCCTGCGTTGTAGCCGTTGCTACAACTGCTTCTTCTGCATAGACCGGCATCACTGCGGCAGCAGAGTTCAGCATCAGGATTGCTGCAAAAAATGCTGTAAGCGAAATCCAACTTTTCTTTCTCATGGAAATCCCCCCCTTATTCAAATTTCACCGGCAGGCTGTCCACAGCGTGCACCAAGAACTGCATCAGAGTAGTGACATCATCAATATCGATCTCGCCGCTGCCGTCGCAGTCCATGTTCTTTTTCTGCATGTCATTCACAGTCACACTGCCGTTGACCGCCTTTGCCAGCAGGACAGAATCCAAAAGGTTTACCTTTCCGTCCAGATTTACGTCCCCGCAAATGCCGGTGTCGTCGGGCAGATAATTGCACTTTAAAACATCAGCATAGGAACAACCGTCGTCCTCTGTAGATGCTATAATTTTTTCATATTCTTTCGCAAATGGACTATTGGGGTAGCAATATATTTGACGAATTTCATTAGGAGAACGAAGTGTTATTGACATTACAAATGTATTTAAATCCGTATGTTCATAGAACTTATTTTCCGGCGGAATGAAATCTTTTTCAAAAACAATTTTACGGCAAGGAAGTTGCGGCATTTCATCTATTCTTATCGTAGAACCGCTAATATGCAATTCGCGATTAGGATAGTCATAAGTCCATGTTGCACCAGATGCACAGGTTCCACTGGACGGATATTTGGAATCGTCTGTAGTTTCCATGTACGATGTTGCCGTTGCGACATCAACCGCTGCCGCCGGCAAAGCAAGACAGTTCACACTGCCAATCAATGCGGAAAAGAGAAGTACGTTTTTCAAAATTTTTTTCATAGAAAACATCTCCTTTCATGAAAAGAAAATTACAGTTCTACTTGTCCTGCTGCTACCTTAGAGTACAGTATAACGTCCTGATCGTCCAGTCTTCCGTCGCGGTTAATATCCGCAGAGATTTTTGCAAGATCAATCGGTGCCGTAACTCCCTGAAAACCAAAGTCTAAAGCTTCGTCTGCATCAGCAGGATTTTTCTTAAGTCTTGCCATATAAGTTGCAATTGCATTCCAGTCGTTAGAATCTACGCCGCCATCTCTATCCAGATCTCCAAATACATATGTGGCAATGTCAATAGTAGAACCAGATGAATCCATTGTATATGTATAGTTAATTCTTCTTCTAAGCTCTGCTTCGCTTTTCACTCTCTTAGTGTAGGATAAATTAGCTACACCGATTACTTTAGCTTCACTGGACGGATAAGCTTTCATATTTGAAAACATAGCATCATCAAATACCACAGTTTCATCATCATCGAAATAAGCACCTGATGTAGAAAGACGACCACCATAGTTTACATAAGTGAACGGAATAGTCATAAAATTAATAGAACTGATATAAGAGGTATCTGCATTCAAATAAACATTAACACGTCCTGTTGTACTTTCAGCGTTTGTAGTAATCAAAGCAACATAGTGTTCTTCGTTAAGCAAATATTCATTGTAATACGCTCTCTTTCCAGAATTGCTTGCATAAGCAACAACTTCGTTGTTTGTTTCGCCCTGCTGATAAAGATTCATCAGTTCTGTAGTTTCATCAATTGAAAAACCCAGATCGAGCAAATACTCTGCTACCAGCTGTTCATCACCAACGGCATAAGACTGAACAAAATCCGCTTCCTGCACTGCCTCATACTCATCTGCAAATGCCGGAACAGCTGTCGCACTCAACGCCGCCGTCATTGCCAGTGCCGAAACACCAGCTACGGTTTTCTGAATAAACTTTTTCATGTTTCATTTTCCTCCTCTAATTTTAAATGACAGACTTTGTAACTTTTTTCTCTGCAAGCACTCGATTTTTCCAACTATCGACATTACTGCTTCTGTGGACAACCCCAAGGCTATAATTTTGGCTGCCACATTGATATGCAGACACAATGTAACTATGGTCACTGCAATTTCAATTCCCAAAACAATATATGTCCGCATACGATAAACATGCTTCTCTACTTCATCTAAAGGGTTATTTTCTGTTTCTACGGGCGATAAAATCGCAATCACCACACTTGAAATCAAAATCAAACCGCCAGAAATCCATAAATTTATCGACACCCATCGCACCAAAACCAACAGTCCTGCAATCATCACCGTAGATGACAAGTAGCACTTTACCGGACTGCTGGCGTGATGTCCGCCTGCACACATACGAATCGGAATATATGAGGCGTTTAACAACAGGCACTGCCAAAACTGACAGAACACAACCCCAAGAAATATAGTTGTGACAACGTTTATCAGCATCATGAAAAGCTGAAAAAATCCGAAGCTGTAGATCTCTGCATCTTCTTTCTGAACAATCCCCAGAGAAACTAATTTTTCGGTAAACCTCTCCGAAAGTTTCTCCAGCATCAGAACTTCCGCATTTCCTTTACAGACTTGGGCATTTTCGGCTCATAGTTCCAATAAGAGCACGGGAAGTTCGACCAGAACGAAGATGTCTTTCTTGCTGCCTCCGCCATTTTCTTCCACACTATTTTCGAATTCTTTTTCATGTAAAATATTCCTCTCATTTTAGATTTAATAAGATTTCTCTTACATTTTTAGTATAGCAGTCCAACTGGAAAAAATCAATAGCTTTGCACTAAACGGGAATAATCTGCATTATTCGGGAATGGGGTAACAAAAACCCGATAGCATTTTTGTGCAAAATCACTATCGGGTTCGAATTTCATATAATTGGCTGAGAATCTATCGGAATCGTGATAGACACCACAAAGCTGTTATTTTCAACTGTCGCTTTCCAAATTCCATTATATTTTTTAACGGTCATTTCAATGTTTTTTAAGCCGATTCCCGCATGTCCATTTTTAGTAGACAAAAAACTGTTCTCCGTATTTGGACTTAATTTTTCATACTTATTTTCCGTGTGAATCATACAGCACTGCATTTGTTCTTCGATTACAAACAAAACAGTTCTGTCTTTATCCAATTCCGAAACCGCTTCTATTGCATTATCTAAAAGATTCGAAACGATTGTTGTTAAGTCCATATCTGATAAAAAATCAAGCTTATCATATAAAATATTCAAGTTTAATTGAATACCTTTCTGTTCTGCTTTCAGCAACTCATGATTTAGGATAACAGATAGCAGTTGATTGCTGCAATGAAATGATGGGTGCAGTTTGTCCAGTTGTTGATATAACGATTTTTCATACTGTTTTGCTTCTGTCAGATTTTCAGTCTGTATCAATCCCTCTAAAGCATTTACATGCCGCTTTACATCATGTATGATCGTCATAGAATTTTGATACCGCTTTTCAAGATCACGATAAACTGCCATTTGCATATCTGTTTGCTGCTGCAACAATGCGTTTTTCTTTTCCATTTCCCGAATCGCAGAAACACGATAAAATACAAAAACAATGTAGACATCTAGCACAATACAGCCTGTTAAAAAGAAAACCAAGAATGTTCCGGAATGCGTATTTGCAATATTTTCTATGATGTAATTGGCAGTGATAATTTCTCCAGTTGCTAAAATTGCATATGAGATCGATTCATACCATACAAAACTACTCTTTTTCTTTCGAATCATAGAAAAGACAATGTGACATAAAATAAATGTAAGCAAACAAGTTCGAAGACAGCTTGAAATCGTTAAACTATCTTCCGCAACCGCAGACGAAATCGTTTTTTGTGTCACAAAGGACAAGCTCAGCGTTGACATAGCATCAGCTATAAAACAAATCAATGCAATCAGGAAGTCATAAATTAAAAATGAGATTTTTGGTATACGAAAACAAATAATCGTGGATAAAACAATCATTGCCAACATACTTATTGTATTTAGAATCGGAATTCCAAATATACACATCAATCCTTGTAAAACAGAAATTATCGTCACACTAAGAAACCGCAGCCAAATCTCAGATTTTTGAATGGAGAAAAAATTAGATAACGCCCATATTCCAGAAAAGGTACAAGTAAGGCTTACCATACAACTCAATAATAATTTCATCAGAAACACCTCCTATTTCTGCAAATGGTGATGCAAATAGTCACTTATCTTTTCATGGACTTGTTTTCTTCTGTTTTTTGCAATTGGTATTTTCATGCCATTTGAAAGAATAATATCATTGTAAAATGAATTGATACATGCCACATTGACCAAAAAACTTTTATGCGGCATGATAAAATGATATTGTTGTAGTTGGTTTTCTAATTCACTCATGCTGCCAATAATATGATATACAGTTTCTGTAGATACCAGCTTGACTTTTCGATTTCCCTCATATTCAAAATAAAGGATTTTTTGAGGTTCTATGACAACATTTCCGTGATGCATGGGAAATGAAATATAATTTTTTTCCTCTGTGCCATTGTACTGTAAATACTCTGTTAGTACTTCCCGAATTTTTGAGTTTTGAATGGGCTTTTCTAAAAAAGAAAATGGATGTACTGCAAAAGATGCTGCCATTTGCTCTGAATAATTACTAACATATATCAGAGCAACTTTTTTATTTTTTTGTCGAATCAATCTTGCCGTTTCAATCCCATCAATACCTTCCATTTGAATGTCCAAAAATATCATATCGAAATCAGTGCTTTGCGTAAGCAGTTCTTCCCCCTGTGTAAAACAAGAAATCATAACGCTTTTCCCCTTTTCATGAAAAAAGCTTTGAATGATTTTTTTCAACTGAAAAATCTGATCTTTCTCATCATCTACCACCGCGATTCGAATCACGCCATCTACGCTCCCTTCGACACATTCTTCCTCATTTTTATCATACCACAATTTTTTCCAAAAAGCAAGACACCTTTCTGCTTCAAAAACAGAACCGCACACGCTCATACGCAAAAAGAGCCACACCCTTTCGAGTGTGACTCTTTTTCTGATGCCGCCCAGAGCCATCTGAGCATGCAGTTACTTTTTACGCCGCTTTGTCAGGATTGCCAGAAGCAGTGAGAATCCGCAGGCTGCGATCAAAATGGTGATGTGCAGTGTGGTATCTCCGGTTTTCGGCGTTCCCGAAATGTTTTGCTGCCGCGGAAGCGGTATCCGCTTTGTTCCAGAGGTCTGTGCAGAAACATCTGCCGCCGTTGTCGTCGTCTGCGTGTGATGACCTGCCGCATGCTCTCTGTTTGCAGCTGTTGTGGTAGTCGTGACAGTGTCCCCGCTCACGTGATTTTTCCGCAATGTGGTCTGTCGAATGCTGGTGGAAGCACCCGATGTTTCGCAAGTGCTGTTCACCGTTGTTGCGGTAACTGTGGTAGTTTGTGTCGTGGTATGCGTGCTGTGGTGTGTGGTCTGTGTTCCAGTCGATGCACTGCTGTCTGTCGTTCCCGTGCTGGTGGTTCCAGTCGTGGAAACTGTCGCAGAAGTGGTGCGGCTGGTCGGTGCTACAGACGTGGTATTCGTCTGAGATACCGTAGTTTGTTTCGGCGTTGTCTGGGTAGTAGTTTGACTGGTGGTATGTGTCGTAGTTGTCATGCTGGTCGGACCTGCACTGGAGAGTGTCACCGTTGCTGTAGTCTGCTGTGTTGTCGAAGATGTCGTGCGGTGTATTGCGGAAGTAGTGACTGACGTGCTGCCAGTAGTCGTTACAGTAGCTGTCGTGTGGGTCGTTCCCGTGGTTCGGGAAGTCGTCACAGATGTTCTCTGGGTAGTGATACTGGTTGTGCCGGCAGTCGTTCTGTGACTGGTGGTATGTGTCGTGTGCGTGGTTGTTTTTGCAATCGTATGTGTTGCCGGTGATGCGGTGACTTTCGCTGTTGTTGTGTGTGATGTGCTGTGGGTAGTCTGTTTCGAGGTTGTAACGCTGCTGGTGGTTTGTTTCGTAGCTGTAGTATGCGTATGTGTGGTTGCAGTAGTATGTGTGGTCACAACAGACGACTGCGTTTTCGCTGTAGTCCGTGTTGTTGTGGTGCTGGTTTTCGTAGTGCTTGCTGTAGTCCGTGCTGTTGTCGTGCTTGTTGTGGTGCTGGTGCTTGCTGTAGTCCGTGTTGTTGCTGTACTGGATTCTGTAGTGCTTGCTGTAGTTTGTGTTGTTGCTGTACTGGTTTCCGTGGTACTGCTTTCCACAGAGGTAGTTCCCGCAGATGCCGAAGTACTGGTCTGTGTCGTCGACTCCGTAGAAACTGCGGTTTCGGTTGTTGTCGTAACAAGATCTGTAGCCGTTGTTGTTTCCGTAGATTCTTCCGGATCACGATTCAGAAAGACATTCAGAAAAGCCATATCCTCGCCCTTGGCGATGTTGAATCCTTCCAGACAAGTTCCGGACGTGACGCCCTTTTCTTCTGGAATTCCCAGAATCATACAGCCGTCCAACGTGCGTTCCTCTGCACGAATCTCCACACTGCCCGACGATATGTCAGCATATTCTTCCGCATTGTATCCTGCCGGAATCGAATCGATCCACAGGCGGTATCCTGCCAGATATGTGACACCGTCCACCGTCACAGACAGCGGCAAGTCGTCGAAACGATATTGTCCGTCTGCATTGGTATAAGCAACTTGTTTTGCTTCAGGCAGCAGTTCCCACTTTCCGTTGCGGCGATAATACTGCCGGAGTATGATCTTCACATTGGCGATACCGGATTCGCCGTCGCTGATTTGATGATCTCGGTCTGCATCGTCCCAGACAATACCGGAGATCGATACATGAGAATCCTTCTGCACAATGCCGCCGTCATATCCGGTGACATCTGCCGCCTTTACAATGTCATAGTCCACGCCGCGAACCTGACAGCAATACGGTGTATTTCCGCTGAATGCTTTCGCCAGGATCAGGAATGTATCCGGCTCCTGCAGATCCAGTGTGCCGGCGATCAGATCGCTGTCCTTGTCGCTGTCAGCAGCCGCATGATATTTCGTTGCAGCATATCCTTCCGGCATTTCACAAAGCTGCATCTGATACCCCACTAAGTATCTCTGACCGTCCTTTTCTATGTAGGTCGGCAGGTTGTCAAAGCGGTAGTGTCCGCCAGATGCGGTTGCCGTTGGCGTGCCAGTTGCCACGGGTGTTGCTGTCGCTACCGGTGTGCCTGTTGCAACAGGTGTTGCCGTTGCGACTAGTGTGCCAGTTGCCACCAGCACAAAGCTGTCGTCCAGTTTCCAAGTGGTATTGCGGCTGTCGTAATAGCTTCGTGTCAGCTTGACCGTTGCGGTTGCAACGCCCACTTCGTTTTCGTCCTGTATGCCGTTGTAATTCTCGTCATTCCAGATGTAGCTTTCAATGGACGCAGTTTCGATTGCAGTCAAGCCGCCGTCATAGTCCGTGTTGTCCTTTGCCTTGACAATGTCATAGGCATTGTCCCCCACGTTCCTGTCGTAGAAGTCGTTGCCGCTGGACGCTTCTGCCAGTATAATCACTTCGTCTGCATTTTCATACAGATGTAATGTATCTGCAAACAGATCGCTGTCCTTGGCTGTATCCTCTCCGATTCGGCACTTGGTCGCTGCGTAGCCCTTCGGCATCTCGCAAAGCTGTAACTGATAACCGGCAAGATAACGCTCGCCGTTCCGTTCCACAAATGTAGGCAGGTTGTCAAACCGGTAATAGCCGCCAGATGCGGAGGCTATCGGTGTGCCGGTTGCCACAGGTGTTGCCGTCGCTACCGGTGTACCTGTTGCCACAGGCGTTCCCGTTGCTACCGGTGTGCTTGTCGCTACCGGTGCACCCTCTGCAACCAATGCAAAGCTGTCGTCCTGCTTCCACGTCTTATCAGAATCATCATAATATTTCCGTGTCAGCTTGACCGTTGCGGTTGCAACGCCCACTTCGTTTTCGTCCTGTATGCCGTTGTAATTCTCGTCATTCCAGATGTAGCTTTCAATGGACGCAGTTTCGATTGCAGTCAGACCGCCGTTGTGCGGTGCGACAGATTTCGCCAGATTTGCCGGTGCATATGTGGTACCTGCAATGGTAATGGTATGCTCCCGATCTGCATCAGTTGCCTTCGCCGCCAAAATGATGTGCGACTCGTCCTTTGCCAGCAGACTGCCGTCACGGGGATTCAGGAAACTGTTTTCCAGAGCCTGCTCCGATTCCGCATACTGCTTGGTCACCGCATAGGTATCCGGCACAGTTGCCAGATCCAGCCGGATCTGATAGCCATAGATGCGGTCCTTGTTGCCAGAAGTGCTGTCATCTGACAGGTCTGCCGGCACGTGAACGTCCAGATCCGTAAACTGATACTCGCCGTGATCCACAATTTCAGAAACCTCACCAAATGCAGTATCCGGTATCCAGTTTCCGTTTTCATAGATCTCACGGGTCAGTATCACGCGAACCGAAGTTGCCAACGGCACTTCGTTGGAATTATACAAACCGTCATAGTTCGCATCGTTCCAAATGGTACCGCGAATCACGCCCTTGTCCTGCTGCTTGAGTCCGGCATCATAATGTCCGGTATTCTTGCTGCACGCAAGGTCCACTGCGTACATGGTGCCGTTGCTGTCCGGAACTTCCCGTACAGAAGCACCATTCTGGTTTCCGTTGGCATCGTCATACGCATTTGCCGCCGAAACAATGTATTCGTTCGCACTCGTCAGATATGTGCTGTCCAGTCTGAGGTCGCTGTCCTTGGTGCGGTCAGTTCCCACACGATACTGTGTCGCCAGATAATTGCCGCGGAGATTTTCCAGACAGAGCTGATAGCCTGCGGCAAAATCCATATTGTTGATTCTCACCCAGGTGGGCAGATTCGCCAGTGTGTATTTGCCGTCTGCATCTGTGCTTGTGCTGGCTGTATACGCCGTGTCGTTCGGCTGCCACTGGCTGCCGTCATAATAATACTGTATTGCCTTGACGGTAACATTTTCAATTGCCGCCTTGTCCTCTGCAGTATTCGCCGCATCATCTGCTTCGTCCTGCATGCCGTCATAGTTGTGGTCGATCCAGATCCGTCCGGAGATGTCCCCTACTGCCAACTGTTTAAAGCCGGCATCATAACCGGAAACATCTTCCTTTCGGAGAATATCTCTGCCGTCCACTGCATAATCCGTGCTGTCTGTATCCGCAGCTGCACAAACAAAATAGGTGTCTTTCGTCAGATAACGGCTCTCTGCATCCAGATCGCTGTCCCTTGCGGGATCATTGCCCTGCCGGTACCAGGTAATGGTGTAATTGTCCGGCACTTCGCCTGTCATTTTCAGCTGATAATAGCAGAGATAGGTCTTGCCGTCCACATTGCAGAACGTATCCACATTGTCAAACCGGTACTCGCCGTTGGCATCATGATCCTTCTGGGGGGATTTGCCAGTAGGCTGATAGTTGCCGTTGGCATCGCGGTAGTACTGCTCCAACGTAATTTCTACGCCGGAAATGTTTCCCTCGTCGGTATCCTGCAAGCCGTTGTAATTCGCATCGTCCCAGACACGTCCAACGATCTGTGCCTTTTCGACCTGCTTCAAGCCGCCGTTCCAGTCTGTCTGAGCTGCGGCATCTGCAATGTCATAGTCACTGCCGTTGTAGTGCTTTCGGTATGTCGAATCGGTTTCTGTCTTTGCCTCAGCAGCCAGAATCAGATACTGATCCGGTGCTGTCAGATAGAGGTTCTCGCTCTGATACGGGTTTTCAAGTCTTTGGAATTTGCTGTCGCCGCCTGCCTTGGTAATGCCGTAGGTGATCTTACCGTCAGCGTCCTTCGGCAGTGCGTCCAGCTTCAGCCGATAGCCAGCCAGATACCGCTCGCCGCCGATCTCCACAAATGTGGGAACATTTTCGAAATGATAGTCCCCGTTGCTGTCGGTGTTTACAGTTGCAGTGTAATTTTGCTGTGCTGTCGGCAGCCATGTGGTGCCGTCCCAGTAATACTGCTCCAGCGTCATCGACAAGCCTTCCATGCCAGCTTCTTCCGCCGCCATGCCGCCGTCATAATCGGCATCATTCCAGATTCGTCCGCTGACAGACGTTGTCTGGAACGCCCGAACGCCGCCATGGTACTCGTTTTTGCTGTCACGGCTTTCTGTGATGTCGTAGATCGTATCCGTATTCGGAACTGCACTGTAAGTGCGGTCGTAATACGTGTTGTACTGCGGTGTGTTTCCGGTATGCTCTCCGGTAAACGACTGTGCCTCTGCTGCAACGATCAGATATTCCTGCTCGCCCATGAGAGTGAGTTCGCCGTTCTTCCAGTGCAGCTTGTTATCGTTGGCAAGTACAGTAACTGCATTGCCGTCCGGCAGTGCATCTAAGTGCAGCTGATACCCAGCCAGATACCGCTTGCCGCCGACTTCCGCATAAGTGGGAATACCTTCAAAATGATACAGACCGTTGCTGCTGGTCACTGCGGTCATAGTCACCGTAGTCTTTTTCCAAGTCGTTCCGTCCAGATAATACTGATACAGTGTCAAATGGAGATCGCCGCAGCCGCTTTCGCTCAAATCCATTGTGCCGTCATAATTGAGGTCGTTCCAGATTCGTCCGTCCATTGCCGCAGTCTGTATGGATTTCAGTCCGCCGTTGTATACGCCGTCAGAATCTCTTGCGGTAACAATATCATAATCGACATTGTCGTACTTCCGCACGTAGTAATCGTGGAATCCTGACTCCTTGCTTCCGGGTGCACCGTGAACAGCCTTCTTTGCCAGCAAGATATACTCGTCCGGCTGGTTGAAGTCCACCGTCTGATCTGCATTCGTTTCCTGAGATGCTGTCAGCAGGTCACTGTTGATGCAGCTTCCTGTGGGATCCAGCACCTGATACTTTGTCACAGCATAACCGTCCGGCACGGCATTCAGCCGCAGACGATAGCCTGCCAGATACATCTTTCCGTCAACCGTTACAAACGTCGGCTGCTTGGAGAACTGATATACTCCTGTGTTTGCCGCAGTCTTTGCGGAGAGTGTCTGATGCAGCTTCCAGCTTCCGGTATCGTCCAGATAATACTGATCCAGATAGACCGTCTGCTGTGTCGCCATTGCCGTTTCACCGGTTTCCTGCAAGCCGCTGTAATTCTTGTCGAACCAAACCACGCCCTGAATCTTTCCGGTTTCGAACGCTTTCAGACCGCCGTTATAAATGTCAGTCACGTCTGCATTCAATATGGAATCGTATTCCTTGTTTGTGACAGCATCAGTCAGATTATAGGGAGCGTTGCCTTGTGCCGGCTGTGCTGTCAGGAAGTAATCTCCATTGTCCGGTGCAGTCAGATAATTCGTTGCTGCGATCCAGTCGCTGTCTGTTTTCGTGTCATCTGTTGCCTGACGATACCGTGTCACCGCATATCCCGCCGGCACAGCCGCACGAATGCGGTAATATGCCAGCTGATCTGTGCCGTCAACCACAAAGTGGGTCGGCACCTTGGTAAACTGGTATACGCCGTTCTTGTCAGTTGTGACTGTCTGATCTGCGTTCATCTTGACATACTGCTTTGCAGTGATATCATAGCGATACTGTTCCAGAGTGACAGAAACGCCGCTCTTGCCCTTTTCACCGCTGTTCAGAATGCCGTTGTAATCCGTATCTTCCCAGATCCTGCCCTTTACTGCCGCAATGTTGCGTTTTTTCAGACCGGCATTCAGATTTTCATAATCTCTTGCTGTTACCAGATCATAGTACTTCTGCTGTGCAGTATTCGGCGTGTCGATATTTTTGATGTTCGTGCCGCAGACATATGCCCAGTTGTAATCCGTATACGGTTCTGCATCGTTGGACTGTGTGCCTGCCTTTGCTTCCCGTGCCGGAATCAGCATTTCGTGATTGCCTTGCAGCACAGTAACCGGCAGGTCACCTGTCCGCTGGCTGTCCTCGACACCATCGGCATCGGTCACATACAGTTTGCTGTAAACCTTTGACGGATCTGCAGCGTTCCAGTACTTCGTTGCCGCATAATCCTCCGGCATTGTTTTCAGGAGTACCTGATAGCCTGCCAGATACCTTACGCCGTTCTTTTCCACATAGGTGGGAAGATTGCTGAACGTGTAGGTTCCGTCTGTTTTGGTTTCGTGTGTCCGGAATGCTGCATTTTCCAGCACCCATTTGCCGTCGCGATAGAAATACTGCTGTAAGTGCACAACTGCCGGATTCTTGCTGTTATGATATGCTGCTTCGCCGTCGTCCTGAATACCATTATAGTTGGTATCCTCCCAGACCACGCCGCTGACAGAGGCGGTTTCAAATGCTTTCAGACCGCCGTCATAGCCGTTATAATCCTTTGCCTTGATGTAATCGTAGGCATAATCATGATTTCCGCCGTGCACTGCTGCATCATCATAGAGAATGTACGGTTCAAAATAGGTGTTTCCGTCAATGCCTGCTTCTGTTTCCGGCTGGGACTTCTTTGCAGTGATGAAATAATCACCGTCTGCTGGGGAGGTCAGATAAGATGCAATGTCATAATCTGCATTGCCTGCTCCGTGCTGTCCGTTCTGCGAGATCAGGTGGCTGTCGATCACTTGGGTTTCCGCATCGCCGTTCTGCCGATAGCGGGTAACGGCATAGTTTTCCATGCCGCTGGGCAACGACAGCAGTTTCAGACGATAATGTGCCAGTACCTTTTTCCCATTGATTTCCGCATATGTGGAAACACCGGAGAATGTGTACTTGCCGTCTGTATCAGTTTTCACAGTATGGTTTCCGCTTGTTACCGGTACATAGGTACCATTTTGCAGAACATACTGTTCCAGCTGAACAGTCGCTCCAGCAATTCCCTTTTCATAGAATTGAGTCGTGCTGTCCTCTGCGGTCACTGTATTGCGGATACCATCATAGTCAAATGCCTCCTGATATTCTCCGGCTGCATTTTTACCGTTGTCCTCCCACAGATAGCCGGTTACTTCAGAAGTCTGAATCTCCGTAAAGCCGCCGCTGTAATCCAGCAGACGCTGTGCCTCACCAGTATCATAATGGGTGTCCTTATAGGCAATGACATTGGTGTTCTGGTTTGTCGTTTCTCCGGCAATAATAATGATGTCGTCTTCTTTATCATAGTTGTGATACGTTGCTGTGATATTGCCGTTTTCGCCATACTCGAACCAGTCATCGCCAATGAGGTGGTACTGCATATTACCGGTATATTGCAGGTCACTGTTTTCCGTAGAACGGCTGTTCGAATACTGCTTATACTTGGTGATCGCATACTTCTGGTACAGCTGGGGATTCTTTGCCGGATCGACATACAGCCGATAGCCAGCAAGATATTCCCTGCCGTCCTTTTCGTAGTAACTGGAAACATTCTGGAATACATAAGAACCGGACTCCGAAGTTTTTATGTCGCGGTCCCCACCGGTAATAGCTACCCATTTTCCGGTATCGCCGTCATAGTAGAACGGCTGCAAGGTCACGGTCACACCCTCGATACCCTTTTCAAAGGTATCCCGAATGCCGTTATAATTTTCGTCGTCCCAGATCCACTGTCCGATAAATCCACGGGAGCCGTTCACAAATCCCAGAGAAATGCTTCTGTTGATCTGGAAAGTCTGACCGTCATTTTCATACAGCGGCTTCTGGTTTTTGTCGTAAGGCACACCGGTCAGGAACGGCCGTGTGCGGAAATTGTTCACCGCCTTGGTCAGATCGTTATCATCTGATGTTTCCAGCGGATCGTTGTGCAGAACAAACGGCGAAGGCTTATACGGGATAACAGAACTGCCCTCATATTTTGCCACTGCCACATAGTTCTGGTTCGGATACAGACGGAACTGATAATAGCCTTCATCACTGGTGCGGACGACTGCCGGATTTCCGTCACCGTCTACCGCAATTTCCGATGCGATGTTGCCGTATGCATCGACTTCGTGCATTTCCACCGTCACATCTTTCAGCTTCTGTTCGGTTTCCTGCATGATGCCGTCGCTTTCGATGGTGCCGTTGTTGTCTGTTTCATCGACCCATGCCCAGCCGCCGTAAGTGTAGCCTCTGGAAACACCCAGCATATAGGAAGTCATGGCGGTGTCATATGCCTGATGCTTTGTCAGATCTTCTTCCACCGCATCTACATGAATCGGTGCCGTCTGTACGATCAGCTGTCCGGACGAAGCCTTTGTGTTGGCAATTTCGTTGGCAACTGCCGTATGGTCATCTTCTGTGCGAATGCCGGTATAGACGACCTTTCCGTCACGGTATACTTTCAGTGCTGTGCCAGTCTGTCCCAGTTCCCGTGTTGTAACCGAGTACTGATCGTATCCCTGCGGCAGTGTATACCGCAGCCGGTAATCTCCCGGTGTCAGATTCGACAGCATGAAGTAGCCCTGATTTCCGTAATAGTCGCTTTCGGTGGTATAAGTCACCGGTCCGTCAAACGTATACTGATAGGAATTGGTGTTGTTTTCTACAATGGTTTTCGGCTGACCAGTTTCCTCGTCAATGACAACATAACGTGTCTTTTCCGGATTCGGGTTGCTGTCAGGATCCGGATCGGCAATCACTGCCTCACCGTTGACGTTGACAGAATAACCCTTCTTTGTCAGCAGTTCCACCTTTACGCCATTGATACCCGGATCGTCCGGCTTTCCGTCAAAGTCAATATCGGTCGTCCATTTGCCGGTAGGCAGCAGCCGTCCGTTGGCAGACATCTCATATTCTGCTTCGTTACACTGAGCGTCATAGTTGAGGTCGCTCCAGACATAGCTGCCGATATAGCCCTTTCCGCTGGGTGCAGAAATATAGGCACCGGCCTGTGTGTTTTCAAAGACCTGATAGTTCTTGCCGATCGCACTTGCAGAATCGTAGCCGGAGGCAAAGGTGTTCCATTGTGTCACACCCTCTACCTGCTTGCGAATGCTCTCCGCAGATGCTGCACTTTCATTCTCGTCCTCAGTTGTAGGTGTACCAACATACTTCGGCAGATTCAGCGGTGCATGCATCTCATAGTAGAGTTCCATACGGTTCTTTTTGTCCAGTCTGGTGTTGGCATTATTCATCTGTGCCCAGATTGCACGGATCCCCCGTACCAGCCGATCGTATTCGGCATCAGAGATCCTGCCGGCTTCGTGATCGCCGATCAGTTCAGACAGCTTGACAAAATACGAATTCTTTCCGTTTACATCTTGATACAGACTCCGGTAGAAATTGTTTTTCTCGGTATCCATCAGATCATCTGCCGGCTTCGGGAGGAGGCTGACATCCTGCAGCACATAGCTGCCGTTCTTCTTGATGATCGGTCCGACCCAGACGGTGTACATAGACGGATTCAGATTTACTGTACCGCTGGTGGATACTTGTTTCAGCTGCACAGAATCCGGAATCAGATAACCGTTCCACTTCGATTTTCGGGGTACGTTCGAATCAGTTGCCTTGGTGTCCTCTGCATAGGGCAATACATCATAGAACAACAGCGTCTTATATTCTGTATCCGCATCTGAGCTGTTCTGCATGGAAATGGAGTAAGAGTAATTGCCGCCCTCCTGTACCCGAACCGGAATTGCCGCCTTTACGGAATCCAGATCGGAAGTGGCTGTTTTCATTTGTGTGACATTATCGATCGAAAGCAGGGTAATTGCCTGTGATGTGATCGTCAGTGTCATATCGCCGCTGCTTTTGTTGTCGTTGACATCATGGCTGTCTACTTCATAGGCAACGATCTTGACTTTTCCCTGCTTGTCCGGAATATACGGCCGGAAAGAACCGTTTTTAAAACCATATGCCTTTGCCTGCATCAGTTCCGCAGAAACGATGTTACTGTTGCTGATGTCCAGCGGCACCATGAGTTCTACCACAATACGCTGTCCCGGCTCCAGAGTTCCGGAGAACTTGAAGTTGACGATCTTCCGGTTCAGTACATTGGTGGAGATCGGTTTTGTCACAAAGTAGGGGTTGGGGGTCTTCTGCGTGTCCATAGCGACTTCGGTGTTTGTCACGTCTGCATACGGGAGTTTTTCCACGTCTACTTCTGCCAGTGAAACATCACCGTTGTCTTTCAGGGAAACAAATTCGCCCTTTTCGTTTTCAATATGCCATGTCCACTGCGGTGTCACATCGTCCAGATTCTTCGCAGGCGTTACCACTTGATTGTCGCTGTTCTTTTCCGCAGTGCTGGTGTAATGATCGCCGACGAAATAGCCGTCAATGCTACCGTTGGAGTCGTCCTGATACTGCACATACTGGAATGCGTCCGCAGAGAGCGATTCCAGATACGGCAGTGCCAGAGAAACCGTAGGATCAGACAGCTTGTCTGCCTCTGCATTTTTCCGGTTATACGTACTTGTGTTCAGCAGTTCCTGACTAAGATTCTTATAAGTCACTGTATATTTCAGCATCTTGCCGGTACCGCTGGAAATACCGCTGGTATTGGAATCCCATTTGTATTCCTTGTTTGCAGCACCGCTGAAATACTTGGCATCAATATCGATACCCAGCCACGGCAGCTGCGGATCCAGATAGAAGCCCACTCTGGACTCATCACCGGAAACCGCATACTTGAAGTCATCGCTACGCAGGATCACGCTGGCGAAATGGTTGTTGTGTACAGAATTGGAGATAGACGGGTCATTCGGTGCAGTGGTAAATGCCACATGGGGGCTGTTTTCCTTGATGCTTTCGCTCAGTGGCTCCAGACCATAGTGATACTTGTCCACATCGTTGCGGTCCTGTCTGCCCTCTGTGGTGTCGTCTGCATCTGCATTTACATACAGTCCCTTCGGCACCGGAAAATATCGGGGTGCCTCTGCGTTGGTCAGCTGAACTTGAGTTCCGGAAATCGTTTCCGTAAAGCCCTCTGTCCGAATCACCCAACGCACCTGACGAATCGATTTGTGCAAATTGATGCTGCCGCTTGTGATCTGTGGCTTCAGCGTTTCGTTGGTGCTGTCAAAATGCAGGTTGCCGGCTTCCAGTGAAATCGTCTGGTTTGCGTCCAGTGCATAGCCCTGTTCTTCGCCGATGCGTACCCACCAGCTGGTTCCCTTGCTGCTGTTGGCATAGGCATTTGAATAAATGCCGTCGTCCTGCTCCGTTTCCGGTGCAAGGAATGCTTCTTCATTGGCAGGGTCCGTGCTGATCAGCACATACGGATACACTTTCAGGTGCTTTTCCAGAATGTCATGAACCAGCTGCTGGTCTGCGGCATACTCGGTTTCTAGTGCACCTGCTGACGGAATCGCCCAGTTACCGGTAGAAATTTCCGTTACATTCGGATAAACCAGCTCTGAAACGTGAGGCAGCACGTCCGGTTTGTTGACCGGTGCCACCTTCGTGGTACCACGCAGCGTTGCGTAGTTTGCCAGATTGTAGTTGACCACGAATTCATTTACCGATGCGGTATCGTTAGACACCTGATCGACATAGCTGACAGTTTTATAAATCTGCTTAATATGCGGGTCTTCCGCAATGACAATAGAGGAGTTCGGGTCGTTGACACGCACACGCTCATAGTTCAGATCTGCACGCACCGTGGTTTTCGGTGCAGTAACAGCAACTTTCGCAGAAGAAGCAGTCAGATAGATCTCACCCGGCACAACGCCGTCAAAAGGTTCGATCTCCGGAATGGCATCGTTCTTTGTACGATTGGTATCCTTCACCCGCACTGCATTTTGCAGCTGCATGCCCTCCATGGTCTGTCCGGTAAAGTTGAAATCATAGGTATCATATACAATGTCACTTACCGGCACTTCCTGCCGCTGTTTCTTTTCATAGACGATATTGCCGTAGTCGTTGTAGACATAGCCGTTCTCGTCCTGCTTCGGCATCAGGCAGCCGCCGCGGGTGTAGTACTTGCCGTCTGCATCACGTTCTGCAAACAGACCGTCCTTTGTAATGGCGAACTTGCCGTCTGTCTGTTCGAACGTTGCATAGACCTTGGCATAATAATCCTCCCAGCTGCTGTCCGTATCCGCCGGCACTTCCAGATTGTCGATTCGTGTCTTGATCTTAAAGTTCAGCGTGCCATTGAAATAGCCCGCCGGATGACAGCCTGCCACATAGGTGTTGTCATTTGTGCAGTCGAAGCCGTCATCTTTCGGCGTGGTGATCTCGAATACCAGCGTTTCACCGCCACGCTTTGTGGCAGAATCTGCCCGTGTCAGTCCGTCCGCCGTATTTTCTGCTGGTGCAACTGCTCCGGCAAAGTACCGCTGTGTCAGCTCAATGCCCCAGCCGGCAGCCTTTGCCTCTGCCATGGTAAATGTCTGCTTTTTCCCCGACTTATCGGTGTATTCCAGATAGTAGTCGTCCAGCAGATCGTCCTCGTCCCAGTACCGTACATTTTCCGGCAGCTGGAATGTGACAACCATTTTGGCGTGGAAGATGCTTCCGCGATAACGATAGTCTGCCTCCGACTGGCTGGAAACCTTGGCACTGTACCAGAGAATATCACTGTAGTCAAAGTTTTTCCCGTTGTTCTGATACTGCTGACGGGTTTTCACTTCGTCCAAATCTTCCTTGTTTCCGGCAAAGCCCTTTTCGCCTTCTTCGGTCTTTTCAGCAGCTACCATGTTCTCTGCCTTTAAAGATGGAGTCTGCGTGCGGATCTTCAGCGTATTCACAACGCCGGAATCCTGCATCACATTGGCAGAAGTAATATCCTGGAAAAGCATATCACTGCTGTTGTCACGCAGTGTCACATCGCGGTTCAGTGCAGAACGAATTTCCTCCGACAGCGGCTTGTCCTTTCGGTACTCGTCCATTTCCATGGGATCGCTCTCGGCGTACCGGCTCATGCTGCCCAGCATATAGGTACCTTTTTCGTACTTATGGGTCAGCAGAACGTAAGGATCCGGATTGGTGGTCGAAAGTCCGTCTTTGTCTGTATCCGGACGCATGGGCAGCGTATCCTGAGAGGAATCATAGTACACTCTCTCGCTGTAGTATTGCATCAGCATTTCCGTATCGGTTGCTGCAACTGCGTCCTTTCGCTTGTCTGCACTCCGATAATCATACGTATCATAAGCGTTTACAGCTGCTTTCAGATTTACCGGCGAGCATACCTTGTATGGATTTCCGGAAATGTCGTTGTCCGTGATAAACTGGTACGCGTTCACTCTGCTGGAAACATAGGAATAGTTGTTCAGGTAATTTTCCAGCAGGTCTTCGTCTTCCACGCCGTTGATCACATCGTCCGGCTCTGCATAAGTAAAGGTCTTGATGCAGAAATTGTACAGACTGCCATTCCGAATCGCAGCGTCCTTTTCCCGCTTTTCTGCTAGTTCCGCTGCGGTCATTGCCTTTTCGGTATCGTTTTCCTCCCTGGCAAAGATCTGCACCACATAACGCTTGGTAGACGCATCATAATAGACCTCAGTATCATAGAGTGCCTTCTGATCTGCCAGATTGGTAGTGGCATCTTTGTCGTACAGTTCCCAGTTCAGGGGCTTGTTATTCTTGGTGTTGTCCGTGGTATAACGGGAGCCGTCTGCCGCAACCGGAACAATGCCATAGGGCAGAATGTTCGTGATGACTGGCAGAGAAAGCGAACCCTTTTGCCCGCCGTCTGTACCGTAGCTGTGCAGCGTCTTTTCATTGTTATAGCCGCGTATGCCGACACTGCCGCTGTAGCCGTACTGATCCCAGTAATAATTGTTCTCCACATGGACGTTAATCCAGTTGACTTCACCCTGTGTTTCGGTGTAGTACTGCTCTACGTTTTTACCGTACATCTCGGTTTCATTGCTGCCGACAGTTTCGCTGATTGTTGCCCAGCTGCGTACCAGAGGTTTCCGCAGCACGGCTCTGGTGCCGGTTTCCGCGTAGAACATGGTCTTGCCGCTGCTGTAACGGTCGATGCTGTCATTGCTGGTAAAGCGATAGCCGCTGCCGTCTGCTACGACTTCCTTGTTCTGGATATTGTAGCCGTTGACAGAGGGCATATTCGGAGAAGATGCCAGATACTTCAGGTTTCCGAGCTGTCCGTCACCGGTATAGCCGTACCAATACAGCGGGCTCCAGAGGTAGTCCATGCCGTACAGCTGGTTGTGCTTTGTCAGCACCTTGGTGGAACCGTCCCAGTGGTCGATGTCATAGATCTGGTAATACAGGTGATTCTGGCTGCCCTCTTCCACATACGGCTGCGTGAGAACACGATCATACCAGGTACCGCTTGCCGTATTGGTGTATACTCTCGCCGGAAGTGTCACCCGTGTGATATACCCGAAATCACTGCCTCTGCCATACCACTTTTTCAGCGGCTGCTTCACTGTGATCTTTACCACATACGGTGTATACTCGTCTGCGGTATAGTATCCGTCAGCACCGTCTGTGAGATCTGCATTCTGTGCCGCGTCCCGCATTGCCTTCGGGGCAAGATACTGCGGATTTTTGTCTCCCGGTTTCTGAATGATTTCTGCGGTGACATTTGCAGCATCGATCTGAGCGAATGTATTTGCCTTCGTGTCGCCGGTGTTGGCATAAGCCAGTATCTGAGAAACGTCCAGACTGCCGTCCGCGTTCATCACCGGCTTCATGCCATAGGCATAGGTATACAGGAATGTCACACCGTCCAGATCCCAGTCACCGTAGTTATACGCCTGAAGCTGTACCTTGACATCTTCATCATATTCCAGTGCAGCTGCACCAGACCGGTCTGTTACTGTGTGTACACTATTATGATAGGTGTCTAATCCATCCCAGTCCGAATATGTTCCAAAATACGGGGAATTCGGATCGCAAAGCACATTTTCAGTATGATCGCCGTTCGTCTTTTCATATTGGATATTGCTGGTTACAAATTCCGAACTGGTGGCAAGCCATGCCTTTTGCAGGTGCAGGCGTGTTTCGCTCCACACAACAGGTGTATTCTCTGCCGAATCCAGATTTGCCCAGTCTGCATGATTCTGGTTCCGCTTGCCCATTGCCAGCTGGAACCAATCTCGGTTTGCACCGCCTGCCATGTACTTCACGGTCTGGGGCAGCTGCTGGAGCTGGTCAGCCGTTTCGATCGTGGAATTGGCAGTATATTTCACCGTCTGCATATTCTTTGCAGTCTGTGAATCCTCGTCCAACAGCGTGTTGTTCTGTCCGCTGATGCTACCGCTTGTGGTGGAAGAACCCGGAATGTGGGTAATGGTCTGATCCAGAAATTCCCACATATCCACCTGTGTATTCTTATCCGCACTGAAGCCAATATCGTGCATCAGATAGTCCATATCCATCTGGATACTGCTGTTCTGCACCTGCTTGAAATTATTCCAGACGTTTCCGGTATCAGAGAATCCGTCGGTCAGCATCGGATAAAGTTTGCCGTTCGTAGAGGAACTATAATAATTATGATAAATACTGTTCTGATAATACTCACCAATGCGGGGGAAATATGCCGGGTGCAGTCCGTCACCGCCTGCAACAGATGCGGTGGTATCGTCTGCATAGGTGGATGCAGTGTACACCATAGGCAGGTCTTCTTCCCGAATGGTCGCCGAGTAGCAGAACTCGATCTGTTCTCCCGGCTGCAAAACGAAGTCCGCATCGGGAGCATCTTTATAACGCAGCCGCAGTTCGTATACCGTAAAGGAAATCTGATATGTGGAGTTTTCGTCCGGTTTCAAATCTGCAAATGCCTTTTGTGCTGCATTTTTAGAATTGAACCCGTCTGTATAGGTCATCTTTCCGCCATAGTCATACCCATTTTGTGCGGTTTTGGCTACCAGATACAATTCTATATTGCTCAGATCTTTCTCGTTGCCGTCCGCATTCAGAAGACGCAGGTGGAAATTGGGTATGCTGTCGCCGACCCCATACGAATCGTACAAAGTCTTGGTAAAATATTCCGGTACCTTATCATAGATCACCGGATTGATGAGCCTGCCCTCCTCACCTGCCTGTTTTCCGCTGCTCAGTGCGGCCAGGTTGTTTTTCAGTGTTACCTTCTGCCAAACAGTATCGCCCGGACGATAGCTTGTTTTCTGTGCTTTCTTTTCCTCATACACTGCCGCAGCATCGCTCTCGGAAGAAAATGTCTGGGTGTGGAACGATGCAATGGGGTTTTCCCGATAAACCTTAGGATTCAGAACTTTGGTGTCTGTCAGGTATGCCGTGTGCTCTGTCGGTGTTTTGGCAGATGCCACACTGCTGCCGCTTTCAGTCACCGTCACTGCATTTTCATTTTCACTGTGAATGTGCTCATAGGTGTTGGTAGCTGTGAAATACTGAGTATAGGTATCTGCTTTCACGCCTGTGCCGTCTGTGACATCCTGGAATCTGCCAACGCCGGTCAGAGTCACATTTTGCAGAGCCGCTTTTGCCTTGGAAGTACTACTGTACGCAGTGGTCGTATCAAAGCCCTTGAGATCGTAATACACCCAGCGAACGCCCACAACATTCGGCAGGTCGGCGGCTGTCATTTTCGCAGTTGCGACTTGATCGGTGGTGCGGGAAGCATTGTAGTCGTAAGACTTCCATGTCACCTTTACACCGTTTTCGTCCGTCTGGAATGCAATGTTTTCGTCTTCTGCAAACCGCGGTGTACTCGGCTCTGCAACGGCATAGAGCACTTCCACTCTGCCGAACTTGTCTGATTCCTCCAGAACTGTGTAGGGCTCCTTCAGTTCAAAGCCGCGGTAGAACACATCGCCGCTGTCCTTGGAACGCTTTTCCAGGAAAGAAACGTCTACCGTGTAGGGATCGCAATGGTGTCCGGTTTCATTGTACAGGTCGCTGACTGTCAGCACGGCACCCTTTCCGTCGTAATTCTGCTTGATGTCGTTTACCTGATAGGAAAGCGTTACCGGTGCAGCAGACTGATAGGTCAGTTCGTTCTGCACGTGTGCATAATACTGTGTCTGCTTGTCTGCATCAGCCTCGGTATACCGGTAGTAATAAGACACGCCTGCACGGTCGGTCGTCGTCTTGATCCAGTAGTATCTTCTGTCTGCATTCGGCAGATGTGTCGAACTGGTGGTGTTATAGATCGCATACTGCGGATAGCCGTGCTTGGGTGCGGCATGAATTTTGAGATCCGGTGTGCCGACAGTGACAGCATCATAGCTGCCGTCGTTTTCCGTCAGCTGTGTGGTCACACGCAGGTAAACCGTTTCACCCGGCTTGATCTGGTCATCGGATTTTGCACCCTTGCCCAGTTCTGCCACCAGCCGCCGGTATGCAGTTTCTGCCGGCTCTGCTTCTGCTGCTGCAAGCAGGGCATACTTGACACCCTGTGCCGCTTCGATCGTTGTACCTCCGTCTGACAGAGCAGCGTGAATATCCGCAGCCGGAATATTCTCCGCGGCATTTTCCGTTGTCAGCACTTTTCCGTCTGCATCTACAACGTCCCAGCGAACGATTCGCTGTCCCTTTGGAACAGAGAAGTCCACTGTGGTATGTTCCAGCGGAATCAGTGCATCGTCCGGCGTGTTCACCTGAATGGTATACTCTACATAATCATACGGCATCAGGTGCAGATAGTCCACCTCATCGATGTTTCCGGTCTTGGAATCCTGATCGTACATCTTTGTGCGGGTGACTTCTGCGTTCAGCATACCCGTCAGATTCTTGACTGTATAGTCTGCCTTTTTCATGCTGCCCTTTGCAGAACCGTCCGTATTCTTATAAATATAGGTATTGGCATTGGGGTCAATGGAAGTAAAGACTGCCGAAAGCTGGTTGGTGGTTATCTGCTCCGGATAGTCATTGGGAGCCTTTCCAAAAGTCGGCGTAGAATTGGCATTCCACTCGTCACCGGTGAAATCGTCCGGTGTCCGGTCGACATAAACGCCGTCATACAGGAATGCACTGGTGTTCTTGGTATGATCCGCCGACAGGTATTCCCCGTCACACAGCACAGTTCTGCTGTCATTTCGGTCTGCCTTTTTCGCCTTGAAGTCCAGCTGGAAGCTGTTGACATATGCCTTGACATAGGTTTTCTGATTAGTCGTATTGGTATAGGTTCCGAGAACGCCGGAATCTGCCTGATACAGCTGCCGCAGAATCTGTTCCACATCAATGGTATAGACTTCCTCGCCCTGTACGGTTTCCGTTGTGCTGACATGCACCACATAGATGCCGTCTGCCATGCCGTCTACGCCGGAGCCTTTTACCACGTTCACCGGAACGTTCGTGCTGCCCACTTGGAGTGTCAGATTTGCCACGCCGAACCAGTTGTCGTCCAAAAGGAATTTCGGCAGGTAGATATGCTCCAGCCGATAGCGGCTGTCCATGGTGTTGGTGGTAGCCGCACTGTCAATACGTGCAGCCGCCTCCTGCCCAGTCGCATTCTGCTTGTCCTGATTGAACAGCTTCACGCGGAACAAGCCGCGGTTCGGTGTGTTGTTGTCGCTCCGGCTGTAATCATAGTACAGCTTTTCCGATACGCTGCCATTCTCCGTTTGCAGCTGATACCCTGCCCGAAAATCGATCAGGTAGCCCATGATTATCGCATTGTCCGACTGATTGTAGATTTCCTTGTCCGGTTCATAATCTGTGGAAACACTGGTTTGAGCAGTGTTCTTTCCGTACATGTCATCGTCTGTCTTGTTGATCGCATACGGCTTGCCCTGCACCAGAATATCCCATGTATTGGTATTGTGATAATCTGCCTTTTCCTTGTCGGTCAGTTCCGCAGAATAATCCCCTGTACCCGGAATATCATACATGGTCATGCTGTAGTCTGTCACAAAAGTATCTTCGCCCAGAACCACAACATATTTTCCGCCGTCCTGTTTTACGGTATAGGTCGGTTCGATCTGCGGCTGGTTTGCTCCGGTGTCCGCATTGTCTGCGTTTTCTTCGGTGCTGCCGCCTGCATTGTCCCCGTTATCTGTATTGTCCTGCTGTTTCGGTGTGTACTCGAAATAAATGTTCCAGTCCTCAGTTTCGCCGTACATCTTTTTCAGTTCAGACACCGGAACAGAAATGGTCTGTGCCGTTCCGACAACATCATTGTTCGTGTTCTTCGCATTTATGGTGAACACAATGCTGTCGTCATCTCGGAAATACTGATAGATCTCTTTCTTGATCTGAAGTCCGGTAGTCAGAAAGCCCTTGTATTCATAGTCATCATCCGGCCGGATCTGCGGCAGGCTGTCAGACAGCACAACCTTGTCCGTGAAGGACAGCTTATTCACCCAGTCATACTGATCGGTACGGGAGTACGGGCTGTTCATTACCCAATGGTACACATTGTTATTCGGTGCAACGCGACCTACACCGCCCCAAGTCGGGTTAACGCAAGATGTGGAAATGGTGCTTTCTTTGGTGTTGCCCTTCCGATAAAAACGGATCGCGAAGCTGTTGTCCTTTCCGAATTCTGCATTGCGGTTTTCCGCTGTAGCGGGGGTTTCACCGACACCCTTTTGCACATTGTCCTCATCGTTGACGATATGCACACGTGTGCTGGACTGCAAATGCTTTGCGGTATAGTCGAATATCTCATAGGTCCAATAGTGTCCGCAAGAATAATTATGGTGACTGGTCCAGGCATAATACTTGTCTGTGAAGGACCAATCCGACTTTTCCTTGTCCGCACCGGAGTCTGTCCGCACCTTACTTCTGCCATTGGTGGCTTTGCCCACAGTCACATCAGCATGTGCTGTAGCAACCGCCTCATCCATGCGGTAGAAACGTCCGGTAACTTCAAACATTCCCTGTGTGGAAGAATCCGTCTGGTCATACCAGATGCCATAGTCCGGCGACTTTGCCGTTTTGCCGTCATTGTTGACAGTCTGATAGCGGTTGATGTCAATGGTCACAACAACCTGTGTCACCGGATTTTCCGGCTTCTTTCCGTCATAACTCTCCGGCTTCTTATAATAGTTGGCATCGTCCGCGGAGAACATGTCCGCATCGCTGCCCAGCAGATTCAGCCGTGCAAAGCTTCCGTCTGCATTGCTCTCGTTGGCTTCATAGAGAATTTCCTGTCCGGAACGTTTACGCTTGCTGCCGTCTGCATAAATTGCTGTAACCGACCGGATATAATCCTTGGCACGAGGATCAATTTTCAGATAGTACGCATCGAATGTGTTCGACGGCAGGTCTAATGTAATATCCACAGTGGCAGCCGTATTCAAAGACGCATTGCGAACGTAGTCATACGATTGGTGCTCCTGTCCGGCAAGAGTTGGCTTTGCCTTTGGCAGGTTGTTTCCTGTATTCAGATACTGGCGGAAGTCCACCGCAAAAGAACCGATAGACTTATAGCCGATCTCCAGTTCGGAGTTGTCAGCACTATCTCCCCACACTCCATTTTCAGAGAACAGATAACCGTCTGCACTGTGCACGTGACCATCTGTGGAAATATACTCTGTGGGCTGAGCATACTTCTTCCGCAAATGTTCCACGGCACTGGCTGCTGCGGTGTACTTCTTATTTCCGGCACTGGCATCTTTATAGAATGCCATAACAGTGGTGTCGAAATACATCTTGGAAACATAGATCGCCGTGGTGTCTTTCTTCGTTACAATATACTTGTCCTTATCGTATGCTTCTGTGATATAGCCCTTGGATTCCCGAAAGCCGTCCAGATAGTTATGTGTATCTACTTCCAGCGTATCGGTCTTTCCGAATAGCGAATCGTCATAGCCGTCAAATTCAATATACCGCTTTTCCGATACGGATTTGTCCACCAGCTTTACCAGTCTGCCGTTCAGTTCCACCTGTGTCAGGTTCTCGATGCCGAACGCCGGGAACAGCCGCGTGTCTGTATCTCTGGTAAATGTCAGTGCACCGTCTGTATATGTATAAATGGTATCCGGTGCATCTTCCGTATAAAAACCGGTAACCTTTCCGGCTTCGTCTGTTTTCGGCAGCAGGGTTACGGTTTTCTCCTGATCGTCCGCATCTTTACCAGTCAGAATGATATTGTCAAATTTGCCGAACTGATCGATCAGATCCTGATAAATTCGCAGTTCCGTGGTATGGAAACCAGTTCGTGCTTCTCCCTGCTTTTCATAGGGAACCTTGGCAATGATCTGGGTATCGTCCAGCACCGAAATGGTTTCATTGGCAAATTCCGCACGCAGCAGAAAGTCACGGTCATACGGCACGCCGAAAATGGTTTCATTTCCGTCCGTGTTGCCCGATGCCGCACGTGTGGATTCCTTCTGATCGTTATAGTAAATATGGGTGTTGACGCTGAGCCCCGGGCGGTCTACATGGAATGCCACAGATGCGGATTTTGCCTGATTTTGCATCAGTTCATGCTGCGGTGTCACCGTCATTTTCGCAGTCAGGTCGTCAAACCAGTCACTTGTGCCATAAATACGCAGCTCCGGTGCGTTGCCCTGCTCTGCGGAAAGATCCCGTTCCAGATCGGCATAGGCGATTTCGATATTCGCAAGGTATACGCCCTGTGCTTTCCAATCGGACAGGTCTACTTCCAGTTCCCCTACCGCATTCCTATGCTTTTCCAGTTCTTCCAGAGAAATGGTCTTTACCTGTGCAGGACCGGAAACACCCTCCGGCAGGAATGATGTCAGCTTAATGCTTTCGATTTTGCCGCTTTTGGCATAGTTGGAGGAAATCGTCACCTTGTCCGACAGATAGCCCTTTACGATTTTCGCATTATCCTTTTCCGTTTTCACGTCTACGCTCTGGAGATCAACAGAAATCAGCGACTTTCCCGCCTTGGAATAGCAGTCAGAAGTTTCTTTGTTCTCCAGCAGGAAACCGTAGTACAGATCATTTGCCTTATTCGGCACTGTCAGGCTCTTGTTGCTGGTCTGGTTCGTTTCCGGACGATTGGCAGAGGGCGTAATGACAAGGTTGGTCTTTGCCACCTGCATAGTCGCCTCCGAAGCCGTCTTAGATGCCTCGTTGATGCTGCCAATTACCTCGAATCTCGCCGATGCTTTCAAATCGCCGACCCAATCTGTCGAGCCGTACAGCTTCAGATTCATCTCCTTGAGATTGTCCAGATCTGTATTTCCGTAGATGCGGGAGAAAATGATCCGCACGCTCCGCAGACGCTGAATGGTATCCGGAACGGTATACGTAACATTGCCGTCTGCATCTGCGGTCAGGGCATCAGAACCGACCGTCAGACTGGGCACAATATTTGCCTCGGTGTCTGCGGTATAAGTTGTATTATCCCAGTCGAAAAGTTCAATTTTTTCGATGGCAGCCGCCCGTCCATCGCCGATGCCGTTCAGGACAATTTTTCGGGTATCAAAGCCCTCTATGTCTTTCAGACAGTCTGTCGGTGCATTGCCGACACTGTCCATATTAACTTGCAGCAGTGCATGAGAACTGGTAGAACGGGAATTGTTGGTCAGCAGGAACTGATACCACGTCTGTTCCGTTTCGCTGCGGTTCGGCACAGCCAGTGTCGGATAAACGGGATACGCTGTTCCGTTTTTATCATACCGGACAGACTGCACCGCAGAGGCTTCTGTGCCGTCCTTGCGAATCGCATGTACGCTCGCTTTCAGCTCCGGCAGCACCTTGGACACGTTCAGTGTGACGGTATCCTCCACCGTCTGATCCAACGCGGTCTGGTCATGTTCGCCGAAGCTGTATGCCGTTTTCAGCACGCCATGCGGAGTGATGTCCCTTTCTGTGGTAGGCGTTCCGTGAATCTGCACATAGCAGTTCCCGTCATCTGCTGCATCGGCAAGCGGAATGCTGTCGCTGATACGCTGAAAATACACGGTCATGCCAGTGAGATAGGTCAGTGTGTTCCACGCAGACTTTGCAATTACCACGTTGCCGTTTTCATCAGTACCGTAATTCTCCAGATCGTCCAGCGTAATATCCGAATCGACCAATGTTTCTCTGTTTACCACCTTGCCGTGCAGTACGATCTTCTCGATCTTTGCCTTCTTCAGCAGGTTCTCACTGAGCAGGATTTTCGAGGCGACCAGTCCGCCGGCAGTGTAATCCTCATCGGGATACAGACCGGTGATGTCCAATGTTGCCGGACTGATCTCGGAAATGCTGTCGTTGGAAATCACAAAGCGAGCCGCCGCGGTATCGTCATTCAGGGAAACCGTCTGCGGATTGCCTTTCTGCACCAGATCACCGATCACATCTTCATAAACGCCTACGCCGGTCAGTGCCGGTTTCGCCTGTTCTGTGCGGATAACAGCATTTGCCTGTGTGACTTCTTTCGGCTCCGAAACCCACTTGCTCTCGCCGTCCTCCGATGCCGTCGGCGGTTGGTAATAGTGCACTTCGTAAGAGGTGTCGATCTTGTTGTCATATGTCCACAGGTGCGGAAATGCACCACGCATGGTAATCAAACCGTTGAACTCGGTATAGCGTGGGATCTCCTCCCGAAATACAAATTCTACCTCGTTGCAGAATGTCAGACCAGTCTGGTTGGTCAGCACGTCGCCGATTTCCAGTGTCCAGTTCTTTTCTTCTGTCACGCCGGCATCGGTATCCTGTTCCAGATGCAACCCCAGTTCGCCGGCAGTTTTATAGACCACATCGCCGTTTGCATCGGTAAAGCCAAACCGGATAAACTGGTTGATGTCTGTTCCGTCTACCTTGAACCAGTCTTTCAGCTGAATGTCCGGATAATGCACCGTGTCATTTTTCAGGCAGATCTGAATTTCCCGTAAGTCGAAATCCTCCGGCACGTGGTCTGTCGAGATCGCGTTGAATACCGGAACGTTACCGATGCTGTGGAACCCGTCCAGATAGTATTCATCTACTGCACCGATACCCACTGTCTTGTCTGTCACTTCGTTGCCGTCTGCGTCCTTGACATACTTGTGGTGGGTAAAGTTTTCCCATGTATGCGGGGTGAAGCTGGTGGAATCTGAATCCTGTTTCGACCAGTGAATGTTGCTGCCGCCGCCGAATGAAATTGTTGTGGTCAGTCCGGAAGTGTTTTCAAATCCGGTGCTGCTGTTAAAGTTATTCGGATATGGGATCGCAACCATGTATTTTCTGGCAAAATAATGCTTTTCATTAGGATCACTCTGGTTCAGTTCTTCTGCTTTCATCTCGGAATACAGGGTATGGGACTTGTCCGATACTTCCTTTTGCAGAATAATCGTACCTGTACCGGAATAGCCATATGGGATAGTTTCCGCAGGGATACTCGAAAAATGTTCCAGATCCCACTGGGTTTTCCAGTCCGGTGTATCGGTGACATCATAGACCAGAACGCCGCCCGCATTGGGCTTTCCGATAAACTCATGATGCTGGTAAAAATCAGCCGAAAAATCTTTGTTCTGCGTGTCCGGATTTTCCTTTTCCCAGCAGAGAAGATCTTCGTCCAGAACGCTCCGCATCTTGTCCGCATTGTACTGTGCCTGCAATGTGATCAGGTAGTTGTCAATGGTGCTGTCCAGTTCTTCTGAATCATTCTGCACTGTGACTTCGTACACCATGTAGTTATACTTTTGCCACATGACAGCCTGACTTTTGTCAGTGCTGGCATTATTCAGCTGCACAGTAGGAACGCTTTCAATTTTCGTGCTCCACTCCAAGTTGGAGTTGACAAATGTAACCGTACGCTGGATTTTAGTGCTGGTGTCCAGTTCCTCGGTTGACCACCCGTCGCCGATCAGCGTATTGCCGGAATCATACAGCCTGTCATAGGAAAATTTCATTTCCAGTGTTGCCGCAGCATTTTCCGGAATGCTTACCGCATTGCTCGCCGTGTAAAACTGCATGTCAAACTTCGGCGTACAGTTTCCGCTAAGGGGATCATAGGCATTTTTCAGAGTGATTTTTCCGCGGACATAACTGTTGTTTTCCACTATCGCTTCGCTTGCATCATAGACTGTTGTGGAATTGCCGAAGGTACTCTTGTCGTTCAGCTTTGCTTCCATGCCGATATACTCCCCTGCCTGCCGTTTGGCAGAAGGAATTTCCTCAAAGCTGTTCACCTGTACCAAAACGCCGTTGTCGTTCCAATACAAATACGGCAGCGTCAGTTCCAGATTCTGCCCGCGAACATAGCCTGTGGAAAAATTTGGGACAATATTCACAGTCAGCAGTGTTTGCTGCTGCTTCTGGATCATGTAGAAGCTGCCGACACCGTCATTGGTTTCCGGCGTCAGCGTTGCACCGTTTGAGGTAACGGCTCCGAAACCAACCTGAAATGTGCCGGAATTTCCCAACGCTGCTGCCGCCGCAAAAATCGTTCCCCAATTGCACGAAGTCAGCACCATTACGGCTGCCAGCATGCCATAAATGACACGCTTCCATATACTAATTTGTCGATACATTTCAATTCCTCCTGTCACGTGACACCATTATTTTTGTGTCAATCATCTTCATAAGCCATATTCCTTAGATTTCAGCAATTTAGTTGAATAAAATAGCTAATTTTCTGCTTTGATTTTTATTTTGAATTGTGCCTTTTGCACATTTTTCTGTAGTTTTACGCTTATTTTAATTATAACACTTTTATGTGAAATTGTCAATATCTATTGAAGAAAACCGCATTATACCAAACCGGCAGCTGTGCTTTGTGCAATATCGCCTTAATTTTCCTGTGGTAGTTGTTTCAATTTGTTTTTTCTCCCTTTGGATGCTGTTTTGAGAAGCCGCTTTTTTTCCTTCCTGATATTACTAAGACAATGGAGCATGGCAAAATGGGAAGGTTGCAGATGTAAACTTTATATGAATTTTTAAAAAGAAAAACAGCATGCAAAACCGGTTATTTCACCGGATTGTATGCTGCTTAGGGAAAATGATTTTAAGGCAATACCGCACAAAAATTTGTACGCAGATGGCGTGCAAAGCCGTCAGGCGGGCTTTATGCAGTGTTTCCTTAGGGTGTGTTGAAACGAAGCCTGACACGTGTCTTTTCGGCAAAATTCACGATTTTCCACGTAAAAACACCGCCTGAAAAGCTTTGTCAAAACCACCAGATTTATGAAACGTTTCTTCTGTTTTTTAAGGAAAAACGCTATTGACAGATGCAGAAAAATCGCATATAATGAACTTAATCCAGGTGGAACAATGTTGTTTCTCCGGAAATGAAAAGAAAGGAATTTTTTCTGATGAAAAAACAAGTATATAACCCGTTTCTCCCCATTTATGAATGTGTTCCGGACGGCGAACCCCATGTGTTCGGTGACCGTGTATACCTGTACGGCTCCCACGACAAAGAGGGCGGCGAAACTTTCTGCATGCTGGACTACACCACTTACTCTGCTCCGGTGACGGACCTGTCCGACTGGCGTTGCGAGGGCACCATTTACCGTGCCGATCAGGATCCGGCATATCCCACAGACCGGAAGTTCATGTACGCTCCGGACGTTGTACAGGGCAATGACGGCAGATTTTACCTTTACTACTGTATGTCCGGCAGAGCCGGCTTCGGCGGCTACAACGGACCGATCAGCGTGGCTGTCAGCGATTCTCCGGCAGGACCATTCCGGTATCTGGGCTTTGTGCACTATCCTGACGGCAGCCCCATGCTGAACTACATCTGCTTCGATCCCGGCGTTATCAACGATGACGGCACGATCCGCATTTACTACGGCACATGGTCAGACGAGGCTCTGGACAAGGACTTCCAGAACCACGAGGAAGCCATTCAGACAGTCATGCAGCGGTATCACAAGAGCCGAAACGAAGTCCTGCAAACAGAGGGCAGTGTCATGGGTCCCTGCACAGTCACTGTGGGAGATGACATGCTGACAGTCACCAGCGAACCGCGGCACATCATTCCGGCATACACCATTGGCACCAGCTTCGAGGAGCACCCGTTCTTTGAAGCAAGTTCCATTCGCAAGATCGGCGGCAAGTATTATTTCATCTACTCCTCCTGGCAGAACCACGAACTCTGCTATGCCACCAGCGACCTGCCGGACAGAGATTTCGTCTTTGGCGGCACTATCGTTTCCAACGGTGATGTCGGTTATCATGGCAGAAGCGAAAAAGACCGCCTGAACATGACCGGCACCACACACGGCAGCATCGAATGCATCAACGGACAGTGGTACGTATTCTATCACCGCCTGACTCACAAGTCCGACTACAGCCGTCAGGCATGTGCAGAACCCATTACCATTCTGCCGGACGGCAGCATTCCGCAGGTAGAGATCACCTCCTGCGGTCTGAACGGCAAGCCGCTGCACGGTACCGGAACCTATCCGGCAGTGATCGCCTGCAACATCACCAACGGACACATGCCCCACGGCTCCAACAAAATCTACACCGACAGTTTCCCCAACGCGACCCACTGCGGTGAGGATCGCTTTATCGGCGAAATTCAGGACGGCACCATGCTGGGATACAAGTACTTCGCATTCTCCGGTGCAAAGGAGATCGGCGTACAGTACCGCGGTTCCTGCAACGGTAAGTTTGTAGTTTCCGACAACATGGACGGCAAAAACATCGTGGCAGAGATTCCGGTTGCTCCGGCAGATGCATGGACGGAAAGCCGTGCTCCCCTGCACATTTCCGACGGCACTCACCCGCTGTATCTGTTCTACCGCGGCGACGGTGAAGCAGCGGTCAAGGAATTGTACCTGGCATAACAGGAGGGAATGCATATGATCGAGCAAAGCATACAGGAACTGATTCAGTACGGTATCGAAAAAGAACTGATCACGTCCGAAGATGAGATCTTCCTGCGGAATCAGCTTATGGATCTCTTGCAGCTTTCTGCGTGGGAAATGCCTGCCCTGCCGGAGGTGCTGCCCACCATTGACGAAATTCTGGACAAACTGGTGTCCTATGCCGCAGAAAAAGGCATCATCACCGACTCTAACGCCGCCAGAGATCTGTTTGACACCCGCATCATGGGGCTGCTGACAGAACGCCCGCACACAGTGAACCGCAGCTTTTTTGCCGCATATCACCGCAGTCCGGAAGAAGCCACAGACTGGTACTATCAGTACAGCAAGGACACCAACTACGTCCGTGCCGGCAGAATTGCCAAGGATCTGCGTTGGACATATGACTGCGAATACGGCACACTGGACGTAACCATTAACCGTTCCAAGCCGGAAAAAGACCCACGCGACATTGCCGCAGCCAAGAACCAGCCTCAGACCAAATATCCGGCATGCCAGCTTTGCATTGAAAACACCGGTTTTGCCGGCACGCTGACACACCCTGCACGGCAGAATCTCCGGCCGATCCCCATTTCCATTCACGGCGGAAACTGGGCTTTCCAGTACTCCCCCTATGGCTATTATAATGAACACTGCATCGTGTTCAATCAGAAACATGTTCCCATGGTGATCGATGCAGCAGTTTTTGAAAAGCTGTTCGATGTGCTGGACATGCTCCCCCACTATTTCATCGGCTCCAACGCCGATCTGCCGATTGTGGGCGGTTCTATCCTGAGCCACGAACATTTTCAGGGCGGACACTACACTTTCGCCATGGCAAAGGCTCCGGTGGAAACACCGTTCCTGCTGCCGAATCAGCCGGAAGTACAGGCAGGAATCGTCAAGTGGCCTATGTCGGTCATTCGCCTGCAAAGTGAAAATCGCTCTGCCCTTGCGACAGCCTGCGACCACGTGCTCACCCAGTGGCGAACCTATACCGATGCCGAAGCAGAAATCTATGCGGAAACAGACGGCACACCACACAACACCATTACCCCCATTGCCAGAATGCGTGGCAAACTGTACGAATGCGATCTGGTGCTGCGGAACAACCGCACCACGGCGGAACGCCCGCTGGGACTGTTCCACCCGAACCCGTCCCTGCACCATATCAAAAAGGAAAACATCGGTCTGATCGAAGTCATGGGACTGGCTGTCCTGCCGGCACGTCTGGCGGGAGAACTGCCGGTACTGGCAAAGGCGTTGTATTCTGATGCCGACCTGACACAGACTGACTCCCTCCGCAGTCACATGCCGTGGCTGGAGGAAGTCCGCACACGCCACCCCGAAGCCAATGCGGAAAATGCGGAAACGATCATTCAGCAGGAAATCGGAGCAGTCTTTGAACAGGTTCTGCTGGACGCAGGTGTTTTCAAACGCACCGATGCCGGAAAGGCACAGTTCCTGCGGTTCGTAGAACAGGTTTGCTCCACAGCAGATTAAGGAAACACTGCATAAAGCTTTGCATACACAACAGAACAGCCCTGCATAGTCTTTGCAAAACGCAGACCATGCAGGGCTGTTTCCATTATGTAAAATCCCGATCAAACGTCAGACTGACCTGACAGGTTTTGTCCATGCGGGACAGTTCGCCGGAAATCATATCCAACAATTCATCATTGGTATAGGTACAATCAAAAGGTACCAGTATGTCAAAAATCAAACGATTGGTGTTTTCGCCGGACACCAGCCGAAAATCGTGCAGGCTCAAATTCTGATGCAGTTCGGCAATCACCTGTTCTGCCATGTGCCGATAGTGGTTGACAGCGGCGTTGTCCACCTCCACAGGATCCATGTGGATCGTCATCAGAATGTGCAGCTTTTCCTCGATTTCCCGTTCGATCAAGTCCACAACTTCATGTACCGCAACAAAATCAGAGTCGCTCCGCACTTCCACATGACAGCTTCCCATAGTCCGACCCGGACCGTAATTGTGCAGGATCAGATCATGCACACCAATGATTTTTTCATGTGCCAGCACCAGTTCTTTCAGTTTCTGCACCGTTTCCACATCTGCCGGCTTTCCCAGAAGATCGCCGACCGTATCCCGAATGATGTCGAAAGCCGTTTTCAGAATGAACAGAGAAACTGCCGTACCCATAATACCGTCCACCGGCAGCGTTGTCACCAGCGACAGCAGCAGTGCCAGAATGGTTGCTCCGGTAGCTGCCACATCGCTGCGGCTGTCCTTCGCCGTGGCGATCATCACCGTGGACTGTATCCGTTTCCCCAGTTTGGTGTTGAACCACGCCATCCAAAGCTTGACTCCAATTGACAGAACCAGCACCGCCAGCGTCAGCCAGCGGAACTGCACCGCGTCCGGACGAATGATCTTTTCCACAGAATTCCGCAGCAGTTCAAACCCCATAAGGGCGATCATCACAGCAATAACCAGTGAAGTCAGGTACTCCATTCTGCCGTGCCCAAAGGGGTGTCCCTTGTCTGCCGGCTTCGCCGCCAGCTTATAGCCAAACAGGGTAACCAAACAGCTGGCACAGTCTGACAGGTTATTGAACGCATCAGAAACAATGGCGATCGAGTGGGAAAGCGTACCCATGACATATTTCAGGACAAACAACAGAATATTGCAGCAGATTCCCACCACACTGCTGCATGTCCCGTATGCCTTTCTCACATTCGGGTCTTCTACCTGTTCATAATTAGAAATGCACCGCTTCAAAAAACGCTCCAGTAGCATATGATCCTCTCCTAGTGAAAACATTCTGATTATTATAGCACATTCCACACAAAATGTCAATGATGTGAAAAATACACGGTTTTGTACTGAATCGCCTGAGATTTGAAAAATTGATAGTTCCGTCTTTTTTGTATTTTTTTGTAAAGCAAACGATGCAGAATGTCGAATCGTGTCGTATTCTGTCGAATCCGAAACTTTTTTCCAAAAAAAGTCTGGATTTCCATTGATTTTTTCCGCACCATATGTTATAATTATAATAAATTCTATATAGTTCAATCATTTCATTATAAGAGCAAAAATAGAATAGTCGCATTTCCGATTTGTAAAAAACATGTAATTACACAAGAAAACGACGTATAGGCAAACTGACCGTGCGTAAAGCCGACAGGCAGACATCCGTGCGGCATTGCCTGCAACACACATTGTCAAATTCAGAGATTCCATAAGCAACACTGCACAGAGCCGCCATGCGGGATCCTGTACAGTATTGCACACAGAACAGGAGGTCTATCCAATCACATGGTTCCAATGAAAATTGCTATTGCAGACGATGAACTGTATGTCTGTCAGCAGATTCGAGAATGCCTTTTGCAATACAGTACACAAAAAAACGTGGACATGGATGCACCGGACATTTACACCGACTGCCGCACACTGTACAACACCGATCTGAATGGCAAGCGCTATGACGTTGTTTTTATGGACATTGACTTTTCCGGTGAAAACAACATCAACAGACTTTTCTCTGACAGCTATGCTGTACGGGAACGGTGCTCTGACGGACTGGCACTGGGCACGTACTTGCGACACATACTGGGACATCAGAATTTTGACATTATATATGTGACATCTCATGAAAATTATGCCATCCACGCCATTCCCATTCGTCCGGCAGCATTTGTGCAAAAGCCGGTCACTTTTCAGAAAATTGCCCGTGCTCTGGACGATATGCTGTATTATCGGGACATTTCCCGCCGCATCTTCAAATGTACCAGCAACAAATCTCTGGTGCATGTGCAGGTGTCCCATATTCGCTATCTGAACAGCTGCGGAAGAAAGGTGTATCTGCAAACTACGGATTCCCGCATCTCCTTTTACGGAAAGCTGTCAGAAGTACAACAGGAGCCCTGCTTCAGTTCATTTATCCAGATCCACAAGTCCTATCTGGTCAATCCGGACTACATCGACCATATTTCCTCCAACACCGTCTTTTTGCAGGGCAGTTCTCATGAACAGCTCCCTATTAGCAGAGCCTATCAGCCGCTGGTAGAGCAGTGGCTCATGAAGGGCTAAGTGCCATGAAACAGTATATCACGATCATTTCTAATATTTTCCACATTTACGCAGTCTATCAGTTTTCTCAGCTGCTGTTTCAAAAGGAACCCAGCCGGAAACGGACAGAGATCCTGGCGTATATCGGATATTTTTTGCTGAACAGCGGCTGTTTTATCTTGTTTCACAATATTGTGATAAATGTTTTCAGCAATATTCTCCTGTTTTTCTGCATTACCCTGCTCTATCCGACCACATGGGCACACCGGATCCTTGCAACTGTTTCCATTTATATCATCAGCATGGCGGCAGATATTCTCTGTACTACGATCTCGATCTGGTGCGAGTATACCCTGTTCTTCACCAGCGGATTCGCTGCCTCGCTTCTCATGCTGATCATTGCACGCATGAGCCTGCACTTTCATCTGTCCAAAAACGATGTCATTCCGCGGCTAAACATATTTTATGTTTTTACCGCTATTTTCATTCCCTTGGGCAGTATTCTGCTGGCACACTACATTGCCCGCACACTTTCATGGCGTTCCCTGGTGGCTGCCATTGTCCTTCTGCTGATCAATGTCAGTGTCTTTTCCCTCTATGACCGCATGATTCACCTGATACAGGAGCATCACACCGCACTGCTGATCGAAAAGCAAAACAAAGCCTATCAGCAACAGCTGCAATTCATGCAGAAGAGCCAGATGCGGCTGCGGTTTTTACGGCATGACATGAAAAACCACTTATTCCAGATCAAGCATTTTCTGGAAACCAACGACATGGAGGGAATGTACACGTATATCAACGATCTGGAGGATAATCTGGATCTGACTCAGAGCATCACCTACACCCAGCATGAAGCCATCAACAGTATCCTGAACTACAAGCTTCTGCCGCTGCGGACAGACGGCGTTGCACTGGAAGTGGACGTACAGCTGCCGGATCAGCTGACATATCCCATTTTTGATTTGAATGTACTGCTGGGCAACTTGCTGGACAATGCCATTGAAGCCACTGCATTGGTGACTCCGAAAGAAAATCAAAAAATCACACTGAAAATGAAAGAACGGTTCGGTGCCCTGCAACTACAGGTCGGAAACCGTTTCAACAGCAATATTGTACCTAAAAACGGCACACACAAGTCGGACAAGATCAACCACGGACTAGGACTGAAAAGCGTACAGGAAATCGTTCGGCGACATCACGGGAAAATGTGGATCGTTCCGGAAAAAGACTGGTTCGAGATCAATATTATCCTATATGATTCTAATCCGGAAAAACTGCAAGGTTCCGGAAAGTCTATATAAAAAGCAACACCGCATAACTATTTATGCGGTGTTGTTTTTCGTTTTTCACTGCACGATTCGCAGTTTTTCCTCAAAGGAATCGTGCAGCAGCAGCTTCTGGTATTTTTTCGGTGTCAGACCGGTATAGGCTTTGAAGTCATGCACAAAGTGCGACTGATCAAAATATCCCAGATCTGCGGCAATTTCCGTTAGAGAACGCCCCTTGTGCTGATTCTGGTTCAGGGCAGAAACCGCCGCCTGAAACCGTACAATTTTGGCAAGCTGCTTCGGACTCAGACCCGTTTCATTGCGGAAGCAGCGGTCAATATACCGTGCAGTATAGCCGGTGTCCTCTGCCAGCTGTTCAATGGAAATGCTGCCGGCAGAGCGGATCAGCAGGTTAGACGAGTGGAGCACCAGCAGGTTGCTGTGTTCCATGGGACAGGCACGACGATAAATGTTCATGTAGGAACGCATGAATGCCCGAATCTGTTTGCGGAAATCGGTTGTGCCGCAGATTCCCTCCAGCATGCGGCGATCCTGAATCAACTCGTCCAGCGGGATCTGATGATTCACCAGCTGGGACATGATCTCTGAACTTCCCAGAACCGGATTGTACCCCGGCAAAAACCGCACGCCGAAATAGCAGGTATCAGAATGCAGCAGAACTGCCTGCGGAGCCAGAACAGTGCCGCAGATCTCTGCGTAAGGCTGCTTGGGATCACAGCAAAATACCATGTCCACACAGCCGTCCGGTACAGCATAGCGGGGTTCCGTTCCCGTAAAGCACTGATAAAAGTGCACAATGCCGTACCGATTTAAAATAAACTTTGCGTATGCTCTCGATGATGTCACAAAAAATGGTTGCTTGGGTGTCATATAAATCTGTTGTTCCATTGCGGTCCACTTCCCATTTTTCGGGCAGACTTGACAGGCGTGCCTTGTGCGGGACTGCCCTTGCTTCTTCAAGGCAATACCGCACAAAGATTGTGCGACAGATGCGTCGTCAAATTTTTCGTC
>ERZ773193.731-NODE-731-length-48400-cov-23.803971_pt1 | contig 48400 bp, 40 predicted proteins | sample MGYA00511110_ERZ773193 | MGnify/ENA primary metagenome ERZ773193 (study PRJEB29015, sample SAMEA2737784) | human gut metagenome | biome: human gut; feature: human-associated habitat; material: faeces | place: China | collected 2012 ... | reverse complement strand
GAGGTCGGAAAACGAAAGTAGGAGAAAAACTACTTCGTTTTCCTCCTACTCGATTCTTATCCTTTTTATTCTTACCCATCCGGCATACACTAACCCTATGACGGCATAGATGCAGAATAGGGCAGGGAGGGGAAGGTGGATTCCATCAATGCTGGCACCGGGAGCCAAGGAGATGAGATGGAAGGCGGTATTGGCAAAATGAGTGATGGATACCAATGCCTTGGCAATCCAGCTTGTCAGCCAGGAGGCGGGAGCGACTGTCGGCGACAGAAGCAGGAAGGGACTCAGCAACATCAGCATGCAACAGAGGTAAAGAATGCCCGTGGCGGCAGGAATTGCAATGAATGTGGTAAGAAGGGAATAGCACGAGATGCGCCCGAAGTAATAAGTGATGAGCGGAAGAGTTCCAATCTGGGCAGCTGCCGATACGCAAAGCATACTCCATATCCATTGTGATAGGCGATGAGCAGGATGGTAAAGAGAACTGAGCAACGGCATAAACACGATGATGGAACCAACTGCCGCAAACGACATCTGGAAACTGAGGTCGAAGAGATAAAGTGGATTCCACAATAGCATGAAGGTTAAAGCGGTGGAGAGCAAATGGAGCGATTCTCCTTTTCGCCGGGTCATCATTACAAATCCATAAACACTCAGCATGGTGGCAGAGCGGACGGCACTCGCAGGCACGCCAATGAACAGAACATACATCCAGATGGCTAGAAGGGCAGAAAAAATGACGAAGATATGGCGGCGATTGCCACCTAACAGCATGATGAGCAGCTGGAAGATGATGCTGATATGCAGTCCGCTTACGGCTAATACATGGTTTGCTCCAGCTACGGAATAAACCTCTTTCGTGTCCTTGTCCAGCGCCGTCTTGTCGCCCAGTGCCATTGCTGCAATGACCCCAAAGTCTTCATTCTCAATGCCCAATCCCTTCATCTTCTGTTCTGTTTCCGCTCTCCGTTCTTGCGCAGTTATCTGAAACCGGTCCAGTTCCGAAAGTTCATCTATCGTAAAATAGGTATCAGGCTTTTGCTCCCGATATTCCTGATAGGAAGTGAGAAGACCACCCAGAAGAAACATACAGATATATAAAAGGATGTGCTGGCTTAGTATCCATTTCCGCAGGATGATAGCCATGCCAGTCATGACCAGCAGGAGAATGAGCCAAAGGACCGGAGGCATCTGGTCATAGCCATATTTGGCTATGATAATACCCGCGCTCAGTATGATGTTCATTCTGATATTCATGTGCAAAGTCACCTTATGTTGAGCGCAAAGATACATTAAAATTCTGAAAATCGACTGTTTTTTCTTGCATAATTTACATCTTTTTATTACCTTTGCACCCAATATTACAAACAATAACATAGAATTATACTCTTATGGGAGGTATTTTCGGAACTATTTCCAAGAAAAGTTGTGTCGCAGACCTGTTCTACGGCACTGATTACAACTCACATCTCGGCACACGTCGAGGCGGTTTGGCAACCTACAGTAGTGAGAAAGGCTTCGTGCGCTCAATTCACAACCTTGAAAGTTCTTATTTCAGAACGAAGTTTGAGCCTACACTCAACAAGTTTGAGGGAGCAACATCTGGTATCGGCGTAATCAGCGATACGGATGCGCAGCCATTAATCATGAACTCACATCTTGGCCGTTTCGCCATTTGTACTGTAGCTAAGATTGTAAACAAGGATGAACTAACCCAGTACCTGCTAGACAAGAACATGCACTTTGCAGAGATGTCTTCAGGCAGCACCAACCCAACCGAGTTGGTTGCATTACTCATTATTCAGGGCAAGACATTCCGCGAAGGTATCGAGAATGTATTCCACCACATCAAGGGCTCCTGTACCATGATGATTCTAACCGAGGATGGTATCATCTGCGCTCGCGACAGTTGGGGACGTACACCTTTAATTATAGGTAAGAAGGATAGTGCCTATGCTGCTTCCAGCGAAACCACCTCGTTCCCTAACCTCAATTATGAAACAGAATATGAGCTGGGGCCGGGAGAAATCGTCAAGATTACTGCCGACAAGATGGAGCAGCTTCGTCCTGCCAACAAGAAGATGCAGGTTTGTTCTTTCCTCTGGGTTTACTATGGTTTCCCTACATCTACCTATGAGGGCAAGAATGTAGAGGAGGCTCGTTTTACCAACGGTTTCAATCTCGCCAAGAGTGATGATGTTGAGGTAGACTGCTGCAGCGGTATTCCGGATTCTGGTACTGGTATGGCGATGGGATATGCTGCCGGCAAGGGTGTGCCTTATCAGCGTTGTATTGCCAAGTATACTCCTACATGGCCTCGTAGCTTTACTCCAAGCAACCAGAGCATGCGTTCATTGGTAGCCAAGATGAAGCTGATTCCTAACAAGGCGATGCTCAAGGGCAAGCGTGTGTTGTTCTGTGATGACAGTATCGTTCGTGGTACCCAGCTTCGCGACAACGTGAAGGTGCTTTTCGACCAGGCAGGCTTGAAGGAGTGCCATATGCGTATTGCATGTCCTCCATTGGTATATGGTTGTCCGTTCATCAACTTCACTTCTTCAAAAAGTGATATGGAGCTGATTACCCGTCGCATCATCGAGAAGTTTGAGGGTGATGCCAACAAGAATCTTGATAAATACGCTACCACTGGTTCTCCTGAGTATCAGAAGATGGTAGATGAGATTGCCAACCAGTTGGGCTTGACTACATTGAAGTTCAATACCATCGAGCAGCTGGTAGAGGCTATCGGTCTTCCAAAGTGCCAGGTATGTACCCATTGTTTCGATGGCAGCAGCGCATATACTCTTGATGAGTTTGCTGATGAAGACTAAAATAAGAATATAAGTTCTTGATAGATTAGAAGATAGGTCTAGCAACACCGCGCTTTGCGGGGGTCGCTAGACCTATTTTTATATTATTTCTCGGCAAAATCTTCTTTTGCATAAAATGTATTATTTTGCATAGAACGTAAACTTGTTCTTGTAATCTCTGTTCACGCAGACGGTTGCCTTGCGCTGGGAGAGATTGTATATCACCGACCACTGGGTATGGCTCGTTGGATTGCCTGGAGTTTCTGCCTGACTCACACCATTGAGCAGATTCATGGCTCCTTCCTCTGACAACTGGTTGCTGTTCTGTTTCAGAACGAATTCCATAATATCGTAGCGGGTCTTGCCGTGGTTCGAGAGTTTCGGACCTTTATCTGAACATGCCATGGTTTCAGATACATAGAAGTTGCTGGCATAGCGCTTTTCTATCACCTCGCGGGTGTTTGGCAATACGTCAGGATATTTGAAATGAGTCTTTCCGTCTTCACCCGTATATTCATCGTCGATGTAAATCTTGCTTTGGTGATCCTTGTCATATACGAATTCTACGATGGCATAACGGCCCGTGGCATCTGCCATATAGAAATGATAGTTACCGTCATTATCCGCTATCCAGAGGTCATATCCGTCCAGAATCTTGAGAGCTTCTTCTACCGTCTTGGCATGATCCAGCATCATGCGTAAGTCCAGGGTTGTAGTCAGTTTCTTGCCCGTGCTTGCCTGCTGGGTTGGCTTGCCGTCGAGATGGAGTACGGATACGGCAAAGCCGGCCTCGTTCATGCCGTCCATCAGAAGATATGGAAATGCCTGCTTGGTATAACTCCATAAGTATGATACTTAGCTGTCGTAACCATGATACTTAGCAATCGTAACTATCTTGTTTACGCCTTACTTACCCTACCCACCCCTGGAAGGGCAGGTCGGGGCGGTATCCTGCAGGCAATAGTCGTTCTCTAAATAAGAGTGGGGGTGAACACTTGGCAATGAAGTCGGTGAAGGGTGAACCCCGAAGCCAACCTTTAGCGTTAATAATGTGTTAAAAACACTATATAACCCATTATAATATAGACTCTTATATTTCTAGCATGCGCTGTATATACAAAGTTCTTTTTACTAGGGTTCACCCCTGAGCCGAAAAGGTGAATGCTTGGGGCAAGTGTTCACCCCGCTGTTCACCATTCGGTAAATTAAGATTGATAGTACTTATTTGCTCCATGTCTCATGAGACTGAACATCAGGCTGAATACTGAACTCTGAACACTGAAAATGGGGTAAAACTGCGTTTAAGGGATGTTTAAATTCTATATAACCTATTGATACATATTTCTTTATATTCTTTAGCATGCGCTGCTTATAAAAAGAGTGAAACGCTAAAGTTCAGCTTCAGCCTTCGTTCTTGAAAGCTGCTGCGAAGTTATGAAAAAAGGTTGAGACCGCCTTGCTTATAAAGATGACTGTAATGAATCTAAAATGCTCCACTTGCGGGGAGCAAAGTGGAGCACATGAAACACATGAAATAAAGTCCTCTTCCATCTATGAAGAGGGTGAACCTATCTGATAGTTATCTATCGTTACTATGCGAACAGTCTGGAGAATACTTCGGCGGTTCTACCGGTATAAACCTTCATCTCGGTAACAGGCTTGTAGCCGAAATCCTTGTAGGCGAGGAGTTGGAGGGCAGCAAACTGAGAATCGTCAGAAAGACATGCCTGCAACTTGAAGTTGCCCATGCTGATGGCTGAAACCGGAAACTTGCTGATGGCAGTTTCCACTTCTGCTGGAGCAGCAGTGAGGATGTTCTGAAGCTTCTTTCCGTCCTCAGCAGTATATTCCTTCTCCTTGATCTGGATCTTGCTCTGTGTTGGCTTGTAGATGAGCTTGACGTTCCAACCCATGAAACCCTTCTTTACCTGTACGTCATTGAGTGCCATTACGTCTTCACCCATTTCTATATGATTGATCTTTGCCATAATCTTATTACTTGTTTTTATCTTAAATGAATATATATATTGTACTGTTTTTTTGTTATGCTAGGGGTGTGATAATCCTTATCGCATCTTGAAGAGATGATGCGACAAACGATATGATATATTATGTATATAAGAGAAAAACAAGTGCTAACAGAGGAGACGCCGCAGGCAAATGATATAATATTTGCTGGCGACATCAAAGTGGATAGGGGCGGTCTCCTGGCGGAAAGGCTCCATCGCACCATCTATAGCGGATAAAAGGGTGAATAATAAATGAATTCTATTTGAAAGCAATCTACTTGCTGATTGATTTCCGTGCATATTACCACTAGGCAATAAGCGCTGCGGACGACTGCTGCAAATGCAATAGGCGAGCTCGGAAGCATTCTCCAGCTGGGCATCACCCTGATGCTGGTCGTACTCTACCTTAGCCAGCTTATCCTTCTTTGGAAGAGGGTCGGAGGTATAAGAAACGGAGGCAGCAGATACCTCTCCATAGCCTGCGAAGACCATGGACATCAGAAAAAGGATGTAAAGTATCAACTGCCTCATGTTAAATATATTATGGTGTCAGGATGAACTCCCGACACCGGGGATGATTAATAGCTTTTTGCGATGATGACACGGGCTACGGCTGGCTTGCCGCTTACCATATCTACACCTGGAGTCTGCTCGTAAGCGAAAGGCACGCAGCGGATGGTAGCCTGAGTCTCCTCCTTGATCTTTGCCTCGGTCTCGGCTGTACCGTCCCAATGGCAGAGGAAGAAACCACCGTCCTTCACACGCTCCTTGAACTCCTCGTAGTTGTCGCACTCGTAAACGTGAGCATCACGATAAGAACGAGCCTTCTCGAAGATATTCTTCTGGATGTCTTCCAACATATCCTTTACGCGCTCTACGATGCCGTCGAAGCTAACGTTCTCCTTCTCCAATGTATCACGACGCATGATTTCGATGGTGTTGTTCTCCAAGTCACGTCCACCCATAGCCAGACGAACAGGAACACCCTTCAACTCGTAGTCAGCAAACTTGAACCCAGGACGCTTAGCTGTATTGTCATCATATTTCACAGTGATGCCGAGCTCACGGAACTGGTCGATGACTGGCTGCAACTTGGCTGTGATCTGAGCCAACTGCTCGTCGCCCTTGTTGATAGGGATGATAACCACCTGGATAGGAGCCAGCTTTGGAGGCAATACGAGACCGTTGTCATCGCTGTGAACCATGATGAGGGCACCCATCAGTCGGGTAGAAACACCCCATGAAGTAGCCCATACATACTCAGGCTTGTTCTCCTTGTTCAAGTATGTTACGTCGAAACTCTTGGCGAAGTTCTGACCCAGGAAGTGAGAAGTACCGCTCTGGAGAGCCTTACCATCCTGCATCATAGCCTCGATGGTATAAGTGTTCAGGGCACCGGCGAAGCGCTCAGTCTCACTCTTCACACCCTGCAGAACAGGAACACCCATGTAGTTCTCTGCAAAATCAGCGTAAACCTTCAGCATCTCCTGAGCCTTTGCCTCAGCCTCTTCCTTGGTAGCATGAGCGGTATGACCCTCCTGCCAGAGGAACTCAGAAGTACGGAGGAATGGACGGGTACGCATCTCCCAACGCATTACGTTGCACCACTGGTTGCAGAGGATAGGGAGATCACGCCATGAATGGATCCAGTTCTTATATGTGTTCCAGATGATGGTCTCTGAAGTAGGGCGGATGATGAGCTCCTCATCGAGCTTTGCGTTAGGATCTACCTCAACTTCTGTGCCATCCTCTGTAGAACGGAGGCGATAGTGGGTAACTACTGCACACTCCTTGGCGAAACCTGCCACGTGCTCTGCCTCACGAGAGAAGAAACTCTTCGGGATGAGGAGAGGGAAGTATGCGTTCTGTACACCTGTCTGCTTAAACATCTTGTCGAGCTGCTGCTGCATCTTCTCCCAGATAGCGTAACCGTATGGTTTGATGATCATACAACCACGAACAGGAGACAACTCTGCGAGGTCAGCCTTCACTACCAAGTCGTTGTACCACTGACTGTAGTTGTCAGCGCGCTTGGTCAAATTCTTAAGTTCTTTAGCCATATTACTATTTTATATTTTATTTTTATTCTTCTATATTATATAATAAGGTATCATCTTTTTTGTCATATATAGGGATTTTCCACCCTAAAATAGGAGATTTCCTTACCCTGTTTGGACAAATACCTTTAATTTTGCATGCAAAAATACAAAAAAATATTAGAAATCTCTCCTTATTGGAGAAAAAATACGTATCTTTGCATTTAAATAACATAAAATATAGGAGAATAAGTAATGAAAAAGATGAATTTTACAGTAGTAGCACTTTCAGCGCTGCTCGTTTTGGGAAGTTGTGGAACAAGTCAGAAGACAGGTACAGCTGCTGGTGCAGGTGCAGGTGCTGCCTTGGGCGCAATCGTTGGTGGTTTGTTGAATAATAGCCATCGTGGAACTGGTGCTGCTGTAGGCGCTGCTATCGGTGCAGCTGTTGGTGGTACTGCAGGTAATCTGATTGGCAAGCACATGGATAAGGTAAAGGCCGAGGCTGAGGCTGTGAAGAATGCACAGGTTGAGACTGTGACTGATGCCAACGGTTTGGCTGCAGTCAAAGTTACTTTCGATTCTGGTATCCTCTTCCAGACCAACAAGTATGTTCTCAATGCCAATGCCAAGAACGATTTGGCTAGCTTTGCTACCGTATTGAAGAATAATACCGACTGCGAGGTTTCTATCCAGGGTTATACTGACAGCACCGGTAACGATGGTATCAACTTGCCTTTGAGCGAGAACCGTGCTAAGTCTGTATACAACTACCTGATGTCTTGTGGTGTGCAGAATTCACAGATCAAATCTGTTCAGGGCTTCGGTTCTTCTAATCCTGTTGCAGACAACTCAACAGCAGCTGGCCGTCAGGCTAACCGTCGTGTAGAGGTATACATGTATGCTTCTCAGGCAATGGTTAACGCTGCTAATAACGGTACATTGAAATAATGATACTCAAGAAGATTAGAAATATAGTAAGATGGGTGGTGGTGCTGTTTTTCAGTACCACCATTCTTGCTGTTGTAGCCTATCGTTTCATTCCGGTGTATTTCACTCCCTTGATGCTTATCCGCAGCTTTCAGCAAGTAGCTGATGGTGAGAGTATTACATTGCATCATCATTGGGTTTCGATGGACAAGATTTCTCCCCATATGCCTGTGGCTGTGATGGCGAGTGAGGATGCCCGGTTCCTGAAGCATCACGGTTTTGACTTCAATGCCATCGAGAGTGCAGCCAAGAATAATGCCCGTGGCGGAAAGGTGCATGGAGCCAGTACCATCAGTCAGCAGACAGCAAAGAATGTATTCCTCTGGCCGGGAAGATCATGGACCCGCAAGGGCTTCGAGGTGTATTTCACCTTTCTCATCGAAATGATGTGGAGCAAGCAGCGCATCATGGAGGTTTATCTCAACAGTATCGAGATGGGACCTGGAATCTATGGTGTGGATGCTGTGGCTGAGTATCATTTCGACAAGAAAGCGCAGGATCTTTTCCGTGACCAGTGTGCCCTGATTGCTGCAACACTGCCTAATCCCCGCAAATTCAGTTCTCTTCATCCGAGTGCCTATATGAAGAAGCGTCAGCGCCAGATAGAGCATCAGATGAGATTCATCCCTTCCTTCCCGAGAGAAGGTGAGGATTATGACCCAAGTACAGCTGTGGGAGGATATAGGGGAAAGTAATGAGTGAAGAATGAAGAGTGAAAAATCTGGTAAATATTGATTAATGGATTTACTGAACGACTTGAATGAAGCGCAGCGAGCTGCGGTTGAATATATTGACGGACCGTCGCTGGTGATTGCCGGTGCCGGTTCGGGTAAGACGCGTGTGCTTACCTATAAGATTGCTTATCTCCTGAACCAGGGGATGAAGCCTTGGAGCATCATGGCTCTTACCTTTACCAATAAGGCGGCAAGGGAGATGAAGGAACGTATCGGCAGACTGGTGGGCGACGTCTTGGCCCAGCATCTCTATATGGGTACCTTCCACAGCATCTTCTCACGCATTCTCCGTGCTGAAGCTGAGCATATCGGATTCAACAACAACTTTACCATATATGATGAAGCCGACTCACGCTCGCTGATTAAGGCAATCGTGAAGGAGATGGGACTGGATGATAAATCATACAAGCCTGCTGCTGTTCATGCCAAGATATCGATGGCTAAGAACAATCTGGTGAGTGCCGAATCCTATGCCAGTGATGCTGCCATCTATGAGCAGAACAAGCGTGCACAGATGCCGGAAGTGGGAAAGATATTCTGGGCTTACGTGCAGCGTTGCAAACAAGCCAACGCCATGGATTTTGATGATTTGCTGGTGTTGACCCATCAGTTGTTCAGAGAACATGAAGAAATCAGACAGAAATATGCAGCCCGCTTCGATTATATCCTGGTAGATGAGTATCAGGACACCAACCATGTGCAGATGTCTATCGTGATGCAGCTGTGCAAGGAGAAACTTCGGGTATGTGCCGTGGGTGATGATTCGCAGAGTATCTACAGCTTCCGTGGTGCCAATATTGACAATATCCTGAATTATCAGAAGCAGCTGAAGGGTACACGGCTCTTCAAACTGGAGCAGAACTACCGTTCTACCCAGACTATCGTGAAGGCAGCCAACAGTCTGATTAAGAATAATCGCAATCAGATCAAGAAGGATGTATATAGTGAGAATGCGGTAGGCGAGAAGTTGCAGTACAAACCGGCTTACAGCGACAAGGAAGAGGCGGTAATCGTGGCTAAGGACATCAAGCGCATCAAGCGTCAGGATAATTGCGAATATCATGATTTCGCCATTCTGTATCGTACCAACGCCCAGAGCCGCAGCTTCGAGGAGGAGTTCAGAAGGCAGGGCATTCCTTATCGCATCTATGGAGGATTGAGCTTCTATCAGCGCAAGGAAATCAAGGATATCATTGCCTATTTCCGACTGGTGGCTAATCCGGATGATGAGGAAGCCATCAAGCGTATCATCAACTATCCGGCTCGCGGTATCGGCGCAACAACGGTGATGAAGATTGCTGACTGTGCGCATCAGAATCAGGTGAGTTTCTGGGAAGTGATAGGCGAGCCTGCACATTATGGACTCAATGTAAACAAGGGTACATTGACGAAACTGGATAATTTCCGACTGCTCATTTCTTCGTTTATCGAGCGTTCTCATACTACGGATGTATATGAACTGGGTGATGCTATCATCAAGGAGAGTGGCATCAGTCAGGATATCATGAGTGGCAGAGATGCCGATGACCTGGCAAGACAGGAGAACCTGGAGGAATTCCTGAGCGGTATGTCTGCCTTCGTCGAGGAGCGCAGGGAAGAGGGTAGGATGAATGAAGCCTTTCTTACGGATTATCTGCAGGATGTGGCATTGCTTACAGATGCGGATAGTGAGGGAGCCAAGGATGAACCTCGTGTGTCCCTGATGACCGTTCATGCGGCTAAGGGTCTGGAATTTGCTACTGTCTTCATTGTAGGATTGGAGGAGAATATCTTCCCGAGTCCGCTGGCTGCCATGTCTGTCAGGGAACTGGAGGAAGAGCGCCGTCTGCTTTATGTGGCAATCACCCGTGCCGAGAAACATTGTATTCTGACAAATGCCAAGAACCGTTTCCGTTATGGCAAGATGGAGTTTGATAATCCTAGCCGGTTTATTGATGAGATTGATGACAGTCTGATAGAGGCACAGGATGAAATGGGTGGTTCTTACTTTGGTGGTGGCTCTTCTTATGATAGAAGTGCTTCTTATGGTGAACGTTCTTCTTATGGCGGTGGATATGGCAAACGGATGCCTTGGGACCAGAAGCGCAGAATAAGCGATAGAGATGAGGATGTTCCGGAATGGAAGCGTGTGACATCGCAGTTCCGTCCGGATCCTAAACCGGCATCGGATACCTCATCGTCATTATCTTCTTCCCGTGAGTCATTATCTTCAGGTAATTTCAAGTCGGTAAGAGCTTTGGATGCTGCTCGTCGTATATTGGGGAATAACAGAAGTTCATCGGTATCTTCAACCTCTTCGGTGTCTTCTTCTGCCGGTTCTTCTTTCGGTGCTTTGAAGGAAGGTTGCAAGATAGAGCATCAGCGTTTCGGGGTAGGCATTGTCCGGAAGATTGAAGGTCAGGGCGAGAATGCGAAGGCTACTGTAGAATTTCAGAATTCCGGTGTCAAGCAGTTGCTCCTGAAATATGCGAAGTATACCATTCTTAATTAAACTTTTTTGTTTGCAATAGCAGATAGACAGAATTTTTCTATCTGCTATTGCATTTTTTATTTTCTGTTGCAGACGGAGATGCAGAGCGAGATGATGGCAAAGACCATTCCTACTGTACAGACTCCCAGCCATCCTATCTGGGTCCAGGCAATACCGGCACAGTAGGTTCCTAATGATCCACCAATGAAATAGGTGGTCATGAAGATGGTGTTGGCTCTGTTGGCTGCTTCGGGGATTTCCTGGATGCAGCCACTCTGATTGCTGAGTTGCTGACATTGCAGACCGATGTCTACCAGAATAATGGCGATGATGAGACCTGCGTATGTATCTCCGTAGAGATTGGCAATACTCCATGCGACAATCTGGAGTACTGCTCCGTAAAGACTCAGTTTTCTGATGCCGTATCGCGGAACCAGTTTGCCGATACCGCTGGCAGCAAGGGCTCCGGCGATACCGCAGGCACCTAAAGTTCCTACCATCTCACTACCTGAAAAGAAAGGTGCCTGAGCCAGATGGAAAGCCAGACAGGACCAGATAGCCATCATGCTGCCGAAACCAAAGGCGGCACGGATGGAGTAGAGACGGATGCGGGGATGATAGGCAAAGATTTCGAAGACGGTAACCATCAATCCCTTGTAACTTCCGATATAGTTGCGTTTCATCTCTGGAATAATCTTGAGGGTGAGTGCCATGCAGATCAGCATCACGACAGCTGCGATGAGAAACATTTCTCTCCAGCCTAGCCAGTCGCCTACATATCCGCTGATGACTCGTGAAGCCAGGATGCCGGTGAGGAGTCCGGATAGTACGATTCCCATATTCCTGCTTTTGTTCTTGGGCGCAGAATACTGTCCGGCGATAGGGATGAAGAATTGCGGAATCACCGAACAGGCTCCCAGGAAGAGGGAAGCGCCCCAGAGGAGCCATACGTTATGTGCCAAGGCTATGATGATGGCCATGATGGCTGCCACCGTCATGTTGGTAACGATGATGCGGCGACGCGAGTAGAGATCACCCATGGGAATGAGGAAACATAGGCCCAGGGCGTAACCTATCTGTGTGGCTACGGTGATGAGGTTGGCACTATGCTGGCGGATGCCCAGGTCATGGCGTATCATTTCCAGTAGGGGCTGATTATAGTAGCAGTTGGCTACAGTTAGTCCTGCTATCACAGCCATCGTCAGTAAGAGACTGCGAGGTATTCCTTTGTTTTCTTTCAGTTGTATCATTTTTCTTTCAGTTATTTCTTCTGTTCTGTTCCGCAATCTGTTTGTGTTCAGGGAAAATTCCTCTGAAACATAGTGCAAAGTTACGAAAACTTTTTCTTTTCTCAAAAATCTGCTGACTGTTTATGCCATTTCCTTTGTATATTCTTCTATGCGTTCTTCCCGCTTTCCCTCGCGCGTACCTTATTATATATGTAGAATTTTTCGATAGTCAAGAGCCTGGACAGGAAAAAATCGATGTTCGGGCACACATTTTACGATTTTGGGGCTTCAGGAGGATGGGAGTATGGCATCTTGAAAATGCACTTAAAATGCATGAAAAGTGTTAAAATCTTGGTGTTTCCGAGCACACCAAAAACTTTAACCTTTGTTAGCACTTTGTAAGTTGCTGATTATTAGATGATTGTGATTTTGTTACAAAATACCCCTAAAAAAAGTCGCAAAAAAAAGAACAACATATCAAAAAAATGCTTACCTTTGCATCAGTTTTAATAAACGAATAATTGTTTTACAGATTTAAAAAGCAAAGAAAATGAAGAAATTAGTTTTTATGTTCGTAGCTATCGCAGCTATCTCTTTCGCATCATGTGGTAACAAAACAGCTCAGAACACAGCTTCTGCTGATTCTGACACAGCTCAGGTAGACACAACTGTTGCTGATACAACTGTTGCTGATACAGCTGCTGCTGATTCTGCTAAGTAATTTAGAATTACTGACGAACAGAAATGAGAGAAACAACCGCTGGACCTTGGTCTAGCGGCTTTTTTCGTTTTATAGACCTGGAGTCTTGGGGGAGGTGAACGCCTTTTCTGCTAGCTACACTCCCTAAACCAATGGTCGCTGCTCGAAGGGTAAGGTAAAGACCAGTAGCAACTGCATCCCCTATACGCCCTGTAAGGGCAGAAACTTTAAAGAAACCAAAGAATAAGATAAATATATGATAGATTCAAGTGCCTTCCAAGGCAAAAAGGCAGCCTATTACACTTTAGGTTGCAAACTCAACTTCTCTGAAACTTCCACTTTTGGCAAGATGCTCGAAGATATGGGCGTGATTACTGCCAAAAAGGGGGAGCATGCTGACATTTGTCTCATCAATACTTGCTCCGTTACTGAGGTTGCCGATCATAAGTGCCGACAGGCCATTCATCGCATGGTGCGACAGAATCCTGGTGCCTTTGTCATCGTCACCGGTTGCTATGCACAGCTGGAGTCAGAAAACGTGAGTAAAATAGAGGGAGTAGACCTGGTGTTGGGTGCCAATGAGAAGGCGAACTTGATTCAATATCTCAGTGATGCCTGGGCGCAGAAGTTTGCTGCTGAGAATGGTTTGCCTACAAATGGCGAAGCTCAGGAGCTGTCGGATTCTGCCCTTCATCAGCATCATTGCGTGAAGACGAAGGAAATCAGAACCTTCCAGCCTTCATGTTCCCGCGGCAACCGTACCCGCTATTTCCTGAAGGTACAGGATGGCTGCAACTATTACTGCACCTATTGTACCATTCCTTTCGCCCGTGGAAATTCCCGTAATCCTAGCATCGAGTCTTTGGTGGCTCAGTGTGAGCAGGCTGCAGCTGAGGGAGGTAAGGAGATTGTCATCACCGGTGTGAACATCGGTGATTTCGGTCAGACTACCCATGAGCGATTCCTGGATCTCGTCAAGGCGATGGACAAGGTGGAGGGTATCAAGCGTTATCGTATCTCCAGTCTGGAACCAGATCTCTGTGATGATGATCTCATTGCCTATTGTGCAGAGAGTCGTGCCTTCATGCCTCATTTCCACATTCCGTTGCAGAGCGGAAGCGATGAGGTGCTGAAGCTGATGCATCGCCGTTATGACAAGGCGCTCTTTGCCCATAAGGTGAATCTCATCAAGGAGAAGATGCCGGATGCCTTCATCGGTGTAGACGTAATGGTGGGTTGTCGTGGTGAAACTCCAGAGTGTTTTGAGGAATGTTATGAGTTCCTGAAGAGTCTGCCTGTTACCCAACTCCATGTCTTCCCATATTCAGAGCGTCCGGGAACAGCAGCATTGAAGATTCCATACGTAGTAGACGAGAAGGAGAAGAAGATGCGCTCTAAGCGTCTGCTGGAGTTGAGTGACCAGAAGACACAGGAATTCTATGCCCAGTATATCGGTACTGAGGCTGAGGTGCTTTTCGAAAAGGCGCCAAGAGGCAAGGCTATGCACGGCTTTACCAAGAACTATGTGCGCGTGGAGCTTTCACCAGCTCTTGCCAAGGAAGAATACGACAATCAGCTCATCAAGGTTCGCCTGGGTGATTTCAATCACGACAAGACGGCATTGAAAGCAGAGCTTGTTGATAGTTTATAGTTAATAGGGCTAATCATAAAGTTCAAAGCTCAAACTTCAAAGTTCAATGTACTACAACGATTTTGGTTCCTGGATCCGGAAGCAGTTTCCTGACTTCCGGGTTCAGAAGATTTCGATAGATGCAGGTTTCTCCTGTCCTAACAGGGATGGAAAAATCTCGAGCGGTGGATGTACGTATTGTGACAACCGTACGTTCAATCCAAGCTATTGCGACCGTAGAAAGTCGATAACGGAACAGTTGGAGGAGGGCAAGGCCTTCTTCAGTAGAAAATATCCGGATATGAAGTATCTGGCTTATTTTCAGGCTTATACCAATACCTATGCCAAGGTGGAACTTCTGCGGGAAATGTATGAGGAGGCGCTGCGGGTAAAGGATGTGGTAGGCATTGTGATTGGTACCCGTCCTGACTGTGTGAGCGATGAACTCCTGGATTATCTGGAGGAACTGAACAGGCATACCTTCGTACTTGTGGAATATGGCATCGAAAGTGCCAATGATGAGACCTTGAAGCGAATCAATCGCGGTCATGATTTCGCCTGCTGCCGTGATGCGGTTGAGCGGACTCATGCGAGAGGCATTCTGACGGGCGGGCATATCATCATCGGACTGCCCGGAGAGGATGCGGAGGAAAGTCTCAGACAGGCACCTGTCATTTCTTCTCTGCCTCTTGATATCCTGAAGATTCATCAGATGCAGATTATCAAGGGTACCCGATTGGCGCAGGAGTATGCCGAGCATCCTTTCCATGTATATACGGTGGAGGAGTACATTGATGTCATTGTCAGGTACATCCGACTCTTGAGGAAGGATCTGGTATTGGAACGCTTTGTCAGTCAATCGCCTAAAGACCTGCTTATCGCTCCCAAATGGGGACTCAAGAACTATGAGTTCACCAATCTCCTGAATAATAAGTTAAAGAGTTTACAATAAAATATGGCAAAGGTAGCAATCGTTATATTAAATTGGAATGGGCAGAAGATGCTGGCTAAGTATCTGCCTAATGTCGTGGAGTATTCGCGGCAGGATGCTGAGATATGGGTAGCCGACAACTGTTCTTCAGACCAATCCATGCATCTTCTGGAGACTCAGTTTCCTCATGTTAAGACCATCGTCCTGGAGCAGAATTTCGGCTTTGCCGAGGGATATAACCGTGCCTTGAAAGAGATAGAGGCTGATTATTATGTTCTCTTGAACAGTGATGTAGAGGTATCGCATCATTGGCTTACTCCGCTCATCGAGTTTATGGATGCCCATCCTCAGGTGGCTGCTTGCCAGCCTAAGTTGCTTGCTGAATATGATAAGGATATGTTTGAGTATGCCGGTGCATGTGGTGGCTATCTCGATAAGTTGGGTTATCCTTTCTGTAGGGGTAGAATCTTTGATACCGTAGAGCGTGATAACGGACAGTATGATTATCAGCAGGAGATACTCTGGGCTACGGGAGCCTGCATGATGATCCGTTCGGAAGATTACTGGAATGCAGGTGGACTGGATGGCAGATTCTTTGCTCATAACGAGGAGATTGATCTCTGCTGGAGATTGCGCCTGATGGGCCGAAAGATATACTGTATTCCTGAGAGCGAGGTGTATCATGTAGGTGGTGGAACCTTGCCGAAAAGCAATCCGATGAAGACCTATCTGAATTTCAGAAATAATTTAACGATGCTTTATAAGAACCTGAGTGATAGGGATTTGAGGACTGTAATGCGCAAGCGCTGGTTCCTGGATTATCTCGCTGCATTCCAGACGCTTATCCTGAATCGTAACCTGGGTGACTGCAAGGCAATCTTCAAGGCGCGAAAGGCTTTCCAGGCATGGAAGCACGACTTTGACCAGGACCGAAAGAAGATTCAGGAGAGCAGGGTGGAGGAGAATATTCCTCAGATTCTGGACTGTTCTATTCTGTGGCAATACTATGCAAGGGGTAAGAAGTTCTTCTCGCAGTTATAAACGGAATTATAAACAAACTTAAAATAAGAATCTATGATGAAGAAACAAACAATGAAGAAACAAATGATGCTGGCGCTGGTATCGCTCTTTGCCATATCAGTCCAGGCACAGGCGAATTTTGAAGTGTCGGTATCCAATCCTTCCAAGTCGGCTAAGACCGATGCTCCGGTGGTTATTGACCTCAGTAAGTTGGGAGCCATTGGTGATATTCTGCGTGCCGTGGTAACCGTTGACGGTAAGGAGATTCCTTCTCAGCTCGATGACACCAACCGTGATTGTACCAACGATGAACTCTGTTTCCTGGTTGATCTCGGCAAGAAAGAGACTAAGACCTATCAGGTGCAGCTCTTCCAGGAGGGTGTGCAGACGAAGTATCCAGCCCGTACCTTTGCAGAACTCTGCCTGCCTAGCAAGAACAAGAAGCTTGCCAAGAACAAGCAGGACATCTATCTGCGTAGTATCTCTTTCGACAAGAAAACCAAGGATTGCTATCACTATGTTCATTCTCATGGTGTCTGCTTTGAGAGCGATCTGGTGGCTATGCGCGTTTATTTCGATAACCGCCAGACTATCGACCTCTATGGAAAGATCAATAAGGGATTGGTAGTTTATGATACCCAGTTCTATCCAAGCGATGAACAGTTGGCTGCCGGTTCGGGTGATGACTGTCTCTGGGTTGGTAATACCTACGGACTCGGTGCCTTGCGTGGTTGGGATGGAACCAATCAGGTATTGCTGAACGATGTGAAATATCAGGAGCAGCGTGTCATCTCCGAGGGTCCGCTTCGTGCCATCGTAGAGGTGGTAGATAATGGATGGGTTCCGGCTCCGGGATTGAAGCCGGTGAATGCAACCATCCGATATACTATCTATGCGGGTCATCGCGATTTCGATGTGGATGTATTCTTCAATAAGGATGCCTCTGATTATCTCTTTGCTACGGGCCTTATCAATGTGAAGGGTTCTAGCGAGTTTTCTGACAATAAGGGGTTGCGAGGATGCTATGGCAGCGACTGGCCAACAGGCAAGGACGATGGCAAGCATAAGTTGGAAACGGTAGGCTTGGGCATCTATGTTCCTCAGACATCTTTGGTCAGTCAGGAGCCTGCCAACAAGGATGTTTATACCCAGGTAGTAAAGCCAGCAGGCAACCGCCTGAGCTATAAGCTAGCCTATACCAGTGCCAATGAAACCTATGGTTTCAAGGGTGAAAAGGAATGGTATCAGTGGTTGAAAGACTGGAAGAAGCAGATAGAAGAACCTGTTAAGGTTTCTGTATCTTGCACTATCCGATAGCCGGAATGTTGCACAAATAGCCAATAATGGGTAAAAATGTAAGCGTTTTGCCCATTATTGGCTTTTCTTTTTATTTTTTTAGCTAAAACGCTTGGTTTTTATCATTTTTTTTTAGTATTTTTGCAGACGTAATCAGAAGTCAGTGAATTTAAGTGAAAAGATTTTTTTATTATATTGTCATATTAGCAATTTTGCTTCTGCATTCGGCTTGTGAATATAAGTTCAAGTCGAACGAGGGGGGTGACGCTGCACCGCTCACGGTGCACCGCTATGACCGTTTGCAAAGCCGATATCTGACTACTGGTGATTTCTCTGCACTCCAGCAGATGAATACCGACTATCCGATAGAAACCCGTACCCTTATAGAGAAGATGTTGCAGCTAGGTACCATTACCGATGCCAATATCAGCAACCGTTTCCTGATGTTTTATCAGGATTCCACCCTTCAGTCGCTGATAGCTGATGCCGAGGCAGCCTATGCCAATATGGATGATATCAACAAGCAGCTGGTTTCCTCTTTCGAGCGTCTGCGACATTGGATTCCCGAATTACATCCGCCTATCTTCTATTCACAGATAGGTGCGTTGGACCAGAGCATCATCGTGGGTGAGCATTCGGTTGGAATCTCGCTCGATAAGTATATGGGAAGTGACTATCCGCTTTATAAGAAATACTATACTGTGCAGCAGCGCAGTACGATGACAAGAGAATATATCGTGCCCGACTGTCTGACGTTCTATCTGCTCAGTCTGTATCCGATGGCAAACTTTGATAACCGTCCGCAGCTAGACCGTGACTTGCATATGGGCAAGATCATGTGGGTAGTGAATAAGGCAATGGGTAAGACGGTATTTCAGTCAAAATACGTAAGAACGATCAATTCATTTACAAAACGTTATCCAAAGGTAACCGTGAAACAGTTGCTCGAAGACGAGGATTACTCGCCTATCGAGGCTTTACATAAAGATTAAAATGAAGAAAATAACAACATTTATCGCAACAATCATGATGGTATCTGCCCTGCAGGCAGCCGAGAAATTGGATTTGAAGTCAATTACTTCCGGTGCATTTAATCCTGCTTATGTATCAGGTATCAACCCTATTGAGGGCACCGACTTGTATGCTAATATCAGCAGTAATGGCAAGCAGGTGGTAAGTTATTCATTCAAGACTGGTAAGCAGGTAGCTGTATTGCTCGATCTGGATGCTTCCAATGCTCCTTTCAATTATATCGACGGCTACGTGATGAGCCCAGACAGCAAGAAAATCCTGGTGATGACAAACCGAAAGGCGGTATATCGCCGTTCTTTCAAGGCTGAATATTTCATTTATGACGTGGCTGCCAAGAGCTTTAAGAAACTCTCAGAAGGTGCTGAACAGCAGGTAGCTACATGGTCGCCTGATTCACGCCATATCGCTTTCGTCAAGGATAACAACATCTTTATCTCGGATGGAGAGAAGGAAGTTCAGGTTACCAAGGACGGTAAGTTTAACGAGGTAATCAATGGTATTCCTGATTGGGTTTACGAAGAGGAGTTTGCCTTCAACCGTGCTTTTGCATGGAATGCTGACGGTACTTCTATCGGATGGATCCGCTTTGATGAGAGCCATGTGAAGACTTATTCCCTGCAGCTCTTCGAGGGCAGTCATCCTACCAACAGCCAGTATCATGTCTATCCTGGTGAGTATTCCTACAAGTATCCTAAGGCTGGTCAGGACAATTCCAAGGTGAGTCTCTGGAGCTATAATCTGAAGAGCGGTAAGGTGATTTCGCTCGATGTTCCTGTTGATTCAGACGGCTATTATCCACGTATCAAGACATCTCCTGATGCCAACAGTCTGATTGTTTATACCATGAACCGTCATCAGGACGATATGCGTCTCTATTCCGTGAATCCTTTCACAGGCAAGAGTAAGCAGCTGATTAAGGAAAGCGTGCCTAAGTTTGTCAAGGAAGAAGTGGTAGAGAACAGTATTGTGGGCAAGAAGAATATTCTGCTTCCTAGCGACCGCGATGGATATATGCATCTCTATCTCTATGATATGAACGGTAAGCTGATTCGTCAGGTAGAGAAGGGTAACTACGATGTAACCAGTATCTATGGTATGAACGAGAAGACTGGCGATGTCTATTTCCAGGCAGCCAAGTTGAACGCTCACGACCGTCAGGTTTATGTGGCTCATAAGAATGGCAAGGTTGAGCGCCTTACTGATGCAGAGGGTTCCAATGCCGCTATCTTCTCTGGTGATTACCGTTACTTCGTGAACACATGGAGCTCTTATGCCCATCCTTATGTCTTCACGGTTCGCAGCAACAAGGGTAAGGTCATCAAGATGTTGGAAGATAACAAGAAACTCCTCGAAAAGACCAAGCAGTATAACTGGGGTAAGCGTGAGACTTTCTCTTTCACCACTTCCGAGGGCGTGAAGCTTGATGGATGGATGGTTAAGCCTGTAGATTTTGATGCCAGCAAGAAGTATCCTGTTATCCTCTTCCAGTATTCTGGTCCGGGCAGTCAGCAGGTTCTTGATGCTTGGAGCACCGGCAGTATGGGTAGCGGTGGCGCCTTCGATTATTACCTGGCTCAGGAGGGCTTCATCGTAGCATGTGTTGACGGTCGTGGTACCGGTGGCCGTGGTGCTGAATTTGAAAAGTGTACTTATCTCCGTTTGGGTGATCTGGAGTCAAAGGACCAGGTTGAGACAGCTCTCTATATGGGCAGTCTGCCATACGTAGACAAGGATAATATCGGTATCTGGGGTTGGAGTTATGGTGGTTTCAATACCTTGATGAGTATGAGTGAAGGTCGCCCTGTATTCAAGGCAGGTGTGGCTGTAGCGCCTCCTACCTGTTACCGTTACTATGACAGTGTTTATACCGAGCGTTATATGCGCACTCCTCAGGAGAATGAGGATGGCTATAAGGTGAATCCGATAGAGCGTGCTGCCCAGCAGCATGGAGCCTTGTTGATTTGTCATGGTCTGGCAGATGATAATGTTCATCCACAGAATACCTTCGAGTATGCCGAGTCATTGGTTCAGGCAGACAAGGACTTCAAGGAAATCTGGTATACCAACCGTAACCATGGTATCTCTGGTGGCAATACCCGCAATCATCTGTTGCGCCAGATTTGCAATTGGTTTAAGCAACATATGCAGAAGTAAGCGCGCCTCGAATGGGGTAAAACAAAATAGCCCAGGGTAAAGAACCCTGGGCCTTTCATTTTCCTATATTGTTATTATTATTTCTTTTCTTTCTGCATTTTCTTCTGCATTTTCTTTTCCAGTTTTGCCTCAGCTTTGGCTTTCTTCAGTTCAGCATTAGCCTGTTTGATTTTCTGCTTCTGCTTCTTCATGTCAGCCTTGTGCTTCTTAGCTTCAGCCTTTGCCTGCAGCTTTTCTGCCTTGATTTCAGCCTTGGTCTTAGGCTCTTCAAAGGAAGTAGGGGCAATACCTACGAAATGGAAATTCTCCTTTTCGATGGTCTTAACCAACCATGGAGTAGGTAGATCCTTTGGCTTCTCACCGCTCTTCAGGCGCTGAGCCTTTGGCTTGCGAGTATATTTACTGTAAAGTTTCAGCCATTTCTTCTCCGCTTTCTTCTTGTTGATGTCATAGATGACAGCGCAGGTTCTGTATCCAGCACCCTGCTGCTCCAGATAGTCTCTCAACTGGAAAGAATAGTTGTCTCTGCTTACCAGGAAATTTGCTCTTCCTACGAAGTAGGCTGAGTCTACTTGCTGAACTCCAGTAATGTATACTGTAGAATCATTGAATGATGATGCGAAACCGAAGATATATGCGGTTTTCGGATCATTTTTTGCAGCATTGGCCATGGACGAAAACCCCACAGCCATTACCATTGCTGCTAAAGCTAATTTTCTAATATTCATTTTCATATTCCTATTTCAGATGCTGTCTTCTATAGGATTCAGCCTTTCTCATGCTTATCCCAAGTAAGATTTCAGCAGTTTATTTTTCGTATTATGACGTATTCGGCGAATGGCCTTCTCCTTGATTTGGCGCACGCGCTCTCGGGTCAGGTTATATTTTACGCCTATTTCTTCCAGTGTCAGTTCGGGTTCACCGATACCAAAGAAGGCCTTTATGACTTTCTGCTCCCTATCACCGAGAAGCTTGATCATTCGCTCCACTTCCGTTCTGAGTGATTCCTTGACCAGCTCATTGTCCGTTGTAGGATAGTCTGGGTTTGTCATGGAGTCAACAATACTGCCTTCTTCGCCATTGACGAAAGGAGCATCCACGCTGACTTCGTGGCTGTTGGCATTCATGGCATCCGCAATCTTATCTTCCGGCATGTCGATGCGTTCAGCCATCTCGTTGATGCTAGGTTTGCGTTCGTATTCCTGTTCAAATTTATATGCTTCTTTCATGATTCTGGTTACGCTTCCCACCTGATTGAGGGGCAGGCGCACCAATCTGCTCTGCTCGGCGATAGCCTGCAGAATGCTCTGTCTGATCCACCATACAGCATAAGAAATGAACTTGAAGCCGCGGGTGTCATCAAATTTTTCGGCAGCCTTAATGAGACCAAGGTTACCTTCGTTGATAAGGTCTGGCAAACTCAAGCCCTGGTTTTGATATTGCTTAGCTACGGAAACCACGAATCTCAGATTAGCTTTGCATAGTCTTTCCAACGCTTTTTTATCACCTTTCCTTATTTTTTGAGCCAATTCTACTTCTTGTTCCGTAGTAAGAAGCTCTTCATGACCAATCTCTTGGAGATATTTTTCTAACGATGCGCTTTCACGATTCGTTATAGATTTTGTTATTTTAAGCTGTCTCATGGTAGAGTTTAATTTTATGTTATTGCAAAAGTACGCTTTTTGTTTGAAATAACAAAAAAAATAGCAGATATTTTTGAAAATACCTGCTATTTTGTCATTTTTTATCATTTCAGAAGAGGTAATTTCTTTTCTCTTCTCCTAAAAGCTGTTTGCAATATTTAGTCTTTCTGCAATGGAACTGCAAAGTACGCCTTCTTGCCTGTTGGCCAGATGCCCTGGATATAGAGCACAGGATCCTTGCTGGTTGAAGCACTCTTCACTGCCTTCTGCAGGTCGTCGAGTGAACTGATATTGCTGTCGTTGATGCGCTGGATGATGAATCCGCGTGAAATGCCGGCATCCTTCAGAGCACCGTTGCTCACCTTCATTATCTCTACGCCATACTTGATGTTGAGCTGATCCTTCATGCTCTGTGTGACAGGACGGAAGGTTCCACCGAGAACATCGAGGTCTGCGCTCTTGATGACTGAAGTATTGCCCTGGGCATTCTTCAAGGTAATGGTCTTGGTGATGGTCTTCTTGTTGCGCAGGTAGGTGATGCTCATCTTGTCGCCAGGACGCTTGCCGTTGAGAGCCTCCTGCAGCTCAGCCATCTTGGTTACCTTCTTGCCGTCTACCTTGGTGATGACATCGCCTTCCTTCAAGTCGGCAGCTGCACCGTTGCCGTCCTCGTCTACCTTGGCAATATATACACCCTCGTTGGTTCCGAGATCCACTTCCTTGCCATTCTCCTTCTGTGCATTGATGTAATTGAGGACATCGCTGCCCTGGATGCTCAGCATGACGCGCTGTACGCTGCCATACTTCTTGATATCATCAACCACCTTGTTCATGATAGAGGTTGGGATGGCAAAACCGTAACCTGCGTATGAACCGGTCTGGGAATAGAGCATGGCATTGATACCTACCAGTTCGCCCTTAGTGTTAACCAAAGCACCACCTGAGTTACCTGCGTTGATGGCAGCATCGGTCTGGATGAAGCTCTCCACGCCGTTGGCACCGAGTGTACGTGCCTTGGCAGAGATGATACCTGCAGTTACAGTATTGTTGAGGCCGAATGGATTGCCCACTGCTATAACCCACTCACCAACCTTTACGTTATCGCTGTTGGCGATAGGAAGAGTAGGGAGGTTCTTTCCTTCAATCTTGATCAGGGCAAGGTCGGTAGTCTTGTCGGTTCCGATGATGCGGGCAGAGAACTCACGGTTGTCGTTCAATGTTACTGTCAATTCGTCAGCACCTTCTACAACGTGGTTGTTGGTCACGATATAGCCGTCAGTACTGATGATGACACCCGAACCGGTAGCTTCGCGCTTAGGGGTCTGAACCTGCTGCTTGCGTGTGCCTCCCTGACCTGGATTTCCGAAGAAGCCGAATGGGTCGAAGAATCCTCCAAACGGATCGCTTTCAACTTCTACGGTCTTTACCTTAGAGTTCTGTACGTATTTGATATGTACCACGGCAGGCAGAGCCTTTTCTGCTGCGAATGTCAAGTCAACTGGCTGACCAGAAGTTGTTGCAGTAGCTGATGTTGCCGCGTTAACCTTCATGAATGAACCTGCAGAGAATGCGAGTGAACCTACGCACAATGCAGCGATTACGTAATTTGTTACTTTTTTCATGTCTCTTATTTTTTTTTATTTTCTATTCTTTGTTTTAAGCAGTAGCTAAAAGTGTGCCAATCTGTTTCTGTGGCAATAGCTGTTGCTTTTCGGTTGCAAATATAGAGTCATTTTCTGATATACGTTCATTTCTGCTTCGTTTTTTATTCGGTTTTAACATTTAAAATTAACACTTTAACGGCTGTTAAACAAGGAATGCCCTATTTTTACAAATATTCAGTACTTCTGTAGTTTTTCTTACTTCTGCATACGAAACTAAAAAATAGAAATACTTTAATATTTGCAAATTAAAACCCGCAGAAATCTCTGTTTATTTGAGCTTCTTTCCCCTTCCTTCCGTTCTCTTTGTTCGAAAAGAGAGGCAAAAAAGGCAAAAGAGATAAAAAAAATGGAGATAAATTTTCCTTTCTTCTTTTTTTTTCTTACCTTTGCATATCGAAAGCAGTGCTCCGGCTTGTCGCTGGCATTCCGTTATTGGCGTGCGAGAGGAAAGTCCGGGCAGCATAGGGCATCCCACTTCCGAAACTAGAAGCTATTGGTGACAGTAGGTGTCGGTAGAAGAAAAGAACCGCCCGAAACTTATTCCGTAGCGGTGAAGCTTGCTTCATCGTGGTTTAGTGTCGGGTAAGGGTGAGAAGGTGGTGTAAGAGACCACCAGCTGGCGGGTAATCGTCAGGCTGTACCATCTGGGAGCTGTAAGCTCATGTATACCGCAGATTGAGGGCGGCTCGTCCGATTGTTCCTTCGGGAACTGCTGTGGAGGGTAGAGTGCTTGAGCCCAGGGGTGACTCTGGGACTAGATAAATGACAAGCGCCTGCATTTCTTTGTTCTCTTACCATTTATTGCAGGTACAGAACTCGGCTTATAGGGGCACTGCTTTCTTTATTTTAGTTCTTTTGCATCATTACCTGTTTATATCTGAAGGTGTAATACCTTATTATATAATAACAAGCATGATGTTGTATTTCAAACAATTTAAAACACAAACAAGATTATGGAACTCAAAGAACCGGAGAAGCAGATATTAGATGATTTTGAACACAAGGTGACTGGAAAGATTGACAAGTATGGCGATGAGCCTGATTTCCCTAAGTTGGAGAATTACGGCATCACCCGCATGGATCTTGACGATTACCTTTTTGATAAGCAGGCGATATTGGATATGGGTGGCTCCAAGCGTACCCAGCTCACTGTGGGTGGTTTCATCACCGTGATTCCTGTATTGATATTGTCATGTTTCCCTGATAAGTCGCCTATCTATGAGAATGGCAAGGCGCTTACCACCGTCATTGCCATCATCATCGGCTTGCTGCTGGCTTGCTTTGCCAAGTCGCTTCTCCAGATGATCATCCTTTTCCGTGTCAACAAGCACAAGGATGCAAAGATGGAAACTTACATCAAGGCTGTACTCTTCTACGAGCCGAAAGCATAGCCTTGTAAAAACTATAAATTGTTAATTAATAATTATAAATTAATATGACATTACCAGATTTTATGGATTACAAGGACAAGTTCACTCAGAGTGCATTTGTCGAGAAGATTTCGCATATCGCTAAGCGTGCGGGTGCCAAGATGGTATATGCCGCACTCATTCTGTATTATACATTGGAGAGCGATAAGGTGGCTTTTAAGGATAAGGCAATTATTATTGCAGCCTTGGGTTATCTGATTAGTCCGTTGGACGTGATTCCTGATGCCATTCCTCTCGCTGGTTTGGGCGATGATCTGGCTGTATTGCTCTATGTGCTCCATAAGGTTTGGGGCGATGTGTCAGAGGATGCCAAGAAGAAAGCACAGGAAAAGCTTTCCAGATGGTTTGATGAGGATGAAATCCCTGCCATCGATGAGCTCTTCAAGGATAATCCTGAGGATACTCCGGTATAATAGGAAACTTCTATTGCTAAATAATAAAAGCTCCATCTGCAATGTGCAGATGGAGCTTTTATCGTAAGATAGTAAGTCTTGCGACTTACTATCCTTTTTTTTCTATCTAGTTATTTATTGACCAACTGTTTTATGTTGATGATTTGACCTTAATCTCTCTTATGTATTCTATTTTATACGATACCCTGAGCCATCATAGCCTTAGCCACCTTCAGGAAGCCTGCTACGTTAGCACCCTTTACATAGTTGATGTAACCATCAGGCTCTGTACCATACTTCACGCAGTTAGCGTGGATATCGTTCATGATATCGTGGAGCTTGGCATCAACCTCCTCACGAGACCACTTCAAGCGCTCAGAGTTCTGGCTCATCTCAAGACCTGATACTGCAACACCACCAGCGTTGGCAGCCTTACCTGGAGAGTAGAGAATCTTAGCATCCTGGAATACCTTGATAGCCTCTGGAGTAGTTGGCATGTTAGCACCCTCGCTTACAGCGATAACGCCGTTGGCAACCAATGCCTTAGCAGCCTCCTCGTTGATTTCGTTCTGAGTAGCTGATGGGAGAGCGATGTCTGCCTTCTCAAACCAAGGCTTAGCACCCTCTACATACTTAACGCCGTATTTCTCAGCATATTCCTTGATACGTCCACGCTCTACGTTCTTGAGCTCCATGATGTAGTCGAGCTTCTCGCGGTCGATACCGTCTGGATCGTAGATGTAACCGTCAGAGTCAGAACATGTAACAGGCTTAGCACCCAACTGGAGCAACTTCTCCATGGTGTACTGAGCTACGTTACCAGAACCTGAAACCAAGACTGTCTTGCCCTTGATGTCGATGTTCTTTGTAGCGAGCATGTTGCAGAGGAAGTAAACGTTACCGTAACCTGTAGCCTCAGGACGGATGAGAGAACCACCGAATTCCTGACCCTTACCGGTCAAGACACCCTGGAACTGGTGAGTCAACTTCTTGTACATACCGAAGAGATAACCAACCTCACGGCCACCAACACCGATGTCTCCTGCAGGAACGTCCTCGTCTGGACCCATGTGACGGTAAAGCTCAGTCATGAAAGCCTGGCAGAAACGCATCACCTCGTTGTTGCTCTTGCCACGTGGAGAGAAGTCAGAACCACCCTTTGCACCACCCATAGGGAGAGTAGTAAGAGAGTTTTTGAAAGTCTGCTCGAAAGCAAGGAACTTCAGGATACCCAAGTTTACAGACTTGTGGAAGCGAAGACCTCCCTTGTAAGGGCCGATCACGTTGTTGTGCTGTATGCGGTAACCCATGTTAGTCTGAACGTTGCCCTTGTCGTCTACCCATGATACGCGGAACTCAATCACGCGATCTGGAATGCAAAGGCGCTCGATGAGGTTTGCCTTCTCAAACTCAGGGTGCTTGTTGTACTCTTCCTCGATAGTACCGAGAACCTGACTAACTGCCTGAATGTACTCAGGCTCATTTGGGAATCTTCTTTGGAGATTCGCGATTACTTCAGATGCTTTCATAATCTTTTTATCTTTTATTGTGTTTAAATCTATTTTTCCTATTTCTGTTTGCAAAGATATAGTTTTTTCTTGGAATAACCAACAAAAAGAAAGAAAAAATAAAGAAAAAGTAGAAAAAAGTCACTTTTTTAACTTTTCGTAAAGGTTAATGTAGTATAATTGTGTACGTACACCTTATTATATATAGAAAAAACTGATATCATGAATAGGGAAAGAATGACATCTGGGATGGAAGATAAGAACAACAAAAAATCCCAATAAGCAGTTGCGAGCCATAGTCGTAATCGCCTATCGGGATTTCATTTTATTGTTGAATGTGATTTTGTATTTTACAGTGCTTCATCGTCAGGTCGCTGAAGGGCAGGCTGCTTTATCTTGGGAAGGTGCTTCTTCCTTCTGAGCCATGCTGCCTTTCGCTTCTCGTAGTCCTCGCGATGTCGCTCAAGAAAATTATCTGCCATGTCGTCTGATTATTCTTCCTTAAACTTACTATAGATTACCTTGATCTTGATAGGGCTGTTCTGCTTCGTGCCCTTCTGGAGGCGGGTAGAGGTAAGTGCCATATCATGATTAATCTTGGTGATTACAGTAGCGTTGTTCAGTGTGCTGGTTGTTACCGTTACCGGTACCAGTACCACCTTGTTCCAGTTAGGATGCTCTTTCGCCCAGTTGGCATTCTTCTTTTCGCCCTCAGCCTTGTTCTTGTACATCACAGAGATGAGGTTACTGATGTTGTTGAATGTAAAGGCATTGTTCACGGTAGAACCGGTCTTGCTGTAGCTGGCTGTATACGAGGTACGGTTGTCTGTAATCTTGTTCTTCTCGAAGAAACTGTTCAGACTATCTTTCTGTACCATCAGGATGGTAGAAGGCACATCAAACTGATATTTGTTGTTGTTATCAGTATTGTTGAGTCGTGGGAACGAGATGGTAGCTGTGTTGAGCGTATCTTTCTCATGTCCCTTCATGATTTCCTCTACAGGCAGGGTGACTTCGGTGAAGATTCCTGCAGGTGATTTGATGTAAGTGCACGACTCCTCTGCTGCCAACTGAGCCAGCTTGCTGGCATCATTGGTAATCTTGTTCAGCTGCAATACCTCCTCGGTTCCATCGAAACGATGATAGCCATGACCTACGGCTGTACTGTCTGTAACGCCATCAGAAGCCTTGATCTGCTTACTGCGGGTCCAATAGAACTGAAGCTCGGTGTTCCAGATGTTAGCTACGTTGCCTACACCGCCCACGCTCTTGATGTAGAAGCCTGGGCATACGTTGTGAATGAAGCGGTAGCTGGTCTCGAAATACTCAGGATGCTCATAATAGGTCTGCATGATGTAAGAACCGTAGTTCTTGTAGGTCTTGCCGTCCTTGGTATATGGCTTATTGAGATAAATCTTGAAGTAAGTTACATAATCGCTGAGCCGATAGGTGGCACTAGCCTGGAAATTGTCTTTGTTGACATATCCATCGGCAAAGGCATCAAAGTCTGAGAGATAGTTGGAACTCTCCGGCATCGCCTTGGTCATCTCGTAAGCCGTCACCTTCATAGGGGCGAGGGTATCGCCGTATGTGCTCTTGTAAGAGACGAGCAGGTAGCAGGAGTCTGCTTCTATTCTGCCACCGTTGGCATTCTGGATATACTGCAGGGTGTCGATGTCGAAATTAGGAAGTACGCCAAACTGGCTCATGTAATCGCCCGAAACGTATGTACCCGTCTCCGGGTCCTTTACTTTTCCTATCAAGCCGGAGTTGCTTCTGTTGAGCACCGGACCTGCAACTAGAGAATTGGTAGCAACATCGAAAACAGCGTTAGAGATGTTGATGTTGTCTACATTGTTAGTGATGCTACCACCGATGTTCTCGGTGGTGTCATCACATGCAGCGAAAGTTATCGCTGCTATCATCATAACCGTAAATAATCTAAGAATTTTCATTATCCTTGATAAATTGTATACTAATACCTAAACTTTATTCCTCGTCTGGGCATACCTCGTTGATGAGCTTGGCATATGGTTCAGCAAAGTCATCGCCAGGAAAACGGAGTAAAGGCTTGTTCTTGTCTTCTGCATACTTGATGAGCTCTGCATTGACGCCTTCTGCTGCTTCTACCACGCCGTCGCTGTAGTCGATGGCCATTTTGGCGAGTTCAACGAAGTTGAAGTTGTCACCATATTCTGTGAGCTTGTCTGGTGTAGCTTCGCGGTACTCCACGCACTGCTTGAAGTTGTGACCTAATGAGCCCTTCAGTTCGCTAGGGTAGATAGCACAAATCACCTTTGAATCAGCAAATGAAGGTTCTTCAGCATATGCAGTCTTGATATAGAAAGGAACCACTGCGCTTACCCATCCTTGGCAAACGATGACATCTGGCTGCCAGCGCAGCTTCTTGACTGTTTCCAGTACGCCACGTGCGAAGAAGATGGCACGCTCACCATTGTCTGTGTATTCCACGCCCTTCTCGTCGGTACTCATTTGTCGACGGTTGAAGTAGTCGTCGTTATCTATGAAATAGATTTGCTGACGTGTTGTTGGTATAGATGCTACCTTGATGATCAGAGGGTGATCAGAATCATCAATGATAAGGTTCATACCAGACAGGCGGATCACCTCATGCAATTGTCCGCGACGCTCGTTGATTGTGCCCCATTTAGGCATAAATGTGCGAATCTCAAAACCTGCTTCCTGCATCTTCTGAGGTAGTTCGCGTCCCATGATTGACATGTGAGTCTCGGCTACGTATGGGTCGACCTCCTGATTGATAAATAGTACTTTCTTTGCCATAAAACTTAAATTTTATTCTTACGAATTACGTGCAAAGGTACAAAAAAAAATCCAAATATTGGCATTTTTTCTTTTAAAAAGGGGTTTTTCGACGATTATTCGCTTTTTTTTAGGTTTTTTCTTTCTTATTTCAGAAAAAAGTTGTTATTTTGCACCCCGAAACAGAATTAAGAAGATGAAAGTATTCAATAAGATTGTTGACCTCCAGAACGAACTCTTCGATCGTCGCAAGGAGGGAAAGGAAATCGGCCTCGTGCCAACTATGGGCGCTCTTCATGAGGGTCATGCCTCTTTGGTGAAGCGCAGTGTAAAGGAAAACGGTGTTACTGTGGTGTCTGTTTTCCTGAATCCTACTCAGTTTAATGACAAGGGTGATCTGGAACGTTATCCTCGCACTCTTGATGCCGACTGCAAGCTCATCGAGGCTTGTGGTGCTGACTATGTTTTTGCTCCTTCTGTAGAGGAGATGTATCCCACACCTGATACCCGCCACTTCGAGTTTCCTCCGGTTTCTACCGTGATGGAGGGTGCCAAGCGTCCAGGCCATTTCAATGGTGTTTGCCAGGTGGTAAGCCGCCTGTTCTATATCGTTCGTCCTACCCGTGCTTATTTCGGTGAGAAGGATTGGCAGCAGATTGCTGTCATCAAGCAGCTCGTGAAGTATATCAACAGCGATGTGAAGATTGTGGAGTGTCCTATCATCCGTGATGAGGATGGTTTGGCTAAGAGCAGCCGCAATACTTTGCTGGCTCCTGATGAGCGTGCCATTGCGCCAAACATCTATAAGGCTCTGAAGGAGAGTGTGGAGTATGCCAAGTCTCATACCGTACAGGAAACTCACGATAAGGTGGTTGCCGACATCAATGCTGTAGAGGGTCTTGAGGTAGAGTATTTCCAGATTGTGGATGGCGACAGCCTGCAGGATGTCGCTTCATGGGAGGATAGCGCCTATGTGGTAGGTTGCATCACCGTTTATTGCGGTAAGACTCCTATCCGTCTCATCGACCATATCAAGTATAAGGGATAATTCCTCGATAGATTTCTTTATTAAGTTTAATCCGTAACAGATCAAGTAATAACAGAACAATGCAGATAGAAGTATTGAAGAGTAAGCTCCATTGTGTGACCGTAACTGAGGCTAACCTGAATTATATGGGCAGCATCACCATCGATGAGGACTTGATGGACGCTGCTAATCTGATAGCAGGCGAGAAGGTTCAGATTGTAGACAACAACAATGGTGAGCGCTTGGAGACCTATATTATCAAGGGTGAGCGTGGCAGCGGTTGTATCTGCCTGAACGGTGCTGCAGCCCGCAAGGTGCAGGTGGGCGATATCGTCATCATCATCGCTTATGCCCTGATGGACTTTGAGGAGGCTAAGACCTTCAAGCCTACCGTGGTTTTCCCAAAAGAGGGAAACAAGGTTTAAATATCGTATGGATGATATAGTATCGTATAATGATTGGTTATCTCCTATGATGAGAAATGAATATGCGTTCCTGTAGATAGATGAATCCGTAGGAACGCATATTTGCTTTAAGTCTCTTTTGGAGTTGCTTTAAGTCTCTTTTGGAGTTGGTTTAAGTCTTACGTAACGTTTATCTAAGCCTTAAACTAACTCCAGAAGAGCCTTGTTTAGATTTCTGTTTATACCTTGTTTTTAGAGAAATGAGCCATCATGTATCTGCCGCCGAAGCTCAATACCAATACGATGATGGTGAGTACCACGGCTGCAGCGTAGGCTCTGTTCTGAACATCCTCCTGCGGGGCGCTCAACTGGAAGAACACGCTCAATGGGAGGGTAGCTGCCTGCTGGTTCAGTCCATGAGGAATATGATCGGAGAATCCTGCCGTAAACATCACTCCGGCACAATCGCCGATGGCTGGCGCTATCTGTCTCAGTACCACGCCGATGGTTTCTATCCTCGTGGCACCCAGACTGTAGGATGAATCGAGTATCTCCTGCGGAATCGTCTTTGCCACTTCGTCCATCGAACGGATGAGTATCTATTGGCTCAATATCGGTTCCGACTTGATAAACAGTCCCACCGCCATGATGATTACCAGGAATATGGAGGCGATGGTCAAGAGAAACATCACCAGTCCTGCTATCTTATCCTTTGCTATTCTATAATCCATACTCGTATTTTATAATGTGGGGGATTGCAAATCCCCCGGTAAATAGGTCGAACCTTTTTTGACGCCGGATTTCAAATCCGGCGGAACGCCTGACGGAAGCCAGAATTTGCAATCCGCTCTATCCGAATAGGCTAACGCCCAATCCCAGCAGCAGGAATGCTGCAACCTCCAGGATATTGATGATCAAATTCTTCATAAGCCAATCTTATTTTATAATCTCAGAAAAGAGAGATTCTAGCTTCTCTGATGCAATCCGCACTCTCGATGTTCCGGCGAATCCCACCACCATCTGCCGGCTCGGATATCCTCGCCTGGTTGGATGGCTCTTGTACAAGGTTGGCAACCGATGCTCGGATATCCCTTGTCCTGCAGCTTGTTATAAGGCACATGGTGCTTCTTTACATATTGCTCCACATCCTCTTCGCTCCAGTTGCTGAGCGGGTTCACCTTAATCAGGTTATGAATGTCGTTCTTGTTCATCATATATTTCTTCTGGCACGGATTACACGGATTTTTCTTTTCATCTCAAATACCGAAATCCGCTAGGCGTTTCGACGGATTTGCAATCCGTCGTTAAAAAACGTCTTAACCTCTTTATTTTGCGGATTTGCAATCCGCCCTTATTCTTCACTTAATAAGTCCCGCTCCCACGGTCTCGTTCGTATCCGGGTCAATGAAGATGAGACTGCCTGTTACCTTATTCTCCGTATATTTATCGAATACCAATGGGTTGGCGGTGTGGATGGTGATTTCGGCAATATCGTTCATCTTCAATTCCGATACACCCTCTTCCTTCTCCAAGGTGTTGATGTTGCGGCGATAGTTGATGCTGCGAATCAAGCCCTGAGTTTCGAAGGTTGCCTGACGGATTACGTATTTGTTTCTTACGGCAGCTGGGCGCTCATTGAACCAGCATACATCCAGCGTGATATCCTGTTCGATGCCAGGCTGCTTCTCATCTGCCTTCACGAGGGTGTCGCCACGTGAAATGTTGATATCATCGTTCAGCGTCAGGGTAACGCTCATTGGGGCATACGCCTCCTCCAGGTGTTCCTCTACGAAGTCGATGCTATTCACGGTGCTCTCCGTGCCTGATGGCAACACTCTGATCTTGTCGCCCGGACGGATGATGCCGCCGCTCACTCTGCCCGCATAACCGCGGTAGTCAGGGAACTGGCTGCTGATAGGACGAATTACATCATACCAAGGAGTCTTATCGCTTTTGTTCACCACATTGTCGCCATCCTTGGCGCTGATTGGGATAAACACCACGTTCTTGATATCCAATGCCTCCTACATCTTCTTGTAGTCGGCAACAATCTTGTCGTATACATCTTTACTGAAATCAACCAGGTCCATCTTGTTGATAGCCACCAGGATATGTGGTATGCCGAGCAACGATAAACTTGCGTTTCGGTGTGGCGAAATAGCGGTAAGCCACATCGATTGTGATGCCCTGTTCGCTTTTCTGGGTGCAAAGGTACTGCGATTTCCCCACTTGGACAATACCACATGGGGTGTAAAAAGACTACCATACAGGGAGTAAAGAACATACCATACATTTGGTATAAGGCTGCCAAACGTATGGTATGTATGATGGATAAGGATGTGTGTCCTATATATAATAAGGTGTAATTATGGATAGATCTCGATATGGCTGCTGCCGGAGTTGCCATTCTTGATAATCCTTATCTGGGTGGTGATGCGCTCGCTCATCGTGTCGGTATGACTGATGACGCCCACCTTCTTGCCTTGCGAACTTTGCAGCATGGCGAGGGAGTCGATGACGGTGGCTAGGGTATCAGGGTCGAGAGTTCCGAAGCCTTCGTCGATGAACAGGTTCTCGAAGGAGATGTTGCGGGAGGATAATGCAGACAGTCCCAAGGCTAGACCGAGACTCACGATGAAGGTTTCGCCACCTGATAGGGAGGTGGTGTCACGGATATCGTCGGCACGGTCGTGGTCGATGACTCTGATGCCCAGCGAATGCTTTACCTGCTGCAGTTCGTAACGGCTGTTGAACTTTCTGATTTCCTGGTTGGCGTGCGCTATCAGGAAACTGAGCGTATAGCATTGGGCTATCTTGCGCAGCGTCTTGCCGTCAGCTCCGATGGCATCCGTAATGGCTGTCCAGTCGTCCTTTTCCTGTGTTACGAGATTCAGAGCCTCAGCCTTGTCACCCAACTGCTTCACGGCTTCCTGATGGTTCTGCATCCTGGCGTTGGCAGCAATCAGTTCGTTGCGCTGGCTTCTCTCCTGATACTCCTGCTGAATGGCTAGGAGAGCATCACGGGTTTGGGCAGGCTGATGTTCCAAATGCTGCTGATGCGCCTTTTCTGCACTCTGGTAAAGAGCAGTTGTTGAAGCCACGGCTTTCTCCTTTTCGTCCTTTTCCCGACGGATAGCATTCCAATCTTCGGCAGAGTGAAGCATCTCTCCGATGGTATTTCTGTCGATGAAGCGTGGTCTGATGCCTCTTTCCTCGATGCCTTTTTCTTTAGAATCAGTCTCTTCTGAGTCTTTTCCTTCGTTGCTCTTTTCTTCAAGCTGTTTGTTATATTCCTCAATCCAAAGGTCGAGTTTCTTTTCCTTCGCCAGCAGATTCTCTTTCATCGTCTTGTTCTGAGACAGCATGGTTTGATGCGAACCTTTACTGTTGGCGAGTTCAGCCTTCAGTTTGTTGATATTCTCGTTCTGAGTATCTGCTGCTTTCGTAGCCTCATCCTTTGCTGCTGTCAGTCTTTGTTCTGCCGCATCAGGTTCTTCTCCATTCAGAATCTGCTTATATTTCTCCTGCCATTCCTCCATTTCCTTCTTGGCACTATTCCATGTCTGAAGGGCTTTCCCGTAAGCCTCCTCCTTACTCTTCTTCTGTGAGATGAGGTTGGTGGTAAGTGCTTTTTGCTCAGCCAGTTTTGTTGCGCAGGTTGAAGTATTTTCCTGGGCTTTGTTCTGTATAGTAGAAGCCTTGCTTTCATACGCAGCTTCATCCTTTACAGCCTTGTCCTTGAGTTGGGTCAGCCGTTCTATCTCTTTCTGAATCTTGTTAAACAGGCTCAGTTTGCTGCTCGCATCTTTCGCCTTGTTTTCATAGATAGGCAAGAGCGATTTCAGTTCTGCCTCTGCCTTTGGAATCTTTGGATACTGGGCGATGAGTGCCTTCCATTCCTCTTCGTAACTGGCGATTTCTCCCGAGAGCTTTTCCTGTTGTTTCTGGAGCGTCTGTACTTCGCCGTCGTTCTGTTTTCTCTCGCCGGAAAGATCCTTCTCCTCTTTCTGCTGCAGTTTCAGCAGATTTTCCTTGACTTTCAGAAGTTGCGAGAGTTCCGTGGTGGCTTCCTCAAACTGTCTGTTGTCGGTATGATAAGGATGGGTCGTGCTGCCGCAGAGCGGACAAGGTTTGCCTTCGGTCAGGTTGGCACGATGAATCTCCCATTTCTCGCTCACCATGAGGGTATAGGCATTTCTCAGCGTCAGGGTCTCTTGGGTCAGCGCCTCGATGGTCAACTTGTCCAGCGCTTCATCTATCTTGGCATTTCTCTTGCCCAAGAGCTGAATCCGCTCCTCATTCTTCTGCTTTTCTGTTGTGGCAGTATCGAGATGAGCCACAACCTTGATGGCTTGCTGGACATCCTGCAGTTTCCTGTCAGCTACAGTCTTGCTGTTCTGCAGTTCCTCTATGTTCTGTCCGGCAGTCTTATTTCTTTCCGTCTCCCAAGCCTGTTCTGCGGCTTGCGTCGCTTCGTGCAGAACCTGTTTCTGCTTGGCAATCTCTTCCTGTGTCGTTTTGAGGGCAAGGTTTGCTTTCTCCGTTTCTGCTTCCCATTTTTGGATGTTTCGGGCGTTTTCCTCCACGTCTTTCTGGGCAGATTGATTCTCTTTCTGAGCCAACTCCAATGCCTCTTTCTTTTCTTTCAGATTCGGCATTGCCGCTTCCATTTTGGTTTTCAGCGCCCTTGCTTCAGCGATGACCGGCAGGGTCTTTTCCAGCTGTTCCTGTGCCTTGCCGACTGCTGCCTTCAGACTGGCGAGAGTTTTCTCGCTTTCGCTGATGGCAAACTCTTGGCTTTTGATGTTTCCTTCCGCTTTCAGGATGTTTTCTTCCTGTTCGTGGATGCTTTGCGTCTGTCGTTCTACTTCCTGCAGCTGGTTGACAGCTGGCTGTACTTCATCGTGTAACTGCAGACGGAGAATCTGGGCTTGCATCTCTTTAATGGCATCTGCTGCTTGCTCCATATCAGTCTGGCAGATAGCGATTTGTTTGGTTTGCTTATCGTTTTCCTCAAACCATTGCAGGTCTTTCGAGATGGCTTGCAACTGGCTGTCGAGTTCCTTCTCAGCCTTTTCCAGGTGGTCGATTTCTTCCTTCAGTTGGGCGAGTTCTTCATCGTTCAGCAGGTTCTGTTTAACGGCTTCCACCGATGCAGCCATCTGGTTGTAGGCATCCGTCGCCTGGTCTTTCGCCTTCTTGATTTCAGTAGCGATGTTCGTATAAGTTTCCTCGCATCCGATGAGTTTTTCCAGGAGTTCGTACCGCTCGTTTTCCTTCGCCGTCAGGAAGTTGGCAAACGAGCCTTGGGCGATGAGCACGGTACGGAGAAACTGGTCGTAGTCGAGTCCGATGATGTTCGGCAGCTCGTTCCAGTCGGCAGCTTCCTCTGTTATCTCTTCTCCGTTTCTCGTGATTTTATAGAGCGCAGTCTTGGCGTTCTCGTAGCGCACTCTCTGGAATCTGACGTGCCATTCTGCGCGGTAGATGCTGTCGTTGTTGGCAAGGAAGGTGAGTTTGCTGTAGCCTTCCTTCTTGCCACGTGTCAGGATGTTTCTACTGTCGGTAGGAGCCAGACGGTTACTTTCGCTGGCATCGGCAGCTCCGAAAATCTCGATGTTCTGGTTCTTGTCGCCTTTCTTCCTGGGGTAGCGAGGGGCGCGGTTGTAGAGAGCCAGACAGATAGCATCGAGTAGGGTAGACTTGCCACTTCCCGTCGGACCTACGATGCTGAAGATGGTGCTCTCGCCTAAGGCACCTTCTTCAAAGTTGATGACCTCGCCTCCCTGTTTGTCAAGCGAAGCGAGGTTGAGTATTTCGAGTTGTAGGAATTTCATAATGATGATGTCGTTAATAAATCGGATAACATTTTCTCCTGTCTTTCGTTCATCGGAGCGTTGTGTCTGATGGCGAAGGCTTCCTTCAGCGTGTCGAGCGGAGGACGGTTGATGATGTCTTCTATGCTGGTGATGTGCTGGGAACCCTGGATGGTGGAGAGGTCCAGTTGCGGGATGATGCGTTGGATTTTGCAGAGCACGGCATCCTTTTCGTTGACGAGTTTCTCCAGTTCCTTGATGTCATCGCTGGTCAGTTTCTCCTGTTTCACCTTCAGCATCACGTAGTCGAAGTGGTCGCTCAGTTCGCCGTCAGTTCTCTCCGAGAGTTCAGAATTGATGAGCTTCTGCCATTTCTTGAAGGTCAGCTCTTCCTCATCTTCGGGCAGGATGCGGAGGGAATGCTGAGGCTTGTATTCCAGAAAATCTACTTTCCATTCCTTGCTCTTGCCTTTGCAGTTTTCCTTTTCTTTCTCTTCTTCTTCCTTCATTCCCTCTTCTTTCTTTTTCATTCCCTCTTCTTCTTCCTCCTTCGCTTCCATTTCCTCCTTTTCTCCCTTGTCACATCCGATGGTGATGAGGTCGATTCCGTGAGTGTAGTCTTTCTCGGCAAACGACATCGGGAGGATACTTCCCGTATATCTTGCCCAGTCGGTGTTCCAGATATGTTGCCGTTTGTGGATGTGTCCGCAAGTCATATAGTCGGGATGGTCGTACCATCCTTCCAGGTCCACTTCCTCCTGTCCGCCGATGATGATTTTCTCGCTCGCATCCTTCTTGGCGATATCCGAACCCTTGGCGTACATGTGTGCCATCATGATGCACTTCCTGCCCGGGTGTTTCTTTCGAGCCTCAGCCGTCAGTTCTCTCAGAAAGTCGTTGACTCCCTGCGAGTAACTGGCGTTCTGCACCACATCGCTTCTAAGGAAAGGTACGGCGAGGATGATGACTTCTTCTCCTTCCTCGTTGGTTACGGGGATGATGAGGTCATCGAAGGAATAGAGCCAATGTCTGCCGGTTTTAGCATCGTCCCCGCTTTCTGCCTGCTGCCAGATTTTCCTTACGTTTCCTCTTATTTCCACGTGGTATCGGGTGAGCAGCGGACGGGGAGCCTCCAGTCGGCTGGCTGAATCGTGGTTGCCGGCGGTAATGATGACCTGCATGTTAGGGCACAGTTGGGTAGCATCGGCAAGAAACTCGTAATAAACGGTCTGTGCCGCTGCCGATGGATTTCCGTTATCGAAGATGTCTCCTGCGATGAGGAGAGCATCGGGTTTTTGTCCAGCTATCTGCTCCAGGAGCCATTTCAGGAAATGCTTGTGTTCCGGCAGACGGTCGTTGCCGTGAAACAGGTTGCCCAGGTGCCAGTCGCTGGTTGCTAATATCTTCATACTCATAAGAATGTCTAATCTTAATTCAAGTTTCGCAAGTGAGGGAATTAATTGAAGTTAAAGAAGTTATCACTCCCTACGGTCGTTCGGGAAGTTAAGAGACAATAGTCTTTTGGCGTAAAACGTAGGACATTTGTCCCTTAACTTCCCTCTAACTTCTCTAACTTCTCTAACTTCCCTTAACTTCCCCATATGTGAAAGTTCTGTCTTAGCCTTGCAATCCTTTAGCCTTTTGCTTGCAATCTGACTACAAAGTTAACACAATTATTTGGGATACGCAAAGAAATAAGCTCAAAAAACGAAGAATTATGGCCGGAAAAGTAAAGATATTCAGGAAAAGTCTTGTTTTATATCTGATAATGTTGTATCTTTGCAAGGTAGAAATCTTCGTTCATAAACATTGAATGTCCGTTCAGTGTCTTTGAACGGCGGTTCATAGACTTTGAATGTCGGTTCAATGTCTATGAACGGAGATTTCTCCTAGGATTAAATACTTTTCTTCCTAGGTTTGTGGTCTTTTCTTCTTAAGTATAACAATAAATACTATAGGATGTAAAGGCTGTTGCAATAAGAAATACTAATAAACTAAAATAGGAAAGGAAACTGATATGGCTAAGTACAAATTGCAGGAAATGGGGGATATGCGCTATGATGGCAAGCGCAGAGTTTATCCCAAGATGGTGACCAACCGTACACTATCCCGAAAAGAGTTCGTCAAGATGATGCAGAACTACCATCGCGGTATTTCGGAAAGTACCACGGAGGCTGTATTGACCGATGTGGTTGATATGCTGACAGATATGCTCTCCATGGGTTACAATGTGAATCTGGAAGGTTTCGGCACCTTCTCCCTCTCCCTCGCTTTCGAGGATGAGAAGCCTAGGGAAATTCTGAATCCAGATGATAAGATGACGTACCGCAAGGTGGGAGTGAAAGACATCAACTTCAAGGCGTCTCCTGAGTTTATCAAGGATGTGAAGCGTGAAACCGACCGTGACCTGGAGCGTGATATGGGTGGTGTAAAGGTTATCCGTAAGCAGCTCTATTCCAAGGAAGAGCGCATCGCCCGAGCCCTGGAGATAATAGAGAAGAACGGAGTCCTCACCCTAGGCGATTATGCCTCCATCAACAACCTGAGCCGTACTGCTGCCTCTATGGAACTGAAGGAGCTGACAAATGACAAGACTTCGCCGATAGATTCACTAGGCCGCGGCAGCCATAAGGTTTGGGTAAAGAGAAAAGAATAAATGCAAATATCTCTCAGAATATTTGTTAGTTTCAATTCTTTTTCGTATTTTTGCGGTGTAATAAAAATGATAGTGTTATGACGACAATAACAAGGGAACATCTTGAAGATGAGGTACTCAAGTCGATTCAGAAGAAAGCGGAGTCGATTATGCCGAAAGATGCCAAGGTTATCCTTTTCGGGTCAAGGGCTAGAAGGGATGCTAAAGCAGATTCCGACTGGGACATCCTTGTGCTTTTGAACAAGGATAAGATAGATGAGCAGGATCATGATAATTACACCTATCCTCTTTGGGAATTGGGATGGCAAATCAATCAGATGATTCACCCGATAGTGTATTCGATGAAGGATTGGCAGAGCAAAAAGGGCAGTCCTTTTTATAATAATGTAGAAGAGGAAGGGGTGATGCTATGCTAGATGAAAAGGATTATGTTATGCCAACAGATAGTCGATGTTTTGCGCAAAAAGCGATAGATGCCGCAAATGAATTGTGGGATAAGGGCTTGATAGATGAAAATACTATTGAGCAATGGAAGCATGAGCATATGAGAACGCCTTATTCTGAATAAATGTATCAAACTTAATTGTTTAATCTATTATGAATGCAACATTACAAAAGAAAAAGTTACAATCAGAGTTAGATAAGGCTATTCTCAATGTAAAGGAGGGGAATGTCAAGAACTTCGATACATTGGAGGATATGATGAACTATCTGGAAGCTTAGACATGAGTATAAAATGCCTGGTTAAGAAGTAACTCATTGAACTTTTGCATGTGGTTCAAGCACGGGCTGAAGGCCCAAAAACTCCTAGCCAAGGGCAACACCCTGGGTATTAAGGCGTTGTCCCCTTGCGCCCTGTAAGGGCAAAAGCCTTGAATATATGCTGCTTTATAACCAATTTTATTTGGGATTTGCAAGAAACTTTCCGATTTTCTTGCAAATCCCAATTCTTTTTCGTACTTTTGCAGTTGTCTTGCTGTGGATGGCTGGCGATGAGTCGCCGGCTAAGTAAAAGTCCATGGCTTGGCCTATCATAATTAAGAAAGACGTGTACTACGTTTTCTTCTGATTCGATTGAAACCTAGGAAATTTCAAAAGAGGCATTCAGATGACGACAGCGGTAGGCGCCTTCGTTTTATGTGTGTATGTACACAGGCATAGGTGTGCCCTTTCCATTCGTTTGGATAGGGTACATCCTGTGCTATTATATATGCAAGTTTGGCGTAGGTTTCTGTTGCTTCTTATTCTTGTTGCCAAAGGTTTTCCTAGGACCTCAATCGAGCAAGGGTAATGCGAGTGATAGATTCCCTACGCCTTTTCTGTTGATAGCTAATCAGTTATCCTATTCCTTATCTTGCGATGAGGCTGGACTAGAATCAAAATAATCTTTTAAAATCAGATGGTTTCTGCTTTCGGGAATCGGTGGAGTAATAGGATGGCAAGGCTTTGCTATGCTCCCATCGGCAACGGAAGTTATGGCAAAGAAACTGCAACTCAGCTATAAGGAAATCGAATCCCGATTAGAATCGTTTAAAACTAAAGTGGTGCCAGCCTCTGAGGTTGGCTACGAGATACTGAAGGCTTTTGGTAAAAGCGAAAAGGATGTGTCGAGATACAAGGAAGGAAAGGGTATCTTGAAGACATTCGACGGCTTGCTTATCAAAGGCTTGTTCTGCTATCAGGCTGTAGATACTTTGCGTCTTACCACCAGGTTGGAGGCATTGAAGACTGATACTCAGGTAAAGAAGGCGGCGCCAAAGATTATTGCGGTGAGCGATGGTGAAACCCTCCTTGCTTATGATACTCGTGAGAATGATACTTACGAGCAGAAACTCGTCAAGATGCACAGCGACTTTGGCTTCTTCTATCCTTTGATGAACGTAGAGCGAGTACACACTACGGCAGAAAACCCTGCCGATGTGAAGGCTGCTGAGAAACTTGCCAAATTGCATGATGAGATTCGTGCTTATAACGAATATAATAGTGATGACGATTTGCACGACCTTAACATCTTCATTACCCGCCTGCTCTTCTGTTTCTTTGCCGAAGACACAGGTATTTTTGCCGAAAATCTCTTTACCAACTTTATCAAGCAATTTACCAAGGAAGATGGTTCCGATCTCGGCGAGATGCTAGGTCAGGCATTCCTGGTGATGAATGTGCCAAACAAGGAGCGTTCGGAAGAACTTACCAAGGAAATCAATCAGTTTCCTTACGTGAATGGCGGTCTTTTTGCCTCTGACATTCCTATCCCAAAGATGGGTTATAAGGCTAGAAAGATTATCATCGAATGCGGAGACTTGGATTGGAAGGACATCAATCCGGATATTTTCGGTAGTATGATTCAGGCGGTGGTGAATCCTGATGTGCGTGCCAAGGAGGGTATGCACTACACCAGTGTGCCTAATATCATGAAGGTAATCAATCCGCTCTTTATGGATGATTTGCGTACCGAATACAAAAAACTGACGGACTTTTACGATCAGAAGAAAAACCTGTATGACATGAGCGTATTGTCCATCAATCAGTTTGTGGCGGAATGCAAGCCTATTGTCAGGGGTTGCGACCGCTTGCTGTTGCGTATGAATAAGATGAAGTTCTTCGATCCGGCGTGTGGAAGTGGCAACTTCTTGATTATCACCTATAAGCAGTTGCGCTTATTGGAGATGGATATCTTGCATCTTCGCAAGAAGTGCCAGCCTGAGCAGATGATAGACTTCATAGATGGTTCTTGCATCCACTTGGATCAATTCTACGGAATAGAGCTTCTCGACTTCCCTCACGAGGTAGCCATGCTTTCGCTCTGGCTTGCCGAGCATCAGATGAACAACAAGTTTCACGCTGATTTCGGTGTGAATGTTGCCGCCTTGCCTTTGCATAATATTAACCAGATAAAATGTGGTAATGCCTGTAGAATGGATTGGGGGGTAGTATGCCCGCATTCCAAGGATGAAGAAGTGTTTGTATTTGGAAATCCGCCGTATTTGGGGAGTAGAAGACAAGATGCTGTACAAAAAAGTGAAATGGAATTTATCTTCAAGAAAGATTTTGGCGAATTAGATTATATTGCTTGTTGGTTCTTAAAGGGTGCATATTATGTTAAAGGAACTAAGGCGCAATATGCATTTGTTAGTACAAATTCTATTTGTCAGGGATTACAGGTAGCTTTGTTGTGGGAAAAAGTTTTTGAGCAAAATGTATCTATTCACTTTGCTTATCAGTCCTTCAAATGGACGAATAATGCAAAACACCAAGCTGCTGTTATTTGTGTAATAGTTGGTGTTGCATCTAATGAGTATCTTAAAAAGAGATGGATCTTTAAAGGTGATAATCAATACGTGGTCAATAATGTGTCTCCTTTATTGATAGATGCTCCTACTGTATTTGTGGAAAGTCAGACAAAGCCAATATCTAAAGGCTTCCCAATCATGAACTTTGGAAATATGCCTGCTGATGGAGGTAAGCTTATATTAGATGATGAGGAGAGAAAAGCGATGCTGAGAGATTATCCTGGTGCTGATAAATTCATCAAGCCATTGATTGGTGCAGAAGAATTTATAAATGGCAAGCATAGATGGTGTTTGTGGCTTTATCGGGAAAATGCAGAAGAATATAAGAAAATTCCTGAATTTGTAAAGCGCATAGAAGATTTGAAAGAAATAAGATTGAATTCTTCACGCCCTCAATTGGCTGATGTTCCGCATTTGTTTGCTCAGATTACTCAGCCGATGGATTGTGGATTTATTCTAATCCCTCGACATTCATCAGAAAATAGACCATATATTCCTATTGGTTATCTTGAAAAAGGAAATATAGCTCATGATAGTACTTTGGTAGTGGGTACAAATGAGATTTCTCTCTTTGGTATTCTTACCAGCGAGATGCACATGGTATGGGTTCGTACTGTAGGAGGCAGATTAAAGACTGATTACAGATATTCCGCAGGTCTCTGCTACAATACTTTCCCTTTTCCATCCATCTCCGACACCAAGAAGTCCGAGATAGAAGAGGCGGCAACGAACGTGCTTCTGGCTCGTGAAAATTATCCCGAGAAGACGCTTGCAGATCTTTACGACCCGGAAAAGATGCCGGAGGATTTGCGTGCTGCACATGAGGAACTGGATGCCATCGTAGAAAGCTGCTATCCTGGCGCTCCGTTCCCAAATGATGAGGCTCGATTAGAATGCCTCTTCAAACTCTATGAGAAAATGACAGCTAACAAGTAATAAATTGAATGGCTTATGGACAAGATAAATGATAACATCGTTGATATCAAGTATCAGCAAACGGGTACTTCGAGCAATACCAATGAACTCGGTATGCGAGAGATGCAAGCCAAGGCTTACGAAGCCCGCAACCATCGCTTTCTGCTTATCAAGGCGCCACCTGCATCTGGTAAGAGTCGTGCCTTGATGTTCATCGCTCTGGATAAACTGAAGAATCAGGGCATCAAGAAGGTGGTGGTGGCTGTACCAGAAAAGAGTATCGGCCGTTCCTTCCAAAACACCGACCTGATGAAGTATGGCTTCTTCGCCGATTGGAGGGTGGCGCAACAGTATAATCTTTGTGATACTACCGACGAGAAAGATAAGGCGGTACGCTTTAAAAATTTCTTCCATCAAGATAAAAACAATATCTTGATTTGTGCCCATGCCACTCTAAGAAACGGCATGAAGGAAATAAGTGACGAGGAATTTAATGATTGCCTCTTGGCGATAGATGAGTTTCATCATACAAGTGCTGATGTGAACAGCGGATTGGGCGATATTGTGCGCCGGGTGATGAATAATTCCACCGGTCATATCGTTGCCATGACGGGCAGTTACTTCCGAGGCGATGGTGTTCCGGTATTGAGGGCAGAGGATGAGGCCCGTTTCTTCCCGGTAACCTACAACTATTATCAGCAACTCAACGGTTATCGCTATCTCAAGAACCTCGTCTTGGGCTATCACTTCTATCACGGCAGTTATCTCGACCATATCGCCGAGGTGCTGGATACTACCAAGAAGACCATCATCCATATTCCGAGTGTCAACTCCCGAGCATCCAGCGGTTTGGGTAAATACACTGAGGTGGATGAAATCATCAAGATTATCGGTAAGGTAGAGGAACGGGATTACAACAATGGCGGCATCTATCACATCAGAACCAAGGACGGCAGACTGCTGAAGGTAGCCGATCTGGTGGAAGACCACGCCGAAACCCGTAACCTGGTGCAGGGATATTTACAGCGGATAAAGAAGCGTGATGATGTAGATATTATCATCGCTCTGGGTACAGCCAAGGAAGGTTTCGACTGGCAATGGTGTGAGGAATGTCTGACCATCGGTGTGCGTGGCTCGCTGACCGAAGTGGTGCAGATTATCGGAAGATGCACCCGTGATTGCGAAGGCAAGGAAACGGCTAAGTTTGTAAACATGATAGGAATGCCAGATGCCAATCAGCCCGATGTAAAAGTGGCTGTGAACGATTTTCTGAAAGCCATTACTGCATCGCTTCTGATGGAGCAGGTGATGGCACCAAGTTGGCATTTCAAGACGGTGAAGGATGTGGATAGTGATGAGGGTAGTCCGCTGGATGCCCGTACCCTGGTGATAGAGGGCTTGAAACCTTTGTCGAGCGAGAAGACGAAGATGATTGTAGAGGAGCAGTTGGATGATTTGAAGGCTTCTATCTTGCAAGACGAACTGGTGGTGAAAGCCATCAGCGGAAGTACTACGGCTGAAACCATCACCAAAACGCTCATTCCGAAAGTGATTCGTGAAAAGTATCCGGATTTGAGCGAGGACGAAGTGGAAGAAGTTCGTCAGCGCCTGCTGCTTGATACCCTTGTCAAGGGTGGTGAAGTGGTGGATGATAAGGGAAATCCTATCGACTTCGATGCTTCGAAGAACGACGAGGAGAAGGAGTCAGAAGGCAATCGCCTTATCAAGTTGGCAAATCGTATGATCAATATCAACCAGTTGAATATCAATCTGATTGATTCCATCAATCCGTTCCAGCGTGCTTACGAGATGCTGTCGAAGAATATCGACAAATCGACCTTGAAGATTATCCAAGACACGATAGCGGAACAGAAGTTTGATATGACCCTGGAACAAGCCATCATCCTCTTCAAGGGACCGTACAGAAAATGGGTGGAAGAGCACAATGAACAACGACCAGACATCAATGACCCAGACCCAAAGGTGAGAGAACTGGCAGCTGCCTTCCAGAAAATCAAGAACTTGAAAATAAGAAAAATGAGAGGCTTGGAATATGAGCCGGAAAAGTAATTTGGGCATTTATAATTCAACATTTCAAAAGATGGATTGGCCAGAAGAATTATTAGAGATATTTGATGACCCCTTGTTGGCGGATGTACGTCCGAAACCGAAGGCACCGACGCCCGATGACAGGCTGGCACAGAAATTGCTTGAAATCAACAAGTGGGTGGCAGAGCATGGTAGCGAACCCACAGCAGATGGTGGCTTGAAAGAAAAGTTGCTAGCTGCATCGCTCAAGGCTCTGCGAACCAAGGCAACAGATAGCCTAAGACAGTATGATGAGTATCAACTGTTGGGATAGGCTATAGTTTTTCACCTTATTATATATAGTGATATGGATATTGATAAAGAATTAGAAGATATATTCAGCGACCCTTTGATGGATGTTTCCTATCAGGAGGCAAAACTCTTCGATGTGCCTGCCGACATGAAAGGCGTGATGGCTCAGAAGAAGGATGCGCCCGACCATGTGGCGCAAAGAAAACCGTGTGAAGATTTCGCACAGTTTAAGCCACTCTTCGAACAGGTGCATCAGGATTTGAAGACCGGGAAGCGACAGTTGCAGAGAATCTCGAAGACGACGAGCTTATTGGCTGGACGCTATTATCTTGTAGATGGTCAGATGGTTTTGTTATATGAGATTATTGAGAAGAAAAAGGGTGCTAATGGTTTGCCCGATGGCAGAACCCGCTGTATATATGAAAATGGTACGGAGTCGGATATCTATCTCCAGACGCTTCGCAAGAATGTGGTGGCAAGTGGTTATGCCATCACCGAAATTTTGGAGGAGACAGATGCTCATTTCTTCAATCCTGAGGATGTGAAGCAGGAAGACCAGGTGACGGGTTATATCTACGTGCTTCGTTCGAAATCTGAGAATCCGGAAATTCGTAACATCAAGAATCTCTATAAAATAGGTTTCTCTACGAATCGGGTAGAGGAACGTGTGGCAAATGCCGAGCACGAGCCTACTTATCTGATGGCACCTGTAGAGATTGTAAGCACTTACAAGATAGTGAACATGCACTCTCAGAAGTTTGAGGACCTGGTGCATCAGGTGTTGCAGACGGTGAACTTCCGTTTCAGGGTGGCTGATGATAAGGGAGAGATGCATGAGGCTACGGAATGGTATCAGGTTCCGCTGGAAATCATCGACAGTATCATTCAGAAAATCATGAATGGCACTATCATCTACTTTGCCTACAATAAGGAACAGCAATGTCTGGAGCAGCGGATAGAGAAAAAGCCATCGCAGTTAAATCTGTCGGGCTTGAAGGTTTTGACGCTGATTATCGAGAAGGTCTATTTCGAGGAGATTGTATCTGGTGTGAAGACCGAGGAGTACCGTTCGCTGAAGCAGACCACGCTTAACAAATATACTTATATTGATGAGGCTGATGGCAAGCGTTATCTCCGTCGTTTTGATGCGATAAGGTTTTATGTGGGTTATCATTCGGATAGGGATAGTGCCGTGGTTCAGGTATTGGATACTACCTATGAGGATGGCTTGGTAACTTATCATCTCGGAAAGGTATTGGAGGTGATAAGGGGAAAGGAAAATAAATAAAACATAGAAATAGGGTAGGGGGATTGCAAATCCCCCGGCTTTAATAGGTCGAACCTTTTTTAACGCCGGATTGCAAATCCGTCGGAACGCCTAACAGAATACTTTCTGTTGATTTACAGGGTGTTAAGTTTAGTGACCACCTGCAAAAAAGAGAGTGTAAACTAAACTGTGTCAAGCTACAATAAAAGTAGTTTAACACAGTTTT